>JAEEGG010006832.1_pt1 | contig 26625 bp, 28 predicted proteins | sample 9134161 | NCBI WGS metagenome assembly JAEEGG01 (sample SAMN16246543, study PRJNA631951) | gut metagenome | biome: gut microbiome; feature: rumen; material: CR-attached | host: Bos | place: Iran: Karaj | collected 2018-10 | reverse complement strand
ACAATGGTGCATGAAGGTTGACTCAACGGTAGGGAAAAAGAAAATGTACGTTGAACCATCAAAAGTGACAAGAAAATGAAGCAAGTTAGAAAGTGCAAGTATTGTGGGAAGGAGTTCGTGGCAAGGAGCGGAATGCAGAAGTTTTGCTGCGAAGAGTGTCAGACAAAAGCAAAAGAGGCTCGTAAGAAACGGCAGCAGGACTTCATGAATGCTGTGGAGCCTGTCATTGGGTTACAGAATCAGGAATACCTGACGTTTGCCAAGGCTGCAATACTGATGGGATGCTCTCGTCAGTATGTGTATAAACTGGTGAACGAAGGGAAACTGGCGGCATCGAGAATCAGCAGCAGGATGGCTTTTATCCGCAAGGCTGATATTGAGAAGATGCTGGCGGGGAATCCGTATCATCGGGTGTTGCCGACGAGCAGACCAAAGAAGCCTATTACGAAACCGACCAAGTCCAAGAACGATATAAGCCTTCCCAAGTCCGATGATGCACAATTGGAGTCAGAAGTTCTTGACTACATTTCCGGCGAGGATGTCATGAACATCTACAAAGTCAAGAAGTCTTGGCTCTACACATCGGCTAAGAGAAATCAGGTGCCAGTATGCCGTATAGCGGGTAAGAACTATTATAGCCGCAAACACATGGATGTCTTGTTTGGCAAGTCTACAGATGTGGAGGCCGTCAATGAGTGGTTGACGATGAAGGAGGCTCAAGAACTGTTCGGCATGAGTGCTGCCTCAGTCCGCTCCAATGCCTATCGACATCACATTCCGACCAAGCGGGAGTATGGCCAGACCTACTACTCCAAAGACCATTTTGAGCAGTTGAGGCGTACAGACCTTGCAGCGGATGACAGCTATTACACAGCCAGAGAAGCCGCCGAGAAGTACGGGATGAGTACTGCCAATGTTGGAATCATTGCTAAGAAGAACAGCATCGCCATGGTCAAGGTCGGTGTGAAGAACCTGATTCCCAAGGCCGATTTCGACAGAATCATGGAGGAAAGGCTTGCCCTCTATGGCAGTTACAGCATCGTATGATCATTCATGTGAAACCAGTTATGATGAGCACTCTGGCTGAAGATGATGGCCTATCCCGCATGAATAACCAGCATTATCAAGACATTATGGGCACATTATGCATAATAACTGCCACCATACAAGGATAATGAGCGAAATTTGCACACGTGAAGAGACGCTTCACCAAGAATATTCACTAAAATATAATAATGTATATGAGCAACATCTGTAAGACCGTGACCCTCCGCACACGGAAAATCAAAGGCGGAGAACAGTTGTCGTTCTATCTGGATTACTATCCAGGTTATCGTGATGAATCAACTATGAAGGTTATGCGCCATGAGTCGCTGGGCATCTACATCTATGCCAAGCCGAAGTCGCAGCGCGAGAAGGACTACAACGACCGTATGCGCGAAAAGGCCGAAGCCCTGCGCTGCCGTCGTTTCGAGAGCATCGTCAACGAACGATACGACTTCTTCGACAAGGAGAAGATGAAGGGCAGCTTTCTCGACTACTTCAAGGAGAAGGCGTACAAGAAGAACACAAAGTGGGAGAACGTGTACCTCCACTTCGAGAAGTTCTGCAACGGCAAGTGCCGCTTCGATGAGATTAATGTTGACCTCTGTAACAAGTTCAAAGAGTATCTGATGACCGCCCACCAACTGAAGCATACGAATCAGACGCTACACATCAACAGCATCGCAGGCTACTGGTCAACGTTTCGCGCTGTGCTCCATACCGCCTATCGCGAGCACAAGATCTTGGAGAATCCTAACGGCTTCTTGGAGCGTATCGACACCATCCCCACGGAGAAGGAGCATCTTTCCCGTCAGGAGCTTGTAAATCTCGCCAACACTCCCTGTTCCTCTGAGGTGTTGAAGAAGGCTTTCCTCTTCTCTTGTCTGACTGGCTTGCGCAAGAGTGACATCAAGCAGCTGACCTGGGACAAGATTCAGCCCTACGGTGACGGTGGTATGTACGTCACACTCCGCATGCAGAAGACAAAGGAACTGGTGAACAATCCTATCAGCGACGAGGCTTTGGAACTGATTGGCTTCAATGATGAAGATGAGAACCGCAAGCCTACTGACAAGGTCTTTGTCGGCTTCAATGACAGCCTCACCCAGGCTCCGCTGAAGAATTGGCTAATGGAGGCTGGCATAACAAAGCATATAACCTATCACTGCAGCCGTCATACTCTCGGTTCGCTACAGGTTGAGGCAGGCACCAGCGTCTATACCGTCCAGCATATCCTTGGCCATAAGAACGTTTCCACTACTCAAATCTATGCTGCAATGGCCGACGAGAGTAAGCGTGAATCTGTAGATAAAATTACCCTAAAATCGGCCAAAATTGCCAAGATGAAGGTAGGTTAAAGCCCGAAGAGGTCGTAAAAATGTTAATATACGACTTTTTTTCTAAAAATGCATTGGCTATGACGAATATTGAGTAACTTTGTCACAAAATCATGGAATAATAACAAAATTAGAAGAATATGAATTACAAAAAGATTAGTGTTTTCGGATTCGAGCGGTTCTTTACCGCCATCTGCATCGCCGTCAGTGCGATTAACCTTATTGTCTCTTTCCTTGTGGCTGGCTATTGGTATGACAAGAGTACTGTCATACCTTACCCTGTCCTTCTCATCATTAGTTTCATCCTGTTGGAGTTCATTCTCTATGCAGTCATTAATGCGATGTCAGAGATTGGGAGCCAACTTGACAAAAAGAACGTAAAGATTCAAAAGGCCAGTCAGGAGAAAGAAGACGTTACGATTAGTATTCCTGAAACATCAAAGTCTGCTGCTGCCGTTTCAAACAAAGACATACAGGACAATGCTATTTCTGTAGAATCAGAACAAGAAGAGCCAGTTTCTCCAAAGGCAATAGAAGACTTATCTGCTCCAGAGGTGCCGCCGGTAGTCTCCCAGGCATCTGTGGAAAGGAGTGAGAGCATTACCAAGCTTCTGAATCTCAGTGCAGAGGAAAAAAGGAAGAAACGGGAGAAGTTTATCCAAGGGCGTAAGGAACTCATGGAGGCGTATATCCGTGGTATCATGAAACCTCTTTTGCCCGAGGCCGACATCGATGCCTTGTGGCTGGAGTACAAGCAATGGATAGAGAGTAGCACCTACCATCCCAATGACAGGATGTGGAAGTGGAAGGAAAAGGTAACGAGCCGTGACGTGCGCCACCTGACCTGGAACATCGCCAAGCGTATGGGTATGGAAAACGGCTATGGAACCAAAACTTGCGGGCGTTTCATCAAGACAATGTTCCCCGACCTCTGCATCAAGAGGGACGGCTCACAATGTACCGAGGATTATCTTGCCAATAATCTGTTGGAGGAAAGAGATACTGATTTCATCAAGATCGACAAACCCGACCCAAATTCCATAGCCTTCCACTTTGGGGAAGAGCAAATAAAGCAGGTTAGCTGAGGAGACTATTCTCCTGCATATTTAGCACCGTACCGACTCTATCATGGTCAGTACGGTGCTGTTTTTTATTCCTTCATGGATGTTGAAACGACTACAGATGTCTTAGTACGCCTTTGTCAACAACTGCTTACAACCACCTAATACCACGCAGAACTACTATTTTCCACATGATACCATTATTATCAGCACATTACCCATCATAATCTCCGTAACGCAATGATAATGTAGTTCTTTTGCCTACGAGACACAAAGGTCTCATTCACTATTTATGGTAAAGGAAACTTTGACATTCAACGACCTTCCGCAGGTCGTCGCCGAGCTTCGGGATGAAGTCATCGGCATGAAGGTGGCACTGCTGGACCTTCAGAAAGGACAAACCAAGCAGAGAATGGAACGTGTGCGTCGCACGATGAATGTGGAGGAAGCGGCAGACTATCTCCGCATGCCCCTGAACACCCTCTACATGAAATTGCAGAAAGGCGAGGTGCCAGGATCGAAACCCGGCAAGAGGTGGGTCCTGTACAGCGATGAGTTGGACAAGTATCTGGAGGTGAAGCGCAAGAACGCCGTACCGATGACCACCGAGGAAGAGAACGATGCCATCCTTGCATCCCATCGCCGTAAACCTAACAAACGTGAGTGGTGACATGTCGGACTTATATGATGTATACAAGGGTATGAGAATATACTATCATTCTAAAGGTTTGGAAACAATGGCCACAATGGTTTCAACGTCTTCACTGAATACAATGTCTACAGCATGGTCTATGTGGTCAGTGTGTACAATGTATATTGCATGCACGATGTGTGTAATGTCTGCAATGGTTATAAATAACACATTAAATTTGATTTGGCTATGAATAAGATTATTTTGTTTACGAACATCAAGGGAGGCGTAGGAAAGACCTCCTGTTGTGCGCTCTTTGCGCAGTATCTGTGTGAGAATGGTTATCCCGTGAAGGTACTGGATGCAGACATTCAGGCATCGTTGTCCCGTCACAGGGAGAGGGAGCTGGCTGCCAACCCGGATGCGGCTATTCCTTGGGAAGTGAGTACTGTTGATACGACAGACCGCCAGAGCCTGCAGTCCTCCATCAAGGAAGCAATGCAGTTCGACGGTGTTGTCCTCTTCGACATGCCGGGTACGCTCAATGCCGCCAACCTCGACCTGCTGTACAAGGCAGCAGACCTTGCCGTGGTGCCTATCTCCTACGACTTCGACACCATTGATGCTACGGGCATCTTCATCAAGGTCATCAAGGGGGTCAAGAATATTAGGCTCGTGTTCCTGCCCAACCGGATCAACTCTACCGAGAACCGTGCCGACGAGATGAAGCAGCGTGAAGAGACGGTAAAAATTCTTGGCAGAATCGGAAGGGTTACACCGAGGATCAAGCAGAGTGTAGTCATCAAGCGATACTCAACCGTTTCCCCTCTTGACAAGTATCAGAAGGCTGCCGTCGAACATGCCTTTGACGCTATTGTAGAACAAATAAAACAGTAAACGAGTATGAGTGAGCAAGTGTTTCCCTTAGACGGTTTCAATACCCTTGAAAGTGATGTCAGAAGCATCACGCAGCAGACCAGGCCAAAGGAGCAGAAGACACCACAGGAAGAACAAAGGCCCGAAGAGAGCAGTGTCATCAAGAGAGCCTGGCAGCACTTCACGGTCATCTTAGCCGTTGAGATTGTGGTCAAGATAAAAGCCATCGCCCGAATTGAGGGCTTCTCCATCCGCGACGTGGTGGAGAAGTTCCTCAGCGACGGAATTGCCCGTTATGAGCAGAAGCATGGCGCAGTCACTAACCGCAAGAAGAACATCGATGACATCCTGTAATGACGAGCAACGATGTACGACATTGCCGATGCTCGGGAGATCTCTCTGGGTATCAGAAACGTCAGTCAGAATCGAAACATGCGTGCAGATATGCCAGTTGGAGTTTCGTGCTACCAAAATCGCCGTGGCTCTTTTGGCAGCCGAACCGAACTGGCAATGCTCGCAGGCTCTCATTGGGGAGGCGTTCGCAGGCTCACACCTTTTATAAATGTATGCTTATGATAACAGAAAGAACCGAAACAATGATATTCCAAGGCTCGCAACTCTTGGAGAAGGCGAGACCCGAAAAGGGCTTCTTCATCAAGTCGAGGAAGCGGTGCTTTTCACCGAAGGATGACAAGTGGCACACTAAGTTTTCATGGGAGCCCGTAACGGTCGGCGACCTATGGGTAGACGAGAACTGCGGCAAGTTCCAGATGCACTTCAGGGTACGGATGGCTAACGACACCATGTTTCAGATTGACCAGCCCATCAGCCGACAGAGTTACACGTTGTTTGCCCACTACAAGCTGGATGCCCACCGCGTGGATCTGATAGAGAAGGTACTGCATAGGAACCAGTCGGGACTATGCATCAGGAAGTTGGTCGCCACGGAACTGCTGCACATGAAAGTGACGAAACGACTGCTGGACGAGCTTCGTGAGAATGCGGAAAAATGCGGACAGAATCTTTCGCAGTATTGTACGACACTCCTGAGTGGCAAGCATCCCCGTACGGCATTTACCGATGAAGAACTTGAATTGCTCAGGAGCTTGAAGAAGTCACGTTCTGATGTACTGCTCCAATTCAATGCAATGGTGGCAGAGTTTGCACATAAGCCGGACGAAGAACGTTTCAGGGCTGTCATCCACGGCAAGAGCTATGACTGGTGGCGCGAGCACCTTATCACAGCCCTGGAGTTCTTCGATAGGATGAGGGACAGGTCGTTAAACATGGGAGGTTAGCGTATGGTTATCAAGATGGACACGATAGACGGGGCGCATGCCGCCAACGCTATCAACTATGTGCTAGACAAGGAGAAGGCAAGGAAGGAGGACAAGCCCGTATTCCTTGCCGCCAACCATATTGAGCTGAATCCGCTGACGGGTAAGCCTTACTCGCCCGTGGAGGTACTGATGGATATGCAGCTTCAGCAGGCAGCATCCAGACACAGGTCAGAAAAGCCGTTCTGGCGCATCGAGATGTGTCCGCCGCCGGAGTTTTGTCAGGACTGGACGATGGAGCAGTGGGTCAGATTCTGTAAGGACTGCGTTCAGGTGCTGGACGCTACCGACTATAAGCGGGAGGCGGTGAAGGGCAAGGACGGCAGATCTGTCATCGACAGAAAGACGGGACGACCAAAGGTAAAGGTGAGCGGCAGGCATACCATGCTGGCCAAAAGTCAGTATGTAGCCACTGTACACTTTGACACGGGCAAACCGCATGTACACATTGTGGCCAACCGCCTGACGATGGACGGCGAGATGCAAGACACGCACAAATGCAAGGAACGGGCGAAGACGGCGGCTGACATCATCGCAGAGAAATACGAGTGGACGAAGGCCGAGGAGAGGGACAACAAGCGGATGGAGCGGATTCACGATGCTGCAATGAAGGTGCTGAAGGGAATGGATGCGTGGGACATCGAGACGTACTTTGCCGGGATGCGCAGGAACGGGTTCGAGGTGGAGCCAACATACGACTCAAAGGGTGTCTGCCGTGGTTACTCCATTGGCGAGAAGTTGTACGACCTCGACGGGAATTACTCCAGTACGGTGATGTACAAGGCTTCGGCCAGAGGTTTCGGACATGGGCGCGACCTGACCGTTTCGAAGCTGTTCGGCACTTGGCAGAAGCTACATCCTGTGGCTCTTGAATCTGAGCCGCAGAATATTGAGAAACATCCACGGGTAACGAGGATTGAGGTTGAGACCAAGGATGAAAAGACTGTCAATGAACAGCCGATGGCTAAACCGAAGCCGAATCACACTGTGACTCCAACAGTCACTGCACAGCCGACGCAAGAGCCTGCTCCTCGTAAGTCCACGGAGGCTGAGAGTGACCGTCGGACAGCCATCTGGCTTGCGCTGAATGCCATCAAGCGCTTTGTGAAGAGTCCGTTCAGGACAGAGTTTAGCCCGTTAGATAGGGAGGACATCCTGCCAGAAGGCATCGTAGCTAAGGCCATCGACATGGGAGAGCGCGAAGGTTCTTCGTTCAGTGAAGAAAACCTGAAGAGTGCCGCAATGGAACTGCTTGATCAGTTTGAATGTAGTGCCGAGCGTGCGGGTGATGCAGCCGAAGCTATGCTTGACGTCGTTGCTAACCTTGCCCTGCCGCAAACGCAGCCGTCCCTTGGTGGCGGTCAGAGCAATAACGACCTGCCGAAGAAGAAGGACGAGGAATGGTACTGGTGGAAGAAGAACGGATTCATCATTCAACAGAATAATAGAGGACGAAAGAGATAGTGTTTTTATGAGAAGTAAATACGACAGCATGCTTCCCTCTGGCAATAGTCAGATGCAGGGAGGCAACAGTGAGACTGGGGGACGGCACGACAGCCCCCGTAAGCAGGAGAAACCGCATACTATCCTGCAAGTTATTAACAAGCTGAAGACCCTTTTTCATGGCGGGCAGAAGCACACTGCGCTCTATGACCAGAAGGAGTATGAACGTGGCGTAAAGGCCGTGATGAAAGGTAAGTTCCTTGTGAAATCAACCCACGAGGCCATTGAAATGCTCATAGATCAGCAGACGCTTCTAGGCAGTATTCCCCTCGATGCGATGAGGAACAACAGCAGCAAACTCGTCAATCAGGACATGGACGTCGTGCCGTTGGAAGAGATGAACCTGACTGCGGAACGCATCCTGCGGCAAGTGGCTGAGAACATGCACGACTCGAAACTCATGAGCCGCTATGTCGAAGAACTGACGAAGAAAGACCGCGAGAAATGGCCGAAGTCTCAGGTTTGCATGGCAATGATGAAGGGTGGCGAGACTGCCTGCGAGTATATCGAGGCCAAAGCCGAAGAACACCTCATCCGTCTGACCTCGCGCATGGAGTGGTTCCCCATTGCCTACCATCTGGCCGACAAGGTGGCACTGGTTGTCTTTCCAATCCTAGCCTATTACACGGGGAAGTACCATTTGAACGACACCATGCTTTTCCTTTGGTTGATGGCCGCAATGCCAATCCTTGGCATATCAGTCATCTGGGGCATCAATGAACTTTCGGTGTGGTTGGAACGCAGAAAGAAGAAGCAAAAGTTACACTAATAGACCATCAATGTCTATATCCTCTGAAAAGAAACGAGGGGCAAAACAAGCCTCTCGTTTCTTCCTGGCGCTACTTGAACAAGTCTTTCAGCGTTACCACATTTTGGAAAATACTACTATATTGATTGTTAGCAAGTCCGTATGTGGTAACAAGCACAGGATGAATCGCCTGACGGATTCCATTGGTTGTTCGGAATGCTCGTACCCTACGCTCAATATCTTCATGATCCTTCTTCTTCATGACATAGTCTCCATCATAGAATTTCATCTCGCAGACATTGATGACCTTATCAGCTCGTTTGATGATCAAGTCTATCTGTGCCTTTTCCTCTGCTGACTGTGGAGTCATCCATGAATAAACCTTGGTGCTGATGACTGCTATGCCCAAAGCCTGTTCTATCTGTTTGTGGTGGTTCAGACAGAGTTGTTCAAAGGCTAACCCTGCCCAAGTGTCGTGCTGACGGGTGCCAATCTGGAATTGCCAAAAGGGTTTGTCCGTCTTGCCGTTATTCTTGATAAACTTATAATAGAACAGGGAGAAAGGGTCTGTCAGTTGGTAGATGCTCATCTTTGATTTGTTGCCATAGCCCCTATAACATCGAATGAAATCACAATTTATGAGGTCTTGCAATATCGTTGTGAAATGACCATTACTTTCAAGTTTCGTTGCTTTTAGGATTTCATCGCGAGTTAAACCCTTGTTCTTTGTACTTAAGGCTTGGACAACTTTGATATAATTGTCCGACTTCTTAAACAAGGAGGTGTACAAGGCATTAAACTCGTCGTCAAGCCTCCCCTTGTCAGCAAAGAACATCTCGTCAACATTTTGGGAAAGACTGGCACCACGCCTAACGTTCTTCAGGTAGAAAGGGATTCCGCCCATTATCATATAGCATTCGGCAATATCCTTATCAGCCATAATGATGTCGCGACTCTTGAGAAATTCCTTGCATTCTGCCAATGTGAACGGACGGATATATATCCTTTGTGTTACGCGGTTATGCAGTCCACCCCTGTTCTTCAGAATCTTCTTGGTGATCCATGATGTAGCCGAGCCACAAACAATTAGGATGATCTCGTTTTGTGTGACAGCCCAGTCGTTCCAGAAATGCTCCAAGGCAGAAACAAGGTTGCTCCCTCTGGAATCCATCCAAGGCAGTTCGTCAATGAAGACCACGCGCTTTCCCTTGACATGAACCTGCTCCAAAAGCGTACGAAGCATGTTAAAGGCCTCATACCATGTACGAGGTTTCTTGTATTTGGTGCCACCGCCATACCTATTGAGGGAAACTGCGAAGTTTGCCAATTGTTCGCGCTTGCTTTTCTTGGCAAGTCCTGTCAATTTGAACGCATAGTTGTCGCTGAAGAAAGTATTGACAAGAAACGTCTTGCCGACACGTCTTCTGCCATAGACGACCACAAACTCTGCTTCCTTTGATTGTACGATGGACTCCAGATGTTTTTTTTCCGCATCACGTCCTATCAATATGTCCTGCTTCTGCTCCATACCTGTGATTATTTGTTTGGTGCAAAAGTAACAAGATTTTTTGAATCAGCAAAAGAAAATACATACTTTCGGGCCAAAAGTCTAATTTTTCTTTTGATTTGGCCCTAAAGTCTGCAAAATATTGATGTTTTGATAAGAAATTAGAGCTATAATCTTATGATATATCACTAAAAAATGCATACTTTCGGGCCAAATGCAGGTATTTTTATGAGATTTAGCCCCAAAGTCTGCAAAAACTGCTGAGAAAGATAGTAATTAACGGCTATACTATAATCGTTGAACGGCCTTGCGGCACTTCTTTTTCCACCGTGTTGCCTCTTTTCTCTGCCTCTTCCCGCATGATGCTGTAGGCACAACCGCGTCAATGAATCAATATGTTTCATTCAATCTTTTTACCTATTATCAAAAAAACGGGTGCAAAGATAAGAAAAATAATTGAGAATTCTCCATACTGCCATCCAAAAACGTTAACACCATGACTTTTGTAATCTCTTTGTCTTGGATATAATGAGCAAGAGCCGAGACCACTTCTTCGCAGCCCCAGCTCTCGCTATTCATTATAAAATTATATCCAATCGTTATTTGTTAGGATATCCAGTCTCACCCGCATAGGCATTTATCAATAATGTTCGATATCAAAGAGAATGGAATTCTGTGGTCGTATCCATATGACATGATTCTATGAGGGCTATTATTGTAATCAAACGAAGAACAGTGCTTGGTAATCAGCCAATCTTCAACAATAATACTCCTTATACCACTTTGCAAACTTCCTTAGTCCTTCACGGAGTTTTATCTTTGGCGTAAACGCAAAGTCGTGCTCTAAGGCTGTTGCATTCACATACATCGTGGTCATATCGTCAGGCTGCATAGGAACCAACTTTTTGTGAGTCTCGAAGTTAAAATCAGCTGGTAGGACTCCTACCCTGACCAGTTCCTCTTGCAGGGTCTGTACGAAGTCCAGTATATATTATATATAGCGTATGGAGGAATAGGAAGAAGACAAGGACTATTTCAAATTATCTTCATAATAGTCCTATAAAAAGACATACGTCAGGATGACAAGAAGAATCATTACCACTGAAAGGGCGAATAGAATTATCTTCATCCATTTGTCTGCACTGCGTCGGAAGGCTATCGAAGAGAGGCTCTGTCGCTTGAAGCGCGAGCCATAGTCTTCTTTATGATGATGGTGATGATGCGAATGATTATCAGACATACTCATTATTTTAAGATGTTAAACAATAAAGATGCCACAGAAACCAGTATGCTTGTTGATGTAAGCCATAGTGTGGTAGTCTGACCCACACTGGAGTTGCGTGCTTTCACCTTGTTGGGCTCAACATAGACAACATCGTTCTGTTGAAGATAGTAGCAAGGTGAATTAATAATGTTTATATCGTTGAGATTCAATGTGTATACATTTCTTTTGCCATCGGCATCCTTGCGGATAAGTTTCACACGGTCGCGTACACCATAAATGGTGAGATCTCCAGCAAGTGCCAGAGCTTCGAAGATGTTAATTTCTTCGTTACCCACGGTAAACATACCAGGACGGGCCACCTCGCCCAGTACTGATATCTTATAGTTGGCCATGCGTACTGTCACCACGGGGTCTTCCTTGCCATTCAAGTAGCGTACGATACGGTCGTGGATGAGTTGCTCACATTCGGCTTTCGACAATCCTCCGACTTTCAGTGTACCCAGCACGGGAAAAGATATGGTGCCATCGTTGCTCACCAAGTAGGTTTGCAGGGCACGGGTGGAACTCACAGTCTGGCCGCCGGTCGATGCGTTTCCCAACGTTGGAGATACCATCAGGTTGAAGGGAGCAGAAATCTCAGGATTTACTGTGTTTACTGTAATTGTCAGTACATCTTTGGGCATGATATGTGCCTCATAGAGAAATGCCGAGCTGTCGGCAACAAATGCTTCGCTGTTCTGTATGTATGCCACATTCTTTGACGAAGTGCAGGCTGAGAGCAATCCTATTGCAATAACTGCAATCAAGTTGGTTGTTACATTCTTTATCATATCATTAAAAATTAAAAAAATATCATTTTTTTATGGAATTGTCATCTTTCAGGCCATAATGACTGTCGGCATACATACCATAATGACCATAATTACCATATTTTCCGTAGTTGCCATAGCGTCCGTATTTGCCGTAAACGCCATAGCCGTAGTAGTAGCCGTACTTGCGGCGCGACATGTCAATACCGTTGATGGCAATGCTTGCGTTTGGCAGTTTTCCTTCGGCTGCCAGTTGGTTGAGCAGACCGAAACTTGACTTGGGCGTGTAGTCGGCCCGGCAAACCAGCACACAGCAGTCAGCATGTTCCGCAATCTGTAGCGTATCAGTGACAAGTCCTAAGGGTGCCGTGTCGAAGATGACATAGTCGTATTTTTGCTCCAACAGGTTTATCACCTGCCGAAACGTTTTGCGTGCCAGCAGTTCGGAGGGGTTGGGCGGAATGGGACCAGACAGCAGCAGGTGCAGGTTGTCGTTGACACCTGACTTGACAATCTGCTTCTGTACATCCTCGAGCGTGACCTGCTCCTTAGTGAGCAACGTGGTGATACCGAGGTTCCTGTCTGCAATACCAAACAGCCGCCCCAGTGCCGGTTTGCGTATATCAAGTCCGCAAAGCACCACCCTCTGTCCCAGTAGGGCGAAGCTCATGGCCAGATTGGCGGCACAGAAGGTCTTGCCTTCACCGGAGATGCTGGAGGTGAAGAGTATCTTTTTCTCATGCTCCTTCAGCAGGAATTTTATGTTGGTTCGCAAGGAGCGGAAAATCTCGTCCATCTGAGTATTCTTGTTTTCATGCACCACAATGCCTGCCGATGTCTTCACATCGTCGCTAGCCATCGGTATGTCGGCAATAATGGGCAGTTTGGTAAGACTCTGCACATCATCGTGCCCCTCAATGCGGTAGCGGAGCAGACCGATGAGCCAAATAATGGACAAAGGCAAGGCAAACGCCAACAGCAGGGCACTAAGGAACACCATAGCCTTTTTGGGTTTCTCCTTTCCTTCGTTGAGAGGTTCGTCAATGAGTCGTCCCTTGTCGGCAGTGGCTGCGAGCGAGATGCTGTTCTCCTCGCGCTTCTGTAGGAGGAGCAGCAGGATGCCCGACTGCACCTCCTGATGGCGGCCAATCTGTGTGAGCACCTGTTCCTGGGCCGGCGCACCAGCCACCTGGCCTTGGTACTTTGCATATTGCTCCATAATACCCTGCCGGGCGATGTCGGCAGAATGACGTGCCTGCAACAATGCGGTCGAGATGCCGGCAGCCATATCGTCGATAGTTGCAGTGAGTGTCTGCACCTGTGGCGCCTCCTCATTAGCAACGGTCAGCAGGCGATTGCGATTGAGCACGGTCTGGTTGTAGTCCTTGATGAGTTGCGTGGTGGCTCCGTCGGTGAGTCCTACGTTGGAAGGTATCACCTGATACTTGTTGCGAGGGTCGCCGACATAATCGCGCAGATAGTCGATAAGTCGGATCTGGGCATCGGTTTCCGACAAGCGAGCAGAAAACTGGTTGCTCAACTGTACGGCCTGTGTGGCATCCATTGAAAGGCCGGTCATGGAATGGCGGCGTTTATAGTCGGCGAGTTCATCTTCGGTAAGTCCTAACTCTTCGTTGATTTTCTTCACGCGTTCGTTGATAAACTCCTCGGTGCGCAGTGCCACCTCGTTTTTGTCGGCATTGGCCCTGCGGTTATAGCATACGGCCAACCGGCGCAGGAAGTCCATGCCTCGTTGCGGGTTCTTGTCGGTAAGGGTCACCATGGCAATATCGGTACGTTTGCTGGTGGGTTCTACTGTTATGGCCGACAGATAGTTGGTAGCCGACAGCATTGGTGGCAGGATAGTGACAATATAGGTTTCGCCTGTCTGCATCTGAAAACGGTTGGAGGCGGTCAGCGTCAGTGTACCGAGACTTGTTTTGATACATGCGGGTAGTGAATCTATGTTCTCCTGAAAGAGTTGGATCTGATTTTTCTTTTCGTATCCGGGATGATATGATTTTCCTTCTACAAGGTAGCCATCTTTTTTTCGCGTTATTTCCATTTGAATGCTGGATATTTCGCCCCATTCCATATAATCCTTGTCAAGACTGTCGAGCACAACCGGATCCAGTTCTACGTTGACAGCCTGTTTACGGTAAACGATTTTGTCCATGATATGCCCCTTGATGCGGAAATCGGCATTCAGATGCAGTTCGCGTACCACATCGCGCATCAGAATGCGCGACTGCATGACCTCTACTTCGTTGTCAATACCAGAGGAGTTGGTCACAAATCCCAAGTCCATCATATTAGTGAGCAACTGCGACGCATTACTGTTCTTTTTCTGATCGTCTTTTATCAGCATGCGGGCCGACAGTTTGTAGGTTGGCTCAGTGTATCGCAGATAAAGAATGGCCCCACTCACGCAGATAATGAATGAGAAAAGAAAATACTGCCAGTTGAGCACCAAAAGGGAAAAAACTTTCTGGAAGCTAAAATCAGCTTTTTTTCTCTCGTCGCCTATAAGATCTTTCAGGTCATCGAGGTCTTCCAAATCAATTTCTACTTTGTCTGACATAAGTTATAATTTTAAATCGTTAATAAATTCTTTACTTATATAATAAAGGAACTTTGCGGCGCCGATGATGTATCGTCGCCACATTCTTCTCGGTTCCATGAGCAGTCGGTGAAGCCATTCCAACGAATTTCTTTGCCACGAAAGCGGGGCCCGCTTTAAGGTGCCGGCATAGAAGTCGAACACGGCACCGATGGTCCCGCAATGGCAGTGGATGTTTAGCTCATCCCAATGCAGATATGCCCATTTCTCCTGTTTTGGAGCTGTCATGCCTATCCAGAGCAGGTCTGGGTCAGCACGGTTGACGGCCCCAATCATCGCCTGGCTGTCCTCATCCGAGAATTCAGGCTTAAAGGGTGGAGAATAGGTTATAATGTCCAGATGCGGATAATCGACAGCCGCTCGTTCCCGAATCAAGGCCAGCACTTCTTCACTTGAACCAAGAAACATCACCTTACCCCTTACGTTCTTCCTCTTACATCTACCTTCAAGCCTTTCCATTTCAAAGATGAAAAGGTCCCATCCTGCAATGCGCAAGGCGGGTTGGCTCTTCGCCCTCAACCATCGGCAAGCTTTTACGAGGTGTGCACCATCAGGAATCAGATAATCCCCCTTACTGAGTGCCTCAGCAAACGCCTTGTCTTCTTGAGCCGTATTATAAGAGTGGACATTGATGGTGTTGATAAGTATTTTCCCGGCAGGAATCCTGTCAAGTTCCGGCATTGTGCAGATTATGTCGAGCGTCTTGAGTTGAAGTAACATAAGCATGAAGGTTAAAGTTCATAAATATTATTGAGCTTGTCTATATAGGAATCAGGGCTAAAGTGTTCGTATATGTAGTTACGAGATGATTTACTCATCTGTTCTAAATTGTCTCTGTGGGTATGCAGGTAAGTAATCGCATCCACGATGGATTGTGTGTCTTTTACTTTGATGAATAGTCCATTTTGCCCTTCTGTCACAACAGTCGGAATACTACCAACAGGCGTAATGACAGGAACCGCTCCATAGCTCATACATTCGAGCAGGGACATTGGTAGTCCCTCAAAGAAGGTGGGCATAGCAAGCACATCAAGGCCTTTCAGGAATGCGTACTTGCTCTCTCCACTAACTATTCCAGCATACACAAACTGATTTCCAAGTATCTTGCTAAACTGCGGCAGATATTGTCCTTCCAGCTCTTCTGCTCCTGCGATTTTAAGACAGAACGGGATATGGCGTTCTTTTAATATGCTGCAAGCCTGCAATAGATAGTCCATTCCTTTTGTCTTTGCTATGCGGCCAAGATAACCTAATGTAAGAGGAGTAGAATCATCTTTGTATTTGCGTTCAAAAGTTTGGGCATCTTTCAAGTCAATGCAATTGGGTAAAGATACGACATGCTTGGCATAGAACTTGTTACGAAGGATTCCTGCTTCTTTCTCACTCAGTGTAATGAAAGGAAGCTGCCAAGAAAACACGTGTTTCAATATCTGACGGAATGGGAATGGGATGCTTTCGGATGTAAGATATACGCCTCCATGAATGTGTATAACCATCTTGTTCCCATTCTTGAGTGCCGCATGCATAAATGGCGTATCTCGTAAGATGCTAGGTTTCTCCAATGGGAAGTTATAATGTACTATTGCATCTGGATGCATCCGGAGTAATTGCTTCCATGCTCTATACCCACTTATAATGGAACCAACCCTATAAATGCCCCCCTTTTCGTCATCCTTCCGTCCCAGTTCAAAATGTATATAGTTGTGATGTGGGTTGTTCGCTATGATAAATCGCGTCACAGCGGACAAACCACTAACATTCTTCGTTGGGTCAAGTGAAGGTGAGACGATGATAACATCCATTTGCCTATTGATTTTTTTTCAGTGTTGTACTTGCAAAAATTGATTCCAGTTCTTCTTTTGAATACCTCTCATCTTCAGGGTATAAGGCTAATTCGTGTTCCATAATCTGTTCGATTGTCCACTTGAATTTTATGGGTTTAGCAGGAACTCCACCTGCTATGCAATATGGCGGTATGTCTTTTGTAACTACAGCTCCTGCGGAAATAATAGCACCTCTTCCTATAGTTACGCCACAGAGTAGAGTTACATTCATACCTATCCATACATCTTCTTTCACAATTACATCCTTGTCATAACCTCCAGGTTTTTCATCTTCGGTAATTGTACGATAATATCTACCTATTATTTGTGCATGATTACCTGTTGCAACTTTAAAACCTTCAGTAGCACCAGATCCTTTGCCCAAAACAAATTTTGCATTTAGGTTAAGGATGACCGCATCTCGAAGCGTATTATTGCCCATAAGATAACAGTTTTCCGGCTTTGTTATTTTAATAGGCGGTGTTATGAAAGAATCAGGGGCTATATAACCAAACCGTTTCCTACTATAACCCATATAATCTCTCAAAAGGCAATATAAACCTTTGATAAATCTATTCTGCTTTATAGAATTACTTATTGTCATAACTATATAAAAATTGATTCTCTAATTACCGATTGAAGAAATCCATGTATTTTCTTGCACAATTCTCTATCGTATAAGAACTATTATCTTTCATCTTTAGCGAATTCTGTCTCAATTCACTCAAATGTTTATAAGAATATACTAAAGCATCCAAGTATTCCTCAACTGTGTGTCCTTTACTTAATATACCATTAACCTTATTGTCAATTATATCCACAGCACCACAAACAGGTGTTGATACCATTGGAACACCAACGAGGCTTGCCTCTAATAAAGTTATGGGCATACCCTCAAAATCCGATGATAAACAGAATACATCTGCATTGAGCATATAATCACCAACATTCTTACGCGTTCCTATGAAATGTACATTATTCACCGCCTTTGCCTGAATGGATTTTCCTAACTCGCTTTCGAAATTGGAACCGATGATTATCAAATCAGCATGGTAACCTTTCTCCACAAACTTGCCAAAAGCCTCTACCAAAAGCGTTTGGTTCTTTACGGGACTACATCGTGCCACATGAAGATAGATACGACTATCTGCTGCACTTTTATATGAAGCTATTTCCTCTCTTGTCTCATCAAATCTATCCGTTGGTACTATAGGCGCCCGACCATTGGCAATGCATACTCCTTTGATTTTTGGATAAATCTCAAGCATGTCGCGGTAGTTGGTTTCGCTTAATGCTACAAACCCCATTTTCTTTTGATAGCCAAACGTTTTGACAAGAAAACGATAGAACAAAGTATCGTATCCGTTATGAATATCGTTATGAATAGTTTGATAAAACTTTGATTTCCGATTGAGCAGGAATATGGCCAGAATACAATATTGAGGCATATTGTCACCGTGCAAGTGAACAATATCCGCCTTCTCATTTTTTATGGCCTTGTAGATTTTTATTACTTTATGTAAAGAATAACCGTTACTAATACCAACATTTTTGTATGTTACACGCTCAGCCAACTCGGAAGCATAAAACAAATTTCGTTCTGGCTCAACAGTATCATCCTTTATTGCCATTATAGTTACTTCATTGGCCTTTGAAAGCTCGTTTGTCAGGTCAACAGCAAAACGTTCTGCGCCACCAGGACGAAGGGTAAATACGACTTCAAGGATTTTCATGCTTTATAACATTTTAGATATTCATCTGCGATAGACTCCCAACCCATATTCTTCATCCATTCTTCCTTGATATTCTTTCTCATCGTATTTAGTTTTTCCTTGTCGGAATATAATTCCATGATTCCATTTGCCAAGTCGTTCACATCACAGGGCTTTACTACAATTCCCGTCTTATTGTGTTGAACAGCATCGGCAAGAGCGCCCACATTGGTAACAACCATCGGCACCTCTAAAGTGAAGGCAGTCTGAATGACGCCGCTTTGCGTTGCGTCCTTGTAAGGGCAGACACCGAATTCACAAGCCCGAAGCATGCCTGCTAACTCCCTGGTACCTATATAGTGATTGATGATTTTAATATAGTCCAGTTTCTTGTAGGATTCAATGTCGAAATAATATTTCCCGCCACCGGCTATCACCAGCATTAATTCGGGATAATGGCTATGTACAATCTTCATGGCTTCCAATAGATATTCCACTCCTTTGTATTCTACAATTTGCCCGAAAAAAAGAATGAAAGCCCTGTCGATTTGGAATGGCAGGGGATCAACATACAGAATACTACTATACATACCCAATTTGTTGATAAAGACATGATTTTGGGGAACATCATAATAGGATGCAAATGAGGAAGACTGCCTGTCATTGAGTAATACCAGTTTGGAAATATTCTTGAAAGCCATTCTCCTATCCCTCTCTGCCATTTTATTTGTAAAACCTGAATGCCTGAAAGGATCATGAACGGTCAATACCAATTTATTCTTTATCAGATATAATAATTTCTGTGTCAAGCAAGGCGATTCGGTTAAATGAATGACATCTGGCTTCTGCATCATAAAATGTATGACCAATCTTACCATCAAAAGTAAGTTGACAGGATGAAATTTCTGCTTGTGCTTTTGATTGACGACATATACATTCGAAAGGTCGAGAATATTACGGAAGTCGTTAAACTCCTTGTATATTTCCGTTGCAGGATAAATACCTGTATGCGGATACAATTCTTTTAAGTCAATCAATGTTGACCTCTTGCTAAAAGATGCAATAGAGATGTAATATCTTACATCATGGCCTTTACGCTGCAACTCTCCTATCAAAGGAAAATCGCAGTCGGCATAAAAAGGTGAACTATAATAAATAATTTTCATTTTTTCACTCTTTAACATCTCCATACAGCCATAAAAACCTTTCCCTGATTCGGAAGTAAATCCCGTCAACAAGAAAAGCAAACAGATATATCAGTGGCCAATCCCATTTTCGTCCATGAACCTCAAAGAAAGAGGTAAATGCTTCTTTGAGGCATGCCTTACTCACATATTCCTTGTATTGATGTATCTTGCAAATAAAGATAGCTCTATTTACGGTATAGATGTCTGGTTCCATGCCAAAATACTGATATGCCCAATTCAGCAGATTTTGGTCTGCCCTTAACTTACGTTCTGCTATCTGTCGTGAATAATTGGGTGAAATATTCTGTGAACTCTGACGCCATTTTATCCTTGCATGAGGTACGGTACACATTCCCTTTTCCCCGCAAAACACAATCCATGTGGCTATGTCACTGCCCCATGCCAGATCATATTTCATAAAGCCCCCAAATCGTTCATAAACTTTTCGTGAGAATACATTCTCCACTACAAAAGCAGAAAGTCTCATCGAGTTCTTGCCACGGTAGAAACGATATGCAGAAAGCACTGCCGGATAATCTTGCTGCCGGCATTTAAACGCTCCACGTTCATCAATTACATCTACATTGAAGTGATACAGGTTATAAACTCCCTTCGTATTTTCTATCTGTCTGAATAGTTCCTCCACACAATTCGCCTCCATCACATCGTCATCACTGAAGAGCCAAATATACGGCTCATCCTGACTCATGGCAATACACCGTTCCCATTGAGCCACTAAGTCTTTGCCGCCTAGATTGGTGTCAAATCGCTGATATACCAGCTCTATCTTGTCCCTATATTGCTCTACGATATTGCCTATCGGCTCAGGGCTACAGTCGTCGCCTATATACAAGGTAAAGTCCTTGCACGTCTGTATGGCGATAGAGTCAAGCGCAGCGGGCAGGAATGTAGCCTTGTAGGCTGGGATGATGATGGCAAGTCGATGTGTCAAGTCAGATACTCGTTTACTCATCTACTAATAGCTTTAAGAATCACAATAAATTGTTGTCTGCGAGTCAGCTTCTTGCGTTTCGTGATTCTGCGTAATACAGTCTTCAGCATGAGCCTACGCTTTTTAGACTCCATCATCTTCATGGTTATGCCAAGCAGAAGCATCGTTGGATAAACAGACCCTAACTCTCCCGTACCTATTGAGAAAACCAGGTACAAAGTAAGGATAGAAGCTCCAAAGCCTGTCTGCTTCTTTCTTCTTTTACGATTCATCCAAAAATAGAGGAAAATGATGGTATAAAAAGCCGCCCATAAAACCAGACCGATGATGCCTCGTTCAAGCAAAGTCTGCAGGATAACACTTTCCACGCCATAGAGACCGCGGACTGACTCTTGATCCTCAGTGTATATATGTTCCCAATATCCTTTCCCCTGCCCTAACCATTCATGTCCTTCTATGTGGATAGCTACAGTCATGTATTGGGACATTCGCAATTGTATAGAACTCCCTTCTGTTTCGCTGTCTTCAACGAAAACATCAGTCACACTATTGACTTTTTCTTCAACCGCAGGAATGGTGTTATATGATATTATCATTAGAATCATGGCAAAAATGCCAAGTGTCACATTTCTGCCTAATTTGAATGACCACATATAGTAGCAAGCTATTGACAATAAAGCACTTACCCATACAATGCGACATTCACAGGTCAATATTCCAAATATACAGCATGCAATGGCTATAATAAATTCCATTTTGCTTTCTAAGTGCCGATACCATCCATGTAAATGAAGCAATAATATGGCAGCACATATATAGCCATAATCAAAAGCATACTGAAACATAGACTGCACCCTGAAACGGGAACTTTCCGTATAAATATCACCTAGGGCGACATCTCCATATATTGTTGTCTCACCTTCGGTCAAGGCATTGACAAAAATGGCATTCTTGTCTATATAATTGAGCAAGCCAAAGAAAGTCAGCACAATCAGGCAATACAATGATACCTGCAATATAGGCTTTAATGACTTTTCATTTCTGACTGCCCAGAATGCGTAGGCAAGGGCAAAATACTTGAACAGAAGTTCGGATTTTATCGTTTCTGCTATTCCAACGTATTGGCTGGTCAATGTAGCTAACAGTTCAGAAAAACTAACCAGGAGAAGTAATCCCACAAGATAAGGCATACGCCACAACTTCTTGGCATGTTGTCTCAATTGATTCCATTCTGAAAGCAGGAATGTCGCTTGCAGTAAGAAGTTCGCCTTGTGCAAAGGAATGCCTGGTACACTCACCATCGTCAGAGTCATAGCACCCATCACAAGCATAGCTGCCTTCCATTCCCGCTTAACGTAGAACATCAAGCCGCAACACGCCAAGGTGACAATGATAGCAACAATCTTCATCTTAATACAATCTCACCGTCCGTCCTTTAAACTCATATCTCAAGTCATGCGGGCGTTCATTGACTTTCTTTGCAGGAATACCGGCGACCACAGCGAATGGTTCAACATCCTTTGTTACAACGCAACCAGCACAACAGACGGCTCCTTCCCCTATATTGACTCCAGTTAAGATGATGGCATTACTGCCAATCCAGACCCGATCACCTATTGTGATGGGGCGTGTTTTTTCAGGAGTACTACGAAAATAGGGGTCGCGATGGTCATGCTCACCCGAATAAATGGAAACATTTGATGAAAGGTTCACATTCTCACCGATAGTCAGTCCACGTTGAGCTGCCAGCAATGCATTGTCGCCAATAATTGTACCAGCACCAATCTTCAGACGATGTATGCCACGTATCTCTGTGCGAAAATGGAATACTACATTCTTTCCTATCTCGGCACCGAGAGCTTTATAGACAAATCTGCGTATATGACGTGATGGAACTAACCCTACTTGGAACAGCATATATCTTTGCCATCCATACCTAAAAAAACTTTCCCAGATTCTGTATGGTTTTTTTATAATTTTATATCTCAGAGGAATGTCTTTACCGTCCCCCCATCTTTTCAGAACTTGACCATGAACAACCTGAAAAGGGAACACCACGATGATAAGCATCCACTTTAAGTAAAGTAGCGTCACTAATATAGCGAGAATTATGATGGCTGTTTCCATTTGTCAATTCTCAATTTAAAATTCTCAATTTTCAATTTAATAAAGGATATAGGCAGCAAAAAGCACGAAAGAGGACTGACGCTAAGCGTGTCCTTTCTAAGTTGATGATCTATTCTGCTCAAAGCCCTCATAAGGATAAGAGTCGTAAGATTAATGCGTTGAACTAACGACAACGGCTTGCATCGCCCGTTCATCACCAATCCAGCATAGTAGCGGTAGATGTCTTGAACCCAGTGTGCACCTTTACGCTGGCCTGATTGTATGATTCCGTTCTCCAATATACGATAGCAACCCGTCTGCTCAGGCAGCCAGATGAAGTCCCCCATCAGGGCAGCACTCATGGTAAGGGCAAAATCCATTATTATCGGGCTGTTCGCGAAAGATTCGGATTGCCATACCTTATAGCGGTACATGCTTGTGAGCACCATGATATAGTTGCCATAACGGAGCAACGTTGGTAGGTTATCGCCAGAATGGGAACGTCCGGGCAAATCTTTATAAAAAGGTCTGATTATCGGATTGCCTTCACTATCAACTGTACGAAAGTTGGTATAGACCAATGTCACCTGAGGATTGGCATCTAAGGCATCTGCCTGCTTTTGCAGTTTATGCTCGTCTGTCCAATAGTCATCACCCTCACATAGGGCAACATAATCTATCTCATCTGTCAATTCCCGATAATATATCAGTCTTCGTTTCTTAATGCTGTAATGATTATATTTCAGCAAATACACTGCAAAGTAGCAGTTCTGGTTCTCCTGATGGCGGGCCAAAGTGAGGTGGTAGTCATCGGTTTCCTTTGACCACTCTATGTCAAAATGGTCGTTCAGGTATTGTTTAATAACCTCTGGTTCACCGTCTGTGCTGGCATCGTCCATGATGAGGCAGACGAACGGAAAGTTCGTCTGTTGCAAGCAGAAGCCGTCCATTGTATCTTTGATATAGGATGCTTGGTTGTAAGTGTTGCACCACACAGCAACCTTAAAGAGCCTCACCACCGTCCCTTCTCCCGTAGAGAGGGGAGTAGTTAGTGTATTATCTGTAATTTGATCTTGCATCATTATATTATTATCTCTTCTTCAGTATATCCATTATCTCTTTATATTCGTTCATCTTGAACAAATTGCAGAAAGTGAAAAACACTGCGGCTCCTACAGTAATCTGCATTGGAAGTACAATCCAGTAGCTCAGTGGAAGGTATTTCAAGAACCATACAGACAGGGCTATGGCGATAGCCAAAGCGTAAGAGGGGGCAATATCGCGCAACTGCATCCAGGAACTATACCCCAGCAGACGACCTGAGTAATGGGAGTTGAGGAAGTAGGCTATGATGCCAACCACCATGTTGGTCAAGAGCATGGGCATGATGCCCACGAAAGCACCGATGAACAAGGGGGCTAAACTGATGACCTTTTTGATAATCTCAAGCCCGAGGAACAGATCGCTTCGTCCCTGTACCTGTAGCATATTCAAGTTGATGGCATGGAGCGGATAGAGGCTGTAAGTGATGCAGATGAGCGGTAGATAGGTCGAGGCTTCATGCCATTTGGGACCTATCATGCAGTAGATAAGCGGTTCGCTGACAGCACCGAGAGAGAACAGGGCCACGGTGGTGATGAACATACTGGTGCGGATCATGCGGCGATAGGCCGAGACCATACGCTCCTTATCGCCCTGAATACTACTCAGCACAGGGTAGGTGACTCGCTCCATCACCGCTGTCAAGTTCTGCGAGAATAAGTTTGCATAGTGCTTGGCACGGGTATATTGACCCAAGGTGGCTGGATTATAGAACTTACCCACTATTACCTGATACAATTCCTTCCACACAGCATCGAGCAATATACTCACCATCATCTTCCATCCAAAGCCAAACAACTCATGGAAACTTTCTATGGAGAAACGCAAACATGGCAGCCACCTATTATATATGTATAAGAGAATAGTGCTGATGATTTGCGACGTGAGTTGCTGGCCTACCAAAGCCCACACACCGAAGCCCGTAAGGGCCATGCCGATGCCCACCACGCCACTCACAGCCGAGGCCACAAGGGTAATCTTGGTCTGTGTCTTGAAGTCGATGCGTTTGGTCAGGCGCGTCTGCTGCACCATCCCCAATGCCCCGATGATTAATCCTAACGAAGAGACTCGTACCAGAGGGGTTAACTCTTCTCGGCTGAAGAAGTCGGCTATCAGCGGCGCACAGAGGAACGTCACCCCGTAGAGCAGCAGACTCATCGTGAGGTTGCAGATGAATACGGTGTTGTAGTCCTCCTCGGTAGCATCCTTCTTGCGAATCAGGGCAGTCGTAAACCCACCATTGACCAGTGCTGTGCATACCACGGTGACAATGCCCACCAGTCCCAACAGGCCATAGTCGTCGGGCGACAGCAGACGGGCCAGCACGATGCCTATCATGAACTGCATGCCGTAGCGGGCAGCATTGTCCAAGGCTGACCAGCCTAATCCTTTCACCGTCTTATTTTTCAGCGATTCTGCCATTAATACACCTTATAGTCTCTTATAAGCAAGCGAATTATTCAATGTTCTCGAATCGCGAAGGGTATTTCCCCTGCCACCAATACTCCTTGGTGGACTTGTAGCCGATGAGCTGTTCGAACTCCTCACGCTCCCCTCGATGATAGACAAACTGGGAGAGTATTTCTGCGTTCTCGTTGCCTTCCATCACAATCCATTCCTTGTCCTTGTCGTACACGAAATCCCAGCCGATATAGCGCAGGGTGGGCAGACGCTCGGCCATCTTGACGGCTTTTTCACAGAGTTGCCGCCATCGGGGTATCTTGATGCCCTTGATGGGTATGTGAGTGTCAGGATGTACAACTGAGGTCTTCCCCCATTCGTCACTACCAGTCGTTTCCGTTATGCCTGTAGCCGTATTGATGCCAGCTACAATACTACCTGCTGCTCCAGAACTGAGGAAATTTCCGCCCACTCCGATACGAACTACGGGATACCACATACGTATATCGCCATCGCCTAGATTGATTGTCGTCATTCGCACACTGTTGACACTTGCTGGGTGAAGAATGGCCATATCCTCGTGCTGGACAATCAGTTCCTCCACCAGCACGCCCTTGTCAAGACCACTATTCCAATGACTGTTTTCGGCCTCTATTTCCGAAAACAATTGCTTGAATAGCGTATGGAGATTTGTATCTCCGACCTCCACTTTGCGGACTCCCAACGATAGTCCGAGTCCAACGGGCTTGACTACAAAGGTGGGATGACGATGGCAGAAGGCCTCGAAGGCAGGGAAGTCCTGTTCGCCTTCGAGCAGCAGAATCTCGCGTCGGTAAGCATCCTTCAGCAACTGGTAGGCATGCCACTTGTTGCGAAGCAGATGCAGGTCTTCCTTCTTGTTCAGATAGTCTATATAGTTGAAGCGCCCTCTGTATGTGAGATACTCACGCTTATGTTTGTCGGTGGCTCCTAACTGCTCATGATAGAACTCTTCGGTAGTGCCGATACCATATTGCCAGTAGTCGTAGGTGGCAATGGCAAAGATGTCCTCTATGCTCCTGCCACCCGCTATGTCGGGTCTGGTTTTGGCACGCAATTCCAACTGTTTCTTAATGTTTTGGATAATCCAAGGATTGTAGATTTCAGGATAAGCCTCTACAATCTCACGACCTGTACGGATCTGATAGGCCTCGTCTTCACTTGCATATAGTGTCATACTCACGAATCTTTTCAATAATGAACTCCAAATCGTTATCGGTCAGGGACTGATGAATAGGAATATTCAGTGTGTGGTCTGCTGCATAATCTGCATTCGGGAAATCACCGGTCACACCATAACCAGGCACACGATGAAGAGGATAATATCTATAGGTCGTATAAATACCATTCTCACGCAAGAATCTCGCAAACTGATCACGCTTGCCATTCTTTATCTGAATGTGATAAAAATAATATGACGTCTCTACATAGTCTGGTAATGACGGCGGCAATTCTATCCATGAGAATTGCCTCAGATGCTCATTGTAGTACTGATGTATCTCTGCTCGCCTTTTCATATATGCAGGCAGTTTCTTCAGCTGTTCCAATGCTATAGCAGCCGTTATATTGTTCATAATGGCACGATGACCAAAACAGGAGATATCGA
>JAEEGG010006830.1_pt1 | contig 26629 bp, 20 predicted proteins | sample 9134161 | NCBI WGS metagenome assembly JAEEGG01 (sample SAMN16246543, study PRJNA631951) | gut metagenome | biome: gut microbiome; feature: rumen; material: CR-attached | host: Bos | place: Iran: Karaj | collected 2018-10 | reverse complement strand
GGTCTCTCCCGCGGGGATGAGACCCCCGGTCGAGCTGGGGGTGACGTCGGTCGGGCCGGGAGCAGCCTGCGTGTCATGGCCGGCCTGACCGGCCATCCCGGCACACAGAAGACCTGCGATCAGTATGAGGATGACTCGTTTCATTTATGCTGGAACAGCGACATCAGCCCCTTGACGTAATCCCCGTCGGTGGCGATGTCGACACAGTCTATCTGGTATTGGTTGAACAAGCGTTTCTCGCGGTCCGACACCGTCCGGTACCACTCCGCATACCGGGAGCGCACCGTTCTGGAAGAGGTGTTGACCCAGGCGGCCCGCCCCGTCTCGGAATCCTTGACGTGGACCAGGCCGACGTCCGGAATCTCCTTTTCGCGCGGGTCGGTGACCTTGATGACCGAGAGGTCGTGGCGATTGGCGGCCACCTTCAGGGCATCCTCGTAGCGGGGGTTGCCTTCCGCGTCCACGTCGACCAGGTCGCTGAGCAGGAAGGCGGTGCATTTCTTCTTGATCGCATTCGTCAGGAAGCGCAGGGCCTCGCCGATGTCGGTCGCGTCGGAAGAGGGCTCCAGTTCGATGATCTCGCGGATGATGTGCAGCAGGTGGCTGCGGCCCTTCTTGGGCGGGATGAATTTCTCCACGTGGTCGCTGAAGAAGAGGGCGCCGACCTTGTCGTTGTTGATGCTGGCGCTGAAGGCCAGCACGGCGGCGATCTCCGCGAGCTGCTCCCGCTTGGTATGCACCGCGGTGCCGAAAAGGCCCGAACGGGAGACGTCCACGAGCAGCACGACGGTCAGTTCGCGTTCCTCTTCGAAGACCTTAACATAGGGGGCGCGGAGGCGGGCGGTGACGTTCCAGTCCATGTTGCGGACATCGTCGCCCCACTGGTACTCGCGCACCTCGCTGAAGGCCATGCCCCGGCCCTTGAAGGCGGAATGGTATTCGCCCGCAAAGACCTGGTGGCTCAGCGCCCGGGTCTTGATCTCGATCTTGCGGACTTTTTTCAGCAAGTCCGCGACGTCGGTCTTGCTGCGTTGCATTACGGTACGATGACGGCGTTGATGACCTGGGCGATGATCTGCTCGGTCGTGACATTCTCAGCCTCTGCCTCGTAGGTCAGGCCGATGCGGTGGCGGAGCACCTCGTTGCAGACGGCGCGCACGTCCTCGGGGATGACATAGCCGCGGCGCTTGATGAAGGCATAGGCCTTCGCCGCCAGGCTCAGCGAGATGCTGGCACGCGGGGAGGCGCCGTAGGAAATGAGACCCTTGAGGTCTTTCAAGCCGTATTCTTCGGGAGTGCGGGTGGCATAAACGATGTCCACGATGTAGCGCTCGATCTTCTCGTCCATGTAGACGTCGCGCACGACCTGGCGGGCCCTGACGATGTCTTCGGGGTTGACGACGGGATTCGGGCGGGGGAACTCGCCGCTGTTGTTCATCCGCACGATGAGGCGCTCTTCCTCCTTCCGGGGATAGTCCACGACCACCTTGAGCATGAAACGGTCCACCTGGGCTTCGGGGAGCGGATAGGTGCCTTCCTGCTCGATCGGGTTCTGGGTGGCCATCACGAGGAAGGGTTCGGGGAGCTTGTAGGTCTCGTCGCCGAGGGTCACCTGGCGCTCCTGCATCGCTTCGAGCAGGGCGGACTGGACCTTGGCGGGGCTTCGGTTGATTTCATCGGCCAGGACGAAGTTGGCGAAGATGGGGCCCTTGTGGACCTCGAAGCGCTCGTTCTTCTGGGAATAGATCAGGGTGCCGATGACATCCGCCGGCAGCAGGTCCGGGGTGAACTGGATGCGGCTGAACTTGGCGTTGACGGCCTGCGAGAGGGTGTTGATCGCCAGGGTCTTGGCCAGGCCGGGGACGCCTTCGAGGAGGATGTGCCCGCCCGCCAGCAGGCCGATGAGCAGGTTCTCGACGAGGTGCTTCTGGCCGACGATGACCTTACCCATTTCCAAGGAGAGGATGTCCACGAACGCGCTTTCTTTCTGGATGCGGTCGTTGAGTTCCTTGATGTTTACATTTTCCATCACTGATATGTTTAATTTTTTTACCTTTGCAAGGTTATGCGTTACGCCATCCTTTTGTCCTACGACGGGTCGCCGTTCTGCGGCTGGCAGGTCCAGCAGGGGGCCGAAACCGTGCAGGAGTGCCTTGAACGGGCCCTTTCCACGCTCACAGGCGCGCCCGTAAGCGTAACCGGAGCGGGCAGGACCGACTCCGGAGTCAACGCCGTCGGCTATGTCGCGCACTTCGACGTCCCGGATGCCGGGGAGGCTGGCGCGGGCGACGCGGGTATGCGCGGCGCGCCCGACCCGGCGGTTTTGTCCTACAAATTAAATGCCATCCTGCCGCCTTCCGTCGTCGTCCACGCCCTCTGGCCGGTCGGCGCGGACTTCCACGCCCGCTTCGACGCTTCGCAGCGCAAATATACATACTTTTTGCATAGGTTGAAGGACCCTTTCGTGGAGAAATATTCCCTGCGGCGGGACTGGGACCTGGATTTCGAGGCCATGAACCGGGCTGCGGCGCTGCTGCTGGGCCGGCACGACTTCGCCTGCTTCGAGAAGACGGGGACCGACGTCAAGACGACGGTCTGCACGGTCACGGAGGCATTCTGGGCTCCGTACACCCCGACGCACGTGGCGCTGATGGGCTTCGCGCCTGCCGCTCCGGCGCCGGGTGCCAATCCCACTTCCTGGCGCTATATGTATTTCAAAATAAGCGCGGACCGCTTCCTCCGCAACATGGTCCGGGCCATTGTCGGCACCCTGCTGGAGGTGGGCCGCGGGAAGCGCAGCGTGGAGGATTTCGCTGCGCTGATCCTGCCGGCCGGCGACGCGGGAGCCTGGGCCGGTACTGCCGGAAAGCGCGAGAGCCTGCGGTCCCTGGCGGGAGATTCCGTCCCCGGGCACGCACTGTTCCTTTCGGGCGTAGAGTATTAAACCTTAGGCCCTTTTCACTGTCTAACCTAACGTGAAACGTTTTGCCGCCACCTTGATCCTGGCCGTTCTCTGCACCCTGTCCTGGGCGCAGGGACCGGGCTCGTGGCAGGGCCCCGGCGGGCAGAACCGCCCAGGCGGAGGATTCGGCCCCGGCGGCATGCCAGGTCCCGGCATGCAGGTCCGCGGCGGTCCGGGCGGCCCCGGGAACCAGAACGTCGGTTTCCTCACCGGGCGCGTCTGGTTCCGGCCGGAAGAAGAAGACGGCAAGGATGTCCCCGGCGCTGGCACCGTGGTCCTCGTCGTCACCTCCAAGCAAGACACCCTCTACACCACGGTCGCGGAGAGCGGACGCTTCCGCATCTTCAACGTGCCCACGGGCCGCGCCATGGTGCGTTTCATGATGGTCGGATACGCCGAAGAAGGGCATTCGATGGACGTCACGCCCGGCGAAAACAAACTCGTGGCCTACCTCAAGCCGGAATCCTACCGCCTGGAAGCGGCCGTCAAGAAAGAGACGATACCGCCCGTCGCGGTCGACAAGGACACCATCATCTTCCGGGCCGCGGCCGTCAAGATCAACAAGGGCGAAATGGCCATCGACATCCTGGCCCAGATGCCGGGCGTCGAGGTCACGGAAAGCAGCGCCACGGTCCTCAACGAGGAAGTGAAACGCGTCTATGTGGACGGCGCCCTGCTCTTCGGAGAAGCGCCGATGAACGCGCTGAACAACCTGCCCGCCGAGGAAGTGGTCGACATCCGTTCTTATCAGGAGTATTCCAACAAGGACCCGCACCATAAGATCAGTGAAAACGAGGAGAAGGAGCGCGTCCTGGACGTGCGCACCAAGAACAAGCCCAAGGCCGTCTACAACGGCGACCTGCTCGCGGGCGGCGGCTTCGACACGGACAGCACCTACCACAAGTTCCGCTACACGACGGGCGTCAGCCTCAATTCCCATTCCGAAACCCTCCAGGCCACTTTCCGGGCCAACCTCAACAACATCAACGACGCGTCCGTCGCCCGCCGCGGCAACTTCTTCCGCAGCGCCGGCGGGGGCGGTGGCGGAAGCCCGGACCTGCGCAACCTCAACCTGAACGCGTCCGTCAACAGGCGGTGGATGAGCCCGGACGTAAGGAACCTCGTCCTCTTCTCCCTGGGCGGAAGTTATTCCTACTCAGACACATACAACGTCAGCGAGTCGCTCACGGAAAAGATCTATTTTCCGAACGAGAAGTATGATTCCCGCTCGGAGGACCAGAGTTCCCGGTCCGTCTCGACCGGCAAGGCGCACAGTTTCAACCTCAACGCCCACAAGTACCTGAAGGACGGCGGTATCAGCCTCAACGGCAGCTTCCACCTTCAGGACAACGGCAGCCAGTCCTGGAGCAGCCATTACAACCGGCAGGACGACCTGCCCCGCCAGGGCACCTCGACCCGGACCGACAGCGGCGCCGAGGGCAGTTCGTACAGCCTCGGCTTCGGCGTACACAAGCGCTTCATGGACAAGCTCGGAGTACGCCTGAGCATCTCCGGATCGGGCTCCGACAGCGACGGGAGCAGCCTCAAGACCGACTCGACGACAACCACCATCAGCCACAAGGTCATCGACATCTCCACCCTGGGCGCGAGCCGCAACTGGAGCGTCTCCCCTTCCCTGAGCTGGGAAATCGACAGCCGGCAGACCCTGTCGGCGGGCGTGGGCTGGTCGGACAAATTCAGCCGTACGGAGCGGCTCGCCTACGACATCTCGGACCCGCTGACCAGCCTGATGGATACGGTCAACACCTATACGCACACGACCGACCACAACACCCGCTCGGCCAACATCGGTTACAGGAATTACCTCAAGGGCATCGGCGCCGTGCTCAACGCCGGCGTCCGCTATTCCTCCGTCGGCATCAACAAGCACGAGACCTTCCCCGAGGAAGACCTGTACGACCACCGTTTCCGTTCCGTTTCCCCGAGCGTGTCCCTCACGACCCAGTCGATGATCAACCACTGGGGGGCCTCGTACAGTTCTTCGAATTCGACTCCTTCCGTGGAGCAGATCCGGCCCCGGATCAACAACAGCAACCTGTACAGCGTCTCGGCGGGCAACCCGGACCTGAAGCAGAGCCGCTCGCACAGCGCCAACCTGTCCTACAGCACCGTGCTGGGCGCCGGGCGGGAGACGGTGCGGCAGATGGAAGCGGGGCAGAGCCTGGAGGGGCTGCTGGCCGCCCAGGGGGGTGGGGAGATTCCCGGTCAAGCCGGGAATGACGGAGCGAGGACTGGGAATGACGGGGCGCGGACCGGGAGTGACGGAGCGAGGGCCGGAGGAGGCTTCAGCGGCGGCGGGCCCGGCGGCAGGGGCTCCGGCGGCGGTTTCGGCGGGCCAGGAGGAGGTCCCGGCGGCTTCGGCGCCCCGCAGGAGCTGCGGTCGCTGTGCACCTTCTCGGCCAGCGCCGGCTTCTCCATGACACAGAACCCCATCGTCAACCGCCGCACCTACTACGCCCGGGACACCTACCTCCCGGCCTACGACTACACGATGCCCGCCCAGTCCACCTTCTCCACCTGGGAGAATGCGCCCGACAGTTTCAGCGCCAACGGTTCGGTCCGCCTCGACGTCCCCCTGCTGAAGATACGCTGGATGCTCAACACCTCCGCGTCCGTCAGCTGGGACAGCAGCCCGTCCTTCATCAACGAGACCCTGACCCGCACCCGCAACTGGCGGCCGACCCTGCGCATCGGGGCGCGCAGCAACTTCTCCCGCAACGTGCGCATCAACCTCAGCGGAACCGCCTCCTACATCCATTCAGACAACGACCTGCAGGACGCGACCGACTACTTCACGGAAAGGATCCAGGCCGGCTGGGAAATCAACAACATCTTCAAGCACCTCTACGCCGGCGGCAACTACAGTAAGTCTTTCACCCAGGGACTCCCTTACGACCGGGTGGACGACAACATCTTCGACGTCCGCGCCGGGGCCCGTTTCGGACCGCGCAACAACATCGAATTGTCCGCCGCCGTCCACGACCTTTTCAATACGACCTCGGGCTTCAGCACCTCGATGACGGCCGACTACATCACCAACCGCCGCGTCCACCAGTTCGGCCGCTACGTGATGTTCAGCCTGTCGTATCGCTTCAACCGTTTCGGGAAGCAGTAAAAACCCTTCATTTTCCCCCAAATAAGTGCGTTTCAGATGCGGAGATTGGCAAAAAAATTGCTATCTTTGCCATTTGGTGTATTGTGCACCCGAAAACGCAAATATTAACTTCAAAACGATATGTTGTCACTTTTACTTCAAGCCGGTTTCGAGGCCCAGGAAATGGCCGAAACCGTCACTGACGCCGCCGCCGCGGCCGTGGAGCCCGTAGCCCAGCAGCAGACTTATTCCCTGATCGAAATGGCCTGCAAGGGCGGATGGCTGATGATCGTGCTGCTGATCCTCAGCATCATCGCCATCTACATCTTCGGCAAGAAATGGTATCTGATCAGCCGCGCCGCCAAGGTGGACAAGAACTTCATGAACGACATCCGCGACTACATCCACGAAGGTAAGATCAAGTCCGCGCTAACCCTCTGCGAGCGCTATGACACGCCTGTGTCCCGCCTCGTGGGCAAGGGCATCGAGCGCATCGGACGGCCCCTGGGCGACATCCAGACCGCCGTCGAAAATACCGGCAACGTCGAAGTCGCCCGCCTCGAGCGGGGTCTCCCGACGCTCGCGACCATCGCCAGCGGCGCCCCGATGATCGGATTCCTCGGCACCGTGATGGGTATGATCCAGGCCTTCTTCAACATGTCCCAGGCTGGCAACAACATCGACATCACCCTGCTCTCCAACGGCATCTACACCGCGATGGTGACGACCGTGGGCGGCCTGATCGTCGGTATCATCGCCTACTTCGGCTACAACTACCTGTCCTCCAGGATTTCGGACCTGGTGTTCCAGATGGAGCGCACGACCATCGACTTCATGGACCTCCTGCACGAACCCGCGGCTTCCGAAGAAGAGTAAACGGCCATGGCAATCAAGAGATCCACGAAGGTGCTTTCAGAGTTCTCGATGTCGTCGATGACGGACATCGTGTTCCTGCTGCTCATCTTCTTCCTGGTGACCTCGACGCTGGTCAACCCCAACGCGCTCAAGCTCCTGCTCCCGAAAAGCACCGGGCAGGTGAACGCAAAGGCGACCGTCAGCGTCTCGATCAAGGACTGGGGAGAGGACCGCTACACCTACCACATCAACGGAGACGAGGCGCCCCTCACCTATGAGGCCGTCGAGGATGGTCTCGTGGAGCTCCTCCAGACGGAGGAAGACCCCACCTTCTCCATCTATTCCGACGAGTCCGTCCCGATCAAGGAAGTGGTAGCCATCATGAACATCGCCAAGCGCAACCACTACAAGGTCATCCTGGCGACCCAACCCGAATAAACCATGAAAGAATATCTCCGCGAAAGACAGCAGCGCGAGCGGGCCTCGTCCGCGATCGGCATCGCCCTGGCGGTGACGATCCACGTCCTCGCTTGCGTCCTGTGCGTCTTTACGGGTTTCAAATACCTCTATCCCCCGCCGCCGGAGACGACCTTCCTGCTCGACTTCACCGAAGAGAACGAAGAGCAGTTCAAGCAGCATTTCCGCGGCATCCAGCCGGAAACGGAGGAGATCGACAGGACCAAGCCGGTCGAGCTGGTCCAGCGCAGCGAGTCGCCCTACCAGACGACCGCGAAGAACAACCTGACCCCGGCGACCAAGCCGGATACCTTCGGCGACGTGGATACGCCGGCCGTGGAGCAGGAGCAGGCCCTCGACCCGCGGGCGTCCTTCCCCGGTATGTCCAGGAAGGACACCAGTCTGACCGCGCCGCACGGCGCCCGGGAGGCTGGGACGACCTTCAAGGCCGGGCAGCCCGGGGGTAACACGGACGCCGGCAAGACGGAAGGGGTCGCCAATGCGCATCTGGAAGGCCGCGGCACCGAAGGTTCCCTCCCCCGCCCCAGCTACAACGTGCAGGAGAGCGGGGTCGTGGTCGTGACGATCTGGGTGGACAATTATGGAAAGGTGGTGAAAGCGCAGGCCGGCGCCGACGGGACGACCGTGACGGACAAGAGTCTCTGGGCGGCTGCGCGCAACGCTGCGATGGGCACGCGTTTCAAGCAGAAAATGGACGCTCCCGCAATGCAGCAAGGTACGATAACATACGTGTTCAAACTTAAATAACTACTTATCACACAATTAATTGTTGGTTTAATTTATGGAAGACTACAAGAAGGACGCCGAAAGCCGTAGGGATTACGGGCAGGATGGCGAAAGGAAATACTCTTCGGAAGGAAGGGTACTGAGGCCCCGCAAGAAAGTCGGGACCGGTGGCGAAGGCCACAGGAACTATGGAGAACATCGCGGCAGCTACGGCGGCCCCCGCAAGGAGTATGACGGACATCGGAGCTATGGCGACGACCAGAACCGCCCTTACGGCGAGCGCCGCAGCAACTACGGCGGCCCCCGCAGGGAATATGGCGAGAGCCGGGGTTACGGCGAGCGTCGGAGCGACGACCAGAACCGCCCTTACGGTGAGCGCCGCAGCAATTTCAGCGGTTCCCGCGACAACCGCCCCTACGGCGAACGCAGGAGCAACTACGGCGGTCCGCGCAAGGAGTACGGCGAGGGCCGGGGCTATGGCGAGCGCCGCAGTTACGGGGATGGCGAAGGCCGTCCGCACGGTGAGCGCCAGGGCGGCTACGGCGGCCCGCGCAAGAGTTACGGCGACGGCCAGGGCCGCGGCGGCTACAACAAGGCCGGCGGCCGGGGCGGCTACCAGAAAGGTGGGCGCAAGCCGTATCACAAGCAGGACGCCTTCAAGGATGACAGCGGCATCGACCGCATGCTCGAGAGCCGTCCGCAGGTCGAGAAACTGCAGTATTCCGACTTCGACAGCGCCCCCGTGCAGACCAAGGACGAAATCCGCCTCAACAAATTCATCGCCAACTCCGGCGTGTGCTCGCGCCGCGAAGCCGACACCTTCATCCAGGCCGGCGTCGTGACCGTCAACGGCGAAGTGGTGACCGAGCTCGGCACCAAGGTCAACGTCCTGACCGACGACGTGCGCTTCAACGGCGAGCGTCTCAAGGGCGAAGAGAAAGTCTATGTCGTGATGAACAAGCCCAAGGGCTATGTCACCACTGCCAGCGACCCCCACGCGGAAAAGACCGTGATGGACCTGCTGAAGGGCTGCCAGGGCCGCGTGTTCCCCGTCGGGCGCCTGGACAAGGCGACGACCGGCGTGCTGATGTTCACCAACGACGGCGAAATCGCCGAGCGCCTCACCCACCCCTCCTACGACAAGAAGAAGATCTACCAGGTCCTGCTCGACCACCCGCTCACGCAGGAGGACTTCGACAAGATCCTGGGCGGCATCCAGCTCAGCGACGGCGAGATCAAGGCCGACGAACTCGAATACATCGACGAGCACGACCACCGCAAGCTCGGCATCGAGATCCATTCCGGCAAGAACCGCATCGTGCGCCGCATCTTCGAGTCCCTCGGTTACGACGTGCGCGCCCTCGACCGGGTGTATTTCGCGGGCCTCACCAAGAAAGGCCTCCAGCGGGGCGAATGGAGATACCTCTCCCAGGGAGAAGTCAACATCCTGAAGATGGGCGCCTATGTCTAAGGAGCATCGCGCCGGATTCGTCAACATCATAGGGAACCCCAACGTCGGCAAGTCCACGCTGATGAACGCCCTCGTGGGCGAAAAGCTCTGCATCGTCACGGCCAAGGCCCAGACGACGCGGCACCGCATCATGGGCATCGTCAGCGGCGAGGACTACCAGATCGTGTATTCCGACACCCCGGGCATCCTGAAGCCCAATTACCGTCTCCAGAAGAACATGATGAACTTCGTGGACGGGGCCATCGGGGACGCCGACATCATCCTCTATGTGACGGACACGGTCGAGAAACCGGACAAGAACGCCGACTACGTGGAGAAACTGCGGGGCCTCAGCTGCCCCGTCATCCTGGTCATCAACAAGATCGACATCAGCGACCAGCCCAAGGTGCTGGAGCTCATGGCATACTGGAAGGAGCAGCTGCCCCAGGCCCTCATCATCCCGGCTTCGGCGCAGGAGCGTTTCAACCTGGACAGCATCTTTGACGCGATCGTGGAGCGGCTCCCGGTCTGCCCGCCGTGGTACGACAAGGACACCTTCACGGACCGCAACCTGCGCTTCTTCGCCTCGGAGATCATCCGGGAAAAGATCCTGCTCAACTACGGGGAGGAGATCCCCTACTGCTGCGAAGTGGAGATCGAGACCTTCAAGGAAGGCGCCGAGCGCTATGAGATCGGGGCCGTCATCAACGTGATGCGGGACAGCCAGAAGGGCATCCTGATCGGCAAGGCGGGCGCCGCGATGAAGCGGCTGGGGACGCAGGCGCGGCTCGAGATGGAAGATTTCTTCCAGAAGAAGGTCTTCCTGAGCCTCTATGTCAAGGTGGATCCGGACTGGCGCGAGAGCCGCAGGGAGCTCCGCCGCTTCGGCTATGAAGAATAAACTCGAATTATGGAAGAAGACGATATCATGATCAATGACGAGCAGCTCGACGACGAGAAAGAAGTCGACGAGGGTGAATCCTCCGGCAAATTCTCCCGTCTGCTGGGCAGCGACTCGCATAAATACAAACTGTCCGGCATGTTCAAGGACTGGTTCCTGGACTATGCCTCCTACGTCATCCTGCAGCGGGCGGTCCCGCACATCGTGGACGGCCTGAAGCCGGTCCAGCGGCGCGTGCTGCACGCGATGTACAGGATGGACGACGGCAACTACACCAAGGTGGCCAACATCGTCGGACAGGCGATGCAGTACCATCCCCACGGCGACGCATCCATCCTGGGCGCCCTCGTACAGCTGGGCCAGAAGGGTCTGGCTATCGACTGCCAGGGTAACTGGGGCAACATCCTCACGGGCGACAGCAACGCCGCCCCGCGTTACATCGAGGCGCGCCTCAGCAAATTCGCCAAGGAAGTCATCTTCGACCCCAAGGTCACCCATTGGATGACCTCCTACGACGGCCGCAACCAGGAGCCGGTCGAACTGCCGGTGCGTTTCCCCCTCCTGCTCGCGCAGGGCACGGAAGGCATCGCCGTCGGCATGGCCTCCAAGATCCTGCCGCACAACTTCAACGAACTGCTGGACGCCTCCGTCGACATCCTGGAAGGGAAGGAGATCCAGCTCTGGCCGGACTTCCCCACCGGCGGCTACGCCGACTGCTCGAAGTACCAGAAAGGCCGCCGCGGCGGTGTGGTCAAGGTCCGCGCCAAGATCGAGAAGCGCGACAAGAACACCATCGCCATCACCGAGATCCCCTACGGCAAGACCTCCCAGATCGTCATCGATTCCATCCTGAAGGCCAAGGACAAGGGCAAGATCAAGATCAAGAAGATCGAGGACATGACGACCTCCCAGGTCGAGATCGTCATCCACCTGCCCAACGACGTTTCCCCCGACAAGACCATCGACGCGCTCTTCGCGTTTACCGACTGCGAGACCAGCATCTCCCCCAACGCCTGCGTCATCAAGGACAACAAGCCCCAGTTCCTCGACGTCGAGGAGATCCTGCGCTACGACACCTTCCACACGATGGAACTCCTGGAGCAGGAGCTGCGCATCAAGCTGGACGAGCTGGAAGGCGAATGGCACTACAACTCCCTGGAGCGCATCTTCTTCGAGAACCGCATCTACAAGGTCCTGGAGCAGGACCAGCGCGACTGGGACACCCAGATCGACGAGATCTTCGCGCGGATGAAGGAATATCAGGACCTCTTCCGCCGCGAGATCGTGCGCGAGGACATCCTCAAGCTGGTCGAGAAGCCGGTCCGCAAGATATCCAAGTTCGACACCAAGGCCATCGACGAGAAGATCCTCGCGATCGAAGGGGACATCCGCGACATCCAGTACAAGCTGGACCACCTCACGAAGTACACCATCGACTGGTTCAAGGGCCTCAAGAAGAAGTACGGCAAGGACTTCCCGCGCCGGACTGAGATCACCTCCTTCGAGACCATCGCCGTCACCAAGGTGGTCAACAACAACGCCAAGCTCTATGCGAACCTCTCGCAGGGCTTCGTCGGCATGAACCTCAAGCGCGAGGACGGCGTCACCCTGATCGGCGAGTGCTCCGACATGTCCGAGATCATCGTCATCGACAAGCAGGGCCGCTACAAGATCACCAAGATCAGCGACAAAGCCTTCTTCTGGCCCGACCTGATCTATGTCGGCGTCTTCAACCGCGGCGACGAGCGCACGACCTACAACGTCATCTACCGCGACGGCAACACCGCGGTTTCCTACGCCAAGCGCTTCAACATCACCTCCGTCACCCGCGACAAGGAATACGACATCACCCAGGGCAAGACCGGGTCCAAGATCCTCTGGTTCACGGCCAACCACAACGGCGAGGCCGAGACGGTCAAGATCTACTACCGGCCGCGCCCGAAGCTCAAGAAGCAGACCGGGGAATACGATTTCTCGGAGCTGGGCATCAAGGGCCGCACCTCCCGGGGCAACCTCGTGGCGAAGAACCCGATCCAGCGCATCCAGCTCAAGAGCAAGGGCGTGTCCACCATCTCGGGCAAGGACATCTGGTACGACGAAGACATCCAGAAACTCAACGACGAGGGCCGCGGCCTGTATCTGGGCGCCTTCGACACGCAGGACAAGGTGCTCGCCGTCTTCAAGAACGGCACCTATTACACCACGTCCTTCGACCTGTCCAACCGCTACCAGGGCGACGTCCTGCGCATCGAGAAGTTCGAGCCCGGCAAGACCTTCACCGCTCTCTACTACGACGGCGACCCGAGGGTCAAGACCTTCTATGTCAAGCGTTTCTCCTTCACCCTGAGCGACAACACGCCCGTCTCCTTCATCGCTGCCGGCAAGGCCTCCTACCTGGTCGAGCTGAGCGAAGACCTGCACCCGCGCTTCGAGGTCAGCTTCAAGGGAAAGAACGAGGGCCGCGAGCCCGAGGTCTTCGAGGCCGAGGAGTTCATCGCCAAGAAGGGCCTGGCGGCCAAGGGCAAGCGCTGCCACTCGCTGGACGTGAAGAAGGTGCGTTTCGTCGAGCCCCTGCACAAGCCCGAGGACGACATCGACCCTTTAGCCGCTGAAGAGGCCGAGCCGCAGAACCTGGCCGGCGAAATCGACATGAGCGACATCATCGACGTCGATCTCCCCGATGTCGACCTGCCCGGCGGAGACACCCCCGACGAGCGATTCTCCGACCTAAAGGATCCGGAAGAAATAGAAGAACTGACACTGTTCTAGAAGGCCGATCCAGTCGGCCATAACACAGAAAACGGCGGGCATCAACCCGCCGTTTTTTAGATGATGTCCTCCCGTTCGTGGAGGTCCTTGACGCGTAGCTGGATGGTGGAGTTGCCGCGGTAGTAGTTTTCGACGATGGAATAGCAGACGTCGAAGGGATTGCCGGACTTGATGTAGTCGAAGTAGTCGGCCATGTTGAAGGCGATCGCGGCGATCTGGTGGTAGGGCTGGGACTCCTGGATGAGGTCCAGTTTCAAATGTAATCCACCCGCACCCACCTTGCGGCCGTTGCCTGCATCGTAAACGTTCTCCGTCAGGAACAAAGGATTGTTGTTGCCGGGGCCGAAGGGCTGGAACTGCTTGAGGAGACGCAGGAACTTCGGCGTGATCTGCGAGAAATCGAGCCGCGAGTCGAGCTCCACGACGGGGGTCAGCATTTCCTGCGTGATGTTGTCCTTGATGTAGCTGTCCACGCGGGCGGCGAACTCCTCGACCTTGTCCTCCTTGAGGGTCAGACCGGCGGCATAGACGTGGCCGCCGAAGTTCTCCAGGATGTCGGCGCACTGCTCGATGCTGGAGTAGAGGTCGAAGCCGGCGACGCTGCGCGCGGAGCCGGTCACGAAGCCGTTGGACTTGGTCAGGACGACCGTAGGCTTGTAGAAAGCCTCAACGAGGCGGGAGGCGACGATGCCCACCACGCCCTTGTTCCACGAAGGGTTATAGACGACGATCGCGTTGTTGTTGACCACGCAATGTCCGCTCTGGACCATCTCCAGGGCCTCCTGCGTGATCTCGCGGTCGATGCTCTTGCGCTCATTGTTGCTGTCGTTGATCTTTTCGCCGACCAGCAGGGCCTCCGTCGTGTCGGTGGCGGTCAGCAGCTCCACGGAAAGGCGGCCGGTATCCATGCGGCCCGCCGCGTTGAGCCGGGGACCGATCTTGAAGACGATGTCGTCGATGGTGAGGTGCCCGGGCTCCAGCTTGGAGAGGTTGATGATGGCGAGGAAACCCTTGCGGGGGTTCTCGTTCAGCTGCTTGAGGCCGTAGTGCGCCAGCACGCGGTTCTCTCCCACCATAGTCACGAGGTCGGAGGCGATGCTCACGACCAGCAGGTCCAGCAGGGGGATCAGGGTCTCGAAGGGGACGCCGTAGGTCTTGGAATAGGCCTGGACCAGCTTGAAGCCCACGCCGCAGCCCGACAGGTCGTCGAAGGGATAGTGGCAGTCCTCGCGCTTGGGATCCAGGACGGCGACCGCCTTGGGGAGCTCCTCTTCGGGGAGGTGGTGGTCGCAGATGATCATCTCGATGCCGCGCTCGCGGGCATACTCCACCTTCTCAATGGCCTTGATGCCGCAGTCGAGGGTGATGATCAGCTTGAAGCCGTTCTGCGCAGCCCAGTCGATGCCTTTCAGCGAAACGCCGTAGCCCTCGTCATAGCGGTCGGGGATGTAGAAATCGGCGTTTCTGGTGAAGCGAAGGATGAAGGAGTACACCAGCGCGACGGCGGTCGTACCGTCCACGTCGTAGTCGCCGTAGACCAGGATTTTCTCGCCGCCTTCGATCGCCCGGTGCAGGCGCTCCACCGCCACGTCCATGTCCTTCATCAGGAAGGGGTCGTGGAGGTCGTCCAGCGAAGGGCGGAAGAAACGGCGGGCCTGGTCGAAGGTCTCGACGCCGCGCTTGACCAGGAGCTCGGACAGAACCCGGTCGATGCCGAGCTCCGCCGAGAGCTGGGCGACCTTTGCAGGATCGGCCGGCTCTTTCAATGCCCATTTGTACTCCTTAGCCATATTCGTACAAATTTAAACATTGTTTTTGAAATATTGAAATCGAATTATTGGATAGTTTGTCTTATCTTTGTGAGATTAACCGAAACAGCATTTTTTCAGATATGGCGAACATCGAATACAGCGAACAGGAGCTGCTCCGCCGGGAGTCGCTCGCCAAGCTCAGGGAGCTGGGCATCAACCCCTATCCGGCCCCGCTTTACCCCGTCAACACGACGGCGGCCGAGATCCTTGCGGGGTACGACCCCGAAAAGGGCAATTTCCAGGAAGTCTGCATCGCGGGACGCATCATGTCGCGCCGCATCATGGGCGCGGCGTCCTTCGGCGAACTGCAGGATGAGACCGGGCGCATCCAGGTCTATGTCAAGCGCGACGAGATCTGCCCGGACGAGGACAAGACGATGTACAACACCGTCTGGAAGAAACTCCTGGACATCGGCGACATCGTGGGGATCAAGGGATTCGCCTTCATTACCCAGACCGGCCAGCTGAGCGTCCACGCCAAGGAGCTGACCCTGCTGAGCAAGTCGCTCAAGGTGCTCCCCATCGTCAAGGAGCAGGACGGCAAGGTCTTCGACGCCTTCGCCGACCCCGAACTTCGCTACCGCCAGCGCTATGTGGACCTGATCGTCAACCCGCAGGTCAAGGAAGTCTTCCTGAAGCGGGCGAAGATCATCGCCACGATGCGGGAGTATTTCAACGCCGCGGGCTGCCTGGAGGTGGAGACCCCGATCCTGCAGGGCATTCCGGGCGGCGCGACCGCGCGCCCGTTCATCACGCACCACAACGCCCTGGACATTCCCCTGTACCTGCGCATCGCCAATGAGCTCTACCTCAAGCGCCTGATCGTGGGCGGCTACAGCGGCGTCTATGAGTTCGCCAAGGACTTCCGCAACGAGGGCATGGACAAGACCCACAATCCGGAGTTCACCTGCATGGAGATCTATGTGGCGTACAAGGATTACATCTGGATGATGGAGTTCGTGGAGAAGATGCTGGAGAAGATCTCCCTGGCGGTCAACGGCACGACCGTCGTGAAGATCGGCGACCAGGAAGTGGATTTCGGCGGCACCTACCGCCGCCTGCCCATCCTCGATGCGATCAAGGAGTATGCCGGCGTGGACGTCAAGGGCATGGACGAGGACGAGCTGCGCGCGACCTGCAAGAAGATGAACGTCGAAATCACCCCTTCCATGGGCAAGGGCAAGCTGATCGACGCCATCTTCGGCGAATACTGCGAAAAGAACCTGGTCCAGCCGACCTTCATCATCGACTATCCGGTCGAAATGTCCCCGCTGACGAAGCGCCACCGGACCGACCCGACGCTGACCGAGCGTTTCGAACTCTTCGTCTGCGGCAAGGAACTGGCGAACGCCTATTCCGAGCTGAACGACCCGATCGACCAGCTGGAGCGTTTCGAGGAGCAGGCCGCCCTCAAGAGCAAGGGCGACGACGAGGCGATGTTCATCGACTACGATTTCGTCCGCGCCCTGGAGTACGGCATGCCGCCGACTTCCGGCCTGGGCATGGGCATCGACCGTCTGACCATGTTCATGACGGGCCAGACGACCATCCAGGATGTGCTGTTCTTCCCCCAGATGCGGCCTGAGAAGGTCCTGAAGAAGGAAGAAAAGACGGTCGAAGAAGCTTGACGCATACCGCCATGAAACGGATCCTCCTTCTCTGCGCCCTGGCCGGCATCCTCGCCGTCCTGCTATTCTTGGGCAAGAAGCCCAAGGCCCCCATCGGCGTCAGTTTCCCCGAGCCGCCGGTCGAAATCGCCACCAACGCGGACTTCGGCATGGAGCTGATCAACTATTTCAACATCATCCAGCTGCCGGACGGCACGTACCGGATGTATTTTTCCGGCAATCCGGTCGACGGCATCGCCGAGAACGAAAGGAACCAGAACCTGTATCTGGCCGAGTCTTCAGACGGTTTCCATTATGAGGTGAAGGGCAAGGTGATGGACGAGGTGATCGAGCAGTCGGTGTTCCTGGTGAAGGACAAGGCGTATCCCTACCGCATGGTAGGCTGCCAGTGGATCGGCGAGAAGAGCTGGGAGCGCGGTGTCTTCCTGTGGCGGTCGAAAGACGGGGTCGAGTTCACCGACAGGAAGATGATCTATGACAAGATCCACGACACCCAGAACGTGATCATCCCCCGGGGCAGGCACTGGAAGCTTTATTCCAGGATCACGCAGGAGCGATACAAGAACCGCCGGATGACCGTGGCGGAATTCAACCAGTACGGAAAGCAGATCAGCGATACGGAGATTCTCGCCGGAGATTTCCTGTACAACAACGCGGCCTGCAAGGTGGACAAGCGGTATGACCTGCTTTTCCCCACCTACTACAATACCTACGGAGGCACCGGCGACGCGTCTTTCTTCCGCTGTTATCTGGTGGATGGCCCGTATGTGAGGGAGTTGCCGTGCGCGCTGAACCGCTGGTTGGAGTCGGACGAGCTTTGGGAAATTGCGTGCCCGGGCTTTGTCTTTATCGATGGGAAAAGGTATCTGGCGTACAATACCCGGACGCGCTCGCATGATGACAGCGCAACCGGGATGATCAGCAAGTACAAGCTCATCCGGGTGGATCTGGAGTACGAATAGGGCTTTATGGTTGAGCGTATCACGTCGGCGCAGAATCCGAAGATCAAGGAGTTGCTCGCGTTGCAGGAGAAGAGTCGGGTGCGGCGGGAGCGGGGGCTTTTTGTCGTGGAGGGTCGGCGTGAGGTGGAGCATTGCCTGGCTGCCGGTTTCACGGTCGATACCGTCTTTTACTGTCCTTCGATTTACGGAGACGTTCTTCCCGGGGCCGGAGAGGGCTGTGGGTTGCAGGGAGCGGGGACTTTGACCCCTTCGGGGGAATGCTCCCTGCAACCCACAGCCCTCTCCGGCCTTGCGACTGCCTTTCCCCGGATCGTTGAGGTGACGCCGGAGCTGTATGGCAAGATTGCGTATCGCGGCGGGACGGAGGGCATTATCGCCGAGGTGCGGGCGCGCGAGCTGACGCTGGAGGATCTTCGGCCGGGGCCCGAGCCGCTGATCGTCGTTTTGGAGAGCGTCGAGAAGCCGGGGAACCTGGGGGCCGTGCTGCGCAGCGCGGATGCGGCCGGGGCGGACGCCGTCATCGTCTGCGACCCGCTGACCGACCTCTACAACCCGAACTTGATCCGCTCGAGCCTCGGCGGCATCTTCACCGTTCCCTGCGTGGCCACCGATTCCGCTTCGGCAATCGCCTGGCTCAAGACGCGCGGCATCCGCATCCTGACGGCGCAGCTGCAGGACAGCGTCTGGTACTATGACAGCGACATGAAGCGGGGCACGGCGATCGTGATCGGGACGGAGTCCACCGGGCTGACCGGCATCTGGCGCGAGGCGGCCGACGAGCACATCCGCATCCCGATGCTGGGGCGGCTCGATTCGCTCAACGCCTCCGTTTCCGCCGCCATACTTCTCTTCGAAGCCGTCCGCCAGCGAAACGCCTGATTTCTTCCAAAAAAAATCCGCCGTTTCTGAAATATTCACTATCTTTCGGCAGTATGTAGATGGAGACAGGAGCCGATGGGATTTTTGCACATCTGACGTACATAAACCAATAACAACATATCTTATGCTCAACAAAGTATTGCTGATCGGTAACGTTGGCAGCGACCCCGAAGTACGTTACCTCGAAGGAAACAATGGAAATGGCGGAAACGCCAAAGTCGCCACCATCCGGCTGGCTACCTCGGAGCGCTTCCGCGACCGCTCCGGCGAGCAGCGGGAGAACACCGAGTGGCACAATGTCGTCGCGTGGAGGAACCTGGCCGACCTGGCGGAGAACTTCATCCGCAAGGGCACGCAGATCTATGTCGAAGGACGCCTCCGTACCCGCGAGTTCACGGACCAGACCGGCGCGAAGAGATTCCGCACCGAGATCGTCGCGGACAACATCCAGCTCCTCGGCAAACGGGGCGACAATCCCGGCGCGCAGGACGGTCCGGCCCAGCAGGGTGGTGGATACGGACAGGGCAGCTTCCAGGGTCGCCAGGGCAACTATCCGGGCCAGCAGGGCGGTTACAACCGTCCGGCACAGCAGCCCACCGGCTACCCCGGACCCCAGGGCTATGCGGGTCCCCAGCAGGGTGCATACGCCGCCCAGCCCGCAGCCCCGGCTCCGGCTCCGCAGCAGGCCTTCACCCAGCCCGCTCCCGCAACCGTCGAGCCGATTGATATCTCCACCGACAACCCCGACGACGACCTCCCGTTCTAGGGATGACCGAAAAAGAAAGCCCGGCAGCGTGCCGGGCTTTTTTATTATTCAGTGATGTTCGGCTCTTCCAGGCCGAGGTGCTTTCGACCGTCGACCACCTTGAGGTAGAGGCCGATCAGCATGGCGGCCACGCCGAGGCAGGCCAGCATGACCAGGGCCCAGGTGTAATTGAGCTGGTCGGGGGGCGTGCCGGGCGCATTGGTCGAAGTCAGCACGTTGCCGATCAGGATCGGGAAGAGCCAGAGGCCGATGTTCTGGATCCAGAAGATCAGGGCGTAGGCGGAGCCGATGACCTTGTGGTCCACCAACTTCGGGACGGAAGGCCACAGGGCCGCGGGCACCAGGGAGAAGCTGGCGCCGAGGACGAGGATGGTGATGTAGGCCACGATGGTGCCGCCGACGGCGCTGCCCTTGAAGAGTGGCAGGATGAAGGCGAAGGTCAGGTGGCAGATCACCAGCAGGATGGAGCCGATCAGCAGCATCGATGCCGCCTTGCCCTTGTGGTCCACGTAGTTGCCGAGGATCGGGGTGATGGCGACGGCCAGCAGCGGGAAGACGGCGAAGATCGTCTCGGCCGTGCCGCGCTTGAAGCCCATCACGCAATAGACGACCAGGGCCACGACGGCGACGGCCATCAGGCCGTATTTCAGCTTCGGGTTGTTCTTGATGAAGTTGCTGGCGAAGGAGCACACAGCCACGACGAGCATGATGATGTACTGGATGATGGTGACCGTCTCCCCGGCCCAGAACGACCCGGCCGCAGGCTCGGTCAAAGTCAGGTTGCACTGCAGCATGTTGACCGCATACTTCTGGAAGGGGAAGATGGCGGAATAGTACAGCACGCAGAGCAGGGCGACCAGCCAGAAGCCGAGGCTCGAAAGGATCTTGCCGATGTCCTTGACCTTGAAGGGATCGTCTTTCTCTTCCGCCTCGCCGGTCTGCGCGTCGAGCTTGCGGTCCATGAAGAAATAGACGATGAACATGATGAGGGCGATGCACAGCAGCACCACGCCGAAGGCCACGGAGCGGCTGACTTCGATGCGGCCGCCGAGCTTGGCGAAGTAGGGCGAGAAGATCATGCAGGTCGCCACGCCCAGGCGCGCCAGGGCCATTTCGGAGCCCATGGCCAGCGCCGTCTCGCGACCCTTGAACCATTTCACGATACCGCGGCTGACCGTGATGCCGGCCATTTCGACGCCGCAGCCGAAGATCATGAAGCCGATGGCCGCCAGCTTGGCCGACGCGGGCATTCCCTTATAGAAAGGAAGCACGTCGTCGATGAAGCCGACGCCGGTGTGCCAGTTCAGATTGTCCGTGAACCAGGTCTCCAGGCCGGATCCCAGGAAGGAAGGACTGATGGCGTAGTACTTGATCAGGCCGCCCGCGAGCATCACGGCGCCCGAAAGCACGGCCGTGAAGCGCACGCCCATCTTGTCCAGGATGATGCCCGCGAAGATGAGGAAGAACACGAACACGTTGAGGAAGGTCTCGGCGCCTTCCATGGTGCCGAAGGCCTTGGAATCCCATCCCCGCGTGGACTCCATCAGGTCCTTGATCGGAGAGAGGATGTCCATGAAGATGTAGGAGCAGAACATTGCGAGGGCCAGCAACAGCAAGGCCGTCCAGCGCATCGCAGCGCTGTCTCGCAGGGTCTTTTGAATCTTTTCAGTCATTTTCGTATCATCTTTAATCCTGCGAAGTTAACAAAAAAATGGATATTTCCCCATCATTTTCCTCACGCGGGCACGTTTCCGGCCTTTTTCCTGCCCGCGGGAGTGTTTTTGCCCCGCCCGGGCAGGATTTCCGGCATTTTTGTGCCCGCGGAATAGAGTTACTGGACCGGAGACTGTGCCGAGAAGTCCTGCCAGATGAAAACCTTGTCACCGCGGCGGGGATGGATGCGTTCGCCGGGGTGCATGTCGGGATTCTGGTTGACCTGGTCCACCGGCATGCCGGAGAGCGGAACGGCGATGGAGCATCGTACGCCCTGTGGGCAAAGGTCCGCAGGCTTGAGATCCACCCGCATGTCTTCCACCTTCATTTCGAGGACACCGGTCGTATGACCGATGAACAGAATCTCGTCTCCCTGGCGGAGGGGGGCAGCTTCGACGGCAACCTCGACGACACCGATCCGGTCGAACCAGTTGGTGACCTTGCCGATGTACTGCTTGCGCCGGGTGGCCTGGGAGCCGTAGACCGCGCTCCACTCGCCCAGCTTCTGACCGAGATAGTACCCGTCCCAGAAGCCCCGGTTGAACACCTCGGCCAAACTGGCCTTCAACTGCGCGGCCAGCTGCGGGGTGTAGCGCCCCTCGGCGACGGCATCGGCCGCTTCCCGGTAGCAGCGGGCGCAGCGCTTGACATATTCCGCGCTCCGGGCACGCCCTTCAATCTTGAACACCCGGACCCCCGCATCGATGATCTTGTCCATGAATTCGATGGTACAGAGGTCTTTCGGGGACATGATGTATTTGTTGTCCACCTCCAGTTCAAAGCCGGTTTCGAGGTCCGTGACCTGGTAGCCGCGGCGGCAGACCTGGAGGCATTCGCCCCGGTTGGCAGATGCCCCGTAAGCCGCCAGGGATAGGTAACATTTGCCGGAAACAGCCATGCAGAAGGCCCCGTGGGCGAACATTTCGATGCGCACCGGCTCCCCGGACGGACCGCAGATGTGCTCCCGGAGGATGGTTTCATGGATGGCTTTCACCTGGTCCAGGTTCAATTCCCGGGCGAGGACGACGACATCGGCCCATTGGGCATAAAAGCGCAGGGCTTCGACGTTGGAGATGCTCAGTTGGGTGGAAATATGGACCTCGAGCCCGATTTTGCGGCAGTAAAGGATGGCCGCCATGTCGGAGGCAATGATGGCGTCCACCCCGGCTTCTTTGGCCGCATCCAGGGTATCCCGCGCCGCCTGCAGATCCTCCCCGTAGAGGGTGATATTGAGGGTCATGTAGGTCTTGACTCCGTAAGAGCGGCAGATACGAACGATTTCCGGCAGGTCCTCCCGCGAGAAATTGTTGGCCGAATGGGAACGCATGTTCAGCCGTCCGATCCCGAAATAGACGGAATCGGCTCCGCCCTCGATGGCCGCCACCAGGCAGTCGAAACTCCCCGCGGGAGCCATGATTTCCAAATCCTTTTTCTGCATAGGCCGTAAAGTTACGGTTTTCTTCCCAATAACATTCCTCCCACGGGCACAAAAATGCCAGAAATCCTGCCCGGGCGGGGCAAAAACACTCCCGCGGGCAGGAAAAAGGGCGGAAACGTGCCCGGAGAATCCGTGGTATCCGTGCATGCCCGTCAGAATCCGTGCGAGCCTGTCAGGGTCCGTGGAGGACAGTCATCATTCTGACTGAAGACTGCCCATGAAATGGATTTTGACAGATTTTCCGCAAAAAAGGAATATCGTTTGCGATACAAAAACGCCTTACAATAGCGTGTGATGGGTTATTTAAAGTTAAACGTTTTGTTCGCTGGTAAAACGGATAAGTTTTCCAATCTTTGCAGCAACAGAAAATGACAGATGCCATGCATGAAAGGAACACATACTGGACAAGGGAAAGGGAATGTGAACAAATGTTTGCGGGAACGGGTCCCTATTATATGGTTACAACGGCACAGCAGGACTGGCTGTTGTATAAGTCGCGGGAAGAGTTTATAGCCGGGACAAATATGGTGGCTGTCTCTGCGGCCCTGTCCGGATTCACCATTGTGGACGATGTGCAAATGAACAATCACCACCATATGATCGGTTATGGGTCTGTTGGAACCGTAGAGTCTTTTGTGGAAATACTTCGAGAGAAAGGGCGGCGCCTTCAGTTGGCCCTTGGAAACAGATCATTGAAAGACTGGAATATCCGAATCGACGAGACTGCGGATCTACGTCAATTCAGAAATCAAGTCGGATATGTGGACAGGAATGCGTTTGTTGCCCGGCGTGACAGTACGCCGACAGGTTATCCATGGGGCTCCGCATATCTGTTTTTCAACGGGAACTTATGGATGCAGCAAGAGGGAAAACCCTGGGGAGAACTCAGCATCGCCAGACGACGTGACGTTTGCCGTTCTCATGATGTGTGTCTGCCTGAGAGATACAGAGTGCTGGATAGGATGATACTTCGGAGCAGTTTTGTGGATTATGAACGCACAGAGAGTCTGTTCAACAGTGCCAACCAGTATTTCTCCATGCTCACGCGCCATGGTGAAGCGGACATTGAAATCGCCCGCCTGCTGGGAGAAGGAATACAACTTCCCAATGAAGAAGTATTTCAGATCGTTGGAGGGTGGTTTCCGGGGCAGAAAATCAGCACGATGAGTATGGAAGAGAAGTTCGTTGCGGCACGGAAGATGAAAAAGCAGTTAGGGTGTACGAATAAACAAATTGTGCAGATCCTTCAGCTGGCACCGAACATGGTTGACCAACTGTTTCCACACCCCAGATAGTCTCCAGCGCGGGCACAAAAATGCCGGAAATCCTGCCCGGGCGGGGCGAAAATACTCCCGTGGGCACAAAAATGCCGGAGATCCTGCCCGGGCGGGGCGAAAACACGTCCATGGGCAGAAATGCGGAGATTATTTCGTCCTGCCGACGAGGGACTGGGCAAAATGACGGAGGGAGTCGACGGCCTCGGTAGAAATCCGGGCTCCGGTGCCCTTTCCGACGGCCTCATCAGAGAGTTCCGCGATGGCCCTTCGGGCGTCTTCCGCAACGCCGACGCTGTCGTACAAGGCTTTGACCCGGGCAATCTTCGCAGCCTTCTCCGAATCCGTAAAAGCCTCTGCCGCCAGTGCTTCCTCCAGTCCTTCCGCACCTTTTTCTGCGGCACGGACCGTCAGCCAGGACTTCTTTCCGTTCAGGATGTCTCCGCCGATGGGCTTTCCGAAGACCTTTTCGTCCCCGTAAGCATCCAGATAGTCGTCCGCGACCTGGAAAGCCAGGCCCAGTTTGTAGCCATAGTCGTACAGGCATTGCCGGCTCTGCGCGTCCGCCCCGCCGCAAAGCGCTCCCATTTCAGCGGCGCAGGCAATCAGCACCCCGGTCTTGAGTCCGATCATCTGCATGTATTCGTCCATGCCGACCTGGCTTCGCTGCTCGAAGTCCATGTCCATCTGCTGACCGTCGCAGACCTCGGCCGCCGTGCGGGAAAACAGTTCCAGCACCTGCGGCAGCACCGCGCGGGGCGCCTGGGCAATCCGCTTGTACGCATCGATACACATCACATCCCCGGAGAGGATGGCCGTGTCCGGATTCCATTTCTTCCAGACCGTCTCGCTGCCCCGACGGAGCGCGGAGCGGTCCATGACATCATCATGAATCAGGGTGAAGGTGTGGAACACCTCCAGGCCGGCCGCCGGCTGTAGAATCTCCTCTCCCGGCGTATCCTGGAAAAAAGACCATGTCAGCAGGCAGAGCCGCGGCCGAAGCCGCTTCCCCCCGAGCGCAATCATATAACGGAGCGGATCATATAGGCCCGCCGGCTCCCCCTGGAACCGGATATCCCGGAACAGCTGCTCCAAGGCAGCATCCAACTGTTTTTCTGTCATCATAACGATCAGTGGCTGGTATAGGATATCGAAGGTTGGCGAAGGGATTCCCGAAGGGCATCGTCATAGCGGAGACGCACCCGGATACCCGCTTTCTGGAAATAATAACGTACCGCAATCTCCTCCTCGATAAACGGCAGGATTTCCTCTTTCTTCAGGCGCAGGAACGACTCCTTGTCCATATCCAGCGCCTTCTCCATCGCATCCAGCCGGTCTTTCATCGCATCCTCGAGCCCGTCCTCGACGAGGGTCTTCCGCATCTCGTCAAACTGGGCCCGCGCCGTCGAACGGTAGTCGAACTCCTTGTCAGACGCGAAGGATACGAAATCATCGTAATCCGTGAAATGGAACTGGTCCACCGGCGGGATCGTCTCGTGCTCCCGGACAAATTTCAGGGCATACTGCTCCACGATGCCGCTGAGCACCAGCGAGTAGGTCAGGCGGGAATACCTGCGTCCTTTCACCTCAAAGTCCGGTTTGATGCCGCCGCCGTCCCGCACCTTGCGGCCATGGGCCGTCGTAAACTCGTGCGTCAGGGAATCCGGAATATGGCCTACGGAGCCATCCTCGTTGCGGTGGGAATAGTCGATGGCCTGGACACAACGCCCGGAAGGCGTGTAGTACTTGGCCGTCGTCACTTTCAACTGCCCGTCATACGGCAGGGGCCGGATGCTCTGGACCAGGCCTTTTCCATAGGTCCGCGTCCCGACAATGGTCGCCCGGTCGTAATCCTGCAGGGCGCCGGAGACAATCTCCGAAGCGGACGCCGAGGCCGAGTCCACCAACACCACCAGCGGCATGTCGGTATCCACGGGGATGCCCATGGTCTTGTACTGGGCATGAGAACCTTCCGCACGGCCTTTCGCCGTCACGACCACACTCCCTTTCGGAACGAACAGCGACACCATCTCGACGGCTTCGGTCAGCAGTCCGCCGCCGTTTCCGCGAAGGTCCAGGCACAGGCGCTTCATCCCCTGCCGTTTCAAGGCCAGATAGCCGTCCTTCACCCCCTGGGCCACCCCGTCGGTGAATTTTGACACCAGAATATAGCCCGTCGTATCGTCCACCATCCCGACATACTCCACAGAAGGAAGCACGATGCGCTCGCGCACGACGGGCACCTCAATGACATCCCCGGCCTTCCAGCTGGCGCCGCCCCGGAGCTTCTTCACCTGGAAACGCACCGTCGTGCCGGGTTTTCCGCGCATCTTCTCGGTACACTCCTGGCTCTTGAGCCCATGGGTGGAGAGCCCGTCGATGGTCAGGATTTCGTCGCCGCAGCTCAGGCCCGCCCGGGCGGAGGGACTGTCCTCGTAGGGCTCGTTGATGATGACATTTCCGTCCAGGTCCGGCTTGTAGATGACGGCACCGATGCCGCCGTAGGTATTCGACAGCATCATCTGGAAAGTCTCCTGCTCCTCTTCCGGCACATAAACCGTGTAGGGGTCCAGCGCCTCGAGCATCGCATCCACAGCCGCACGCTGGATGCGGCCGACTTCCAGGGAGTCCACATAGGAACGGCTCAGTTCCTTCAGGATGGCGTTATGGACTTCCACCCATTTGCCGAGGGTGAAACTTTTCGACTGGGCGGCGGCACTTCCCGAAAGGACGAGGGTGAGGGCCCAGATAAACAGACATTTTTTCATTCGAATATACACTTGGATTCATCAAAGGCCGGTGTCTCGACTCCCAGAAAGCGAAGGACGCTGTGGAAGACATGGTGCTGGCCGACCGCGGGGAGTTCTTTCAATTTCAGTGCCGCATCGTCCGTCCAGACGAGG
>JAEEGG010006824.1_pt1 | contig 26638 bp, 20 predicted proteins | sample 9134161 | NCBI WGS metagenome assembly JAEEGG01 (sample SAMN16246543, study PRJNA631951) | gut metagenome | biome: gut microbiome; feature: rumen; material: CR-attached | host: Bos | place: Iran: Karaj | collected 2018-10 | reverse complement strand
CTACACCTACGAGGCTGGTTATACCGAGAAGTACCACAAGAACATTGAGATTATGACCAAGAATGCTATCAACTATTTAACCAAGTAATTGACTCATGAAACAGTACAAGAATATTTTCAGCGCATTGCTGCTGTGTTGCTTTATGGCAGCTTCGTCGGCATGCAGCGAGGAGAAGTTCGGCCCCGACCCCTCTAAGGACTGGGACGGCACGACCGCTTTCTTCAACTCGGTAGACGAGGCTGGTTTCCAGACCTACTACAATCCGGGAATTGGCCGTTGCGGTGACCCGATGCCTTTCTACGATGCTAAGGCTGGCCACTTCAAGGTGCTCTACCTGCAGGAGTTTGACAACAACGCCGCTTTCAACTACCACCCCTTCTGGGGCGTGTCGACCGTTGATGGCGCCAACTATCAGTCTCTGGGTGAGGTATTGCCCACTGGCACCTCTCCCGACGAGCAGGATGCCGCACTGGGTACAGGCTGCTGTGTATATAATGAGAAGGATGGATTATACTACATATATTACACAGGACATGACCGTTATGGCCGCGAGGCTGTGATGAGGGCTACCTCGACCGACTTCAAGGACTGGAACAAGGACGCCTTGTGGATGCTGAAGGGTTCAACCTACGGCTACTCTGACAATGACTTCCGCGACCCGCAGATCTTTGTTGCCGACGATGGTCTTTACCACATGGTCATCTCCAGCAACCTGAAATTTGCCGAGTTCAAGTCGAGCGACTTGAAGGTGTGGGAACACGTCGGCAACTTCCCCATGATTTGGGACCGCATGTGTGAGTGCCCCGACATCTTCAAGATGGGCAACCACTGGTACCTCGTTTACAGTGAGGGTTATCGTGCCTCATGGAGCCGCAAGGTGAAGTACATGATGGCTCCCACTTGGGAGGCCCTGAAGGCCTGCTTCAACGATCCCGGTGCCAACTGGCCCCGCGACGGTCATGAGGGCGTGCTCGACACCCGCGCTTTCTATGCCGGCAAGACGGCAAGCAACGGTCAGGACCGCTACATCTGGGGTTGGTGCCCCTACCGCACGGGTAACACCATCCATGACAAGAACGTCAACGTGGGAGCCGGTGGCGAGCCCAACTGGTCGGGAGCGCTGGTATGCCACAAGATCATCCAGCATGCCGACGGTACACTGACCGTAGGCGAGGTGCCTGCTATTGCTGCTAAGTTCAACAAGGAGCAGACCGTCAAGGTGATGACCAGCAACGGTGCTCAGATGAGCGGTGTCAACGGCACTCTCTCGGGCGACGACGCCTATGTGCTGTACAACCGCCTGGGAACCAGCAACCACATCTCGTTCACCGTGACCACCTCCAACAACTGGGACCGCTTCGGCATCTCGCTGGTGCGTGGTACCGACAGCGACCGTTATTACACGATGATGGTCAACCCCGAGGATGAGAACCACCGCAAGGTGAACTTCGAGCAGGAGGGTACTGCCGGTAAGGGCTTCATCGAGGGTATCGATGGCTATTGGTTCGAGCGTCCCGCCGACAATGTTTATCACATCAACATCTACACCGACAACTCGGTGATGGTGATGTACATCAACGACGTTTGCGCCTACACCAACCGCATCTACGGTATCCAGAAGAATTGCTGGAGTATCAACAACTATGGTGGCAAGATCACCATTTCGGACCTGAAAGTGTTCCAGTAAACGGTAATATTTAGAACCTTTACTATGATGAACAAATTATTAACGATTCTGGCGGCAGTGCTCGTGGCCCTCTCGGCAACGGCACTGGCCCCCCAGATGTTGAGCGAAAACCACGCCATGCTGCGGGTTGACGCTACGGGCAAGTACCTGTTGCTGCCCGTGCAGGAAAAGGAGGAGAACGCCTACGTGCGCGTTATCGTGGACAACGAGCAGGTGCAGACCCTCAATGTGCGCTTCGCTGTGGACAAGGTAGACTACTATGTGCCACTTGACATTCAGCGATTTGGCAACAAGAAGGTGCTGGTTGACATCTCTTTCCATGGCGACCGCCGCGCCACTGGTGCCGTGAAGGATTTTGTCTGCTGGCGCGAGATGCGTGTGAGCGACACGTTTGACGACAGCAACCGCGAGCGCTTCCGCCCCGCCTATCACCACACCCCCGCCTATGGCTGGATGAACGACCCCAACGGTATGTTCTACAAGGATGGTGTGTGGCATCTGTACTATCAGTTCAATCCCTACGGTTCGCAGTGGGAGAACATGACATGGGGCCACTCGACCTCGACCGACCTGATCCACTGGACCCCTCAGCCCATCGCCATCGAGCCTGATGCCCTGGGTACCATCTTCTCGGGCTCCTGTGTGACCGACGGCAACGACGTGGTGGCTATCTATACCAGCGCAGGACAGAACCAGACGCAGTCCATCGCCGTCTCGCACGACAACGGCATGACGTTCGAGAAGTATGAGGGCAACCCCGTGCTGACGAGCGATGTGCCCGACTTCCGCGACCCGAACCCCTTCTGGAACAGCGATATCAACGCGTGGAACATGATTCTCGCCGCTGGTCAGGAGATGAACATCTACAGTTCCAAGGACCTGAAGACTTGGAAGTATGAGAGTTCCTTCGGCAAGGAATACGGTAACCACGGTGGCGTGTGGGAGTGCCCCGACCTGATGAACATCGACGGCAAGTGGGTGTTGCTGTGCAACATCAACCCCGGCGGTCCCTTCGGCGGTTCGGCAACCCAGTACTTCGTGGGCGATTTCGACGGCCACAAGTTCACCTGTGAGTCGATGCCCAAGGTCACCAAGTGGATGGACTACGGCAAGGACCACTATGCCACGGTATCGTTCTACAATGCACCCGCTGGTCGCCATGTGGTAATCGCGTGGATGTCCAACTGGCAGTATGCCAACCAGGTGCCCACCCGCCAGTTCCGCAGCGCCAACTCGATTCCCCGCGACCTGGGCCTGTTCACCGACGGTGAAGAGTCTTACGTGAGCGTGAAGCCCTCTCCCGAGATGCTCGCAGCACGTGGCGCCAAGGTGAAGAAGCCGACCGAGACCTGCGAAATCGTCGTGGACGTGAAAAACTCGATGGAGTTGACCCTGTCCAACGCCAATGGCGAGCAGGTGGTGATGACCTATGATGCGGCCAAGCAGACCTTTGCGATGGACCGCACATCCAGTGGTGATGCTTCCTTCAGCGAGGCATTCCCCGTTGTGACCGTCGCCCCCACCCACGGTGCCATCAAGCAGCTGCGCATCTTCGTTGACCGCTGCAGCATCGAGGCCTTTGACGCCGACGGCAAGATGGCGATGACCAACCTCGTGTTCCCCACCGCACCCTACACCAACCTCAAGGTCAAGGGCGGCAAGGCCACGATTTACCAGATCAACTACTAGCCATTGGCCTTTACCTATTGGCGGATGCCAACTAGAAACTAGGGACTAAGGACTAAGGACAAGAAACTAACAACTTAAAACTAACAACTAACAACTTATATAAAAATGGCAAAGACGAATAAAATCGCGATCATCTCGGTCATGCTGTGCTTCTTCTGCATGGGCTTCGTTGACCTCGTGGGTATCGCATCCAACTATGTGAAAGAAGACCTCCAGCTCACTGACTCGGTGGCCAACATCTTCCCCTCGCTGGTATTCTTCTGGTTCCTCATCTTCAGCGTTCCCACGGGCATGCTGATGAACAAGATTGGCCGTAAGAAGACTGTACTGCTCTCGTTGGCAGTGACGATTCTTTCGCTGATGATTCCCTTGTTCGGCAACAGTTTTGCTGTGATGCTCATCGCCTTCTCGCTGTTGGGTATCGGTAATGCGCTGATGCAGACCTCGCTTAACCCGCTGGTATCGACCGTGATGGGTGGCGGCAACCTGGCATCGACGCTCACCTTCGGCCAGTTCATCAAGGCCATCGCCTCGTTCCTCGCGCCTTATTTGGCAATGTGGGGTGCCACGGCGGTGATTCCCAGCCTGGGACTCGACTGGCGCGTGCTGTTCGCCATCTACTTTGTAGTAGGTATCTTCTCGGCTGTCTTGTTAGGAGTAACCCCCATCCACGAAGAGAAAATCGAGGGCAAGCCTTCGACCTTTGTGGAGTGCTTCAAACTCCTCGGTGAGCCCATCGTGCTGCTCTCCTTCCTGGGCATCATGTGCCATGTGGGCATCGATGTGGGTACTAACACCACTGCTCCCAAGATTCTCATGGAGCGTCTGGGCATGTCCTTGAACGAGGCCGCATTTGCCACCTCGCTGTACTTCATCTTCCGTACCATAGGCTGCTTGACCGGCTCGTTCTTCCTGCGCGTGCTCAAGATGAGAACGTTCTTCATCATCAGCGTCATCATGATGGCCCTGTCGATGTGCGGCCTGTTCTTCGGCCACGAGAAGTGGATCCTGTACACCGCTATCGCATTGGTTGGTTACGGTAACTCCAACGTATTCTCCATGTGCTTTGCCACGGCTCTTGAGTCGATGCCCAAGAAGCAGAACGAGGTGTCCGGCCTGATGATCATGGGTCTGTTCGGCGGTACCATTTTCCCGCTGCTCATGGGCTTCGCCAGCGACGCTGTGGGCCAGGCAGGTGCTGTAGCAGTGATGGCCATCGGTGTCATCTACCTGTTCACCTACATCAAGCAACTCAATCCCGCAACTAAAAACTAAGGACTAAAAACTAAGGACTAAAATGGATAAACGTTATGTAGTGGGCCTGGGCGAGGCCCTGTGGGATGTCCTCCCCGAAGGTAAGAAACTGGGTGGTGCCCCCGCCAACTTCGCCTATCATGCCGGGCAGTTCCTGGGCAGTGACAATGCTATCGCCATCAGTGCACTGGGCGAGGACAAACTCGCCGAGGAGACCATCGAGGCCCTCGAGGAACATGGCCTCAAGTACCTCATGCCTCGCGTGCCCTATCCCACCGGCACCGTGCAGGTGACCCTTGATGAGCAGGGTATTCCCACCTATGACATCAAGGAAAATGTGGCATGGGACAATATCCCCTTCACGCCCGAGATTGAGGAGATTGCACAGAACTGCCGCGCCGTGTGCTACGGCTCACTGGCTCAGCGCAATGTAGTGTCGCGCAAGAACATCCACCGTTTCCTGGATGCTACTCCTGACGACTGCATGAAGATCTTTGACATCAACCTCCGTCAGCAGTTCTACAACAAGGAGATCATTCAAGAATCATTGCGCCGTTGCAATGTCCTTAAAATCAACGATGAGGAGTTGGTAATCATTGGTCGCATGTTTGGTTATCCTGGTCTTGACATGGAGAACAAGTGCTGGCTCATCCTGGGCAAGTACAATCTCGACATGTTGGTACTCACCTGTGGCACCAACGGTTCCTATGTGTTCAAGCCCGGCGAGATGTCCTTCCAGGCAACTCCCAAGGTTGAGGTGGCTGATACCGTTGGCGCCGGTGACTCGTTCACAGGCTCCTTCTGTGCCGCCATCCTGGCAGGCAAACCCATTCATGAGGCCCACAAACTTGCAGTAGAGGTCAGCGCCTACGTCTGCACCCAGAACGGCGCCATGCCCACCTTGACCCCCGAACTCCTCGCCGCCGCCAAGTAAACCAACTACCTGCTCAACAACAAACGGGCCCGACTGGAATCACCCCCAGCCAGGCCCGTTTTTTATGCCCATTATTATCATTCCTGCTATTAAGAGCAGGGTGTCTGTTTTAATTATCAGGTCCGAAAATCAGAGAGTTTGCCTTCTTCGAGGCATCGGTATTGTTTGTTGATTTGCGGGTAGTAGCAGGCTTTTGCGTAGTATTGGGTTTCGCCTTAGGTGTCCGTTTATTCGTCTTTGCAGGGCGTTTCTTCGTTCCGGTTCCGCGTGTGGCACGTTTTTTTGTTGTGGTACCTTCTGCCGGAGCCTCATCTTCGTCATCATAGGTGTAATCCCAGACAATCTCGTTAGGATCATAGTCTCCGTCCTCGTATTCATAGTCGGACGACTCTTCGGCATAGGCATTGCTGAGTAGTCGGCTCTTGCGTGTCATCACATCATCGGAATAGATCGAGAAAGGATAATCCTCCAAGAATTTAGTGTACACATCCACGTCATCCATCTCCACGGCCTCATTATAAGCCAACGCTTCTTTCCGGCCTCTGATTTCATCACAATAGGGCGATTCGGGATACTTCTCGAGGTAAGCTTCACAGTCCTCGAGTGTTTCCTTCATTTCCTGGAATGCGTATTTATAGAGATTATTGCGCACGTCATTGATGAACGGCGACTCGGGATATTCCTTGATATAACGTTCGCATGCTGCCGATGTGGGTTGCATATCGTGATAGGCGCATTTATACAAGCGCTCCTTGACCATCGAAGTGTAATATGAATCGGGATACTTCTCCAGATACTCCTTGCACGCACTCTCGGTATAATCCAACTTGGCATAAGCAATCTCGTTACGCATCTTGATGATCTCGGCATAATGCGTATAATCAACGTTCGGGTATTTCCTCAAGTACCGTTCACATTCCGAGAACTCATAGGCATGATAAACAGTGTTGTAAGCGACTTTTTCACGAGCGATTGTCGCTTGCCTGATGTATCCGTTATCAGTAATATTTGCCAACAGCCTATCGTAAGCCTCTTCGGTATCTTCCTTGAACGTCAAGTCGTACACAGCTTTCTCGACAATCGACCGTATTTCCTCAACAGTTGAGAAATGGCCGTCATTGGACAGGAACTGATTAGCCTCGGCAATCAAGACATTCGTTTTCACAACGTAATAGACTTCGCTCAAGGCCGTATAATAATCGGGACGCATAGGCACCTCGGTGTTTTCGGCCGAACGGCAGTTGAACAGGGCATCAGCCAGTGGCCAAATAGGATACAATGCCTGGATAAAAGGATTGTGGGGATTGTAAAAGTCCGATTCAATGCCATAAGCGGCCTTGTTGGCTCTCATCAAAATATCCTGACGATTCTTATAGGCTTTGGCAAAAGCGCCCTTGCGCAGATTCTTGAAGTAATCCCGCATGTCGCCAACATATTTTGAGATATCATATTTCTTTGTCTTGTCTTTCTTGTCATAGAAAGGCCTCACCTCGTTAGCCCGGACGAGCTGCTTGCTGATGTCCACAATGGGAGAGGCGGTCCCATTTTCGATCTTGAGTGCATATCCGCAATTATCATCCAGGTCAAAACCCAACGTGTTTGCATCAATCGTATAGATTTCTTTGGCCTCTCCTATGAGCAGCTGCTGATCTCCGTTAGAGGGATTGACACAGACCACCGCGTTATTGGTGTATAGGTGCACCATGTACTTGCCGACAAGAATCGACTTTTTAATGGTCTCATCGGGCATATCCTTGGGCTTGATTGCACGCAACAGGAGTGTCACAGTTCTTCCCTGCTTAAGTGCTTGGATATTAGAACCGTTTTGGGAGTTCCACGACTTCAAGGCCCATGCTTCCTCGGCCGATGCGCCAAACGGCTGCAAGATGACCAAAGCCAATATGATAAGTCTTAATATCTTCATAGTCAACTGCTTTCTTATAAGAAACTTCAACTGGAGATAATAGAATTAATTACTATATCTTGATTTTTGAATAGTCCTCTGGGGTCAGCACAAACTGATCCACAACAGTACCATTCATTTTAAAGTACTCTTTCACGGTAATCAGAGCCTCTCTGAAATGCCGCCCGGTGCCATCATTACTCTTCAAGCCATCCAGCATACCTTTCTTGATGTCCTCTTTTTGGCTCTCCAAGTCAGACTTGTCGGTCACTTCATAGGTAATAGACAGCACGTTGCTATCCATGTCATAACTGGCAGACTTCATTGTGAGGTGATCATTCAGTACATTAGGCAGATTTTTGTTAATCTCCTCAACATCCTTTGCCACCTGCTGACGGGCTTCATTGGCTATTGGGTCGACTTGAGCTTCGGCAACCGATTCCTGGTTTGTCTCTATCTGTTCGTCACCACCCTTGTTCATGATGCCATAAAGAGCTGCACCAGCAGCAATCAATGCTATAGCAATCGCAGCAATCAGCCAATACTTCTTCTTGCTTGATGTATCGGCATCATATCCGTAGCTCACCTCATCGGGGGTGGGATCATAAGTTCTGACGGGCTGGCTGGCCTGAGGCCGCGGCATCGCGGGAACATCACCTTGAGAAATCGGAGGACGGTTCTCGCTAAACTGCCCTTCCTTGAGTGGAGAAACATAATAGATCGTACCATTCTCCTCAAAAATGTCAGTCACCTTGGCCGAGCCATCAGGTTCGTTCATTGAAGCCAGGTTCTTGGCCATCGCTTTGAAATTCTGCTTACTATTCTCCACCAGTTCTCCATTGCTCTGGTCAACGGTGAACACATTACCGGCCTCATCACGGCGGCAATAACTATTCAGGAAGAATTCCTTGATGACAACATCAACGTCGGTTTTGAACTTGCCGTAGGAGCCATCGACAACCAGCTTGCAAGTTGCGCGATAACTGATAACAGTGTCATCCTGCATCAGGGTGTCCACTATTCGATATTTTCCATTCTGGAGTTGTGTTCCTTGTCTAAGTTCCATTGTTCAAATGTTTTTAATTTACAAAGATATAATGAAAATGACAATAAACAAAATAAAACCTGTAAAAACCACATAAAAACCCCGAATATATCACCACTGTTGGGCTATAGCTAAGGAAACAATGGCACCGATAAGTGACAAAAACAACGCCACCCGTCATGGCAACGGATAGCGCTGTTTTGTTCATGAATTCCTATCTCTTATGCTTTTATTTTGATGATATATATCAAGTCCTCATTTTCGGATTTATAGAACAGGATATATAGGACACTCGTGTTGACCGCGGGCTCCTTCACTTTATAAACAGTCCTGACAACATTCTTGCTATTGGGACGACCCATTTCAACCACGTTGCTACGCGAATTCATGAGCTCGGTGTCATTAAACGTATAGATGTTCTTTGAGGCTCCTGGGGCTGCGACCTTGCTCTCGTTCATTCTAATCAAGCTAGGATTACTGTAACGATTCTCACTTTTGTTCTCCACGATAATTTCCCCATCGTCAAGGTCAGAATATTTTATCTCAATGGCTTCTTTCTTGGCGACAGCGTTCACAATGCCATACGAGCCCTTATTGCGCTCAAATCGTCCATCATAACGCTTGGCTTTGTTACCACACACCCATACCTCACCACTGTTTACCGTGTATTTCTTACCTGCCTTGAAATCCTTATTCTTTTCACGACCAAATTTCGTAATACTGTTAGTCTGAACCGTCTCTTCATCTCCTGACAAGGTATAAATCACAACATGGTCATTATTTGAATCATCTTCATACACCTTAGCTACGATAACGCCTTCGAGCGATTCTCCAAAATCCTCTGATTCAATCACATCCAGGTATTCGGCCTGTTTTAAAATATCCTCTTCCTCGTCAAGGCCAATCACCCTCATGCTGACAACGTCATCAATACTGATGGGGTCCATAGGTATTCCCTCATCATCGTTCATCAATAACTCTTGGCCAAGTGTGTTTTTGATAATTTGTCCGCTATAGGTAGAGCCGTCTCTTGTCTCGACAACATCAACAATACCTCTCGAAGCGTCCTTGTCGCGCGGAGTCGTCTCAATAGCTTCGATTTTGCCTTCATCGATAACATAGACGCCACACCCGCCCTTAGGAGCGTATTTGTAATCATATTCCTGACGACCTTTGCGTAGCACCTCTATCGGGCCAAGGACACTGTTAAAAATGTAGTTGTTTTCAATGGGCCTCAAATCAGCATCGCCTCCTAAGGCTTCAATTCCCTCATCGCTTAATGTAATCGTCATCATCCGGTCATCATTATTCTTGACAACGTCCTGAGAGCTTTCTATATATGATTTATCAATACTGCCGATGATGGATTCCACATCCATAGTCATGCTCTCACCTGGGATTCTCTCCATGATGTAACCTTGAAGTTTGAATCCATCACTCAAGACCAGGGTCTCATATACCTTGGCACTTGCCGTAGACAGGCATAAAAGAATAATTGCTGATGATACTAATAACTTTTTCATATCTGATATTTTTGATTAATTACAAATTGAAATAAGGGTTCAGCACTGTCTTGCAGGATTTTGAGCCCGCCGATGACGATGCAGTTATTGTGCATTTCTTTGATTTCTTTACGTCAGGTATGGACAACGTCGCTGTTTTAGACTTGCCGGCGGGAACCACAACAGTGGCTGAGCCTCCCGCACTTGATGTTATCTTTACATTCAATGCTACATTGCTCTTGTTGGTCACAGTGACCGGAACTTGGCATATATTCTTAGCATTCGCTTTGACCGACGATGGGCACGACACCAAGATGCCACCCTTGGCCATGGCTTTATTGTCTTTACTGTTTTTTTTCGTTTTGGATCCGGCTTTAGCATTTGCATCTTGCTCATCGGCATCAAATGCCTCACTGCTGCGCCACAACACCAAGTCATCAAGACGGAGTTCATAAGTCACCTCGCCATCCTGACGGGCATTCTCTTCAGGCAGTTTTACCTCTAGAGTGCGGGTGGCTTCATCGCCTGCCATCACATAGCTCATGCTTTGGCCGCCACTCATGCGTGCAACGGATAATGCTTTGCCATCAAAATCACCAGGTAATGTGGCCGATGCCGTTAACATGCCGTTCTTCTCATCGACATTACAATTGAGCATGCTTCCGCTCATGCCAACAACACCGTATTTGCCTTTGTGCTTGACGACAGCAATCCCTTGCCACAAGTAGTCCACCTCATCAAATTGAGCTGGCAAGACAACGATACCGTTACGCATAAGGCCTTTCACACCATTCCGTTGATAGACGTCATATTCATCGTTCTCACGAGTAACAAGATAAGGCTCATTGGCCAAGCGGGGCTCGGCCATCGACGTGAGGATAAAATAATCATCAAAGACCAGATGTTCCCCACGTTCTATAGATACAATCTGACCTGATTTATCAATTATATAGGCACCCTTATCATTCATGACGAACGCCTTGCCTCCACTGAATGTTGATGCCAATTTGGGTGTTCCGATTTCGTTGGCAAGCTTGAGTTGCTGCCCCTTGTCATCGATATACAATGACTGGCCAATGGCATCGGCATTGCCACCAACCATATCCACGACCGAATTGACCAAACCTTTAAGTCCGCCCTTACCCTTGCAGACCGAAGCCAGTCCCTCATTAAACGGCCGCGCCGACAGATACTTGCAAGGAATAACCAATCGTCCCGAAGTATCCATGTAACCGAATTTCCCCTTTTTATTGGAAACTACGCATTTCTTTTCAGAGAAGAACGGAAACGGACCGGCAAACAATGGCTCGGACTGGTCCACTGGCTTGATCTTGCGTTGAAAATCAAGAATAGATTGTACCCTATAACCTCCGTCTTCCCTTTTCAATACCAAGGCATAGCCGTTGGTGAAGTTAGTGATTGAGTCGGCTGCAATCGGCACGACAATGGTGCCGGTATTATCCACGATACCGACCAAGCCATTCTCCTTGACCTTAAACAGCTCTTTGGAGAATGGGCGAATTGATTGATAATTTGTTGAGAGTACCCAGTGCGGCGTCTGTGCCTGCCCTGAAAAAGCCAGGGCAAGGCACAATACGGCACACAGGAAATAATGTGATGTTATGTTATCAGTTCTTCGGAGCGAACAACTTAACCTCTTCATCATAAAGTTTCTTCAGGAATTTCACTTGTATAGCCTTAGATGCCACCTTGTCGTAGGTGCCATACAGAATTCCAACCAGCTCACCCTTCTTGTTAAAGACAGGCGAACCGCTGCTGCCACCGATGGTCGCATTCTGGATTTGGAATTCATATTTCGTCGGCATTTGGGAGCACTTGGTGTCATACAGGCTGGGAGCTAGAGCATCACTCTTCTCATCCTGTCCCCACATCAGGCCAGCAGGGTAACCGATAGTGTAGAGTACATCCTTTTGCGGAACAAGCGTCTTCTCGTTCCAGTTCTTGATATCAAACACATATTTGATATGATCAGGAGTCTTCTTGTCATTCAACTGCAAGACAGCCAAGTCAACATTGGGATCATTGGCAACCGCAATAGTGTCGCAGCGCTGGAACTCGTCAATGGCAGTGTACTTGTGTCCGGGATAACCCACAGCGATATAGTCCAGATATCCTTGGATTTTAACCTTTGATTTGAACAAGCGAGTGATTTTTGCTCCTAAGTCAGCAGGAGAGTTGCAACCATTCAATAATTTTCGTCCAACCTCAGTCATTTTCAAATCACGAACGGCCTGATTATAAACTCTTGGATCAGATGACATCAGTCTCGAAACCTCCAACCTATCGGGCCAGAATTTTTCGAACTGCTGTTTCATATACTCTTCCCATGTGATACTGGGATCGTCATCATAGGCTTTCTTCAGGTATTCATCCCAAGGAGCAGCAGTATGCTTGTTTGTCACCATGCGGCCCTCCCTATCAATAAAGAATGCGGTCGCTTGGATAAATATCGGTTGCCTCTCGGCATCTTCATCGTCTTTCCATGAAGCGCCTTTAGCATCAAATCGAGCGACAAGTCCCGAGCCGGCATCGTCATCAAACGTGATCTCGGTATGGAAACCTGCCAAGAGGAATACTACTGCATCCTGGTAACCGCTAGGCTGTGAAGGAACGGGAGCGCCACGTTTGCCCCACAAAGCATAGGCTCCGACACCCAGCAATGCCAAAGCAGCAACGCAAGCGGCCGAAATGGCTGCAATTTTGCCGATATTGTTGGGGATGAAGGCCTTAATCTGCTCGGTAATGTCCTCACTACCGCATTGGATGGAGTCACCTTTCTTGATACGTACATCCTTACCTGGCTCAATCTTGACACCATTAAGAAGGGTGCCGTTCTTGCTGCCATTGTCATGGATGAAAGCCTTGTTGCCCTTGATGCGCAGCGAGCCATGATAACGACTTACTGTGGGGCTGTTCAAGATAATGTCATTGCGGAAGTTGGAACCAATGTTCATCACGCGCTTGAATCCTGTGAGTTTCTCAGGCATGGGAACGCGCGCCCAAACAAGGGGTTCGTCGGCAAACATGACCTTGTCGCCTCGCTGGATAGTCATCGGCGTGTCGGGCTCAACCGGTTTGTTACCCACCGTAGTTCCGTTACGGCTATTCTTGTCCTCAAGGATGATTTTACCGTCATCCAACACGGTTAACTCGGCATGGAGAGAACTCACATACTTGCTGTTCAACACAATGTCGCACGATTGCGAACTACCAATTCTAATTAATTTCATATCAGTTTATGTTTAGAGATTATACTTTTCTAGTCTTTTCTTTCTTTCCAGAGTTTCCTTGTCCGTCACCATTAGTCCCTTGCTGGGTCTCTGGATTCTGAGATTTCTTTTCAACCTTCTTTTCAACCTTCTTTTCAGCTTTTTTATCACCTGTTTGTTTTTGTTGGGTTTTGCCCTGGTTGGCTTTCTCGGTCTTGCCATTCTGGTCTTTCTTTTCACCATTAGTTGGTGTCTCGACCTTGCTGGCAGGACGATGAGCTGGCGCCATAGGCTTTAAAAGGTTGCTTGTGTTATCATCCAGATTTTCATCATTCTGTTCTTTAGCCTTGTCTTTCTCATTCGAGCCGGCTTTTGAACTGATCTTTGGGTTGCTCGCTGTTCCAGGAGTCGTTGCGGTGGCAGCAGGAGGTTCCTGAGTGATTATCGGATCCGGATCAGAGCCCACAGCATTCACTATAGCAGTGATGGCTATCGCCAGTGCTATCAAGCCGGCAATGCCGATGGCTATCCACTTATACAGTTTGAATGGATTGGGAACTTCATCCCAATTGAGTTTGCTCACACCAGCAAAGGTTACCTGATTGTTTCGGGTCACCGGATAAGGCACATTCTTACGCAACGGGTTGCCGTTCACCGATGTACCATTGGTACTCAAGTCCACGACCTCGATTTTACCGAAGTCAGAAACCCGGATGATGGCATGGCGGCGACTGATTTTCGGATCATTGATAACAATGTTACAACTGGGATCCCTACCTATCGTTATTACTTTCATAGTCGTTATTTCTTATTATTCTGTATACCAGATACAATCTTGATAACTGCATTGATTTGGCCTTCACCTTCTTTACCAGGTCTAAAGGTTTTGGCCTTCATTAACTCTTCTGCCGCCTGATGATAAATAGCTTTGTGAGCCGGGTCTTTCTTTTCCAGATTAGCCAAGTTGGCAACGACCTGTTTGCAGACATTTTGACGGGTTTGAACATTTTGAGATTTTCTTGCCTGCTGCAATTGATCGATGATGACACCCAAAATCCTGTCGACATCATCATTGACTTGCGCACTATTCTGGTTATCATTCTTTGGCTGCTCTTTATTTGCGTTATTTGCGTCCTTATTGTCCGTTTGGTCCGTTTCTTTATTGGTGACATTGGGGTCGCCGCCAACAAAGACATTAACGTCGCTGCCTTTCTCTTGGTTGCCTTGGATGCGGCCCTTGAGGTAGCTGATGGAGTCTTTGCTTTGACGTAATTGCTCCTGTAATTCCTCAACCTGTTGTCGCGTGTTTGAATTACCACCCGATCGTCCACACTGGATGAAATTGAACAGCAAACTCAGCGCCAGCAATGCGCCAAGCGCATAGATAATAGTTCTAGTCGTCTTGCTCATAGGTTCTTTTAATATTGAGTCTTCGGTTGTATCTAATAATGCAATGGTCAGGTTATCGTGATGATTCCCCTCGTTTCGGCCCTGCTCATCGACTGCTATGACGGTGGCATCGGTAGCTCCACTCAACGATTTGGTCTTAGCGACAAGCTTGATGAGTTGAGGCTCAGGCATCATGCCCCAGATGCCGTCGGTACATAGCATGAAGCGGTCTCCTGCCATGTAGGCCAGTGGACCATCCACCTCGGCTTTGCTGTTGCCGCCGCCCAAGCAACGGGTAATGATGTTGGAACGAGCCGACAGACGTGCCTGTTCTTCGGTGAGGTCGCCTTTCTGTACCAGTTCGCCCACATAGGAGTGGTCCTTGGTTCTGAAAACCATTCTTCCTCCACGGAACTGGTACACCCTGCTATCACCCACATGCGCGACATAGGCCGATTCGCTATTGATGAGCAAAGCAGTAAGCGTTGTTCCCATACCTTTGCACGACGGATCGTTGCGTTGCCGCTCGATAATGGCCGCATGTGCATAATCTACCGCATCGGTCAAAACCTTCTCGCGCGGTGCTTTGACGTCCTTGACCTGCATCACATAGTCGACAGTCTTCTTCACTGCGATAGTTGATGCCAGCTTGCCAGATGGCCCGCCTCCCATTCCGTCGCACACTACAACGAGCAGGCCCAGGGGCGTATCGGCAAAGCCGCTGAAGTCCTGATTCTCGGCACGTCCTCCAATTCGGGAATCTACGTAACCTAGTATATTAAAATGAGTTTTTATTGGTTCCATCTCTACATAACAACTTGAATAATTTTTACAAGAGTGAGAGTAACACGATAGTTAATTATGACAACCCCAGCTGCTTGAGCACGCGTTTGTACCAGGGATCAGGGTCAACCATCAATGCCCGTTGAAGCGCTGCCTTCATTTCGGAGGCTTTTTGATAACGATCATCGGGATTGAATGCGGTTGCACGGCTAACGACCTGATAAACAGCAGGTGAAATCATATTATTCATGCTCAACGATTTGTCCTGATGAAGCTTTTTGGCCTCGGCAACTGTCGGTGCCTTATACGGATTCTGACGCGTGATGAGTTCATATAGCGTCACTCCGGCTTCATAGATATCCGTTGCACGTTTCAGTTGAGAGGGGGCACCAGCTGCAGCGCTATTGAATTGCTCAGGTGCTGCATATCTGGGAGTGCCCATCACGCCTGACGATGTTCCACCATCAGCAGTCTGTTGTGACAGGTATGCAATGCCCAGGTCCATGAGACGAACATTCCTGCCCTGTTCAACCATGATGTTGGATGGCTTGACATCCATGTGCAGGATTCCCTTTTCATGCAAATAATCGAGTGCATCGAGCACAGGCATGAACAACTCACAAATCCTCTTTTCGGGATTAGGCAAGGTGCGGATGTTGTCGTTGATAAATTTGTCGATATTCATGCCATTCACCATTCGGCTGACAATGAAGAAGTCGCCTTTGCCTTGAGGTGACTCGCAAAAGCCCAACATCTGCACCAGATTGGGGTGGTCAAACTCCATTCTGGCTTCTTGACGTGCGCGACGCCTGATTTCAGGATTATTCGCGAACCTGGGATTCACCTGTTTGATTGCCACAGGAACTCCAGTCGCACTTTCCACACCACGAAATACCAATCCCATGGCACCTTTTCCCAAGGTGGGACCGTTCAAATCAAAAAGGTATTGCTTACCTCTGATTCTCAAGCTCACTTTCGAGCCATTCCGTGAAATGGTATTTGGTTGTTGAGGAGGTTTCATCATTGCAACATACTTGTAACTTGTTCGATACGCGTCTCAAACAGTTTGACATAAACATCATCCTCTTCCTGCCGGGCATACTTGATACCGCTATTGAACAGCTTGAGGGCCTTGGTAAAGTCCTGCAAGGAGTCATCACCGGTGCGTGTCGCAGCTGAGCAGAAGTCGGTCGCCAACTCAAATACGCCCTGGTAACATGTCGAATCCAGATCAAATGCCTGCTGGGCATATTTGTGGGCCAGCGGAGCGTCACGTTGGATAACATTGGCTGTAGCAGCCCTCATCTCCTTGATCGATTTGGCACTCACGTCGGCATCAACAGGCTGCGTCAAAGCAGCAAGCAAAGCAAACGCTGGAGCAGCATGCCGATAAGTCCCATACTGGGTTGTGATTTTCTGCAGCTGCTCAACTCCCTCCGAGGCTCTTGTCGAGTCTTCCAACAGGTTAACAGCCTTGTGAATCAACATCGTTACCGGTATTACTTTAGCACCACTGGAAGCATCGGTAATAACTTCATAACCAGTAGTGTCTTGTACTTGACCATCGGCAAGGGCGGCAGTCTCGCTACCGTCAGAGCCTGCCTCGGTGCTGCGAGGCCAGAAGATGGCAGCACAAGCGATTAAAGCGACCGCAGCAACCGTTCCCAGAATAGCATACAGGAGCTTTTTGTTGCCTTCCACCTTAGATGCGATAATGTCAGAAGCGGTTCTGGACACATCGGCTCCCTGATCAGACAATTTCTCTAGCGCCACACGCATCTCGGCAGCACTATGGTAGCGATTCCCCTGTTTTTTCTCAGTGGCTTTGCCAATCACTGTGCGAAGCGATTTATAGGGAATGTCCTTGAGTGGAAGCTTTTCATGAATCTGCTTCTGGATCAGTTGCATCATATCGCCCTCAAAGGGCAACTTGCCCATCACGAATTGGTACAACATGATGCCCACAGCATATAAGTCGGTGGTTCTGTTCTGGTGCTTCAGGTCACCCAAGACCAATTCAGGGGCAGCATAAGCGGCTTTTCCCACAAATTGTCCGGCACTTGTCAGCTGCATGTCATCGGCATCAACACCTTCACCAAGCTTTTTGGCAATACCAAAATCAATCAGCTTGATCTTACGGTTATGGGTGACCATGATATTGCTGGGGTCCACATCACGATGAATGTAGCCCTGGTCATGTAAAGCCATCAAGCCCGACAGCACATTACGGGTAATCAGGATAGCGAAGCGGAACCGGTCGTCGCAATACATCTGGTACAGTTCCTGGGCAAAAGCTACTTGCTTGCCGTAGCGGTCGGTTGTCTTACCCTTGATGACGTCATAGAGCATGACGCCTTCCAGCAATTCGCTCACCACATGGTAGCGTTTCACCTCGCCATGCTTTGACTTATTGTCGGCAACTTCGACAAAGCCGAACATCTCGACCAGATTCTCATTGTGAATCCTGACCGACGCTTCGCGACGTGCTCGGGCAATGGCTTTCTCGGACAAATCCTCAAACAGGAACTTAATCGCTACATCCGACTTGAGACCCGTCTTTTCATCTACCCTCACACCGCGACGCACCTGCCCCATACCGCCCTCTCCAAGGGCGGGTAAGGAGGAGTCTACTTCGTAATGTATGCGTTGGGCTTTTTCTTCTTTACCCTGTAAAATGATTATTGACATCGCTCAACTAAAAAGCAATCTCTTCTCTTTAAGGTTAATTGTTATCAGGAAAGGTCAACAGTGCCGCCAGGGCCTTCAAAGCCTGCACCATTCAAGTCAACAGTGCCCGTATCCACATTGCGGTTTGAAGAATCATACATGTTGTCGGTACCACCGGTAGGCGAGTAATTATCGCTGCCTTCGATTTCATCGGCCGGCATGAAGTTATCGGCAACAGTGAGGCCATACTTCTCGGCATCGATGAGCAGCAACAGCAAACGGTAGCATGAACCAATGGTGATGATATCGTTGGTTTCGCATTTGTGCATGTCATAGTCCAGCTCCTCATCATTCACGATAATACCGGTCTTGGAACCGGCGTCACGAATGCTGGCGATAACTTTGTTCTCTGACTTTTTGAGTTGCTTGACCAGGATGTCGGCATGGTGTTCTGATACGGTCATCTCTCTGAGCACAATATCCATGTCACTGGAACGGCCAATGGTGTTGGTTCCCAAATGGAGGGGCCAGAATTCACCGATACCCTTGCGAGAGATTGAATAGAGGAAACCTACCACCGGGTCATCATTCTGTTGAACTTGACGAACATTCTCATTGTCGTCTCCGACTGCGTTCTCGTGCATGCCAGGCACATAAGTGCCCATGCCTTGCTGATCGTAGTAATTGTTAGACCTGGAATAGGGATTATAGGTCTGGTCTCCACTGTTAAATTTCTTCTTACCCATTTTTATTCTCATTTTTGCCCCAACAGGGACGGTTAAACATTTATTATCTATTGTAGTGCAAAAATACTGCTTTATTAACTAAAACGAAAGGATATAACTGGATTTTCACTTGTTCAGACAAAAAACTATTACATCGCAAGGCGGAAGCCCAAGAAGGCCCTTGCCTCATTTTCGCCAACACTCAAGCGTGACGAAACTCGGCACTCGATAGGGTCATCGACAGCGCTACCTCCGCGGCAAACATAGTTGTCTCCCGAATAGAAACTGTAATCGTCACTAGCGTGTTTCGAATCATAGTACTGGAAACGGTCGGCACACCATTCCATCACATTACCGCTCATGTCATATAATCCCAATTCGTTGGGAAACAACTCACCGATTGAATGAGTCTTACGGTCACTGTTATAGACCGTCCATGCAGTTTCGCTGGGATTGTCGGCTCCAGCATACTTATAGCAAACATTACCATGGATGCGGCTTCCGCCACGTGCGGCATACTCCCACTCCTGTTCTGTGGGCAAACGGAAAGTTTTCCCTGTCTTCTGATTCAGTTTCTGGATGAATTCCATAACATCCCTGTAACTCACGTTGGTCACCGGTTTGCTCAAATCATCCTGGTCATCCGACGGGTTATTGCCCATAATCACCATCCATTGAGCCTGTGTCACTTCATATTTGCTGATACTGAATGACGAAACCGTGACTTTATGCTTGGGTTTCTCGTTGTCTTTGGCGTCGCGTCCTTGTTCCTTGGTTTTTCCCATTTCAAAGGTGCCGCCTTCCACATTCACCATATTATCCGTCACCGAGTTGATAACTGCATCGATGAGATACTGCTCCATTGCCTCAACATCCTCTTCATCGTTATAGCCATAGGAGTCGTCATCTGAGCTACTTGAAGCATAAGTATCGCTTGGCCAAGCATAATCATAGCCAACTTCTTCAACATCATATACGGCAACGCTGTCAACGTCGACATTACGGCTTGCCGTTTTTTTCCGCTCTGTCTTTTTGGGAGGCACAGGGCGCTTTTCTTCAACTTTGTTCTCGGGTTTCGACTCCTGCTTTTTTGTTGTGGTTTTAGAGGTTGTCGTTTTCGGAGTTTGTTTCTTAGTTTTTTCTCGTTCCGGCTTAAGAATCTTTGAAAGATCCACCGTTCCTTGAGAGTTCTTTTTAGAGAGAGTCCTGTGGATTTTTCCGTCTTTGTCCACAGCAACCCTGTTTTGTGCCATAGTCTGTTGTGACAAGGACAAAACCAGTGTCAACACAAATAAGCAATGAATAAAATGTCTCATATCATAGTTGTTTATTAGTTATCACTCCATTGTTGGTTATTCGGCTAGCCTAAAACCGATGCGTGGCGAGGCTTCATCCAAATAAAGTATCGACGATTTGGCACTGACGGCAGTACATTTCGAAGCTTCATCGGCGAATGAACCGCCAACATAGGCATGAGAGGAACCTGCAGCATCACTGCACCACTCTGCAACATTTCCATTCATGTCATAAAGCGCAATTTCGTTCTTTTTCAGCTTGCCAACGCGATGAGTGGCACCATCACTATTGGTCTTATACCACGCGACCTCGGCAATCTGGTCACTACCCGAATACTTATATTCTTTACCGTTTTGACCTCCGCAAGCAGCATACTGCCATTCTTTGACAGAGGGAAGCCGATACTTCTTACCCGTAAATTTGTTCAACTTTTTGATGAAGTCCTGGCACTGCGACCATGTGACATTTTCAACAGGAAGATTTGGCCCCACATGACTTGAAGGATTGTATCCCATAATCGATTCCCATTGAGCCTGAGTGACCTCGGTAGCCGAGATATTGAATTTGGATATGCCGGTGAATGATTTCTTCTTGTTGGGCTTTACCGCCTTCATGCTGTTTGCGATTTGCTTTGCCACCTCAGTCTTAGTAGGCAGTTCTTTCTTCAAGAGCTTGTCGTACTCATCTCCATTCTGGGAGTTCTGACCAAGGGAAAGAGTCCCGTCTTTATGACCTTTATTCTCAACCTTCTCTTTCAAGGTTCTGCTGTCATCCACATATCCATTCTTGATTTGTACATACTGGTTTTGGGCAATAGCGTTGACCGCGACCGTTGCCAAAAAGAATAGTGACAAAAATGACACAAATACATTATTTTTCATAATGCTCAGCTTTTTAATCAATTAGTTTTTTAGGTCCTATGAAGTTTTCTTGGTTTAGGGAACCATCATTGCCATTGGATTATTGGGAAAACCCTTGCAGCAACTATAATCCGTTGCAAATTTAGTCAACTTTCTTATAATAATACCACTTGTTTGTCAAGAATTTCTACACAAACACTCTTAATAATTGTTAACGCATAAAAAAACACCCCTTTCTTAAAGAATTGACTAAGAGAAGATAGGGGGAGATTTTGGGTCTGAAATCTGATCAGCAAGACAAGAAGTACCTATAAAACCCGACGGATATTGGCTCTATAGGCACTTATAATTCTACAAAAACAATACGCTTGGTTGCTTAGAGTTTTTGGGGAAAAGGAATGGGAGGGGGGTTAGAAGTCGCTGAAGAAATTCGGGCGGATTAAGAGGCCGATGCGCAGGCGGCAGTGGTACTTGTTGTAGTCGAGCAGGTTCTCGCCGTAGCCGTCATAGAAGTGCAGCATCAGGTACTGGTTATCCCTCTTGCTGAAGCGGAATCCAACATTAAGGATTGTATTGAAGTTGAGGTTCCATCCCTGGCGTTTCACAAAGGTGATATCGGCCACCCAACGCCTGTTGGCCGAGATAAACTGTGTACCGGCCTGGAAGATACCGCAGTACTTGAGAATGTCTTTGTTCTGCTCACCGTCGATGATGGGAATCCATGTCTTGGCATACACCTCGAGTCGAGGGCGCAACACTATTTTCTCATTTTCCATCATTGTCACGATTCATTGATGTGTACATTCTCGAAAGGTAGGGTTCACCATCGCCTTGAGCCATACAGAGGAATTCCCAACCGTATCGCTCATAAAAGCCGGTATGGTTTGACAACAGGTAAACCGGAGAGATTCCTTTGGCCCTCAAATCCTCGACAGCCATATTAAGCAGCCTTCCCGCTATCCCTTGGCAACGGTAATCCTCATCGGTATAGACCGCACACACATTGGTAGCCAAGTCCTTCCTGTCGTGGAAGTCATTTTCAATCACCCCTAAACCGCCGACGATCCGGTCCTCGTCAAGGCACAAATACCACCCATATTCAGTATCGCAATTGAGGTAAGCCAGCATACATTCAAGATAGGCCTCACGGGGCACGTGCCACTTGGAATGGAACCAAGTTGCTGCTTCTTCCATTATCTCGGGCTTCTCTCGCAGTGTTTTATACTTGTAGTCACACATCTGTCGTTTTCTGCTTGGCTTTTCTATGAGGCTGTGTCATAATTCAAGCCTGTATTAATGTCCGTGCTTTGCACGGAGAAATTAAACAAAAATCTGTATAAGAATCAAAACAAAAAAAATTCATATTTATTTTATCAATAATTTTGCTCAATTTTCGGCCGTTAGGCCGATCAATAATCCTGAGGCGAATTATGACACAGCTTCATAACTGATCATTATTCTATCGGGATTTGGATGATTGAGAGCCATTTTTCGGGGTCTTCCTGATTCCATGCACCATCAACGTAGCATGTGCGGGGATGGCCGGCGATCTTGTAGCCCTGCTCCTCCAAATAACAGAAGGCTTGGGTATAGGACTCATAGAAACGCTCATAGGGACCGATATGCTTCATGCAGAGCGCCTTAGGTATGGCTGGCAGGCGTTTAAACTGGATGATGTCGCTGCTGATGCCCATTTCATCGACCTGTTCGCAATACTCGATGTCGATGTCTGTCGGTTTGTATTCCTTGTTGTGCTCGATGGTGAAACAGTAACCCGGAGGCGAGCACTTGCAGCCCAGGCGTTGCATCTCGGGAGCAATTTTATTGACACACAAAGGTCCCAGGGATGCGTAATTAGGGATTTGTTCACGATGACTTGCCACAATAATCTCTGGCAATGACTGAATGCTGAATTTTTCCATTGTCTTCATTTCTTTGCGAGAGTTCCTCCAGTCGAGCAGTCGTTCACGACGGGCTATCAGTTGCTGCAACCGCGCTTCCGTTTCCTTGATCTTGGTGTCAAGTTGGCGGATGCTGGGGGTATGCGAATCGTCTTTGTACAGTTCCTTAATCTCGTCCAGCGTGAATCCGAGCCGTTGCAGATTGCGGATGGCTTGCAGTTTCTGCATCTGGTCGATGCTGTAGTAGCGATATCCCGTCCACTCGTCCACCTCGTCAGGCAGGAGTAATCCCTTCTGCTCATAGTGACGCAAAGTCTTTACAGTAACTTGCATCAGCCTTGAGAACTCTCCGATTTTTAATTTTGTTTTCTTACTCATCATCGTACGACACTTTGCTAAGCGACCACAAAATTATGGTATGCCCTAAGGGACGAGTCAAGTATCAACAATGGGTTTAACACAAGTTTAACAGTTGTCTAATTCTTCATTCGCTGCTGCGCATCCTTGCCGGCTCCTGTGCCTTTATACTTGCTGCGGGTGGCATTCAGGCGGTAGATGACGGTGAACTGCAACTTGTGGGTCGAGTAACGGTTGTTCTGCTGAATCTTGTAGTAGCCCATGTCGCCATACTCGTTCATGTGGTTGCGCTGCAAGACGTCAAGCACAGCTGCACGCAGAGTGAGTGCCTTGTCCTTCAAGAAAGTCTTCTGCACCACAAGATTCAGACGCATATTGTCGTAGTCATCGTAGAAGTTCAATTGATGACCATACGAACGGAACATAAAGTTGATGTCAAAACGCCAATCGTGCTTCAAGCTGAACGTGTTGAAGGCATTCATCGTATAGACCGGTTTGTCGAAGTATGCCCTGCGCATACCTCCTGTCGCATGAGGATCTTCCAGGTCGAGATAGAGATCCTGCTTCTCCACACCTGCTGTGGCGTTCAGCGACCAGATTCCTGCACGAGGAGTTACTGAGATATAGGCTCCAACGGTGTTTACAGGACGGTCGAGATTGATGTGCTTGATGAGCGCGGCATCATCGTCACTGACAAACGACCACTGGGTGATAACATGTTTACAGCGGCCGTAAGAGGCCGACAGCATGAGCCAACGCCATGACACATTGAGCGTGAGGTCATGCAGACGCTCGTTGAGCAACTGCGAATTGCCTGCCTGCATCGAATAACGGCTGATGTAAGTAACGGCATCGTTCATCGCAAAGAAACTGGGGCGGTTGGTCTTGAGGCTATAGGACAGTGCCGTCTGCACGTTGCCCAGACGTACGGAATAGGATGCCGTGGGGAAAAACTCGTCCATGCTGCGATGCAGATAGTCACTGTTTTTGTCATCGGCATAGTCATACAGCGTGTGCTCATAACGCAGGCCCACACTTGCCTTGCCCCATCGCTTGAAATCGGCACCATACTCAACAAAAGTGGCTATATTGTCCTCAGTTATGTCGGCATCGGTGTCGGCAATCGAGGGCTTGTCAATCCAATAGGTATTGTGACGCCGTGCAAAGGTCATCTCGGTGCCAGCCTCCAGCACTCCTTTCCACACAGGATATGAAAGCACGAGCTTGGTGGCATACAGGCGGCTTTCTGATCCCGAACCGCTGAGGACGAAATCATCATTCACCAGGCTGTTCTCCACGTTCTCACGGTCGGTATTGATTTCGGTGGACAGGAAATCGAAGTTGAAGTCGATGCCCAATTTTCCGGTCGATCCGTTGTAATAGGCATTAGTGAGAATACCTAGAGGCTTTGACTCCATGCTCGTCTGCTCGGAGTAGAGATGGTCAATTCTCACATCATTCTCAAACACATCCTCGTCATAGATGACCCTATTCGTGCCACCCAGGTAATGCGTCAGATCGGCGCGTACGCCCACCGAGTGGTTGTCGCTGATTTGCCAGTTGGCGCCCGCAGTATAGGTCAGTTGATTGTTTCTCCACGTCATCGTGTAAGGCCCTACCTGATGGAACAGCTTTGTTGTGTTGGTCGTCTCTTCCAGCCAGCTGTATTGGCGGTAGTCCTGATGATAATACCACACACTGCCAAAGATATCCACATCCTTCATACGGTAGTTCAAGCCTAGCTTCGCATTGGGCTTGTTGAAATCGTACCGCAGGTCCTGCTCATCAGTTACCGTCAAGTCGAGACTAAGGCCCTCGCCCTGCTGACGTTTGGTGCGGATGCGCACCACAGCCTTTACAGTGGCATCATATTGCGCTCCTGGGTTGTTGATGACCTCCACATCGCGGATATCCTCGCTGCGCAGGCGTTTCAATTCACTTTCATCGCGCAGCAGGCGTCCGTTAAGATAGATGAGCGGGATGCCCTTGCCCAGCACCTCGGGGCTGTCTTCAGAACCTGTCATTCCAGGCACTTTGACAAGCAATTCGCCCAGCGTGCCTGACGATGCCAGTGGTGTTCCCTCAACGCGTGTAATCATCGCATTTCCCTTCAACCGGGTATTGGGAAGACCGCCCTTGACGACCAGTTCCATCAACTCGACCATCATATCAGCGGTCGGGATTGTGTCCTGCTCCTGTGCCCATGCCGTCAAGCAGGCCGCACATGCCACAATGCCTATGAAAAAACAACGTTTCATTTTCTCCACCGTTTCAGCATGGGAAAGAAGCCTTGCATCATCTGGACGTATTCATCCCTAGCCATGGGCTTAGGCATCTGCTTATTGACCTCGTCAATAAACTGGGCGCAATGCTCAATCATCTCGTCCATCGTACAGTCCTGCAGGAACTTGCCGTCCTTGTAACAGTACTGGCAGTAATCAAAGTTCGTGCTCCCGTCAGCATTCGTGCCGCAATCCTCATTCTTAGTGAGAGGCATGCCACAACTTTGGCAGAACTGAGGAAGCTGGCCTGGCAGCAAGGCTTTCCTCTTGCTGGGGAATGTGGCCTCATATGCCTCGAAAGCCTCTGGATTCCTATCGGCTACGAAATAGCCCTTGGGAGGGCCATAAGTTGCCTCGGTGACGCCGTTGCTTTCCAGCCAACCGGGAATGAGTTCCTGAGCAAGGAAATAAGGCACCTCGGCATCGCGCGGCTCGGCGTGATAATGAATTTTCAGCTTGCTGGCCAAATCAAAGCCCGCATAACGGTAGAAATCGATGTTACCCTCCATGCAAAGGAAGCCTACTCCAAATTCACGCGCCTTGTCTAACGCATAGTTCAGCAACTTGAGGCCATAGCCCTTGCGCTTATAGTCGGGATGGATGCTGATGGGGCCAAAGGTCCATGAGGGGCAATGGGTGCCGTCGTCAAGGACGAGTTCAGCCCTCGAGAACATGATATGGCCTATAATCCTGTCGTCCTCTTCCATGACGAGATCGAGTTCGGGGATAAAGTCGGGATTACTGCGGTACTGGTTCAATACATAATGCTCGGTGCAGCCTGGACGATAAACGTTCCAGAAGGACTCACGGGTGAGATTCTCCACCTCGCGGTAATCCTCGGGTTGTTCTAATCTGATAATCATAATGATTCCTTTAAATCATTTTTATATTTCCAAATTCTTTTTCGTTTACTGCAGCAAAGTTACTGATAGTTGCAGAAACTTCCAAACAGCATGCGGTATCGACTAAATGTTTTTAATTACCATTTGAAGTTCTTCCAGGAAGCGGGCGGCGTGGCCACCGTCCATCTGTACATGATGGAACTGGAAGGAGATGGGAAGGGTAACTTTTAGCCACTTTTTGCGATAATGGCCCCACATCACCATCGGGTTGCAGAACTGGTCGGTGTACTG
>JAEEGG010006823.1_pt1 | contig 26642 bp, 27 predicted proteins | sample 9134161 | NCBI WGS metagenome assembly JAEEGG01 (sample SAMN16246543, study PRJNA631951) | gut metagenome | biome: gut microbiome; feature: rumen; material: CR-attached | host: Bos | place: Iran: Karaj | collected 2018-10 | reverse complement strand
GCGACGGCTTCGGCTTTAATCTGAATGCTTCTGACGCCCAGTCACTGCGTTGGGCTAAGGGCAACGACCCCTTCGGCGCCATCAATGTGAACTACCGTACGGGCGGTCTGGACTTCTTTGGCGGAATCAACTATGCCCGCAACACATCCCGGCAGGAAAGTAATTTGGAGAAGCAGACCTTCGGCATAAAGGCCGATGGCTCCGACTGGCTTTTCGAGAACAAGAGTACGCTACTTAATGAATACATCGGCAGCTCCATCTATGGCAATGCCGGAGTGAACTGGCAGATGGCCGATAACCATTTCCTTGGAGGCAAGGTGGAGTGGGGCCGTCACCTGACCTACAACGTCCGTACTGAAGTGAATGACAACGTCTTTGAAAATGGGACGCTGACAGACAAGTTGAATACGGTGTCGGAGGACATAATAGGGGACAGGATCCCTTATAACCTTGGCGCCAACATTTACTATAACGGCGTCGTGGGAGGTAAACTCGGGATTGACGTGAACCTGGACTACTACGGTACTGACGACAGTTCAAAATCGGCCTCTGAGGAAACCAGCGAAATGACGCACAATGCCGCCATCCAAAGCGGGAGCACCAATGCCGGACGCATGTATGCCGCCAAGGCTGTGCTTTCCTACCCCATCTGGATGGGCCAGCTGCAGGCCGGAACGGAGGAGACCTTCTCCCGCCGCACGGACAATTACTCAATTGCGGGAATATCTATTCCGGCGTCAGAGGCATCGGTGAAGGAAGACAACATAGCCGGTTTTGCTTCCTACGGGTGCTACATCCCCGCTGTGGGACAGTTCAGCGCCGGAGTTCGTTACGAATACGTCCATTACGCCTATGAGGACGCCATAACGCCTGCAAACAATATCACAAGGGACTACGGCAACTGGTTTCCCAACGTTTCCTATGCGGGAATTATCGGCCAGAATACCCAGAACCCTGTCCAGGTGATGCTGAATTACAGCACCAAAACCAGCCGTCCTCATTATGGAAATCTGTCCAGCGCAATACGCTATAACAGCCGATATATCTGGCAGAGCGGCAATTCCCAGTTGCAGCCGGAACTGTCACATAACATCGGCCTTACCGCCGTGTGGAAATGGGTGACGTTCATGGTCAACTACACCCGTACCGACGACGCCATTGTAACCTGGTCGGCTCCGTACGGCGACGAAGGCGTGGTGCTGGTAAAGCCCCGCAACATTGAAACGCCTTTCCGCATGATGTCGGCCTATGTGAACCTGACCCCTACCGTGGGTCCCTGGAATATGAATTATACATTGGGTATCCTGCCGCAGTGGTTCACTATAAATGCTCCGGATCCCCGTGAAGAATCCGGCGTACGAGTGACCACGTTCAACAATAAGCCCATCTTCTTTGCCCAGCTTTTCAATACCTTCACCGTGAAGGGTGGATGGCAGTTTGAACTGGGAGGAGTGTTTATGAGTCCCGGTTATTCCCGGAACCTGTATATGACCAACTGGTTCGTTAACCTCACTGCCGCAGTGCAGAAGACGCTGCTCCGTGACGGTTCGCTTGTTTTGCGTCTTGAAGGACAAGACCTTACGCACAACGCATCTTTTAGCCCCTATTCGGACTTCGGCAGCCATACCATCATGCAGACCAACCTGCTGGATATGCAGAAAGTCAAACTCTCTGTCCGTTACAGTTTCAACACCGCCCAGAGCAAGTACCGCGGCACCGGCGCCGGTGCTGACAGTAAGGCCAGAATGTAAAAAAGTTCTTATATTTGAAACGCAAATTCAATCATATGGAAATGAAGTTTTGTCAAAGCTGCGGAATGCCGCTCACTCAGGAAATCCTTGGCACCAATGTCGATGGAACCAGGAATGAAGATTACTGCATCTACTGCTATAAGGACGGTAAGTTCCTGCAGGAGTGCACGATGGATGAGATGATAGAGCACTGCGCCCAGTTTGTGGACGAGGTGAACAAAGGGCTGCCCCAGCCCATCACAAGGGAAGAGTACATCGGCCAGATGAAGATGTATTTCCCGCATCTGAAGCGTTGGCGCAGGGAATTAATGGTCGGCAATGAGATGCCTGAGAACCCTGCTTTGGCAGGCATTAAGGAACTCATTGCCCAGATGGCCGACAAACTGCCCATCGCATACATCTCATCAGTGGACCAGGACGGGTTTCCCTGGACCAAGGCTATGTTGAAGCCACGTAAGCGTGAGGGTATCAAAACCTTCTACTTCACCACCAACACCTTCTCAATTCGTGTGGCTCAATACAAGGCAAACCCTAAGGCAAGCGTCTATTTTTGCGATGCCAGAGGATTCAAGGGCATGATGCTCAGAGGCACCATGGAGGTACTGACCGATGCCGCTTCGAAGGAAATGATCTGGCGCAAGGGCGACACGCAGTACTACCCCGGCGGCGTCACCGACCCAGGCTACTGTGTTCTAAAATTTACTGCCATCGACGGCCGCTTCTACAGCGATTTCTATCCGCGCAGTTTTGTAATAGAGTGACGAAACGTTCCATCGTTGCTGCTTTGGCTACTTTTGCCGCCGTCAAGGAGGGGCATCTTATCAGAACGGAGCAAGTTTTTTAACTTTTCTCTTGACTCGTACCCTACGTCATATATTATCTTTGTCGGCGAATAACAAAAGTGCACGAATTGTTATGGAAAAAAACAAGTTGAAAATCGGGGAGTTTTCCCGCCTGGGCAGAGTGACCGTGAGAGCACTGAGGCATTACGAGGAAATAGACCTGCTTACTCCGGAGATTGTGGACCGGGATACCGGGTATCGTTATTATTCCGTGGGCCAGTTGCAGAAGATCTTCAGCATCACCAAGCTCAAAAGCATGGGTTATTCGCTGGAAGAAATCCGGGACCTGTGGGACGATGACCAGCATTTCCCTACGGTGGAATCGTTGGAGAAGAAAATCCGCAAGTGTGAGGATGAGTTGGCGGTGCTCAAGGAGCGGAAACGGATGCTCAAGGCGGTGGTGGCTTCCCAAAAGAAATTGCACAAAATGGAAAAAGTTTACTTTGAATCGCTTCCGGCCATCACCGTGGCCAGCCATCGTACTGTCATTCCTTCATTCGAGGACCTCGGTCGCCTCTGCTATGAGGTGATTGGTCCGGAAATGGCTCGTCTAGGCTGCGAATGCCCGGAACCCGGCTACTGCTACACCATCGAGCATGGCGGCTACAGGCCGAAGGACATCGAGATCGAGTACTGCGAGAAGGTGACAAAAAAGGGAACAGACTCTGCTCTCATCAAGTTCAAGGACATCCCGGCTGTGCCGCAGGCTGCCTGTCTGAAGGTCTTCGGCCCGTATGAGAAACTCTATGACAACTATGTCGAGCTCTTCGCCTATCTGGAGAAGGAGGGCTACAAGATTGCCGATGCACCCCGTGCCGTTTACATTGACGGCATCTGGAACCAGGAGGACCCCGACAAGTGGCTCACCATCATCCAAGTGCCGGTGGAAAAGGCATAATGAAAAGATACGCCCTTGCGGAAATAACTGCAAGGGCGTATCTTTGTCCTTGAATTAATAGACGAACTATATGGCTTGCAGTCCTGACTTTGTACAATACATCATCGACCAATGTTCTGGCGCTGGTGAGATTGCCGTGAAAAAGATGATGGGAGACTATTGCATCTACAGCGACGGCGTTCTTTTCGGCCTCATCTGCGACAACAACTTCTACGTGAAGGTTACGGAGCCTGGCAAGGTTGTGCTGAAAGAAGTCATCCTGCGGCCACCGTATGACGGCGCAAAGGACTATTTCTACATCAGCGATGTGGATGACCGGGAGTATCTGACTGCGCTCATCAAAGCCACGGTTCCAGCGCTTCCGAAGCCAAAGGCAAAAAAGAATCCGTTCAAGTAAATACGAATATATCTAACTGATAAGTAGTGCATCTCGTCCTCAGAAATGTCTTGTTTTAAGGACGAGATGGTCATTTTGCCCGTTTCGTCCACAAAACAGGGCCTAAATGAGGATGAGACCAAGCGGGAAAGCTATTTCCCGATGCAGAAAATCACATACTTCCCAAGGGATGCCGATGCAAAGTCCTTCTCCAGAGCCGCGATGTCAATGTGTGCCTGGTTCGGTTCCGCGTTCGCCAGCTGGGCTCGTCTCGGGTTATAGAAATCAAGCACCAAGGCTGGGTTCTTCTTCCATCCCTGGGCGGAAGCCACATCCATCACGTCATACTGCTCCCAGAGACCTCCGTTGCCCCTGAAGGGGGAGATTCCGCTCTCGGCACTAATGCCGGCACCAGATAATATGACTACTTTCTTCATCTCTGAAACATTCCTTTGCTGCCAAGGAACCCAACGCTCCTGGAAGCCATCTTCATTGCCTCCCGGGCCGCATCTGCCACCGTTTTTCCATCGGCCATGGCATTGATAAAAGCCGATGTGAACGTGTCGCCGGCGCCTTCCGCATCAACTACGTCATCGTTTTTCACGCCTTCGATGACATACCAGGCGCCTCCTTTCTCCTTGATTATAACGCCTCCGGGACCCATCGTCTGGATAAAGACCTTGTCCGGGTAAGCATCGGCGAATGAGACGTCCGGCACATTCTCATCCGAGAACTTGATGATATCGCTCAGGCCCACGGCCTCAAGTTCGGCATTGGAAGCGACCCTGGGCGGTTCGAAGTAAACTAGGGAACCACGCTCCTTAAGCCCCTTGGCCAAGGCCCTGTTGCCGGCCGCGGGGTCGTCGAAGAAGAATACTGCAGGAGTATCCTTCAGCGCTGCAAGAAACGCCGGCGCCTCATTCCTGGCTCTCAGGAAGTGCCGCTTGGGGAAGCGGCTTCCGCCGGGAGAGCCAGCCCTCACGCTCATCACGTGCTTCCCGTCGGCATCCTTCTTGTGCGTGCAGCGCAGCAAGGTGGTGCCGCCGCCTGGGGTATTGCTCACATATGTGCAGTCGCAGCCGAACCTCTTTAAATCTTCCGTAATTATCAGCCCCTCCGGCGAGTCATCCAGACAGGCCACAGGCCGTACTGCCCAGCCCATCGTTGCCAGCATACACATAACATTCCCGCAGGTGCCGCCGACCTCCTGCAGGACTTCCTTCTCCACAAACGGCCGCATTGCGGGCCATTCCGGATACTCTCTCACCACGATGGTATCCAGATTGAAAATGCCTGTTCCTATGATTGTTTTCTGCATATTAGTCATTCGCGGTCCACCTTGAAACTAATCAGACAGTCGTCGGTGATGGATACCATAGCGCACCAGTAATGCCAGTCTTCCGGGTAGTAGGTGCGCTGGCCGTCATGGACGTGGGTGACTATCTTGAGGGTATACCCATCACCATCGGCCGATACCTCCACCGGGTTGGCATCGTAGTTCTCTGATCCGTCCGGTTCCACCTTGTCGATATAGGAAAGGACGTAATCCTTGAATGGGCTGTCCATCCGACTCTGGAGGTCCATGTAGTCCATCAGGGTGAATGCGGTCTTATATCCTGACATATGCTCATTGGCGGCGCTTATCTTGCCGTTGATGGTATCTATGCTGTCATCATCGGCAATCTTGAACCCGCCGGAGCACACCCGGAAAGCCCGGTTGAGAATCCGGATGATCGCTTCCCTGGTTCCCGCCAGGAGGACCGTTGTTTTGGTTATTGCTTCACTCATTATGAAACTTAAAAGGGCAGGTCCTCGTCATCTTCCGTCTGGGGTGCGGGGGCGGGCTTAGGGGCAGGTTTAGGGGCGGGCTCCCAAATAGGATCATATTCGGCGTCATTATGAATAATGGTTTGCTTTACGGAAGCGCCGTTCGGTTCAAAGATGCCTTCATCGCTTACGAAAGAAGAGCCTTCTTCCCCAGTAGCGTAAGGATTAGAAAATTCGCGTTTCAAGTGAATCTTGCAACCGTAAATGAGAACCATCCTCTCGCACCAGTCCCGCCAATCGACACCCCGATATTCACTCTCGTAGTCATACCCTTCAAAACAGATCACAACGGAGCATTCGCCTTCCGTTTCATTAGCGGTGAACAGCTCTATTCCGTAGCCTTTGCTATTATTGGGATTATCTTCATCAATACAAGACTGTACGTACTCTCTCCACGGTGCACGCATCCTGTTGTCATCGTCCAGGAAGTCCATCAGAGTAAACTCTGCCTTGTAATCTTCAAGTAATTCATTAGCTTCCTGGATTTTAAGTGTTATCGTAGCATCATCGTCGTTCGGACCAACGCCAGGTTTCTCCGAACCGAAAATTGCGAATGCATTGTTAATGATGTTGATGATCGTCTTCTTGGAGCCCGACACAAGTGCGCCGATTTCAGTTAAGTCAATATCATCGTGTTCGTCACAGTAATCTTCAGGGTCAAATTCTTCATAAACGGTGGACACTCCATCGGGGAGGGCATCCTCTGGCAGGGCTGTACAATTGGCGAACGCATTGGTCCCTATCGTGGTGACACTCTTCGGAATCACGATTCTTGAGAGGCCGGTACAATCGCAGAAGGCTCCTTCCCCAATGGCTGACAGGCTATCCGGAAGGGATATACTCTCAAGGCCGGTACAGCCCCAAAAGGCATTATACCCTATGACGGTTACTCCCTTGGGAATCTCAATGTGCTTGAGCCCGGTGCAACAGCCGAACGTATAATTCTCAATTCTGGTCATTCCATCAGGTAAGGTGACGTCTGTCAGGCTGGCGCAGCCGTAGAATGCATGCTCTTTAATGACTGTCACCGCCTCAGGTATGACAACATTGACAAGGCCCGTGCATTTAGAAAATGCGTGACTGCCGATAGAAGTCAATTTGTCGGGAAGGACAAAGCTGGTCAAGCCTGTGCATTCAGCAAATACGGAACTGCCTATGGAAGTCACCCCTGACGGTAAATCAATATCAGTCAAAGCGACGCAATGATAAAATGCATAGCCATCTATGACCTTTAACCCTTTGGGGAGAATGATTCTGGAGAGATCGGAGCACCCTCTGAATGCGCCCCAACCTATCGTAGTCACACTATCTGGGATAACGGACGTAGTGCAACCGAGAACCAGGGTGGTTCCATCCTTGCTTAACAGACAGTTGCCTTCAGAACGGAAGTTCGGGTTGCCCAGAGCGACATCGATGCTTGCCAGAGCGGAACATTCTGCAAATGCGATAGAATCAATTGTGGTTACACTGGCGGGTATTACTATACTGGTCAGGCCGGTGCAATGCAAGAATGCCCCCAAGCCGATATTGGTCAAGCTACCCGGTAACTCGATGCTCGTGAGGCCGGTACAGCCGTTGAAAGCTCCATCCTCGATGCTGGTCAAACCTGTGGGTAGGGCGACGCTCTTAAGATTCTCGCAATCGGAAAAAGCCCGACTAGGAATCTTTAAAGTACCTTCAGGTATTACCACATGGCCATTTTCATCAATAAGGTCCCGCAGGGCAACTGGTTTTTTCAGTATTCTGTTAGCCATAACGTATATCTATATTATATTAGCAATCAATTTTCTTCAATAGTGCCTCTAAGTCGCGCACCACGTCTCCCATGGCGCGTGCTCTGCCTTCCGCCATAGAAATGCATTGAACATACTCATCATCCTCAAACTCGCAATCAAACTCATCTTCCTCTCGACCGGCAATTTCCTCGTCTTCTTCAATCAATGCTTTCAGGTGCGGAACGTAATAATCTTTCAAATAAACGATGAAATCGTCTTTTGTCATGGTGTCCCCGGGGGCATCAATAACTCCATATTTATCATCGCCACAGATTATATCTCCCAATCGGCAGGCGATGACGTCTACACCGTCAATGTTGGTTTTGAAAAATGAATGTCCGTCTTCGTCAATCGGTTACTGGCTTGTGGGCTCATCATCCGAGCCAGCCAATATTTCGTCTATCCATTTATCATCCCTGGCTTCGAATTCTTCTTTTTCTGCTCAAAGTCATCGTTGAAACTGAGGACAAGGTTCTCGTAACAATTGGCAAATTCGTCGTTAACATCTTTCCATTTCTCCGCCCGGACTTTGAGTACACTTAGAATGTCTTCTGCCGAAATACTGTCGGGGTCATCGGGATCATAACAGACCGTCTCTTTAAGTAATCTATCATAAACACCATTGATAGCTTTGACACCGTCCTCTTCCCAAGATGCGAAACGGCTCCACACGGTGTGGTTAAGCTTTATGTGACGTTCTTCCTCCAGATGTTGTCTTTCCTTCTCGTCTTCTTTCTCCTTAAGATATCTTGCACGGATAGGGCGATATTTTTCGGGATATAGTTCCGCCAATTTGTCCATAAACTCATCGTACTCCTTTCCGGTTGTTCCGGACTCGAAGCGATGCTTTCCTCCTCCGGGTTCATAAATGGTTGCACATTCAAACCTGATGAACTGGCCGTTCCTGTAGTAGTCGTCATCAACAAAGACACGACAATCATATAGGCGGGCGATATCCTCCCAATCGGCCCAGTCGGTGGGGCCGAAACTCTCATACAGGTACCAGGAGAACTTAGCAGTATAATCGTTCGTGCCCTCCTCAACGCGAACTACTTCAATGTACCTGTTCGGCTCCGTAGGTGCATCCTCGGCATAATAGGGGTCCGGCCAGGGGCAATACTCTTCCATTTCCTTGCTGCCGTACTCCAAAGGTTGAACATCGGATTTCAGCTTCGAGTTAGGGCAGTCGAACGGGCAGTTTGCACAGGCCTTTACCCTGTAATAGAAGGCTTCCTTCTTGCCTATTACAGCCTCGTCCTTCATACATTCCTCGTCCAGTAGGTCAAAGATGCCGATATTGTGTCCCTCGCGGCCTGTGAAATAGTTGAGCTTGAGGTTCACTGCTTCGATGTCATCACTTTCCACGATGGGGTCACCGGCCGCGACATTTCGAATGGCCGCATTCAGCATCCGGGTGATGTTCTTCCTGGAGCCAGTAACTCCAATGAGGAAAATATCCTGTTCTACGCTCATCTCTGTAAAATTTTTATTGAAGATTTTTGAACTAAAAATCACTCTTTCTCATAACTTCTTCCTCGCACGGGCAGCCTTCGAAAGCGTGGCGAACAATAACCATAAGGGGATTATTCTTAAATTCCACATCTGTGAGCGATGTACATCCTGCGAATGCACGATTCCGGATCAAAAGGCTGCCGCTACTTGAAATCACAGTGCTGGCAAGGCTTTTACAGCCACTGAATGCCTCCGATTCTATGAGCCTGACCTTCGAAGGGATATCTATGCTGGCAAGATTAGTACAACCCCCGAATGCGAGACTGCGAATCTCCCGAACGGAATCCGGGATGGTAACGCTGATGAGTTTTGAACAGTTCAAGAACGCTTCTTCCTTGATGTACATTGTCCCGGCGGGAATATCCGCATGTCCGTTCTCATCGATGGGGTACGGAAAGTCTTCTCCGTCGGCGCCCTTCTTACTGAATTGAATGAATTCATTCAATGTCATAAGGCGCTCAAGTGCCGCCAGGAAGCGTTCCTTTCCGTCATCATCGAAGGCCCCGTTGTCCGTGTAGTAATCTTCCAGGTTCACCCTTTCTCCGTCCTTGGTAAAGGAGTTCATCTGCTGGATGTCATCTTTGATGCCCTCTATGCCGTCAAAGAGGTTCAAACCATCAAAGAGTACCTTGCCTGGCACGATCTCTTCCGGGAGTTTCTCCACCACCTCCACAGGGTTGTTGCTGATATTGGAGAAGAATATCTTGTCCTGGATAATTTCGTGAATTCTTTTGCTGAATTCTTCTTGTGTAATATTCATTTCTTGGAATAATATAGAGTGCATCCGCTAACCACGATAACAATACAGCAAACGACAATACCGAGAATCTTCTCCCATAACGGGCCGCCAATCCCGGAAATCATAGCGTAGATGCTATAGCCAAACCAACATACGGCGGCAAGCAGAATCAGCAGCAGTGCGATGGCCTCAGCGCGAATTTTGCACTTTTTATTGCTTTTGGGCTGCGGCTTTTCCTCATACTCTCCGAAGACGGTGACCCAGCACCCCACCGCATCGTTGTCATCGGCCTTAGTGAAGATGCCGCCATTGCTGTCGATGGCAAGGTACAAGCCATCGCCCGCCAGGTACACCCTTGTTTCCTTGCCGATATCCTCCAGCGAAGAAATCACATCTGCGACTGTCCATATGCCTTCCAGCACCTCGTCAATCTCTTCCACTACGATCTGGAAGTCACCGTCTTCGTCTTTCCAGGTGCCTACGACGCCTAAGGTGCGGTCGTCATCCGTCCACGCGATGACACTGAGGTCCCAATGCTTCTTCTCATACCTCTTCAGGTCCTTGAGAAGTTTGCCGGCTGTTGTTAACTGTACATTGTCCTTTTTCATACTGATGATTGCTGTTCATAATATAATACCGGGAAAAAGGGATATTGTTACCTGGAAATTGCCGTCAACCTTTATGATTTTCATCCCATTCTTTTCTTTCGGCCATAAGTGGCTTAGTTATCTTCCAGAGGCTCCCACTGGACGCCGCCGGAAAGCAGTGAATTGTAGAATGATTCGTCCGTCAGATATGTTCTGCCGTCAAAGGTCTGGGTCTCGGGAGCGTCGCCTTCGGGAAGGTCTACAACCGCAAAACGCTGACTGGCGTAATCCATCTCATCCGCCGGATTGTAACTGTCTCCCGACCAATCAGTAAGGTCCAGATATCTGGCCGTATCACGGAATGCCTCGAACAGCAGGTCCTTTACAATTTTGCGGAAATCGGCATCCGATTTCGCGGTCACAATGGTACCGTAAAGATGCCAGGGAGACTTGATAGGGGGCTTTTCTACAAGAACCACGCGACGCTTCTTTATTCTTCCGACTATAACCGTATCATCAGTGATGAACCGCGAAGGATCTGACGCACAGTTCTCCTTCTCCTGCAACTTATAGTCTTTCCAGTATTTCGTCGCCTTGTAAGCCGCGAGAGACCCCACGGGTACATAGATCTGAGTGCCATCAGGGAATGGCCGGTATCCAATCTTTATCGGGTTTTCCCAGGGAACCTCTATCTCTTCGACTTTCGTCCAGTCAAAGGCCCCGTCTTCTATGAATTCCAGAGACTTGGGGAGATGGACATGCTTTAAGTCCCGGCACTCATTGAATGCTTCGTACTCAATGCTCTTGAGCGATTCGGGAAAGATGATACTTTCCAGTTGTCTATGACTGCGAAGTGCCGCTTCGGCAACCGTTATTGTGCCGTCACGCACTTCAAGACAGGCGTGATCCGGCATAACCCATACATATCCGCATAAGGCGTTGCCAACATATAAGGGGCCATCCTGTATCAGTGGCAATGCCGTATCCTCCAGAGCGTAGAGACCAACAAATTCCAGGGATGAAGGCTGGCCTAGTTCCACCAGATTTTTGCAGTTCTCAAAAGCGGAAGATCCAATTCTCCGTACAGAGTCGGGGAGTGACAGGCGCTGGAGGAATTCACAGTTCTTGAAAGCACTTTCACCTATCACTGTGACGTTAGGCCCAAACCGCACCTTCCTTAATCTCCAGCACCCTTTGAACAGACCCTCGGAAATCTCGGTCACGGCATCCGGCAACTCTATGGACCTGAGCGCTTCGCAGCCACTGAATGCCTCCACCCCTATTGTGGAAACGGTAGGCGGGATTTCAATTGCCCGCAATGATTTGCAATCGGCAAACGCGCCATCGGGAATTGTTGAAATAGTGTCTGGTAAGCGAACGCTAGTCAGACCTTTGCAACCGGTAAATTCAAGGTCGTTTACAACAAAAGACCGGCCTCCGTGACTTATTGAAGAAGGGATATCCAGCGCGCCGTCCCAATCTTTAGAACTGACCGTGCAATCATTCAAGTTTGTAATATAATTGGTTATGCAATAATGCAGACCACCTTCGTCAAACTCCTCGCTCTCAAACGCGTTATGGGCAACATACGATGTGCTATCCGGCAGCGTTATTGGCTTCAGGTTGAGACAATCCGCAAAAGCATAGGCTTCGATTTTTTCCAAATCTTGGGGCATCTGCACCTGTTCCAGGGCCTTGCACTGGCTGAACAGGGATTCGGAAATGACTTTCAGATGGGCGGGCAACTTTACAGAGCGCAGCGAAGAGCAACCACGAAAAGCACGAGTGCCGATGGAGACAATGGAATCCGGTAAATCCAGTTCAATCAACTGCTCAAACCCCGAAAACGCAGCCCCTCCGATCTTTGTCATTGTCTTCGGCAAATCAAGTTTGTCGATAGGGCACGAGCCGAAAGCGTAGGACCCAATCGCCTGCAGGCCTTCGGAGAAGTGAATCTGCTTGATTTTTCCACACCGCCCGAATGCTTCGCGGCCAATTCTGATTAGTGAAGAAGGCAGGGTCAATTCCTCAATCTGACCCCACTCGTTAAAAGTATACTCCCCAATTTCGGTCACCCCCTCTGCAATCACAAGATGCTTTACCGGGAGCTTATATATGTCAAATCCCCACCAAAAACTGCCACTTGAGAAATCTTTACTTAGATCACCGGAAACAACGCAAATGCCGTCTGCCGAAAGCGAGAACGAGACATCCATCCAGTTCAGTTTCCCTTCAAGCACGGGGGCATCAGCCGGACGGTTGCGCCGGAACCGGGCGGGTTTGTGATCATCGGCCAGGTGGGAATAACAGAACATCGGGAAGAAAAACTCTACATTGTCCACATTCCAGCCGCTGATGTCCCCGCTGAATCTGCTATTGCTGAACATTTCCGTCATATCTTTCACGTTGCTGACATCCCATTTGCTGATGTCGCCGTCGAAATCACTCCCGTTGAACATATCCGCCATATCCGTTACACTACTGACATTCCACTCGCTGATGTCGCCGTTGAATGTCTTGAACTTGTTGAAAAGTTCCCGCATATTCTTAATAGCAGACGTATCGATGCAGTTGAGGTCCGCATGTGAGCCCTGACGCTTTATCTCTTCGCGTATGGCAGTGATGAGCGCTGTCTTTGTTTTAGGCGTATGCTTGAAGCCGGATGTCTCCATATTATCTATTCATATATTGTTCGTACTTCGAGCGGTTCTTTTCCAGGGCAAAAGGAAGGTTTAGTTTCAATCCTTTGTCACCCGCAAAAGCTGTATCATCTATATTCTTGACACCGATGCAGTCAATTTCCTTGAGAGCGGTACAACCTGCAAAACACCATCTGCCCAACGAGTCGATATGGCCGTCGATTTCCACGCTTTCCAACTTGGTGCAACCGGAGAATGCATCATCGCCGATTGTCTCCATCCCATCCGGGATAAAGACAGACGTGATTCCCGTACAGCCCCAGCAGGAACACTTCCCGATTTCTTTTACTCCTTCCGGTATCTGAAGATGGCCTTCATAGCCGGGTGGGCAGCATCTCAACCTGAGGCCCCACGAGCTCTTGATATACAGAATGCCGTCGATTACGGCATACAACTCATTCTCGCCTTCCAGTACAAATTCCTTGAGTTTAGAGCCATAGAAAGGAGTCTTGCCGTCCCACGTCTGCTGCTTTACAAAACGCGCATTTGGAGTAAGCACGAAACGTTCAATGGCAGTATAAGCAAATGATTCGACGCCTATCTTCTTGAGGTTCTTGCCAAGATGCACTTCGCGCAGTGAACCGCAATTGGCAAATGCTCGTTTCTCTATCGCTATCGTGCTGTCCGGGAAGACAATCTCTTCAATAAATGGCTGGCCGCGGAAGGCTTCTTCTGCAATGGTTTCTACGCCGTCGGGGATTGCATACTTCTTGACGTTTCGGCCGCGAGGGAAAGAAAGCAAAATGTTTTTTTTCTTATTGAAAAGTACGCCATCTCCCGTTGAGAACTCAGTATTTGTCTTATCAACAATTACTTCCTGCAGGTTCTCAATTGTTGCGATGCCTACCTTTGTAATGGTGGCCGGGAGTTCAAGCCGTTTCAGGGAAGGGAACTGCTTGAAGGACGACTTGCACTCACTGACTTTATAGATGAAACCATATTGTTCAACCGTGGTAGGAATTTTCAATGAAGATACGTCCGCGAAGTTATTCTCGTCTTCGGCGCTTTTCAGGAAATCAATTACCGAAAGCAGGGCTTCACCTTTCCTGTCGTACTCCATATGAGGGGCATAGCGTACCCCGTCCAGTGTAAATGCGTCTTGTCCCCAGGGAAAACAGTCTCGCGGGAGAGATTCGAGATCGAAATATTTCCCTTTTGCAAAGGTGACGGAGGATATGTTGGTACAGCCGCGGAAAGCGTTACTTGATACGCCTTCAATTGAATCAGTAAACACAATGCTTTTCAGTGCCGTACAATTTTCAAAGGCCTTGCCCCAGATGGATTGAAGACTGGCGCCCCAGGTAATGCTTTCAAGATTAATACAATTCGCGAATGCTCCTTCACGTATATGTGTTACTTTGTCCGAAAGGACGACGGACTTCAATTTCTGGCAAGTGGAAAAGGCAAAGGCGGCGATAGACTCTACGAATTCCGGGAAAACAAAGTGTTCCCCAGGACGTGCCGGCGGATAATACAGCAATTCTGAATACACACCTTTCTCCCGTCCGCCGTACCGTTCCTGCCCGTATAAAACGCCATCCAAGGAGCGGTAATAGGGGTTGTCCTCGGCAACGGTCACGCGTTCGACCTTAGGGCTGCCGCTGATGGAAGGAAAAAAGGAAACCGTCTTTGGAACGACCACTTCGGAAAGTTCCGGGCAATTGTCGAAAGCATGGACGCCAACCTCGGTCACGGAGAGCTTTCTGCGATGATAACTTACGGCTTCCGGTATGCTCACCTTTCCCTCATACGAACTGCCTTTCAGTGGAAGCACTTTCAGCACGGACAACGTCTTTTCTTTTCCGTCAATCTCCACGTAATCCTTAAAGACCTCGTAACGGATGCCGGCATGTATGAACACACCGTCGCCTTCCTCAATGATTTCTCCCACCTTCCACACGGTCTCGGCGACAGGGGCAACGCCTTCCTCTCCGGGCAAGCCGTAAGCGATTTTCTCCGGGAACTCCGACTTCTTGTAGATTCCGTGCCAGTAGTTGTTCTTATCTGCGCCATCGGTGAGCCATTCCTTGAAGGCGCTAAAGGCCCGGCGGACCTGCTCATCTCCGATGCTATCATGGTTGGACTTGTAAACCACACCCCCTGTCCCCACGGAAGAATCGGTGTAACGGTCATCGGCATACTTCCCGTAGTATGCAAGCTTGTCGTTTACAACGACCTCGAAGTAATAGTTCTCTGCGATAACAGGGATGTCTTCATACACATCCCAGCTGCCGTTGAACCGGTTGATAGTGATATGTTCCTCGCTCGCGCCAAGGAAGGTGATCTTCACCGTATCCCCGGTCTTGATTTTCTTTTGGGCGGTGCGCCTCTTCCCGGTATCCCAGTTCTTGTGCCCCTCGTAGGTGTATGTCTCAGAAAGCTGTATCATAATGTTCTCAGTCTTCGTCTTTATAATACCGGCAGATGCAGTCGTCCACCATGGTCTCCACGCTCTCTCCGGGGTAAAGGTTTTCGTCAAGAGCGTTGAGGACTTTAATGACTTTGCCCGAAGCGAAGTGCAGTTCAACCATGTCTTCCTCTGAATCTCTGTCAGTGATATAGTAGTCCACAGCGTTACCGTCAAAGAAGTAATCTATCCCTTCAAAGGTGTCACAGCCGATAAGGTTCACGGGATGGGGTCTGGTCAGGATCTCCGGATCCTCTTTTGCCACGATCATGCAGTCTGCAAGACTATCGGGAATACTTTCGCCTTGGTCGGTAAAGACAAATACTTCGACTTCTTCCCCTGACTTGAAAAATATGTCCACGATTTCTTGGTGGGCTTTGTTTCCATAGATCATAAAGGACTCCACCCTGAATCCATCCAGTGTTATCGGCTTGCCATCCGTGGTTTTCCCGAAGATGTAATTGACGTTTTCCATTGATTATTCGTCCTCAAACCGCATTAATATGCAGTAGCCATTAGGAGTAGGAGTCGGTACTTTTACTGCAGATATGATCTGATTATATTTTGCCGAAAGGGAAGGATCCTTTGATTGCATTTGTTTTAACACGGCTAACGGCATTATAAAGGATTGGGCTTGACTTAGAGGCAATTCTCTATTCAGAGAAGACAAGATCGACTCTTCATTTTCATCAATCACAATGCCATCTTCATTGTAGTAATCGCCATCACTATCCAGGAAATCAGAGACCCGATAATGATTAATCTCAAAACCTTCTAAGGCCGCTACGGCATCCTCATAACTAATAAGATAAAGCTGACGTCGAATGGCATCCTTTATAATAAAGACCTTATCCAATCCTGAAATCTCATCCGACCATCGGCCATCGGATGTCCATACTCTAATTTTTGACATAAAAAGTATTATTAATTAATTATTTAACCGATTTGGGATATGCCTCCAGCATTCTTCTGGAGAGTTCTTTGTCCTGTCCAAATTTTTTGAAAAGATCTGCCCCGCGAGAATAACACTCGAGTGCACCCTTTTTCATCTCCACGTGTCGGATGGCCCACTCAAGCTCCTCTTTTGAGGCATGATTGACCTCGGGGATCGACTCTCCATTTGGATTTGTGTTGACAAGTTGATCTAATAGAAGAAGAGCGCCAAATTCTGCGAATCCTTCTTCTTCATCTCGATTATATTCGTATTCCTCATTATCTTTCCTTTCAAAGAAAGCGTGCATTAGTTCGTGAAGATAGACATATCGTGTTACGGCAAGATAGGGTAATCCGTAGAATCCCGGGGCGTTTTTCTCCTTGGCGGTATCTTTGATGTTATTGATATAAAGGACTATTGTACCATCCTTATACTCTCCTAAAACACGGATTGCCTGTATCTCCTTAACAGTCTCCTGGTTCCACTCGTCTTTATTATCAGGCAGAAGCCCGCGTTCGGCATATAACTCCAAATATGTCTTTCGCTCATCTGATAATTCAACTGTATCTCCAATAAAAGCATCGCCCAGGAAAAGAATGTGACGATGCCAATAGGGCGCATCATGAAGTGCTCTTAGGAGGATTTCAATATCGCGTTTCTCTTCTTCGGTCAAACTGGTATTGTCCGAAGACTCTCTGAGAATGGCTGTTTTTAAATTGTCCTCTCGTCTCAACTTCTCTCCTGCACCTCTGTCTCGCATCTCTCCCCAAATAGATCTTTTTTTGAATGTAAAATCAGGTATCATTATACGTATGCAATTGAACTAAAATTTATTCTATTGTTCTGTATTTTCCTCTGCCAACGAACTCAATAAAGCCCTTATCCCTTAAGAGCTGCAACTGCTGGCGAATCTTGTCTTTTATATGGCGGTTCCCAGGATGCATAATCATCAGGTCTGATTCAAAACCATACACCTGGCTCAACGTGAAGGTGGATGTTCCAATCTTTTCCACGAATTTCAGTACATCCAATAACCACCCCGCACTTTCCAGATCTACTGTTTTGAGAGGTTCAATCTTCCGATACAGTTCAAGAACCTCATCCGTTTTTTGGGGCACACCGTCCTTTATGATATAAATCTTACCACATTCCGGGATTCCTTCAAGCCAGATATGACTACCAATCCAGGGCGCAGATCTTCCTTTCGGCCAGGTGGGCTTCCGTTTTTCCACTATAGATGTGGTTAAGAAATACTTGGGAATCAAAACAAGGTTATTAACCTTTCCATCCTTATGATAAAACAGCAAAAGATGAGGATTGTCTTTGGATTTCAGTCTCTTCATCATCGCATCATAACCGCTTCCATTTATTTTTCTTGGAAGACGGGATGGTTTCTTATTAAAACTTTTTTGTTCAAATTGGGCACCGCAACACTCGCAGTGAAAATCTGCCATCGGACGATTTGCCTCATATTGAATCAGATGAGGCGATCCGCATGTAGGGCAATAAAGATTAGCGGCTGTCCAGCCTTCGGTGATTACTCTTGCCCTTTGGGTGGGGCTGTGATAAAGAATAACTTCCGGGGGTTCGTTCAAATGTAAATCCATAATCTATTATTTCATTATATCTTTGCCCTTACCGCCCTCAAGATTTCGACCATCGCCCAAGTGTCCTGCTGGCAATAGGTGCGGAGTGCATCCTGGCGTTCGCTCTTAGTCTTCATAATGCCAAACGTGGGCTCCGGAGAGTCATAGTTGAGGTAGGTGATATATGCCTGAACGCCGTTGCCAACATCCATTCCCTTGTATGTGAGTGCAGGTACAAGTACTGGAAGGGTTTTCTTGATGGAATAGCTGCCACTCAAATTTTCATGATAGTAGTTGATAGTTTCGGCTCTGTCTTTACCAAAACTGGCATAGAAATCCTTATTAGTCCTCAAGAGATCAATAAGGTCTGCCGACTTGTCGCGGATAGCAAGCAGTTTGCCGCGGTACTCCGAGAACAGCTCGGCAAGTTCCTTAAGACGATCCCTCTCAAAGCTGGTGTTCTGAGCCAGCATAGTCCCATGGAGAGTACCGTCCTCATTGAATTCAAAATGATCAACAATAGCTTTAGCCAGCTCCTTGTGCTCATCATCAAAGCATTCTTTATTGAGGAAGATGAAATTATCCTCCACTTTATCGCAACGTCCGGACAACGTGTCCAGTTGATGAATCTTGATTTTGAAACGAACATGTGGCCTTATTTTAAGTGATAAATTTAACAATTTTTCCTTTTCCCTCCAATATTGCGCATTTATTTTAATATCGTTACCTGCTCAGATTGGGGACTTTAGGTGATTCTTGGAGGATAATAAACCGTTTTCTTACTCATCATCGAGTTCAGGATATTCAAAATGAAGAGTCATAATATCATCCTCTGTTTCCACGGAAAACTTATAACCAACATAAAGAAGGAAAGCAGGAATACAAGACTTCAGGTCTTTATAAGTTGCTTTGTCAAAGGAGAGCTTCCTATAAGATGGATTGGTCATAGCAGCAACAATGTTGACACTCCTGTCATAATCATTGAAATAGAGACTGTACATCCTCTCCCTGTCTTTCTTCCACATAATCCATCTATAGGGGAACATTTTCTTGATGAACTTGGGGAGCTTGAACCAGAAAGTGATGGGCTTGCGGATGGCAAGGTGACCATAGCCGCCATAACCGCGGGCATTCACGATGACGCCCTTATACTGCTTACGGAATTCAGTATCGAGTGCTTCCTCGAAATAAACAGAGTGAGAACTGGTGAAGCAGTCAAACATAATCCTATTTTCTGAATTTCTCATTGCAATATTTATTATCGGCTATAAGGAATTAATCAAATCTGACTTCGTGGGAAACAGTTCATCTCTCCCATGCAAACCGGGCAGCGGTTTATCGCCGACGGAGAGAGTATATGACTCGTGCTCAATGACCGATTCGTAATTGGCACTGCTGATAAACTTCTTGTAGGATACCTTGGTAACTGTGGCGCAAACTGCAAGGTTCCCATGCATCAGCCATACATTGTCACCGACAGCATATGTGATTGTCTTTTTCATACTAAAGAGATTCCAAAAGTTCTCCCTTTGTTTTAAACAACTTATTCTCAGGGATTTCGCAGAGCGAATAATTCAAGTCGTATTTCACGTCATGGCTGTCGGGTTCCGTAAAGGTAACCACCAGGCCCGTGACGAGCATTCTTACTGCTTTATTCTCATTGACAAGCCATACATTGTCTTTGATGTCGTATTTTGTTTTGGCTTCCATAATACATTTGTAGTTGCTTTCTGACAATAATACGGAACAATTATCCTATCGTTACCAGGGTTGTTCCCTGAAATTTCCTATTCATTCTCATTTGCTTCCTTTGCAAACCTTTCTGCTTCGGCTTCAATCCAGCGCTTCTCCGCATCTGCCATGATGTTGCCGATTACTCCCTCGTAATTCGCCAAGACCCTCCTGAGGTCCAGAAGTTCCGCAGGCACCTCTCTTTTTTGAGGCTCGCGATGCACCGTACGGTAGTATCCAGTAACGTGGTAATACTGGTGCTTGTAACCACCGCTTACCTTACCACTCCGTTTCAGGTAGTTAAAAAGGACGTCTTCCATCTCAGAGCAGACTTTCTTTTCCAGCCGTTCACCGGCCATCCCAGGGGACATGTTTTCCTGCATAAGCCCGAGTGCGTAGTTCACGTAACCCTCCCACTTGACATTCAGAAGATCCAGCGCCTTTGCTGCGTATGCTTCTTTGTTGATATGTCTGATTGTAACCATTGTTGTTTTATATCTTCACCTATCAATACTCGCTATTACGGCTATCGTTACCCACTTCCCGAGAAAAATCAGAATGGTAGTTCGTACGGATCTTTCGGGGCTGGCTCTAATTTGTCCGGAATCACTATCTCTTCCGGAACATAGATGCTTGAAACATCAGCGCCGAGATATTCCACGGTGCTTGGAATCTTAACCCATTCTCTACGCCCGCATTTGGCAAAGGCATGCGAACCTATGCTCTTTACAGAAGCCGGAATTGTAAAGCCCTCAAGGTTATGGCATCCGCAGAAGGCATAGTGGCCAATAGATGTCACCGTGTCAGGCAGCGTGAAATTGCTTAAGATGGGGCAATTATAGAAGGTGCCGTCAGCGATATGCTCCACCGATTGAGGAATATTGATTGACCAAAGGTTTATACAATGGGCAAACGCCCCCTTGCCGATGCCGGTAATACTTTCAGGAAGTGTTACCATCCTGAGTGCCGGGCAATGAGAGAATGAATCGTCGCCGATCTCTGCCAGAAATCCATTATCTGAGAAGGTTAGTCTTCTTAATGAGAGACAGCCAAAGAAAGCCCTGCTGTTTATGCTCTTCACAGACGGCGGAATATGGATGGCCGCCAATTCCTCGCACCATTGGAATGCCGAACGGGCGATTGTTTCTACAGTGTCTGGAATTACCGAAGTCTTGCATCCGAACACCAGTGTCTTTCCGTCCTTCGTAAGGCAGCAGTTCGTTTCGGATTTATACACGGGATTATCCTCCGCAACACGTATTGTTTCAATCCCTGGGCAGCCGAGGAATGCGCCTGGTTCGATAGTCGTGACGCCGGCTGAGATTTCTACAGAGGTGAGTCCCCAGCAGTCATAAAAAGCTTCATTGTGTATACATTTGACCGTTGATGGGAGAGAAACCTCCTTCAGCTTGTCGCAATTTGAGAACGATCTGTTTTGGAGCTCCGTTACCCCTTCCGGAATGACGCACTTGCCGTCAATGATTTCAAATTTACATTTTTTCATTTTCTCATATGCTTGATTTCTACTTATGTTACTCGCGAAACGCCCCATCGTTACCCGCCTTGCGAAAAAAATCGTAAATTTGTAACCGATAACCAATTCGTAATGAGTAATAGCGCTACAGAACCCAATGCAAATGAATTGAGGCCCTTTACACTTGAACACCTCAATGCGGCCATTTTATCTGGTAGGGAACAAATGCTGGCATGCTACTTAGATGAGGCGATAGGCATATATTGCAATATTCGAGGAAAGTCCGTTGGCCCACGCCCTGAAAGGATGTCTGATTATTCGGGTAGTTATGGAGAAGCCCACTACATCGCATGTAATGCCATTTATGAAGTGTGGACAAGAATTAGCAAGTCATTCGATCCTTCGCGTGATTTTAAAAAGTATTTTACCAAGGCTCTCAGGAATAAAATAATCGATCTCCTGGTGAGCGGAGGACGAACTGATCTGCTTTCACAGCCTTCGAAATCAAAGAGCAAGGATGACGCCTTCAATAAGCTCAGCAAGGTGGATGCCGATGGGTATTGGGGTGACTCTGGATCAGAACCAGACAACGTGGATCCCGACAAACAGGAGAAAATCAGAAAATTCATGTCTGATGAACTTGATGCTTTGCTCAAGTACATCGACGAACTCCCTGAAAAGGAGCGGACAGTTTTCCTTGCATCAGACTTTGGGCGTGCATTCAGTTCCAATCCAGATAAGTATGGCAGGGATTACGCCGAAGCTTTGGCTGAAAAATATCATACATCGGCGGGGTACATCCGCAAGATGGCGGCCGTGGAAAAAAAGAAAGCACTTGATGCTGTTCAAAAGCAAGGTTTCAATAAACAAACCTTTACGGCAATTGAACTCATTCAGGCGAAGCCGAACTATACCGAGACATACGACAAGGTGATTGAGGCGACCGAAAAGCTCACGCCTTTCGAGCAGTTCTTGCTGCTGATGCATATCGAGGATATGAAGAAAGAGTGCCAGAACCAAACGATTTCAAATGCAAATACAAGTGTTATGATTATTATCAACAAGAATTTGCTCACAGAAGTGGAGCAAAAAAAGTTCAACGAAGTACTCAGCTATAAGTTGTTTGAAAGCATATGCTTCAATGACTATAGCGACAAAATGGAAATAGAAATAAGTCCGGAAAAGAAGACAAGAATAGGGAAAAAGATAGACATAACCAGGTTAAAAGAGTCTTATGATGAGGCTAAGGCGGCTGAACGCAGAGAGTGGGAGCATTATCATGAATTGCAAAGGCTGGCCAAGGAGTGCACAGAGGCAGATAATAAACATGAGATATTAATAAGGATACAACTGCAGCAGGTAAAATGTGGCGTGGCAGAACAGATTCTTTCGTCCATTCGAGAACTCTTGAACAACATTAAAGGAGACGGTATAACGCCGTCTATAGAGCTCATGGGGGAATTTTCGGAATCCCCAAGTCCTAAAGTGACAATATACCTTGGAAATATCGCTGGGGGCGAGGAACGATACAAAAACCTTATTCCCACATTGATTCATGAAATGTTTCATGCTGTGAATTATTTCCAAAGTGGAGGAAGCCGCGCACTCAGAGAAGTTGATGAACCGATGGTGGAATTTGCAGCGGGAGTGTTTCTCAAGGAATTATCAAAAGTCAGGGTTGAATATGATATTATTGCAGCCAGACACAAATCACTCGTAAGAGATAAATCAACCAGCTATGGGGAAATAGCCTGTTATGGTTTTGGCCATTACCTCATGGAAAATGCCGAATCTCTATCTTCTCATAGTGAAGAAGAATGGGTGAAGACGTATTCGCAAGTATCTGCAGGGGTTAGTACCAATGATGCTGCAGAGATTATTGATTGTTTATACCCCAGATATGCAATAGAGTCCGAACAAGATGTACTCTTCCTTTTTGAGAAAGTGATTTTCAGTGCTTCTAAACCTATGTCATCTGGCGGAACAAACGTAAAACATTTCAGCCATCTTAAAGTCACTCGCCGTGACGGGACGATCCTAAAGACCGATACCGACGGTGCTACATTTATACTTGCCATCCTGGAAGCAGGTATTACCAGGGTTTACGACCTAAAGTTACCAGCCTACGGGCGGTATCTTATCAATGATAAATACGACGCCGGCAAAACGACACTCGCTGCTGTTCAATATTACGAGCCGATTACTGGGCTTTACATTCAACAGCACTTTGTTCCCGAACGCAGGAAACAATATCTGGAGCAGATTTCAGATGCTCTGGGACTTGGTTGGACCGTGGAACTAATTTAAACCGCACCAAACCCTCTCTCTATGGCCATAGCCTATCACGGGACGGCTGCCCTCTTCAGCCAGTTTGACCCTTCCCATCTTCTGGAAGGCGACGGAAAGTTCAAGTTCGGCGTGGGCGCGTACCTTACTTCGCGTTACGAAACCGCCGCGCTCTATGCAGGCAAGACCGGCAGCAAGGTGAGGTATGTCTATACAGTGGAGATTCCCGATATGACGGACGATAACCATCTGGTTTCCAGACTTCCGGTGAATCCTGCCATCGTCAAAAGGGCAGAGGAGAAGCTAGGAGAATCAATCCCTACCGAAGCCTGTGAGTGCGGAAAATTCTTCCGCAAGTATATCGGCAATACGCTCATCGGGTTCGGAAAGACCTTGAAGCAGCGCACCGGTTCCGCTTCCCTGGAGGCCGAAAAAGCTGCATCGGCCTTCCTGCCCACAATCGGAGTCGTCCTTCTGGTCTGGCCCACAGCCCAGACCAAGCCGGAAGCCGGCAACAACTACGCCCTGATGGATTATTCTGCCTTCAAGATTCTCAAGGTGGACAAGATTGAAGAGTAGCCGTGCATGTCCGCGAATTCATAGAGAAGAACTATCCGGAGTATTACTCCATCGAACATTATCTGGCCGACAAGACAGCGGCCTTCTGTAAGGTGGACGCCTCCTGGGGCATCTTCTCCAACTTTGGAAGGACGCCTCTTGTGGTTGACGGCGTAAGTTTCGACTGTTCCGAGAAACTCTTCCAGGTAATGAAGTTCGCCGATATGGCGTCTCGTAAGGCCGTTTTTAAAGCCAAGGGACAGACGATGAAGATGAAGGCCAAGCATCAAGAAAAGGTGGGCACGGTCCGTCCTGACTGGGGGGAAATCATTGTAGATGCCATGAAGTTCTGCCTTATGCAGAAGTATTCCCAGAGCGAAGCTTTCCGAACAGAACTGGAGCGCAGCCGCGGCCTTTTCATCGTCGAAGACCAGACCACATTTCCAAAGAAGAATCCCGACACCTGGGGCGTAAAGCAATCCGGTGACGGGAAGGAATACATCGGCCCCAATCTGATGGGGCGGCTCCTGATGGAACTCCGGGACAATGGTAAACTGGACTATGTGCTGCCTTCAGATGCCACCGTATTTCAGGATCTTTACATATAATACACTTCTTTGACGTCGATGGACAGAATAGAGAAGGATACTCGGCGGGGCCGGGCATTTTTTGTTAGAGGGTAAAAGAAAGTCTATAACTAATTGTAAAAAACACTTTAATTATTCGCCCTTTTCACGTTTGTCCCCCTGCTGTCCCCGAATTTTTTAAGGTGTCAATTTATTTGAGGTCAATACTTGTCTCGGGGGACAAAACAATAAAGGTGCGTCCCCGGGAATTATGGTTTGTTTAAGATTTCTTTTGCCAGAGCGTTCACGGCGTCAACGTCAATTGGTTCGAGGATGATTTGTTCGGGCTCCAGATCCAATAGGAACTGCATGTAGTTGGGGAGGGTTAACAGTTGTCCGTCCCGGCCGACATTGTAATCTCCGAATTTGATGATGTGCTTCACTTGATATTTTTTTGGATGATTTAAGACTGTCCGAGCACTTTTGGCTTGGGCTGTCTTTGCTTTCACTTCAAGCGGCACGCATTCGCCTTTCATCCGAACCAGAAACTCCAGCTCAAGTCCTGAATCCTTTTGGAAGTAGTATAGATTCTGCTGCTTCTTATGAAGCGTATCAGCCATCAGGTTCTCGTAAATGGCGCCTTTGAATCCTCCCAGATTTCCCTGTAAGATGTCGGCGCGGGTTCCTGGTCCAAGCATCTCGATCAGCAAGCCGATATCCGCTGTGTAGACCTTGAACACGTTGTCCTTGGCGTTGCCTTCCATCGGGAGGCCAGTGATGTCCGTATTGTAGCAGCGACAGATAATCCCGGCATCCTCCAGCCACTGTAGGGAACCAAGATATGTTTCGCCACGTCCGCCGGGCTTAACCTTGCTGTACTGGAACTTCTTGTTCTCCTTGGCCAGCTGTTTGGGAATTGAATTGAAGCATTCCCGGATGTGCGGCTTGTCTTTATCAGGAGCATATTTGACCATATCATCACGATACTCCTTCAGGATGCCCTTGTATTCCTCGCTGACGGCATTCATGTTGTTTGTAGCCAGGAATGCATTGATGGGGGCGGGGAGACCACCGATAGCTACATAGAGGTTCAGATACTGTCTCATGGCCACATGGATTCCTTCCGGGACCGGCGTTTCCTCCGTGTAGAACTTCCGGAGAGCCTCGATGACATCCTGATTCATACCGTTTGCCCAGAGGAACTCCTCAAAGTCCAGCGGGTACATCTCAATGATGTCCTCGCTGCCTACAGGAACGGAGTTGATGCCCAGATCTTTCTTCTGAACCATCTTGCGACGCCGTTTCTTGAGCTCATCGCCGTAACCTTGGACACCCAGCAGGGAGCCTGTAGCAATCACATCGAAACGCCCGTCCTCATTGAAGAACTTCAGTGACGTCCGGGCTTCCGGACAATCCTGGATTTCATCAAAGATAAGGCAAGTCTCTCCAGGGATAAACTTGACTCCCTGAATCTGTGCGGAGAGGTTGAGCAATATGTTGTCTACATTCTTTGATCCGGCAAACGCGTTTATCCGCTCCGGCTCTTTGATGAAATTCATATAGACGACATTCTTATAATTCGCCTCGGCAAAGTGCTGTGCAATGAACGTTTTGCCGCACTGGCGGATGCCCATAATCACCAGGGGCTTGTGCCCTGGCTTGTTTTTCCACGCTATGAGAGCGTCTTCTATTTTCCTTTTCAGCATAGTCTGATACTTTATCCGGGAACAAAGTTACACTTTTTCCAACGACTTTTCGAATACTCGCCGTAATTTTTCCAACGAGTTTTCTGTCATTCGCCGTAGTTTTTCTAATGAGTTTTACCCGAACTGACATACTATTCCAGTAAAATTCAGAAAGCATAGCACGCGCCACTGCATAAGTGGACACGTGGGGATGTCGTGGAGAATCCGTATATTTGCTCCGATAAATCGTAATTTGACGAAACCATGGAATACATCAAAGTAACGAAAGAGAATCTGGAAAAGGAGCATATCTGCTGCGCCATTTCCAATAACAATGATGTGCAGGTCGCTTCCAAGAAGGCCTGGCTTGCCGGTCGATTTGACGATGGCCTCGTGTTCCTCAAGAGCG
>JAEEGG010006822.1_pt1 | contig 26644 bp, 20 predicted proteins | sample 9134161 | NCBI WGS metagenome assembly JAEEGG01 (sample SAMN16246543, study PRJNA631951) | gut metagenome | biome: gut microbiome; feature: rumen; material: CR-attached | host: Bos | place: Iran: Karaj | collected 2018-10 | reverse complement strand
TACGACTATGAAACTTATTATCGCACTCGCAATTATCGCCGCATCGGTGATCTTTGCATCCAAGGACTAGATGGCCGATCAGGTCGGCCATGACGGAGAGAACTGGTCGTTACTAACCTAACTTGCCGTTGGAGATGTCGGTGAGCTCTTCTGTAATATCCTGCTGGCGCTGTTTGTTGTATGTCAGGCGCAGCTGGGCCAGAAGATCCTCGGCGTTGTCGCTGGCGGTCTGCATCGCAATCATACGGCAGGCATTTTCGCTGGCATTGCTGCTAAGCATCGTGGCATACAGGTCGGTGCGCATTACCAGCGGCAGCAGATTCTCCACCACCTCCTCGGCAGAAGGTTCCACAATCATGTCGTCATCCGCGGCGACCTTGGCGCTACCGCCGAACCCGTCGCTGACGGGCAGCCAGGTACGGTTGGCAATGCTCTGGCGGGCGGCATTGTAATAATGCATGTAGACCAGTTCCACTCGTGAATAACGGCCGGAAGTATAACCGTCCATAAAGAACTGCGCCAGGGCGGCCATATCGTCGTATGAGAGGCTGTCGGCGGCGTGAATAAAATCGCTGCAAACCGCAAGGCCTGCCTTGCGCGCCATCTTGGCCACCTTCTCGCCTACCGGATAGATTTCGACATCGGCACCGTCCTCTTTCAAAAGTGCCACGCGAGTGCTTAAAGCCTTGTAAATATTGGCGTTGTAGCTGCCGCAAAGGGCGGTGTTGGAAGAGAAGACGATGACGGCAACCTTGCCCTTCGAACTCTCGGCACCCGCCAGCGGCGAATTCTCTATGAAGGCCGAAACACGCGCGAAAATGTCGTACAGTGCGCTCTTGTAGGCATCCAGACCGCCCACCATCCGCTGCGCCTTGCGCAATTTGGCGGACGCCACCATCTTCATCGCCTGCGTGATCTTGAGCGTGCTGCTCACAGACGATATCCGGGCCTTTATTTCTTTGAGGGATGCCATATCAAGCCACCGTTATGAATTCAGAATGGAAGAGCATACCGCAGCCGCGGCGGACTGTATTGCCGATTCGGTCTGGGGAGTGATGCCCTCCGTGCGGATCTTCTCGAATGTGTTGCCGGCCGCCAGATGCTCAATCAGGAGTTTTTCAAAGTCGGGCACTTTCTCCAGAGGAATATCCTTCATAAGGGCCTTTGTGCCGCAGTAGAGCACCGCAATCTGGCGTTCCACCGGCATTACGGCGTGCAGCGGCTGGATTAGCAGACGGGTGTTCTTGCGGCCCTTGTCCAGCGTCATCATGCTGATGGCGTCCATATCGCTGCTGTACTTGCTGAAGGCCTCCAGCTCGCGATACTGCGCCTGGTCTATCTTGAGGGTGCCGGCCACCTTTTTCATCGCCTTGGTCTGGGCATTGCCGCCCACACGGGACACAGAAATACCGACATTGATGGCGGGGCGGTTGCCCTGGTTGAAGAGGTCTGTTTCCAGGAAAATCTGGCCGTCGGTGATGGAAATCACGTTGGTTGGGATATAGGCCGATACGTCGCCCGCCTGCGTCTCTATAATCGGCAGCGCGGTGAGCGATCCGCCCGCACGGACGCGACCTTTCATGCTCTCCGGAAGGTCGTTCATCATCTCTGCAACCTCCTGCTGTGCAATGATTTTGGCGGCGCGCTCCAGAAGTCTTGAATGCAGATAGAAGATATCGCCCGGATAAGCCTCGCGGCCGGAAGGGCGCTTCAAAATCAGCGACACCTCACGGTAGGCCACCGCCTGCTTGGAAAGGTCGTCGTAGATAACCAGCGCGTGGCGTCCCGTATCGCGGAAATACTCACCCACTGCGGCGCCTGCGAACGGCGCGTAGTAGCGCAGGGCGGCGGAATCACCGGCCGTCGCGGCAATAACTATAGTGTAGTCCATCGCCTTGTGGGCGCGCAGTGTCTCTACCGTAGTGGCCACCGTAGATGCCTTCTGGCCGATGGCGACGTAGATGCAATACACCGGGTCGCCGTTTTCATAACCGACCCGCTGGTTTATGATGGTGTCGATTGCGATGGAAGTCTTGCCCGTCTGGCGGTCGCCGATAATCAGCTCGCGCTGGCCACGGCCAATCGGAATCATGGAATCGATGGCCTTGATGCCTGTCTGCAGCGGCTCATTCACCGGCTGGCGGAAAATCACGCCCGGCGCCTTGCGCTCCAGCGGCATGCGGAAACTCTCTCCCGTAAGCTCGCCGGCACCGTCCAGAGGTTCACCCAGAGGAGTTATCACCCTGCCGAGCATACTCTCGCGCACGTCTATGGAGGCGGTGCGGTAGGTACGCTTCACTATGTCGCCCTCCTTTACGATGTCGGTGGGACCCAGCAGCACTGCGCCCACATTGTCCACCTCGAGGTTCATCACCACCGCCTTCTCGCCGTTCTCGAACTCCAGAAGTTCACCTGCCTGGGCAGCGTTGAGGCCCCAGATGCGGACCACGCCGTCGCTTACGGTGAGCACCTCTCCCACCTCCTCCGTTTTGGCGGTGAGATCGACCTGCCGCAGCTCTTCCAGCAGCACTTTGGATATCTCGGAAGGTTTAATTGAATCTTCCATAAAGACCTTATATTATTCGTTTGTTGTTGTTTGTCTCAAATGCTTTCTTCAAATCGTGTATCTGTCGCTTTACGCTGGCGTCCAGACGCTTGTCGGCAACCTTGTAGACGAAGCCGCCGATGATGCCGGGATCGATATCGACCTCGATGTCCACGCTTTTGGCTTCGCCGGAAGCCAGAGTCATCTTCCGCAACCTTTCCAGAAGCTGCTCCGACGGCTCGCTGGCCACCGTAAGACGGGCGTCCACGATACCGCGGACTCTCTTGTATTCTGCTATGAACGATGTCAGTATCCGCCTCAGGCCCGCCTCTCTTCGATGTGCAACCACCAGCGAGAGAAACCTCTCAAAGGCAGTGCACATACCTGGTACCACCTTGCGGAAGACCTCCATCTTGGAGGCTGCCGGAAGCGGCTTGCCCAGATAATCGCCCAGCGCCGGAAGAGCGGCAAGCAGACGGCGGGCGTCTTCCAGGCACTGTTCGCCCTGGGAGCACTCGCTGCAATACTGTTCCAAAGCAGCTGCGTATCGCTTAGCAAGAAGTCCGCTGTTCATGGTGCGCTAACTTTTGACCTCGCTGGCAAGAATCTCCTGCAGCGCTTTTTGCGCCTGGTCGTCGTCCAGCTGGCCGCGCAGCACCTTGGTGGCCATCTGCATGGCAATCATAGCCACCTCGCCGCGGGCACTGGCCAGAATCGCATCCTTCTCTTCCTGGGCCGTCTTCTTGGCCTCGGCAATAATGCGCGCCGCCTCTTCGCTGGCCGTCTCACGGGCATCGCCCACAATCTTGTCACGGCTGGCGGCGGCATCTTTGAGGATGTTGACTTTTTCACGCTCGGCATCGGCAATAATCTTCTTACCTTCCTCCTCCAAACCCGCAATGCGGACCTCTGCGGCCCGGGCTGCATCGAGTTGTGTGTCGATATACTTCTCACGCTTCTCGACCGAGCCCAGAATCACCGGAAAGGCAAATTTGGCAAGCAGGAAGAAGACAATGCCAAAGGCAATCGTCATCCAGAACAGCAAACCTCCTGATGGTGTCAGAAGTCCCATAGTCTGTCCGAACCGTTGCCGTTAAAGAGCCATCAAGCAAACTACGACTGCGAACAGGGATACACCCTCTACAAGCGCAGCCACGATAATCATAGAAGTACGGATGTTTCCGGCACTCTCCGGCTGGCGGGCTATCGCCTCCATTGCAGATTTGCCGATTTTGCCGATACCCCAGGCGGCTCCGAAAACGCACAATGCCGCGCCAATTGCGGCTGCCATTTTTGCTATTTCCATAATCAATTGTTTATTAATGGTTTATAAATAATAATTACATTTTAATGTTCCTGCGCCAATCCGATAAACACGGCGGACAGCATTGTAAAAACGTAGGCCTGGAGAAAGGCTACAAGCAGTTCCAGGCAATTCATAAAAATCATGAACAGCAGTGCCACCGCCGTCATGGACCCGCTCATTGCCGCACCCAGGTGCGCGGTGAGGAAAATCATACAGCAGAGGCTCAATATTATCGAATGCCCCGCAAAGATGTTTGCAAAGAGACGCATCATCAGTGCGAAAGGCTTTGTAAATATTCCTATCAGCTCAATTATCGGCATCAGCGGGATGGCCTTGAGAAAAATGGGCACGTCGGGCCAGAAAATCTCCTTGTAGTAGTGCTTGCTGCCAAACAGGTTCACCGCCAGCATAGTGGCCACCGCCATAAAAAGGGTTATGCTGATGTTGCCGGTGACGTTGGCGCCGCCCGGGAAAATGGGAATGAGTCCGAGCAGGTTTGTAACAAAAATAAAGAAGAACGCGGTTAGCAGATACGGTGCAAACTTGCGATAGTTGGGCCCCACGCAAGGCTTTATGACACTGTTCATTATGGAGTCGATGAGCCACTCCAGCAGCCCCGCCAGCCCCTTGGGGCAATAATCCACATCGCCACGTTTCTTATATGCCCGTGCGGCTATCAGGAACAACACCAGCACCACCAGCAGCGACAATATCGCGCCGCAGGCAGTCTTGGTCAGGGAAATGTCAATCGGACGTTTCTGCACCCCGTCGACATCCTCCACAATCTTGTCTTTATACTTGCCCTCAGTGGCCAGATACAGCCCTTCATAGGTGCCGCCGTGGCAGATTTTGTCCGACATGAACACGTGCCAGCCGGTAGATGAACGGACAATTACCGGCAGCGGTACGGCAATTTCGTGCCCCTTTATGGTGGTTATTTCCCAAATATAAGAATCTGCAAGATGCTCCATAACCATCTCCTTGGGGCTGAACTTCTCCCCCTCCACACCCGAAGCCAGAAGCTTCTGCGGTGCGGCAAGTGCAATTAGTGCGGCCAGAATGGTTATGAGAACTCGCTTTGTCATTTCTCCGAGCAGACCAATATGGTATTGTTCTCTACTTTCACAAAACCTCCGGTAACTGCATATTCCTGCAGGTCGCTTCCGATACCGTATCTGACCTTGCCCTTTGCCAGCGTACTTACCAGCGGGGCATGGTTGTGCAGCACCTCGAACGCGCCGGCGCCGCCGGGGAGAAACACCTTCTCTACCTCAGCCTCGACTGCGCATCCCAGAGGGGTTATGATTTTCAGATTCATCATTTCTTAGCCTCCGCGAGCATCTTCTCGCCCTTGGCGATAACCTCTTCAATTGTGCCGGCATTAAGGAAAGCCTGCTCCGGCAGATGGTCGGTTTCGCCGTCCAGAATCATCTTGAAGCCGCGAAGCGTATCTTCTATTGTGACCATCACGCCCGGTACGCCGGTAAACTTCTCGGCCACGGTAAAAGGCTGGGACAGATAGCGCTGCACGCGGCGGGCGCGGTTCACGGTGAGCCGGTCCTCGTCGCTGAGTTCGTCCATACCCAGGATGGCGATGATGTCCTGCAGTTCCTTGTTGCGCTGCAGGATCTGTATCACGCACTGGGCGATATTGTAGTGCTCCTCTCCCACGATTTCGGGTGCGAGGATGCGGGAGGTCGATTCCAGGGGATCCACCGCCGGATAGATACCCAGCTCGGCAATCTTACGGCTGAGCACGGTGGTGGCATCCAGGTGTGAGAAGGTCGTGGCGGGCGCCGGGTCGGTAAGGTCGTCGGCCGGAACGTAAATCGCCTGCACGGATGTGATGGAACCGCTCTTGGTAGAGGTGATTCGCTCCTGCATCTGGCCCATTTCTGTGGCCAGCGTGGGTTGATAACCCACCGCGGAGGGCATGCGGCCCAGCAACGCCGAAACCTCGCTACCGGCCTGAGTGAAACGGAAGATGTTGTCCACGAAGAACAGGATGTCGCGCGGACCGCTGGCAGAACTATCGTCGGCACCGTCGCGGAACGATTCGGCCACGGTAAGGCCGCTCAAGGCCACCGAAAGACGCGCTCCCGGAGGCTCGCTCATCTGCCCGAATATCAAGGTCGCCTGGCTCTTTGAAAGTTCTTCCTTGTCAACCTTGGACAGGTCCCACTTGCCCTCTTCCATCCCTTTGATGAACTCCTCGCCGTATCGGATAACGCCAGATTCGATCATCTCCCGAAGCAGGTCGTTACCCTCGCGGGTACGCTCTCCCACTCCGGCGAACACGCTGTAGCCGTGGTGCTTCTTGGCGATGTTGTTGATGAGCTCCATGATGAGCACCGTCTTGCCCACGCCCGCTCCGCCAAAGAGGCCGATCTTGCCGCCCTTTACGTAAGGCTCAAGCAGGTCGATGACCTTGATGCCGGTGTAGAGCACCTCCTGACTGGTGGTCAGGGTGTCGAATGGCGGCGGGTCACGATGGATGGGCTGAGCGCCCTTGTGGTCGAGGGCAGACATTCCGTCGATCTCATCGCCGGTGACATTCATCAGGCGTCCTTTGATCTGGCTGCCGACAGGCATTGTGATGGATTCGCCCTCGCTGATGACCTCCATTCCGCGGCACAGGCCGTCGGTAGAGTCCATGGCGATGCAGCGGACGGTATTCTCTCCGATGTGTTGCTGAACCTCGATTATGAGGTTGCGGCCGTCGCTGCGCTCTACGCGCATGGCGTGGTGGATGGCCGGCATTTCATCTTCCCTGACGCCGGCGTCAAAAGCGACGTCGATGACTGGTCCGATAATCTGTGATATTGTTCCTTTTGTCATATGCTAGTTATTTGGCGCGGGGGCCAATGCCCCGAACAAGCCGAACAATTGTGCGTCTATCTGATTGGTGATGGTTCCGAAGTCCTCCGGATTAGCCACGAAATCGAGGTTGTCGGCATCCAGTATAATCACCTGGCCCTTGTACTCCGAAATCCATTTTTCGTAGCGGTCGTTGAGGCCCTTGAGGTATTCCAGGCTGATGCCCTGTTCGTATTCGCGGCCGCGCTTCTGGATCTGACCCACGAGATGCGGCACGCTGCAGCGCAGGTAAATGAGCAGGTCGGGCAGGCGCACCATCCGCATCATCACGTGGAACAGGTCCATATAGGACTGATAGTCGCGCTCCGAGATGTTGCCCATCGCGCGGTTGTTCTCCACAAAGATGTTCACGCCCTCCATCACCGTGCGGTCCTGGATCACCGTCTTGTCGCTCTCTGCAATGTCCAGAAGGTCCTTGAAACGCTGCGTGAGAAAATAGACCTCCAGGTTGAACGACCAGCGCTGGATGTCCTTATAGTAATCTTCCAGATATGGGTTGTAGGTCACCGCCTCGTACTGAGGCACCCACCCGTAGTGCTCCGCGAGCATCCGTGTGAGCGTCGTCTTTCCGCTGCCGATATTTCCCGCTACCCCGATATGCATATCTACTCTTTTTCGCTGTAGTCAAAGCATCCTCCCACGCCGTCGTCGAACCAGGTTTTGTATTTCATGTAGCCCTGGGCGTTGTTGTGCGCCATGGTGGCGATGGCCTCGCTGCCCTCTTTCACCTTTTTGGCGGGGATGCCGGCCCAGATGCCAGGCTCCAATACCTGATTGCTGAGTACCACCGCGCCGGCGGCGATAATGGTATTGTCGGGGATCACGGCATTGTCCATAAGAATGGCGCCCATGCCCACCAGCACGTTGTTGCCAACCTTGGCGCCATGGATAACCGCATTGTGGCCTACGGAGACGTCGTTACCAATCTCCACCACAGAACGCTTGTGGAGTGTGTGCAGCACCGCGCCGTCCTGAATGTTGACGCGGTCTCCCATGATTATAGGATTGACATCGCCGCGGAGCACGGCGCTATACCAGATACTGCAATCGTCACCCATCACCACGTCGCCTATCACGGCGGCGTTTTCTGCCAGGAAACACCTCTTTCCGAACTTGGGCGTAACGCCGTTCAATTCCCTTACAATAGCCATAGATTCTTACTACGTTTGCCAATCGACAAATGTAGTAAGAATCACGGGAAAAGTCAAGCGCTATGGCGGGGAGAGTTCTACATTCGGCTCTTGTTGTCTGTTCCGGCACCGGTGCCGCGGTATTTGCTATTGGCGGTGTTGAAGTTGAAGCGAATGGAGAATTTGATTCTCTGTTTGTCCAGGAAATTGTTCTGGCGTATGGTATGGCTGCCGAAGTCTGAATCGGCGTCGTAGTGGGCCATGCCGACCAGATCGCGTCCTTCGAGGCGCAAAACCAGCGATTCATCGGCGAGAAGTTTCTTCTGGATGGCTGCTCTGACGTTGCAGTAGGTGTTCCTCAAGAACATGTTCTCAGTATAGCCGCTCGTCACTACGCTCGTGCCGAGTTCGAACTGCCATCCTCCTTTGACTGTGAAGGTGTTATGCAGTTCGGCAAAGCAGATGGGCTTGTCGTTGAAGGTGGTCTTCCTGTAGCCCGATGCCTCGCGGGGGTCGGGAGCGTTGATGGAGAGCCACTGCGGCTGTGCGCCGACCGTATAATTCATGTTCCATATGCCGATGGTCGGGGTCAGGTTCACGAATGCGGTCATCCTTCTGTATGGAGTCTCGATATTCTTGGGCTGGACCAACACCACGCCTTCGTCGTTGTAGGGCGAGGACCACGTCATGATGGCGCCGTCGGTGCGGGAGTACTCTACCATCAGGGTGATGAATTGCCATACGGCGGTGGCGCTTAAGTCGTGCGTGAATTCGGGCTGCAGCTGTACGTTGCCGCTCTCCCAGATATACCGGCTGTTGTAGCGGATAATGCCGGAAAGGTATCCGTAGTTGGGTCTGCGGGTCTTGGCGCTGTAGTTGGCCATGAACTGCACCGGGCCGGCAGCCCCTGCATACGAAACGTTGGGGAACCAGTTGCTGTAGTTGCGCTTGATGTCTGCATCGGGCGCGAGGACGTCTTCGAAATTGTAATCCGCATACTCATAGCGTACGCCGGCGTTGATCATGCCCACCTTGGGCAGCATCAGGCCGTAGGAGGCAAAACCCGCGTAGATGTTTTCCTTGACGAATGACTTCGATGCCGGAATGGATACGCCCGAGATGTAATATTCGTCGCTGCGGCGGGAGAAGGTCTCTTCGCTTCCGACCTGCAGTTGACCGAGCCATATCGGGTATGAAAGGACCGCTTTGGCGGCGTACATGCGCCCCTTGCTCTTGCCGTCGGAAGAGACTGTGGCATCGTCGGCACTCTCGCTGGCCTCTTCAGCGATGGAGGTGGTGCAGTTCTCGTTGCCGTAGTAATCGAAGTTTACGTCTATGCCGAGTTTGCCCGCCACAAGGCCGTTATAGTAGAGGTTGGCTCCCAGGTTCCGGGACGGAGTGTCCCCCAGGCGGTCTGTAGCAACAGTCGTGAGTTTGTCCAGCGGCAAACCGTTTTCGACGACATTGTCGTGGATTATAGTGGTGTTGTCGCTCTGCAGGGTCTTTCCCCACTCTATTTTGCCGCCGGTGAAGTGGTTGTCTGCTATCTGCCAGTTGATGCCGGCATTTCCGTATATGTTCTGGTCGATATACTCTCCGCGAAGGTCCCCCATGTTTTCGAACAACCAGTCTTCACCGGCCGCTGTCTTGCCAAAGGAGGCTTTCTCTATGTCGCTGGTTTGCAGCGTGGTGTTGCGGCTATAATTGATCCCGGCAAAGAAATCCACTCCGCCGGTACGGTAGTTGGCATTGAAAGCTGCATTGGGGTCGTTACCTTTATCCCATTTAAGCGACTGTTCGTCGGCGGCGTAGAGGTTGAAGCCGAAACCGTCACCCTGACGTCGGATTGTGCGGATGCGCACCACAGCGCGTACCGTGGCATCGTACTGCGATCCTGGGTTGTTGATAACCTCGATGCTCTGAATCTCATTGCTCTGAAGGCGGCTGAGCTCGCTGCTGTCGGTGACCTTGTGTCCGTTTATGTAGATTAGCGGTACACCCTTGCCTATCACTTCAAGCCCGTTCTGGCCATTTATGATGCCCGGTGTTTTGCTCAGAACGTCAACTGCCGTACCGGCATTTTCCAATACCGATCCGTGGATGCTGGCCTGAATTCCTTCGCCCGTCAGTTTTACCTTGGGCATTATTGCCGTTGCAGATGCGCTCTCAAGCAGAATCGAATCATTGGCAAGGGTAATCAATGCGCCGTCAGATGGAACCATATAAACCGTCTTATATCCGATCAGGGCCACCATCATTATTCCGTCGGTCTCTTTGGTAACTATATCGAATGTGCCGTCTTCTTGGGTCACCGTGCCGCAAACTATAGTAGAATCGGCCTTTGATAGCACCGCCACGGTTGCATACGCCACAGGTTCGCCCTGCGAATCCACTACTTTACCTTTCCAGTCATTCTTTGCATTTGCGCCAAGCGCAACCAAAAACATCATCGATGCCACAATCAGTCTTTTCATAACTATATCGGTTGAACAATTATTTGATGTCGCAAAGATATATAAAGTTTTTAATACCTTGCAATACATAGTACCAAATTTTTTAAGATATATTTGCAGACATGCTACAAACTGACGTATGCCAGTTCAGCAAATAGACGCAAAACCGGCAGGAAAGGTTGAAAAAATAGCGTGTAAGAGATAATTATTTGCGGAATAGTGCGCAGGTGACTGCGGTGGCGATTGCGACATTCAGCGATTCGCTGCCGCCTTCGCTTTTGCGCGGATAGGGCGGAATAAAGAGCCGGTGTGTGACCCGCGCCGTCATTTCGGCACCGATTCCGTTGGATTCGGAGCCCATCACTATCAGGCCTGATGTCGACAGATTCTCTTTGTATATGTCGCTGCCGTCCAGGAAAGTGCCGTAGACCGGCATACCCGCCTCGGTGAAGCGGCGCGCCACCGCCGGCAGTGCACAATAGAAGACCTTGCGGCGGAAGATGGCACCCATGGTGGCCTGGACCGTCTTGGGGTTGTACAATTCCACCGTGTCTGGCGAGGCAAAAATAGCGTCGATGCCGAACCAGTCGGCAATTCGGACAATGGTGCCCAAGTTGCCCGGGTCGCGCACCGAATCGAGCGCCAGACAGAGCGGTTTGGAGGCTATCAGGGCGTCGATATCATCCTTCGAAGGGGCCTGCGGAATGCGGACCACCGCCAGCGACGGAGACGGGCTGGAAAGCATCGTGATGCGGCTCATCGCCTCCTCTCCGATATCTGCTGTGCGATAGACGCTCTCCACCTCGAAGCCGCTGGCGAGCGCCTCCGCCACCATCTTCTCCCCTTCCACCACAAACAGGCCGCTTTCGTCGCGCTGCTTTTTGGCGCGCAGGGCGTGTATCCTTTTTATTTCTGCCTTGGAAATCATACATACAAAAGTAAAAAATAATTACATTTGTATGATATATCGTGTATGTTTCGGCTCAAACTCGCATACTTTCCGCTGCTTCTCGCGCTGGCTGCGCTGCTGGCCTGCTCGTGCGCGCAGTCGTATGTATTTGCAGAGAACGAGTATCTGCTGAGCAAGAACAAGATAATTGTCACCAACTCCCGCACCTACCCCAAGAGCGAACTGTCCGCCTATCTCAAACAGACCGACAAAGCCAATCAGAACATGGGCCTGCGGTGGCTGTTCGCAAAGCCGGTGCTCTTCGACGACCAGCTGATTACCCCCAGCCGCAACGGCATGCTGCGCCACCTCGAATATCAGGGATACTACAATTCCAGAATCGATACCGCAGTGGTGCGCAAGAACCACAAGGCCACCGTCAAATACATAGTGACCTTGGGCAAACAGTACCCGGTGAAGGAGATAACCTACGCCATTGCCGACAGCACCATCCGCCAGATTTACGAGGAAGACACACCCAACCACACCCTCAAAATCGGGGATCCCGTGTCCGAAGAGAATCTGGAGAAGGAGGCCGAGCGCATAGCCACCCTGCTGCGCAGCAAGGGTTACTACGGATTCTCCAAAAACTACATGTTCAATTTTGCCGACACTACGGCGGTGCGCGACACGGCGCTGCTTAAGGTTGAACTGCGCAACTACACCCGCAACGAAACCCCTTCGCAGGCGCGCAAGCTCACTCCGTACACAGTGCGCAACGTCCGCTACGAGATGCCCCGCAATATGAACGTGCGCCGCGATTTCCTGGACAACATCAACCTGATAAAGAGCGGGACGATGTACAGCGAGGAGCTCATCAACACCACCTATCAGCGCTTTGCCGGCAACCATATCTTCAATACCGTCAATATCAGCCTCACTCCGGTGGATTCCACCAGCCAGGTCGACTGCCTTATAACCCTGACACCTTCTAAACTGCAGAATTTTGAGGTGAATATGGACGCCTCCACCAACTCCAGCGGCCTGATAGGTCTAACACCATCGTTTACATACAATCACTTCAACATATTCCACGGCGGCGAGGTTTTCACACTCGGTTTCCGCGGCAACTTCCAGTTCAAGATAAACGATCCTGCCCGCAGCAACGAGTATGCCATTACCGCCGGACTTAAGTTTCCCCGGCTGCTGCTTCTGCCCTTTATAGGTAGCCGCACCCCCGTCCTGCCAAGCACCGACATTTCGCTGGCATACAACTACCAGAACCGGCCGGAGTACACCCGCTACATTCTTTCCGGCACCTACGGTTACAGCTGGAGCAAATCCCGAAATCTTCGCTACTCCGTGAGCTTTCCTCATTTGAGTATCATCAAAATATCCGACATAGACCACGATTTCTATACGAATCTCAACAGCAACTATCTGCAGTATCAGTATCAGGACCATTTCGATATGGGAGCCACTGCATCGGTCTATTTCACTACAGATGCCACCGTCAACCCCAAAAACAGTTATTTTTACCTGCGTGGCGACGCATCGTCATCGGGTCTGGTGATGAGCTCGATGAATGCTCTCTGGAACGAGAACAGGCGCGGACAGAAGCTCGTATGGGGCATCCCCTATTCCCAGTACCTGCGTGCACAGGTAAGTGCAGTGGAAACTCTCCGCTTTGGACGTGAAAACAAGATGGCGCTGGCCACCAGATTCCTGGCCGGCATCGGCTATGCATACGGCAACTCGCTGTTCTCAATGCCGCTGGAGCAGATGTTCTACGCCGGCGGAGCCAACTCTATGCGTGGCTGGCAGTCCCGCACTGTAGGCCCCGGTATGGCACCTCTTGACGAGCAGTTTTTAATATATAACCAGGTTGGAGATATGCGCCTGGAAGCCAACATAGAATGGCGTTTTCCGCTGTTCTGGAAGTTGGACGGCGCCCTGTTCACAGATGTGGGCAACGTCTGGAACATCCCCAAGCGGCCAGACTTTATGGACGAAGAGTATCTGCTCTCGGTTTTCTCGTTTAAAAATCTGGCAAAATCCACCGCTATGAGCTGGGGTGCCGGCGCCCGTCTGGACTTTGGACTGCTGCTTATACGCGTGGACCTTGGTATCAAGGGTTACGACCCGGAAATCCAGCGCTGGCTGGCTCCCAAGGAGTGGTTCGGCAAGAACGGCTTTGCTGTTCACCTCGGTATCGGATATCCATTCTAAGATTACATAACATTTAAACAGAAATGAACTTTATAATCGAAACTTCTGCACGTCACGTGCACGTCACACAGGAAACTCTGGAAATACTTTTCGGCCCCGGAGCCGAGCTCGAATTCAAGAAGGCCCTCTCCCAGCCCGGCCAGTTTGCAACCAATCAGAAGGTGGAGGTAGTCGGGCCCAAGTCCAGCCTCAAGATGTCCATCCTGGGCCCGGTTCGTCCCGAGAATCAGGTAGAAGTTTCATTTACCGACGCCCGCACCCTGGGCATCGTGGCTCCGGTGCGCGAGAGCGCCGACGTGGCCGGCAGCGCCCCGTGCAAGATCATCGGCCCCTGCGGCGAAGTTGACCTTACGGAAGGCGTCATAGTGGCCAAACGCCACGTCCACATGACTCCTGAAGATGCCGAGGCCTTCGGCGTTACCAACGGCCAGATAGTCAATGTCGAGGTCGAGCAGGAAACCGGCCGCAAGGTTATCTTCGGCGACACCGTTATCCGCGTCTCGCCCAAGTACGCCCTGGCGATGCACATCGACACCGACGAAGCCAACGCCGCCGGCTGCAGTGGTGAAATCACCGGCAGGATAGTCTAGTCCGAGTCCCCCGTTTTCGAAAACGGATTTTCATCAGCACTTTTTAAATTTCTCAGCGTTGCACACAAGTAGCGCTGGGATAGGGTTTTAACACCCATACGATTTCACAAATAGACAACTATCACCAGAAAAAACGATTATTTCTGTTTTGGGACCATTCACATAAGATCTTTGCAGTGTTAAGTATTTAGTGCAACATTGCAAACAATAGAAATTTATCTATCTTTGTGAAGTATTCAGAATTGCATAGGATTATCCGCGAGAATGGATGGATCGAACTCCCACACAGAGGCAAAGGTGCTCATAAGGTGTACATCAAAAATGGGAAACGATATGTGGTTCCGTATCACGGATCTGCAGAAATCCATAACAATTTCGCAAAAAAGATTTTAAAAGAAATGGGCATATGAAAACGGTCGACATCAATATATGCATAGCATCTGACGGGTTCTATTCTGCATACTGCAGTGACTGTCCTGCATTATTCGGTGGCGGCAAAACCCCGCCTGAAGCCATTGAGGAACTGCAGGAAACGCTTCGTATTACAAAAGACGACATAGGGAAAGCAGCAGCGGCGTTTTATCCGGACTGGCTGGACGACGAATACGAATTCTCTGTACATTATGATGTACAGTCGTTCCTTGAGTATTATTCCGGCGTTATTTCCCTCGCGGCTTTGGGTAAAATATCTGGCATACACCCAAAGCAGTTATGGTCATACGCGCACGGTATGTCCAAACCTCGCAAACAGCAAGTAGCAAGGATACAGACCGCTCTCCACGATTTGGGAAGAGAACTCACAGAACTGTCGTTCTCTTAACACATAGATCGAATGACTCCAAATAAACTTACCTTTTCTGATAGAACTCCTCGGCTGTTTTGATGCTGAGGGAATCCATGTCCATAGAGCAGAAGGCGCGGGCGAAGGCGGTTGCCAGGCGGGCGTTGGTAATCAGCGGAATGTTGAAGTCGACTGCGGCTCGGCGGATGCGGTAGCCGTTGGTGAGCTCTACGTGGGTGTAGTTCTTGGGGATGTTGATTACCAGATCCACTTTCTTATTTTCCAGCAGATCCAGGGCGGTATCGAACTTCTGGGCCAGAGAAGGGTCCTGCTCGAATTCGCTGGGCCATACGGCGCGGGAGGCGGCGATGCCGTTCTCCTCAAGATAGCGCTGCGTACCGCCGGTAGCGTATATCTTATACCCCTTGTCGGAGAGCAGATGGCAGGCATCGAGCATCGACGCCTTCTGCTGGGCATCACCGGAGGATATCAGGATTGCCTTGTGAGGCACGGGATAGCCCACCGATACGATGGATTTGAGCAGCGCGTCGTCAAAATCATCGCCCAGGCAGCCCACCTCACCGGTGGACGCCATATCCACGCCCAGAACCGGGTCGGCCTGGAGCAGACGGGTGAAAGAGAACTGCGAAGCCTTGATGCCGACGTAGTCGAAGTCGAATTCGTCCTTGCTGACCGGTGCGGGATGCTCGCCCATCATAGCGCGAGTCGCAAGCTCAATCAAATTGATCTTGGAGACCTTGCTGACGAACGGGAAGGAACGCGAAGCGCGCAGGTTGCACTCGATTACCTTCACAAAGTTCTCCTTGGCCAGGAACTGGATGTTGAAGGGACCGGTGATGTGCAGAGCCGCCGCAATCTTGCGGGCCACGCTCTTGATGTCGCGCATGGTCTTGACATATATCTTCTGCGCCGGATAAACGATGGTGGCATCGCCGCTGTGGACGCCGGCAAACTCGATATGCTCTGAAATCGCGTACGCCAGGATGTTGCCGCCGTCGGCCACCGCGTCGAACTCGATCTCCTTGCATCGCTGCATAAACTCGCTCACCACCACGGGATGCTTCTGCGAAACCTCGGCCGCCATTGCAAGGAATCGCTCAAGATCATCGTCGCTGTAGCAGACATTCATGGCGGCGCCGGAAAGCACGTAAGAAGGACGCACCAGCACGGGATAGCCCACCTCATCCACAAAGGCGTGGATATCGGAGAGCGATGTCAACTCCTTCCACTTGGGCTGGTCTATTCCAAGCTCGTCTACGATAGATGAGAACTTGTTGCGGTCCTCTGCCCTGTCTATATCCAACGCGCTGGTACCCAAAATCTTAACGTCGTGATTGTGCAGGCGCAGCGCCAGGTTGTTGGGAATCTGGCCGCCCACGGAAACAATAACTCCGTGAGGGTTCTCCAGCTCGTAGATATCCATTACCCGCTCGAAGCTCAATTCGTCGAAATAGAGCCTGTCGCAGATGTCGTAGTCGGTGGATACCGTCTCGGGGTTGTAGTTGATCATAACGCCCCGCCAGCCGCTCTTACGGATGGTCTGCAGGGCATTGACGCTGCACCAGTCAAACTCCACGCTGCTGCCTATTCGGTAGGCGCCGCTGCCCAGCACAATCACGCTCTTGCCGTCGTCGTAAAACTCGATGTCGTGTTTGAAGCCGTTGTAAGTCAGATACAGGTAGTTTGTCTGAGCGGGGAACTCCGCCGCCAGGGTGTCTATCTGCTTGACGCAAGGCACGATGCCGAGTTTCTTGCGATGCGCACGGACGGCGTCCTGAGCCGTCTCGATATCGTCTATATCCTTATAGAAAGCACGGGCCAGCTGATGGTCGGAGAAACCCTGGCACTTGGCCAGTTTGAGCAGCTCGTAGGGCACGTCTTCCACGCGGTTGTACTTCTGCAGCTCCGCCTCGGTGTTGACCATATTGCGCAACTTGAACAGGAACCAGCGGTCTATCTTGGTGAGCTCGTATATCTGATCTATCGTGTATCCCTGCTGCAAAGCCTTGGCCAGCACAAAGATACGTTTGTCTGTGGGCTCGCGCAGAGCCTCGTCTACATTGTCTATCTGCAGGTCCTTGTTGCCCACGAAACCGTGCGCCCCCTGCCCTATCATTCGCAGGCCCTTCTGCAACGCCTCTTCAAAGCTGCGGCCGATGGACATCACCTCGCCCACGCTCTTCATGCTGGAGCCAATCTTGCGCGACACTCCGTGGAATTTGCCCAAATCCCAGCGGGGAATCTTGCAGACTATATAGTCGATGGCGGGCTCGAAGAACGCCGGAGTGGTCTTGGTCACCGAATTCTTAAGCTCATGCAGGCCGTATCCCAAACCTAGCTTGGCAGCCACGAACGCCAGAGGATAGCCGGTGGCCTTGGATGCCAGAGCCGATGAACGGGACAAACGGGCGTTAAGCTCGATGACGCGATAATCATCGCTGCCGGGGTCGTAGGCATACTGCACGTTGCATTCGCCAACGATGCCGATGTGACGCACAATCTTGATGGCAAGTTCGCGCAGCAGGTTGATATCATGGTTGTCCAGCGTCTGGCAAGGCGCCACCACGATACTCTCACCCGTATGTATACCCAGCGGGTCAAAATTCTCCATATTGCACACCGCTATGCAGTTGTCGTAGCGGTCGCGCACCACCTCGAACTCGATCTCCTTCCAGCCCTTCAGCGACTTCTCTACCAGCACCTGCGGCGAATATGAGAAGGACTTCTCAGCCAGTGCAATCAACTGCTCCTCATTGTCGCAGAAGCCGCTGCCCAGGCCGCCCAGAGCGTAAGCCGCACGCAGAATTACCGGATAACCCAGGTCGCGCGCAGCCGCAGCAGCCTCCTCTACAGAATTGACGGCGGAAGAACGGATAATCTTGATGCCGATCTCCTCCATCCTCTCCACAAACGCCTCGCGGTCCTCGGTGTCTATAATCGACTGCACCGGGGTGCCGAGCACCTTGACGCCGTATTTCTCCAGGATGCCGCCGCGGTAGAGCTCCACGCCGCAGTTGAGGGCGGTCTGGCCGCCGAAACTCAGCAGGATTCCGTCGGGCTTTTCGCGGTCAATGACCTTCTCTACGAAAAACGGAGTCACGGGGAGGAAATAAACCTTGTCGGCAATGCCCTCCGAAGTCTGTACCGTAGCGATATTGGGATTGATGAGGACCGTTTCGATGCCCTCTTCGCGCATCGCCTTCAATGCCTGGCTGCCGCTGTAGTCAAACTCGCCGGCCTGGCCAATTTTGAGGGCTCCTGAGCCCAGAACCAAAACTTTCTTGATTGATGTATCCATAGCGTCCTAGAGCATTGAAACGAATTTGGTGAAAAGGAACTGGGTATCCAGCGGGCCGCTGGATGCTTCGGGATGGAACTGCACGGAGAAGAAAGGCTTGTTCTTGTGATGTATGCCCTCGTTGGTGCCGTCGTTCAGGTTCTTGAACCAGGGTTCCCACTCGGAGTTCAAGGTGGAATCATCCACCGCAAAACCGTGATTCTGGCTTGTTATGAAGCAGCGGTCGGTGCCGACCATCTGCACCGGCTGGTTGTGGCCGCGATGGCCGTATTTGAGCTTGTAGGTCTTTGCGCCTGCCGCCTTGGCCAGCAGCTGGTTGCCCATGCAGATACCGAAGATCGGACGGCCAATGGCCATCGACTCGCGTATGTGCTGTACCGTGGCGCCGCAGTAATCGGGATTGCCGGGGCCGTTGGAGATGAACAGACCGTCCCAGTCGTTCATCGTGGGGTCAGCGTTGAAATCGTAGTCCCAGGGGACGCGGATCACCTCAACGCCGGTGGCTATCAGGCAGCGGATTATGTTGTGCTTGATGCCGCAGTCAATCACCACCACCTTCTTGCCGGCACCTTCGCGGTAGCGGATGGGCTCCTTGCAGGAGACCTCTTCAATGAGGTTGCGGGTGTTGGGGTCGTCCAGCACCTTGACGGGTTCCTCGCCTTCCATTACTATCTGGCCCAGCATAGAGCCGCTCTCGCGCAGTTTCTGCGTCAAGGCGCGGGTGTCGACGCCCCAGATGCCCGGGACATTCTCTCGGCGGAGCCATTCGTCCAGGCTGATGGCTGCGCTCCAGTGGCTGAAATCGACAGAAAGGTCGCCGATGACCAGGCCGCGGACGTGAATTCCTTCCGACTCGAATCCGCGGAAAGTGCCATCCTCATCGCGTTCCATGACGGGTACGCCGTAGTTTCCTATCAGCGGATAGGTCACGCATAGTATCTGTCCCTGGAAGGAAGGGTCGGTTAGGGTTTCTGTGTAACCTACCATTGCGGTAGAAAAAACGGTCTCGCCGGATGCCGGGCGACTGGCGCCGAAGGCATATCCGCCGAAGACCGTTCCGTCTTCAAGAATAAGGCTGGCCTTTCTGTATGGTTTCATTATTTCACATTAAAAGCAATTCTAAGTTCTTCGATCTCCTTATCGGTGATTGGTTTCAGCTGGCCGATGGCGGTGGCCATAACCAGCGAATGGGCGCTGAACTCGGCGACCTCCAGATAGTCGAAGGTCTGCATCAGGGCATCGCCCGTCACAATAAAGCAGTCGTTGTTGACCATGATGGCGCGGTTCTTAGAGAGAATGTCGGCCACCTTGTCGGGATTCTCATAATGCTCGTTGAACTCCAGGCGCGGCACGTCCTTGAGGAAAATCCAGCTCTCGGGGATGGTGCGCACGTCAAACTTCTTGCCCGATACCGCAAAAGCCATCAGGTTCGGAGTTTGGGTTGTAATGATGGAGTTGATATGAGGATTCTTCTGATAGATGCGCTGATGCAGCGCCACGCTGCGGCTGGGAATCTTGCCCACCTCGGCCATACCGTCACGGATCTGGACGATATCCTCGCGCTGCATGTCCCAGCGCGGCTTGCCGGTGGCGGTAATCAGAAAGTCATTGCCTTTCCAGCGCATCGACACGGTACCGTAGGTCGATATCATAAGTCCCTGGTCGCAGGAACGGTGAATCATCTCCACCATCTGGCCGCGCATATCGCGCTCGTCGCTGGGATGCTGCACGTCCATGAAGTGCATTATGTTGTGCGGGATGCGGCTGTGGAAGTCGGCTATCTGTGCCTCTGTCAAGGTGTTGATGCCGCCGAAGTGCTCTGCGTTGATGATAGTGCGGCAGCAGAATTCGAGAGTCTCGAAACGCTGGTAAGCGTCCATCAGGTCACTGCCGCCCAGAACCACGCCGTGGTTCTCCAGAATCACAGCCTTGTACTTGTCGTCCTCGAAGACCTTGGAGATCTTCTTGCCCAGCTCTTCGCTGCCGGGGCACGCGTAAGGAGCATAACCAATCTCGCCGCATATATCGCGGGCCTGGGGAATTATATTGGTATTGGGAATCTTGTGCGCTATGCTGAACGCCACCAGTCCCGGAGGATGGGCGTGGATAATGGCGCGGATTTCCGGACGGGCGTTGTAGATGGCCCTGTGGAAAGGATATTCGCTGGAGGGTTTGTGCGGGCCGATGATGGTTCCGTCGGCCGTAACTCTCATTATGTCGGAGGGCTTGAGTGTGCCCTTGTCAATTGCAGAAGGAGTAATCCAAATGTCTCCGTTGTCGTCGCGGATAGAAACGTTGCCACCCGAAGTGGTGGTCATTCCGCTGCGGTAGATGCGCTTGATGATGACGGCAATCTGCTCTGCGGGATGCATAAAGTTGACGTCTAGCTGTTTCATTTGCGTTTATACTTAATAATTACGCTTGAGGCGGGGTCGTCTATCCCAATCCTGTAACCTTTGGCCAGGTCGCGGCCGGTGGCCGTCTCGCTTTTGCCGCTGTCGAGGTATTTGAGCTCGTATACGGCATCGGGATCAAGGCCCTTCAACCCCGCTGCAAATGTAACATTTTCTGCCAAACTTCTTCTGAAAGCGACAATAATTCCTCCGCCGGTTTTAGGATCGTGCCACTGCCCTGCTATCCAGCGGTCCTGGTGACGCTGCGGCACAAGGCCTATAAGCGGATAATAATTGCCCAGCAGGCTGCCGTAGGCGTCTTCAAACTCTCCCTTGCGGCTTTTCATAAGCTCGGAATCGGCGCCGCGGCTGAACAAACCGAAACGATAGTTCAAAATGCCGCCCATCCTGGAGCGGGTGTCATAGGCGCTGCAGTCCATAGCCACCGCCCCATAGAGCGGGAAATACTGATGCAGAGCATACAGCTGGCACTGTGCCAGCTCTGGAGACAGGGCGCGGCCGAAGTCTACCGGCACAGAGCGGGAAATAGCTTCAAGGTCCAGGCGCTTGCCCGCCGCCGTAACATCCATTGTGCTGCCGGGGAACTTGCCGGCGATATAATCCCAGAACTTATACAGCCCGGTGACATATTTTATCTCGGTGAGGCCGGCGCGGTCCACGCCGTCGGCAAGGTCCCAGTAGTGCGCCAGGTCTATTCCAAAGTCGCAGACCAGGCCGTCTATGCCGTTTCTGGCCATCAAATCGCCCACATACTTGCAAAGGGCATCCACCGCCTTGGGATTGGAGAAATCGAACACATAGCCCATTTTCTTGCCGCCCAGCAGCATATAATCAGAGAACTGCTGCGCCGCCGGGGAGCCCTTGGCAACCTCCTCAACATCCAGGCGGGCCACCATCTTGGAGCCGTAGGTATGTATCAAAGAAGATATCGGGGACAGGCCGTCGGGGAACATCTCTTCGCGGGGATTCCAGTCGCCGGCAGAAGGATACCACCCCTGCTCCATCACAAACGCCTCGGGCACGAGGTCCAGCTGTTTGTAGCGCTTGACTATGGCCAGCGCCAGATCCTGGTCCAGGCAGTCATTGCCGATGCAGGGAGCGGGATTGCCCAGATCAAAGCCGCCCACCGTCCGGGCGGAGCCGGCGGGGCTGTGGTGGGCAAGGATATGGCGGCGCAGGGCATTCTGGCCGTCGGCCGCATCGGCGCCGTTCCAGAATATGGTGGCCACCAGCGGAGTGCGGGCCTCCTCGCCGGGCTTCAGATAGAAGTTGGCCTTCTCCAGACCGGCAAACATCCTGTATTCCAGGCTGGTGACGCCGGTAAGGCGGGCATTCCAGCGGCCTGTCCAGCCGATGGCCATAGCCACGCCGGCATCGCAGCCGCGCGAAACCACATTGAAATAAGGCAGCGCATCTCCGGTGGAAGAGAGCCCCTTCTGTGGAGTGAACTCCAGCAAAACTCCGGCACGCAGATCCTTTTCCATAGGGGTGAAATCGTCTATGGTGCCGTTGCAGCCGGTGGTCCAGCGGGCAGTGAAGCCGTTGGAAGAGGTCTCGCTCACCTTATAGTCGGCCACGCGCACCACTGCAATCTTGGAGGTATTGTAGCGGGAGAGATTCTTGAACTTCAGGCTCCACTCCACCGCCTTGGTGTCTGCAAAGCCCTTCACATCGCAGGTCACGCGCAGCACCCCGGTGGGGTCGGTCCAGCTCACTGAATAGGCCACCACGCCTTTGGGAGCGGAGAGTTTCTTCTTGGAAAAGCGCCAGTCGGTGATGAACTTGCCGCTGGAAATCTCTTCGTAGGCAAATGAGAAAGGCGGCACCTTGCCCTGGGCGAAATAGGTGTTTATCCATTTGTCAGGATTCTCTATCCCGGTGCGGGTCACCACACTCTGCGCCAGCGCGTTCCCGCCTAAAAGCAGGAGGGCGCAAACAACCATCACTTTCAATATCTTTCTCATTCCTTCACGTATTTAATAAGTACAGAATCGGGTGCCTCTTCGCTGGAGAGCACAAAACCGTTCATCATATCGCCGCCGTACATCTCGCGTTCTACGCCAGTGTTGCAGTTGGTCACAATGTAGGTGCCGTTGGGGCTGAGCGCCTGCAGGTTAACAGTATAGCTGTCCCTGGGACAGTCGGGGCGGCGGAAACCCACCACAAAGCCGCTGCCGGTGGCGGGGTCGTGCATCTGATATGCCACCCAGATATTGCCTGCGGACACATTTCCAAGGCCGCTGAGCGGATAATAATCTTTGGTAAAGTATTTCTGGATGCTCTTGTACTCGTCGTATACGCGCTTCATTTCGCGGGCATCCTGACTGCCATCCAGCAGGGCAAAGTTCATAACGGTGGAACTGCCGTAGCCAGAGCGGGAGTTGTAGAAATCGGTCTGATACAGGCCGGTGCAGCTGAGCGGCAGGAACATATTTATGCCGTAGGTCTGGCACTGATAGCCCAGCGGCTCGCCGTAGTGGTAGTCGGTGCGCCAGAGCGGAGTGGCGCGCGAAACGGTCTCCAGGTCCAGGCGACGGCCGCCCGAAGCGCAGTTGTCTATCTGCAGCCGGGGAAAGCGCTTCAGCAGATAATCCCAGTACTTGTAAAGACCCTCGATATATTTCATCTCGGTGATGCCGCGGCGGCCTTTTTCATCTGCCGCAGCCCAGAACTCTGCCAGGGCTCCGGTGTTGAAATCCTGGCGATAGTGGTCTATGCCGTTGATTTCCATAAAATCGCCGATATACTTGCACAGCCAGTCCACCGCCTTGGCGTCGGCCAGATTAAAGGCATAATATCGGTCTTCCTGGGGATTTGAAAGCATAAACTCGGGGTGGTTCTCGGCAAAATTGGTCCCCTTCATAACCCTCTCGGGCTCGAACCAAACCATAAACTCCGATCCGAAGCTGTGAATCAAGTTGGACATATTCACAAAGCCGTCGGGAAAACGCTCGCTGTCGCACTCCCAGTTGCCGACATTGTACCACCCGAAATTGCCGTCAAAGTGATTGCCCTCTGGCGTGGTATACCAGCCGGCATCCAGCCAGAACACGTCGGGCATTATGTCAAACTGCCTGTAGCGGCGCACAATGGCGCGGGCCAGGTCTTCTGTGAGGCAGGTATATTCGTTGCACGGAGCGGGGTCGCCCCAGTCAAAGCCGCCCAGCAGCGGGGTCCAGGGCTTGCCGTCCACCTTGCGGCTGTGGTGCGCGATCACAAAACGCCTGAAGGCGTTGTGGCCCGCCATCTCTCCCTTGCCCTTCCAGAACATTACGGAGGACATAGGTGTGCGGACGCTCTCCCCTTTTTTCAGGTAGAAATCGGCATTTTTGAGCCCTGCCTCTATGCGGCACTGCCCCTTTTCGCCTTGGAAAGATGCCTTCCAGTCGCCCGTCCAGCCAATGGAAAATACTGCTCCGCAATCGGCGCCGACGGCGGTTATATTGAAGAACGGCATCGAAACATAGTCGGAAGAGCGGCCGCGGATGGTCTCCAGCTCCACGCTCTGCCCCTCGCCCAGTGGCTCCTCTATAATGGAGAAATCGTCTACCTCGGCGTCGCTGCCTTTGCAACGGCGCATAGCATAGCCGGTGGCACCTTTTTCCTTAAGGATAAAATCTGCAGAGCGGACATTGCCAATGCGGCCGCTGTTGCCGCTGCCGGCATTTTCGAAGCGCAGCACCCATTCGGCCGCGCCGGAATCTGAATAACCGGTCACGGTGGCTGTCACCTTGAGGCCGCTCTTGCGGTCGCGGTACACGATGTCATAGCTTACAGCGCCCGGCTGCGGGGCGGCCAGCTTGTTTTTTGAATACTCCCAGCCCTTGATGAATTTCTCGCTGGGGACGCCGTCCAGGGTAAAGGAAAACGGCGGCAGCTTGCCCTTGGCAAAGGAGGCGGCAATCCACTTGTCGGGATTCTCTATTCCCTTGCGCTCTACAATGCTCTGCGCCTGCGCCTGCAGGGCAAGCGTCAGGGCCAGAATGGTGATTATATATCTAATTCTTTTCATATCGGTAAAGTATAGAACCGGGGGCCTCGTCCAGCGTCATTGTGAAACCCTTTGCCAGATCGGCGCCCATTATGTCCAGACGGTCGCCCGTGTTGCAGTTGACAAGCAGATATCTTGCCGTGGCGTCTATGTTGTGCAGATCCACCGAATAAGATTTCTCTGCGCAGCCGGGGCGGCGGAAGCCGAACACATAGCCGGTGCGGGTTTCGGGGTCGTCCAGCTGATATGCCAGCCAGATGCCGGCAGAGGTAACATCGCCCACTCCGCTCAGCGGATAATAATCTTTCAGAAAATACTCCCTTACCGCCTTGAATTCGTCGTAGACACGGCGGATTGCCGCCGCGTCGTAGCCGCCCTGAAGCACAGGGATATGCGCCACCATAGCGCTGGAATAGCCGCTGCGGGAGGTGTAGAAGTCGGTATTATAGCAGGCGGTGCCGCTCTGGGGTAGGAAAAAGTTGATGCCGTAGGTCTGGCACTGATAACCCAGAGGCTCGCCGTAGCCATAGTCGGTGCGCCAGAGAGGCACTGCGCGGGAGGCGGTCTCAAGGTCCAGACGGCGGCCGCCGGAAGAGCAGTTGTCTATCCTGAGGCCGGGGATGCGGCCAAGCAGATAATCCCAGTACTTGTAGAGCCCCTCTATATATTTCATCTCGGTGACACCTCGGCGGCCTTCGCCGTCGGCGGTGGCCCAGTACAAATCCACAAAATCAAGGTTGAAATCCTGACGGTAGTGGTCAATTCCGTTAGCCTCCATCAGATTGCCGATATACTCACAGAGCCACTCGCGAGCCTTGTCGTCGGCCAGGTTGAACACCATACGCTCCCTGTCGGGAAGTCGCAGCCGGTAGGCCTCTATAAAATCTTCTGTGAGGCTGTCGCTCATCTTGTAGACATCTTTCACTATGTCCAGATTGCCCAGACGCAGCATAAACTCGGGGTGTTCGGTGGCAAACCTGCTGCCCAGAGTGACCCTCTCGGGCTCGTACCACACCATAAACTCAGCCCCGAAACTGTGCATCAGATTGGACATATTCACAAAGCCGTCGGGATAGCGCTCGCGGTCCACCACCCAGGTGCCCACCGAGGGCCAGCCGAACTGCCCGTTGAAGACGGGTCCTGTGGGAGGTTCGTACCATCCGGCGTCCAGCCAGAAGACCTCCGGGACAATGTCCAGTTGCTTATGCCTGAGCACAATGCCTCGCGCCAGCAGGTCGGTGAGGCAGGTATATTCGTTGCAGGGGGCGGGGTCGCCATAGTCCAGTCCGGCGCAGAGCGGAGTCCAGGGCTTGCCGCCTACCTTGTGGCTGTGGTGCGCCATCATATGGCGGCGGAAGGCGTTGTGCCCGGCCATCATATCCTCGCCCTTCCAGAACAGCACCGATGCCAGCGGAGTGCGGACATCCTCGCCCGGGGTAAGATAGAAATCGGCATCCTTGAGGCCGCTCTCTACCCTGCACTGCCCTTTGCCGCCGGTGAATGAGGCCCGCCAGTTGCCGGTCCATCCAATGGAATAAACCGCACCGCAGCCGGCACCCACAGCCGTCAGGTTGAAGAAAGGCATAGAAATTATGTCTGAAGAACGGCCGCCGCGGGTTGCGAGACTTACGCTCTGCCCCTCGCCCAGCGGCTCTTCTATCACCTCAAAGTCGTGGATATCGGCGTTGCTGCCGCGGCAGCGGCGCATCTGATAGGCCGATGCACCCTTGTCGCGCAGCGTGAAATCTGCCACATTTACATTGCTGATGCGGCCGGTGTTGCCACTGCCTTCGTCCCGGAAACGGAGCATCCATTCCACGGCGCCGGAGTCGGTATAACCTGTGACTACGGCCTTGACAGTAAGGCCACTGCGCCTATGGCGATAGGTAAACACATAACGCACTGCATCACTTCCCTCGGCGGTGGTTTTCTGGCGGCTATAGTCCCAGCTGCGGATAAACTTGGCGCTGGGAACGCCGTCCAGAGTAAAGGAAAAAGGCGGAATGACCCCCTTGGCAAAAGTGGTCTGAATCCACCTCTCGGGATTCTCTATCCCCTTGCGGGAAAGGGTTGCCTGGGCGTTGGCGCAGATTGCCGCCGCCAGGGCCAGAACTATTACG
>JAEEGG010006819.1_pt1 | contig 26652 bp, 20 predicted proteins | sample 9134161 | NCBI WGS metagenome assembly JAEEGG01 (sample SAMN16246543, study PRJNA631951) | gut metagenome | biome: gut microbiome; feature: rumen; material: CR-attached | host: Bos | place: Iran: Karaj | collected 2018-10 | reverse complement strand
TCTATCGTCAGCTTGAAGAGAGATACGAAACGATCTACAGCGACGCCTTCAATAGCTATCTGGAACGTTTCAGAAACAACACGGAAACTGAGACGCTTTCTTCGGAAAACTTCGAAGCCGATATCATGGAAGCCGTCTACGGCTACCTGGCAACAAAAGGCATCTCCCTTGAATACCTCAACACGGAAAAGAGCGACCGTGTCCTCCTGCAAAGCATTCAGAAAGACATCTGGCCAAGCCTCTCTTCCTTCCTGCCGTCCTATGAGAGCACATCGAAAGCCCTCCCGGCCATCGCCCTGACGGCTTTGAAGATGTTCCTGAACAACACGATCACTTATATCCTGGCTGGCATCGCCGCTTTGCTGGGGCTGATCCTTCTTCTCGCCGGAAAGAAAAGAGCCATCGGCTTTCTCGGCTTCTCTTTCCTGCTTTCAGGAGCTGCCCTCTATCTGAGCAGGATGCTTCCGGCCAGATATGCAGACGCGCTGACACAGAGACTGATCGATTCCGGAAACAAGATCTATGTGGTCGTGCCCGCCTTCTTCAAAGCATTCACTGAAAGGCTGAACGTCCCATCCATCGTTCTTGCGGCTGCCGGCCTTGTCCTGATCATCCTGTCCCTTCTCATCAACAGAAAGAAAGAGACGGATTGAGCATATTTCACAAGATCAGACCTCATGCTTTATAATGTAATTACAAGGAGAATGAAACAATAATGAATCAGAATACAGATAAGATCTTAAACGCGATCGATCAGAATCCTGCCCTTCTTGAACAGCTTCTGAACATCGAAGAAGCACCTCTGACCAGAAGCGGACAGCGGGTCAATCCTCTTCTCAACGTCGTCGGCGGCAACCTCAGCAGTGAAGACGTCAATTCCATCAACCAGGAACTGTCTCAGAACCCGGTCGTACAGCTCTATTCCGCTGCAGCCGGTTCCCTCGATGCCAAGGACCTCCTCAATTACGTAGGCGGCACCAGAGGCCTCAACGCCGGCAGCAACCAGGCAGTCAGAGCCCTCTTTGACGGAAGACTGGATCTCAAAGAGATCATGCTGATCATCGTCCTGCTGAAACTCTTCAAGAGAAAGAACGCCCACACCTACAACAACTCGGCGATCGGACTTCTGGGAACGCTCTTGGGTTTCAACAACGTCTACCAACAGAACTCCAATCCGTTCTCATCGCTCCTGGGCGGAAACAGCTATTCCCAGCATTCCAACAACCTCTTCGGGAACCTCTTCTCGACAGGCTACGGCAACGGTTATGGCTACAACTCCTACTACAACAATAACGGCGGACTCGGTTCCTTCCTGGGCTTGACAGGCAACAGCGGCATCTCCAACAACGGCCTGCAGAACCTGCTGAACTTCGTCAACGGCAACTACAACAACAACTCGCAGTACAATCTGCTCTACAACATCCTCTCGCAGGCAGCCGGAACAGGCGTTTCCTCCAACGGCAACGTCCTGGCTTCAACGCTCTTCGCGGTGCTCAACCAGCTCTTAAGAGGATAAGGCACAAACAAAAAGATCAGCGGGATCAGATCCGCTGATCTTTTTTCATGTCTTTCCTAGTCTCCTAGAATCTGATCTCCCGAGGAGCTTCCGTGAAGGAAGAGAAAGTTGCGACTGCATCCTCAAAATAGAGGACGATCGTGTTATCGTCATTCTCATCGTACATCGCCCTGAGCGAAGGGTTCTTGTCCAGCATGTCCTTCTTCGCTTCGACTCTCTCATCAGGGATCAGCCTGCCGGCGATACGCAGCCACTTGCCGGCCTTGAACGCACATACTTCGACCTTGGGATTTTCAACGATCTGCCTGTAGCAGTCTTTCTTCTTTCCGGTCTGGATATAGAGCTTTCCATCAAAGATCTCCGCCGTGCCGAAAGGCCTCACGCGAGGCTGATCGCCATCGACCGTCGCCAGATAATAGGTACCGCATTCCTTTAAGAATTCCCATACTTCATTCATGATGTTTTCCTCTTCTTTCTATCTTCAGTATAGCATCTGAAACGATCTCTTTTTTGTTTCGTGCTCACTCATCCTGTACAATGGAATCAAGAGGTACGAATATATGATCACGACAGAAATCAAAGAAGTCTCCCTGTACAAAAACGGAGCGTATATCACCAGACAAGGAAGCGTGGATCTGCGCAAAGGCAAAGAGACGATCACGGTCGAAGGACTCAGCGGATCTCTCGATCCATCGACTCTCACCGTCTCATTGAGCACGAAAGTCAGAGGATCCAACGTCCGCCCTTACCGGCGCACAGTCGAGGAACAGAACGAGATCAAAAAAGCTCTCCTCGATGAACTCAAGCGCGTCCAGGACAAGATCACCGTCTACAGCGATCAGATCGAGATCCTGAAAAAGAACACCGACTTCACTTCAAAAGAAAACATATCCCTGAAAGACATGAGCGAATACATCGATGCCCTTCCGGGAAAGATCAGCGAAGTCAACGAGACCATACACGGGCTTCAGGAAGAAGAGAAGCGGATCCGCAAGGCTCTCGAAGACAAAAACAGAGAGTGTCAGGCTTACCTGGTCGACGTCGACCTGGAATGCGAGACAGACGGGACCTACCCGATCGCCCTTCGCTACTATGAAAACAACGCCTCCTGGACACCATTCTATGAGATCCGCACCGGCGAAGAAGAAAAAGCCGCGATCTATCTCAAGGCAAGTCTCAGGCAGGATACGGCTGCCGACTGGAAACAGATCAGGCTGAAGCTCTTCACCGGTGACCCGAGCATCTCAGCCGACATCCCGGTCCTCTCTCCGCAGCACCTCTCCTTCTACCAGCCGATGCTCTATGGAAGTGCACCGGCCTTCAGGACCATGAACGCCTCCGCCAAAATGAGCATGGCCATGGAAGACACGGCGGAGATGGCGATGGAAGAAGCCGATGAAGAGATGGTCGAAGTCCGCTATGATCAGGCTGAAGCCAGCCTCAATGACACGATGATGGAATACGACCTGAACGGTCTCTACGATCTGGAACACGAAAGTCAGATCAGCATCGATCTTGTATCCCATGAAGTCGACTGCAGATACCACATCATCGCCATCCCGAAGGCCGACTCCTTCGGCTACCTGGCCGCCGAAGTCAAGACCGCCGACATCGAAGAAGTCATCAACAGCAGCGCCAACATCTATCATAAGGACAGCTTCCTGGGCAACATCTATCTGGCTGTCGATCCAAACAAGGAGAACTATGACATCTCCCTGGGCAAAGACGAGACGATACGCCTGAAGAGACAGCAGATCAGAAAGTACCGCTCCAACGTCCTGCTGAAAGGCCAGACCAAGACCGAATTCGTCTATGAGCTGGAGATCAGCTCCCTGAAAGACAAGGAAGCGGACATCACCCTCATCGATCAGGTCCCGGTATCCGATGACAAGACCATCAGTGTCGACATCAGAGAGATCTCCGGCGCGAAACACGATGAAAACAACGGCGAACTGAAATGGGAGTTCAAACTCAGGCCGAATGAAAAGAAGACATTCCGGATCGCCTACGATGTCTCCTGGCCGAAAGACAAGAAGATCAACATCTAAAAAAGGGGCTGTAACGAAACCTGCTGAATGATCATAAAGAATGATCAGTCAATATAGAGGGTTACAGCCCCTTTTAATCTGTTTTCTTGAGATATTTCAGTGAAAGCTCAGTGATGTCATCGAACTGATCGGCTCCTTTGAAGAACTCGAAGACATTGACCAGAACGTCCTCGCAAACCGCCTTGGCATCGACTTCTCTTTCATGATCGATGAATTCCAGCAATCTGTCCTCGCCATAGAGCTCTTTGTTGACATTCGTCGCCTCCACGACACCATCCGTATAAAGGAAGATCTCATCGCCCGGTTCCAGGATGATCTCCTGTTCCTTATACACGATATCCTCCATGCCCGCCAGGACAAAACCTGCCGGCATCTTCAGATATTCGAAGTGACCGTCCTTCCTCTTCAGCAGAGGCGGATTGTGTCCGGCGTTGGCAAACTTCAGCACACCGGTCCTGAGATCCAGGAAACCCATCCAGCACGTGACGAACATGTTCTCGGTATTGCCCTCACAGAGCTGATCATTGGCAGCCGTGAAGATCTCGGCGACCGAGACGCCCTTCTCAGCCATGTTCTTGATCGTCGTCTTGGAACGCATCATGAACAGCGAAGCCGGTATGCCCTTGCCGGAAACATCGGCCACCAGGAAAGCGAGGACGTCGTTTTCCAGGAGATAGAAGTCATAGAAGTCTCCGCCGATCTGCCTTGCCGGCTTCATCAGGGCATAGATGTCGAACTCATCCCTCTTCGGGTAAGGCGGGAAGACGGAAGGCAGAGCCGCTCTCTGGATCTGTCTGGCATAACGCAGCTCGGTATCGATCCGCTCTTTTGCGTCAGCGATCAGCTCCTTGAGCTTGTTGACTGTCAGATTGATATCATCGCTGAGCTCATCGAACTCCTTGCTGGAACGGACATTGACGACCGTATCCAGATCGCCTTCGACGATATTGTTCAGCGACTCCTTCACTTCAATGATCCCGCTGACGACACTGTTCCTGATCGTAGCGAAGATCGCCGAGAAGATCATCGCAAAGACGATCGTCTCCATGAAACTGGTCAGATAGATCGAGACTCTCCTGGAGAAGTCGGCCTCCGACTTCGGATAGACAGCCAGCACCCGGAAACCCTCGACATTCTTGAACATATAATAGACATCCAAAGAGGAAGAGTTGTGTGAATAGACAGACATCTCTTCCAGATCGATGAAATGCACATCTCTCAAAAGCTGATTGACAGCCACCTGCGACTGGATATTCTCCGACAGCAGGCTTCCGAACTCATCGATGACGACGATCGTGCCCGTCTCACCGACATGGCGGTTGTCGGAAACGGAAATGACGCCCTCTCTGATCAGACTGTGATACTGTTTCAGACTCAGACCGATCTCCAGGAAACCGTAATCCGTCCGCACGCCCGCGAACTTGCAAGGCTTGTCGTTGTAACAGTCGTTACGCAGATCCTGGATGAAACGGCTCGATGTATCTAAGAGCTTCATGAATTCCGAAGACAGCTCGGTCCCCATCATGTCGAAACCGACATATTCCTGATTGGACGACTGGAAAATGATGCCGTCTTTTCCGACGAGATTGATCTCGGAAAGGCCGTGACGGGTCATGAGATCGACCAGATCCTCCTGTGAGATCTCCTCATTCAGATCTACGGAAATATGCCAGGCTTCCGAATAGAGACTTCGCCTGGTCTCTGCCTCCAGATCCCCTGCCGCATCCTCCAGATTCAGGTAAAGGATGGATCTTGTATCCTCATCGGCGATGTTCCTCTGCAGAGAGTAGTTGAAAGCCTGCGTCAGCAGGAAACCCGCAAAGACGACCAGGATCAGCCTTTGCTGAAGTTTTGCAGAGATCGTCGGCAGTTTGGATCTGACGGTTCCCTCGCTGTAGATCTCCATCAGATAGATCATGAGAGCGGAAACAGCGACGACCAGGGTGTTCAAAGCGACCATCGGACCTGTGCATACCTCGACATAGAGGAAAGCCCTCTTGACATCGTTCAGGTTCGTCAGGAAGATCATCAACATGTGGACGACTTCGACCGTGAAAGCCAGTATCGTCGATTGGGATACGCCTGCCACCTTGTTGTCGCTGAAGTATCTGCGCGCAAAAGCAGCGGATGCTCCGGCGAAGAAAGTTGAAAAAGAACAGGCCACCCTGGTGTAATAGCCACCGCCCCATAAGACACAGAACCATCTTTCCACAGCGCCGATCGTACCGGCGATGAGACCGGCCGGAGCGCCGAAGAAAAGACCTGCGCAGATCGGAGAAGCATCACGGACATTGATGATGGCACCCTCAAAAGGGACGCCTCTTTCGGTGGCATAAACGGCCATCAGACCAAAGAGGATACCCGCTATGATCTGTTTCCTCTTATTAGAAAGCGCAGAAAAACGTCCGCTTCTGAAAGCTGCAAACAGGATCACGGTCAACAGGAAGGGAGCGAGCCCGATCTTGAACAAGGAAAAAGCGATACTTTCCATTTCCTTTATTTTACTATCACTCTAATGATCAGAGATCTGTATTTGATCAAAAACGATCATTTGGACCGATGATCATCCCTCGTAAAGCTGCGCAAATTCCTCCAGGAGATCCCTGATCTGAATGTGCTGTGGACAGTTGCCTTCACATTGGCCGCACTTGAGGCATTCCGAAGCCTTGCCATGGTCCAGAGAATACCGCTCATAGTACATGTTCGACTTCTTGCCGGTCACCGCATAGAGATTCAGCAGTCCGAAATAAGCCGGCATATTGATGTTCATCGGACAGACTTCCAGACAGTAGCGGCAGCTCGTGCAAGGCACCTTGATCGTGCTCTTGAGGATCTTCGTGATCGCATCGACCAGCTTCCTTTCCTCATCAGAAAGAGGAACGAGATCCTGCATGTAAGACGTGTTGTCATCCAGTTGTGACAGATCGGACATGCCGCTCAGGACCATCATGACATTGTCCAGAGAAGCCACATAACGGATCGCCAGCGACGCCGGCGTCACGCTCTCATCCTTGTAGAAGTCCCTGAAAAGCTTCATCGCCTCCTCAGGCAGCTTTGCCAGCGTACCGCCCTTGACCGGTTCCATGACCACGACCTTCTTGCCATGTTTTTTTGCGACCTCATAGCACTTTCCCGATTGGGCGACCAGAGAATCCCAGTCCAGATAATTGATCTGCAGCTGCACGAAATCGACCTCCGGATGAGCGCTCAGGATCATGTCCAGCGTTTCCGGATCATCGTGGAACGAGAAACCGATCTTTCTAGCCTTCCCCTCTTCCTTCATCCTGGCGATGAATTCAAAACCTCCGAACTCCTGTGTCGAAGGATACATGTCCTTTCCCAGGTTGTGCAGAAGATAGTAATCGAAGTATTCCACGCCGCATTTTTCCAGCTGCTCATTGAAGATCACCGGATAATCCTGCGGCGCCTTCACATGGTGAACAGGCATCTTGTCGGCGATCGTATAGGCATTCCTGTCTATCCTTTCCGCAACAGCCTTCCGGAAATAATTCTCCGACTCCCCTTTGTGATACATATAAGCCGTATCAAAATACGTGAAGCCTCTTTCGATGAACATGTCGGCCATCTTCTCATACTGTTCCAGATCGATATTGCCCGGATCCTCCGGATCCAGAAGCGGCAGCCTCATGGTGCCAAAACCCAATTTTTTCACTGACATCCTTCACTCCCTTCGCCATGTATACCTGACAAACTTTTTCTTTCTTCCATATTACCATTTTCAGATCGTTCCATTCGTAACATGGCTTTTCACATATTTATCAAAAACACAGGACATAATAGGAATGAACGAAAGGAGGCAATATCAATGGGTGTGTTTTCAAAATATCACCGCTTTCGTGAACAAGGTGAAGAAGCCAATGTGAACAACGTCGAAGAATTTGGCCGGCCTTACCGTTCCCTTTTCACATCGACTGCGATCTTCTCGCTTCATCACAAGATCGATATCACCGATGAGAATGGAGATCTCGCATATCATTCCGAATCCAGGTTCCTGTCGCTTCATGACAAGACCGATGTCTGTGACGCACATGGAAGTCTGATCGCACATATCGAAAGAAAGTTCCTGTCACTCCATGAAAGACACTATATCGACATGGCTGACGGCACTTCTTTTGAAATGTCCAACGAGCTCTTCCACCTGATCAGGGACATCACCAACATCGAAGGACTGGGCTGGCAGCTGCAAGGCAATATCCTTGGCCTCAATTTCCAGCTCTACGACGAAGAAGGAGAGATCGTCGCCGTCATATCCCAGAAACTGCTGTCGATCCACGACAAATACTGCATCGACATCTATCAGGTGGATAAGGAGGAGATCGTCGTGGCGATACTCGTCACGCTGATCCACATGATCACAGACAGGGAGAACGCTTCCGCGGGATCCTCATCTTCATCGTCTTCTTCCTCATCAGGTTCCTAAGTGTTCAAAGGCTCCGGCAGATACCGGAGCCTGTTTTTTTATATCCTGTTTTCTCTTTTGTTATTCAACTGCCGTGACCAGCGCCATGACGTCTTCCCTGATCTTCTTGTTGACCTCCAGGGCCTTCTCACGCGAATCCTGAACGGTGTAGAAGTAGAACTTGATCTTAGGCTCCGTTCCGGAAGGTCTCACCGCGAACCAGCTGCCATCCTCGAGGAAGAACCTCAGGACATTCGAAGCCGGGATGTCTTCGTAGCCATTGGCATAGTCGATGACCTTGTTGACTTTGATACCTGCCACCTCTTCCGGCAGATTGGCTCTGACATGGGCCATCATCCTCGAGATCCTCTGCGCACCGGCGATGCCCTCCAGGATCAGATTCGGCTCATCTTCCGCATAATAGCCATACTTCTCATAGAGTTCCTGCAGGACATTGAAGAGGGTCTTGCCCTGTTTGCGGTAATACGCGGCAGCCTCCGTCACCAACATGCCCGCTGAAATGCCGTCCTTGTCTCTGATCATCGGCGAAGCGGCATAACCGACCGACTCCTCATAACCAAAGAGATAGGTATAGCCGTTCTCCTGCAGATAAGGGATGCGTCCGCAGATGTTCTTGAAACCGGTCAGGGCCTCGAACATCTTCACGCCGTAAGCCTTGGCGATCTCCGTCGTCATCGTGGAAGTGACGATGGACTTGACCATCGCACCCTTCTCAGGAAGCGTTCCCGCATCCTTCCTGCCTTCCAGCAGGTAGTTGACCAGCAGATAGCCCGTCTGATTGCCGTTGAGCGGCACATATTCGCCCTTGTCGTTACGCAGTTCGATCGCGAACCTGTCCGCGTCCGGGTCAGTCGCCATCAGCAGCTCAGCCCCGATCTTTCTGCCCAGTTCTTCCGCCAGCTTGAATGCCTTCGGATCTTCAGGGTTTGGATAACCGACCGTCTTGAAATCGGGATCCGGATCCTTCTGTTCCTCGACGAAGTGCCAGTTGCGGAAACCTCTCTCATTCATCATGGCCGCAAAAGGCTTCGTGCCGCAGCCATTGAGCGGTGAATAGACCATCGGGATGTTCAGGTCGAGCTCATCGCCGTCATGGATCGCCAGCGATTTGACATGTTCGATGTACTCCCGGTCGAAATCATCATCCAGGATGGTGATCATGCCCTTTTCCAGCTCGGCCCGGAAGTGACCATCGAGAACGTTCCTGAACGGATCGATCTTCTCGATCTCCGCCAACATGCCCTCAGCGACAGCACTGGAGACCTGGCAGCCATCCTCCCAGTACGCCTTGTAGCCGTTGTAGTCCTTCGGATTGTGGGAAGCGGTGATGTTGATACCGGCCTTGGTGCCCAGTCTGACGACCGTGAAAGCCAGCTCCGGTGTCGCCGTCAGGTCGTTGAAGATGTAAGCCTTGATGCCATTGGCAGCCAGGATCGCCGCCGTATGCAGACAGAACTCTCTGGACATGTGACGGCAGTCATGCGCGATGACGACGCCCTTGTCCATGGCCTCCTGACCGAAGCGCTTGATGTAGTTGGCGATACCCTGCGTCGCCCTGCCGACCGTATAGTAGTTCATGCAGTTGGTGCCGGCCAGGACCTTGCCGCGAAGACCCGCCGTTCCGAACGTGATATCCTGATAGAATCTCTCTTCGATCGCCTGCGGATCATCCTTGATGTCCAGCAGCTGCTGATAAAGCGGATCGTTCTTATCCAGATTCTCCAGCCACTCGTTGTATCTGTCTAAAGCATTCATGATATTGTCCTCTTTCTTTCATTTCTATTATAAGCCATTCAGCCTTCATTTAACTATTCCACCGACTTCAGCGACTCCACCATGGCGATATCACGAAGATGTCTGCGCATGAACATCGACACCAGCAGCGTGAAGACCAGCGTGATCACAAACGAGACCGAAAAACTGAACAGCGAGATGTTCATGCCGAACATCATCATATCCATATTGATGACATTCATGATGAAGTGATGTTCCGCAACACCCAGCGGCAGGCCCGCCAGCCCGCCGATCACCGTCAGCAGCAGGACCTCCTTGAAGATGTAGCTGTTGACCTCCTGATCGTGGAAACCCAGGACCTTCAGGGTCGCGATCTCCCTGATGCGCTCGGCGATATTGACCTGGATCAGATTGATCAGCACCACCAGAGCCAGTGAACCGGCCGCCACGATGATGACAGCGATGATGAAATTCAAAGCCTTGATCATCGTCTCGAACTGGGCGATCAGACCGGAGAAATCCACCATGGAGATATAGTCTTCAAGATCATCGACATCTTTCTTCAGAGATTCGACATCATCTGTCGAAACGGCGATACTGTTGGCATGAACGTTCTCACCGAAGACCTCCTCATAGTATTCCTCGGAAATGAAGAGATAATGCTGGAAGTAGAATTCACAGATCTTCGCGATCTTCACTTCCCTCTTGAGACCGTTCTGCGATTCGATCGTGATGAGATCGCCTTCTTTCAGCTTGTGATTGATGCAGAATTTCTCGGAGATCACCACGCCGCTGTTATCCAGTTCGATGTCCGTCCTGTGATCCCTCTGCCTCAGATTCAGCACCTGCCTTGATTCCCTGGCATCGAAGACTTCGACCGTCAGCGTCCCATCGTCATTGTTCATGTAAGCCTTGGTCGTATAAGTCATGAACGGAACGACCTCGTTGTTGTTCAGGTCCTTCTTCAGGACCGAGATGTTTTCCGAAAGATGATGATCGTTCTCCAGATCGATCTGGTAGTCATAGGCGAAGATCTGACCATACTGGATGGAAACGATGTCCGAGATCGAATCCTTGATACCGAAACCCACCACCAGCAGAGCGGTACAGCCCGCCACGCCGATGACTGTCATCAGGAAACGCGACTTGTAACGGAAGATGTTCCTGGCTGTGATCTTGGAAGTGAAAGACAGCCTCCGCCACAGGAAGCCGATCCTTTCCAGGAGGACCCGCTTCGAGGATTTCGGTGCCTTAGGTCTCAACAGCTGCGACGGCATGTCCTGTATCGTCTTTCTGACGACCAGGAAAGTCACCAGCGACATCAGCACCGAGAAAGCCATGATGCAGATCACGACATAGACGACCGGGAAATACAGCTTGATCTTCGGCAGATCATACATCAGTCTCCAGGTGTTGTAGATGACGGTCGGAAAGACCAACTGTCCCCCGATGATCCCGATCATTGAACCGCTCAAAGCAGCCAGCAGGGCGTAAAGGACATACTTGCCGATGACCTGTCCCTCCGAAAAACCAAGAGCCATGAAGATGCCGATCTGGGACCTCTGTTCATCCACGAGCCTGGTCATCGTCGTCATGCAGACCAGCGCCGCGACCAGATAGAAAAGGAAAGGCAGGGCATAGCCGATCGACGTCATCTGCCGGATCGTGTTCTTGTACATGTAAGCGGAATACTGTGAATCCCTGTTCAGGATCATCCAGGTCGCATTCGGCAGATCATTGAGTTCCTCTTCCGCCTTGTTCAGGTCATTCTGCGCCTTCTCGATCTCGTCGTTGAAAGTCATCAGACCTTCATTGTATTCCTTCAGTCCCCTTTCATATTCCCTTCTGCCGGCATCCAGCTTCTGCTGAGCCTCGATCAGAGCCGCTTCGCCTTCCTCCAGCTGCTCTCTTCCTTCCTCCAGCTGCCTGCGGGAAGACTTCAGTTTCTCTCTGCCCTCATATAAAGTCCTGAGCTGGATGTAAGTCTCCTCGATCGAGCCGTTGAATTGCGCATCGATCGCATCCAGCATCTCCTGTTTGGTCCCTCCTGCTGTTTCATCGATCCCGTCATAGTTGCTCAAAGTCTCATCGATGACGGCGTTGCGTATCGTGAGGTTCTGCTTCTCCAGTTCCAGATCCGCCCTTCTGTCTGCGTAATCTTCCGCTCCGGGATCCAGCGCCGCCATCTCCGCATCGATCTGAGCCATCCTGCTCAGATTCTGCTGCTTCTCCTCCTGCAGTTCCCCGACGATGCGATCCGTATAGGAAACGGTATCGAAATTGCTCTCCCGGATCATGATATAGGAAGTATAGGCAGCTGAAACTTCCGTATACAGCGTATCAAAATCCCTGCCGGCAGCCGCTTCCGCCTGACGTATCCCATCATTGAGTTGCGCCTCACTGCTTTCAAGGAGCTTCTCACCGGACTCCAGTTCCTGTCTGGAGATCTCCAGAGTCGCCTTATTGGAATCGATCAGGCTCTGGCCGACGATGATCTCGATATTGGCATCATCGAGCTTCTGCTTGGCATCATTGAGCTCCTTCTCGCCTTCCGCCTTCTTCTCATAGAATTCCTTCTTCGCGTCATTGAGCTTGACCATGTTCTCATCGTAGATCCTGTCCCGCAGAAAAGATTCCTGATCCTTTCTCGTCGACTCGATCGAAACCGTCTTCTCTTCAACGAAGTCTTCATAGGCAGATGTATAGGATATCCTCTCATCCGCGCCTTCCAGAGTTAGATAGATCGTCGTATAGTAATCGAATATGAAATTCTGATTAGGCACATAAAGCACCGCATCGAGATCCTGGTTCTCACAATTGGAAGGCCCCTGGATCTTCGAGATGTAAGCCGGTGACTTGCAGGTACCGACGATCGTAAACGTATCGAACATCAGATGATCCTTGATCTCTTCGTCATTGAGAAAGAAACGGAACTTCTTACCGATCAGCCTGTCCGAACTCTCCAGCCCTTCGCCCAGGATGAGAGCCTCCCTGTAATTCCTCGGCATGCGGCCGCTGACCAGTTCGAACTGATCGACATTCCTTTCAAGCTCCTCGATACGGAAGACTGAGATGTAGCCCTCTTCGGATCCCCCATAGGCATCGACAAAACGGGAGGCAAAGACCTCCTTCACATCCGGATTATTCCTAAGCGCCTCCACATCCTCGTCACAGAAGCCGTACGAAGAGTAGAGCTGTATATCCTGCAGAGCCAGTTCGTCGTCATAGATATCGACACTTTCCCTCAGGATCGTCGCATTCGAAAAGAGCCCCATCATAAAAGCCGATGCGACCATGACGATCATGAACAAAGACAGGAAACGGTTCGACGTCTTCCTGATCAGCCGAAAAGTGTCCTTATTGAACATCAGTACTCGATTTCCTCTATATCCACCGGTTCGTTCATCCTGATATCGACGATCTTGCCCGATTTGACCCTGATGATCTTCTGCGCCATCTGCGCCAGCGCCTGGTTGTGCGTGATCATGACCACGGTGATCCCGTTCTTGTAGCACATATCCTGCAATACTTTCAGGACCTGCTTGCCGGTCACGTAGTCTAAGGCACCGGTCGGCTCGTCGCAAAGCAGCAGCTTTGGATTCTTGGCGACCGCCCTGGCGATCGCGACACGCTGCTGTTCTCCGCCGGAAAGCTGGGACGGGAAGTTGTTCATCCTGTCCTCCAGACCGACCATCTTCAGCACGAAGACCGGATCCAGGGGATCCCTGCATATCTGCAAGGCCAGTTCCACGTTCTCCTTGGCCGTCAGGTTCTGGACCAGATTGTAGAACTGAAAGACGAAACCGATGTCATAGCGCCTGTAATCGGTCAGCTCCCTCCTGGAGGCTCCGGCGATATCCCTGTCGTCGATGATGACGGAGCCACTGCTCGCCGTATCCATGCCACCCAGGATGTTCAGTATCGTCGTCTTGCCGGCACCGCTTTCGCCCAGAACGACGACGAACTCGCCCTTCTCGATGTCAAAAGAGACGCCATCCAGTGCCTTGATCTGTACCTCGCCCATCTGATAGATCTTGGATACATCTTTGAATGAAATGAAACTCATAGGTACTTCAATTATATCAAAATCATTCAGGTATCCGATCATATCACAACAGATAACATATTTGATCTGTCTCTTCCTTCGAAAGGAACCATGCAGATGATAAGATATAGATGAGAAAAGGATCACACATCATCAAACAAGGAGAAAAACGACATGGCAACTCTGAAAATCAATTTCCTGTCCAGATGCCTGGGCAGACAGGTCGACTTCAACGCGATCATCCCTTCTTTCACGACCCTGCGGGGACTCTCGGAAGGATATGACGGCATCTACACACCCGGTCAGAGATTCAAAGTCCTCTTCCTGCTGCACGGCTTCAGCGGTGATTGCAACGATTATCTCAACTTCACCTCCATCACCCGCTACGCCGAAGACAGAAAGATCGTCGTCGTCATGCCTTCGGGCTTCAACAGCGGCTACACCGACTTTGAAAACGGCGACAGAGTCCACAGCTTCGTAGCCAAGGAACTGGTCGAAGTCTGCCGCTACATGCTGCCGATCTCCGACAAGAGGGAAGACACCTACATCGCCGGACTCTCCATGGGAGCAGCCGGTGCTGCCAAGCTCGCCCTGGCCCATCCGGAGACCTTCTCGGAAGTCTTCTGCATGTCCGGAGCCCCAAGCCCCATCGTCAAAATGAGAAACAAGATCAACCTGGAATGGTTCGGCAAAGATGAATGGGTCTACCATGGCAGTCTGCAGCTGGATCCTGAGATCTACAAAAACACCAAAGAAGACGCCTGGCACATGGCCGAAAAGAACGTGAAAGAAGGCGTGGAACTGCCAAGATTCCGCTTCACGATCGGCGACAAAGACTTCCTCATCGAGACCGTAGACAGCTTCTACAGGCACCTGGAAGAGCTCGGATACGACGTCGAACACGAACTCATCCCGGGCTATGGTCACGAATGGGACTTCTGGGATCTCAAGATCAGGGAAGCCATCTATTCCTGGTTCACCATCTGAACTGAAAAGACAAGCACTCGAGCTTGTCTTTCTTGTTTTATCTAGCAGATCGTGTATTCGATCGTCTTCTCCTTCAGGCCCTCCGCTTTGATATGCAGGACAGCCTTTCCCTTTTCTCCTGTCGTCTTCACGTAGGTACCGCACATGCCGCCTTCCGCCGTCACGATGTCAGGCCCCACGATCTCCAGCGGACCTTCAACGCTCAGACATATCGGAAGCTGCGCATAAGGCGCTGCATTGTCGTGCTCATCCAGGATCCTGATCCTGACCGCAGCCATATCATAGCTGTCGCCTTCCCTGAGTTTCGAACAGCTGTTTTTCACTTCGAGATGCAGTTTCGCACTCGGTGAAAGGATCTTTCTGGCGACGATCTTGCCATTTTTGATCGCATCGAAACGCCACACCGTCGCCTCGCCGCCCCAGTTGCCGACATACTTGCCGTACAGAGCTGTCGCCTCCTTCTCGGATACTTTATATTTATTCCTGGCGATCAGATACTTCGCCTTGTGGATGGCCGGGAGATTGTCGACACCGTACCTGGCGATCGCCACCAGCACATCGTGAAGCAGATCCGCCTTCTCCTTGTCAAAACCTTCCTGCGAGACCAGGAGCTCCCCGATCAGGTCATCGATATGCAGCGGACCATGCGGAAGCGCCTTGAATTCACTCTCCGAATATTCCTTGACGAAGGCATCGTTCTTATAAAGCTTCACGCTGTCAGCGTTGGAGAAGACATAGAAACCGTGTATGTTGCCTGCCGGATAATCGCCGATATCCATCGTGGAAGAAGCTTCCAGAACGATATCCTCATCGCCCTGGCTGGCATAGACATACGCTGCCAGCTTCGGATTGCGGAAACTGTCCATGACGCCATGGTAGCAGATCCTGTCGCCGCTGCCGAAATCCTTGTGGGTCGCGTAGTCGAACATGCACCACTGGAAGACAGCGGCATGTTCACCGGAACCGAGGGCACCGTTCATGACCCTGGCATGACGCAGGGCATGCTCCTCCCTCAATCCCCACTTGTCAAACGGCTTCGTCGGAAACATGTGGCCATTGGCCTCCGAGATCAGGAAAGACTTCCTCATGTCAGTCGTGACATCTCTCTTCTTCCTGACCGGCGCATTCTCGCCCATGTGTGAGAAATCGTTGTAGGCATAGACATCCTCCAGCAGCTCGGACTTCATCAGATAACGGACACCGGAAGTCGGTCTGGTCGGATCCAGCCGGTGGGCGATCTCGTTGGTCCTGGTGTAGAATTCCGTGTCATCCTGGGACTCGTTGATCCTGACCCCCCATAAGACGATGCTCGGGTGGTTGCGGTACTGCAGGACCATCTCTTCGACATGCCTGCACGCCACATCCTTCCACTCGTCATTGCCGATGTGCTGCCAGCCCGGGATCTCCGTGAAGACCAGAAGGCCCAGCTCATCACAGGCATCGATGAAAGCCTGCGACTGCGGATAGTGGGAGGTGCGCACCGCGTTGCAGCAGAGCTCCTTCTTCAGGATCCTGGCATCCTCGACCTGCAGGGAATCGGCGACCGCATAACCGACATACGGATAGCACTGATGCCTGTCCAGACCTCTCATGACCAGCCTTTCGCCATTCAGATAGAAACCATCCGCCTTGAACGCGATGGTCCGGAAACCGAAACGGGCGCTCTTTCTTGAGCCATTAGGCAGGACGACCTCACAGATGTAGAGATTCGGATCATCGACATCCCACTTCTTCACGCGGTCGACCGTGAAAGTCGTCTCCTCGTTCTTGGTCGTATATTCACAGAGGACCTCGCCGTTCAGTTCCTTGATCAGCACGGTCTTCTCAACATCCTTATTTCCCTCGATCTTCATCTCCACGTGGACAGTGTTCGTCTCAGGGGTGGAAACAAAGAGATCGGAAACATGCTCTTTCTCCTGGATATCCAGCCAGACGCTGCGATAGATGCCGCCATAAGTCAGATAGTCGATGACATAACCAAAAGGCGGGATCGCACCGTTTTCCGTGCTGTCCAGACGCACAGCGACTTCACACTCCTCACCGGCCTTCACATGATCGCTGATCTCCACCCGGAATGCGGTATATCCGCCCAGATGGGTGTAAAGCTTCTTTCCATTCACATAGACCGTGGCGATATGGGCTGCCCCATCAAACTGCAGGAAGACCCTCTTTCCCTCAGCCTCCTTCGGGATCAGGACCTTTCTCCTGTATCCGCTGATCATCTGATAATCATTGTGATCGATATAATGCAAAGGCAGGACCTTGACCGTATGCGGGATGCGGACTTCCCTGACTCCGTGATCACAGCCGTTCAAAAAAGCCTCGCTCCAGTTTTCAGTGAATATCCAGCCACTGTTCAGACTTAACATTAGCTCCTCCTTATCATGTATGGATGATACTGTTCTTCCCCTTCATTCTATCATCATATAGAAATGCGTAGAACATTTTACTTGACGGGAAAGTCTGTATATTATATACTTTTAGCAGTCTAAGCACTAGAGTGCTAAAGGAGGGCCAAATCATGAATTTTACGATCAATGATGTTGATCAGGTCATCGCCAGGACTAACTGCACATACGAAGAAGCAAAAGAAGCGCTGATCGAAGCAGACGGCGTGGTGATCGACGCGATCATCTACCTGGAAAACAAGAACAGACCGGGGTCTTTCTTCAGAAGTTTTATGGAAAACTCGGAAAGGACCTCCGAAACGATCAGTGAAAAGATCAGCCAGGCGATCAAGGAAGGCAAGGCAAACCGCCTTGAAGTACGCGATTCCTCAGGTAAGACCCTGACATCCGTATCTCTCAATACCGGCGCAGCCATCGGTTTCCTGACTCTTGTCACACAAACAGCACCGCTGGCCTTAGTCTCAGCGCTTGTCGCCAAGTATGGTCTGGGCTGCAGATTCATCCTGATCAGACGCGATGGCAGTGAAGTAAATCTTTAGACCATCAAAAAAAGGACCGTCCGCACCTGTATCTGACAGGGACGATGGTCCTTTTTCTTTTATTTATCTTCCTTTTCAGAAGAACGTAAACTATATATCGAGGACTTTTCTGATCGCCTCATCCAGGATGCGGATCACCGTATCCGGACCGGAACGCATCGGATTGATGCGGATCACATACTTCCTGAAGATCGGATCCTTATCCAGCATGACCTTGGCCACCCTGTAGAAGAGGGACTGCACCTCATAGCGGCTCTCCGATCCGACCGGATAAGGCAGAGCGCCAAGCTTCACCGCTTCAGCCATGACCTCCTCGGCGATCGGCAGATCCAGTTTCACCAGGATGATCCGCTCTTCCAGATTCGCCTTGACAGCCTTTTCAACATGTGAGACTTCACCGCTTGAAAGACGATCCGCGATCTGATCGACGCTGCGATCCTGCACAGCCAGCAGGATCGGATTGTTCACCAGGCTCCTGAGCAGCTCGCTCGCTTCCGGGCCCTGCACCTGACCGCCACCGGAATAATTCTGTTCATGGACCTTAGCGATCAGATCTTTTTTGCCGACGACCACGCCGATCCCCGGCAGACCCAGCAGCTTGAAACCGGAAAAGACCGATGCATCTCCACCGCAGGCCGCACCAAGCTCCCTGACCTTGTTGACCGCATAGTTCTCATCCACGACGATCGGGATATCCTGAGCGGTCTTTCTGATCTCCCCGATCAGTTCGATCGTATCATAGGTATCGGAAAGCTGCTGCCTGACCCGCTGTATGTATACGACATCGGCATCCCACAGATGTTTCTGAACATCATCAGGATCGTTGAAATCCGCTCTGATGAGCTCTGTTCCCATGGCCTCGAAAGTCGTCATGGTCGTCTTGTAGATCGGCGCATCGTGGACCAGGACCCTGCTTCCCCGCTTCAGCAAAGCCAGACAGAGAGCCCGTATCGCGCCCGTTCCGCCCCCTCTGACCAGTGCCGCATCCTCGCAGTGGAAGTATTCGGCCAGGACCTTCTCGACCTCCGCCGTCCTGTGCGGCCTGCCCAGATCCAGACTGCAGCCATAGTCGCCTTCCTTCAGAGCCTCGTAGCCATCAAAGTGCCTGTGCATGATGTCGACCAGTTCGAACTGCCTTTCGATCGATTCATCAAAGCACATCATCTTCAAAGGATGGCTCACAAAAGGGATGAGATCGAGCTGCTTCTTCATGTAGGTTTCACTCAGTTCCCTGATCAAAGCCCTCTTTCCATCCGTGTCACAGCCTTCCTCAGACAGCAGAGCACAGAGACCATCGATCTCCTTTGCCAGCCATCCGTTTCCTTCTTCCCTTCTTTCATCCGACTTCAAAAGGATATCCAGATCTTTCAGATACTCATCCAGATACTCGTTCAGATAGAAATGTTCCCTGCAGTAAGTCGCGATCCTGTTCATTTTCTCACTCTCAAAAATTCCTTCGGGTTCTCTCTGGTGATCTGATCGATCTGTTCCCAGGAAAGGCCTGCCTTTCTCAAAAGCGGCAGAGCTGAAGTCAGCAGATGGGAATATCCCCAGCCTCCCCACTTCTTCAGAAGCGTACGGCCGTCGATATCACAGGAGATGAAGATCTGCCTGATGTAGCCCTTATCCACAAAATATCTGATCAGTTCAGCCCTCTCTTCGTCATAAGGGAACTTCTGGCCATAATCCATATCGGCCTCGATCTCAAAGAAGCCCCGCTTTCCGAAACAGTCGAACTGCACAGAGGCACCCTTGCTGAAGATGTATTCATAGTCATCCAGACGCTCCCACAGACGGGGATAGACATCCTGATGACCGATGACCACATGGCTCAGGTCTGCCCCTTCCTCTTCAAAGAAAGAAAGCTGTTCCCTGTACATGGTCCCTCTGCCGGTGTGGGTCGAGATGCCGTATCCGGTCTGCGCCGAAGCTCTTCCGGCCGCCCGCAGCACTTTCTCCTCCGTCTCATAGACCCTGTAATTGGAAGAACCGACCTCGCCGATGAAGCCCGCCCTGATCTTGCCAGGACCTCTTCCTTCCAGAAGCTCCTTTACGATCATGTCCTTGAGCGTATCGATATCCGCTTCCTTCACGATCTCAGGAAGCCTTGGCTCCTTGTAGAATCCGGCACCATAGACGATGTTGACACCGCTCTTCTCAGATAGTTCCCTCAATCCTTCGATCCGCTCATCTCTTTTATCCAAAGGACAGATCTGCGGTGTGGACATCTCCAGGATGGTGTTTCCGCCGAAATGCCTGTAGTCTTCCAGTTCTTCCAAAATTTCTTCGCTGCAGCCGTCTCTTTGGCCATAGAGAAGATGCTCATGCGGAGAGATGAGACCCAGTTCATCGATGCTTTTCGGTCCCAGGACCGTGTTGACCATTTCCTTCATCATTTGAATTCCCTGTAGAAACTCGTACCGTTCTGCGGTGCCTTCACACCGAAGTAATCACAGACGGAAGCACCCACATCGCTCAGTGTCTTTCTGAGTCCGACATGTACACCTTTGTAATCCTTATATCTGATGAGCAGAGGCACGCATTCTCTGGTGTGTTTGGAATGACCGATATCCGGATCATTGCCGTGATCCGCCATGATGACCAGGAAGTCGTCATCCTTCATCTCATCGAGGATGTATGGCAGTTTGGCATCGGCGATCTCCAGGATCTCCCTGTATCTTGCCGAACTCTGCGAGTGACCGGCCAGATCGGTCTCCTGTATATTCGTGCAGATGAAGCCTTCCTCCATCCTCTTCATCGCCTCCAGCGTCAGATCCATGCATTCAGCAGTCGGCACACAGGAGATCGAAGTCCCGCCTTCGTTGTGGACGATGTCCGCCACCTTGCCGATCAGCGTGCAGTCTATCCCGCTTTCCGTCAGGATCGTCGGCGCCTGGACCTTCGGATCGACGCCGTAGCCCAGATGCAGACACTGATAGCCCTGATCGTAGGACTCTGATTTCGCCGAAGCGATACCGATGTATTTCCCTTCTCTGATCTCCTCTGCCGCATAGAGATCGTCCATCGTATTGCCGGTACCGCCGAAGACCACGACCCTTCCGACCGTGACCACTTCCCTGACCTTCCTGGCGATCTCCACTTCCTTTTCAAAAGGCATGAAGTCCAGCGGCGCCGTCACGTTGTAGCACATGCCCAGATCAGCTTCCAGATTGTCTGCCACGGTGCAGTACTTGTCACAGACCACGTAACGAAGGCCTTCGTGTTCGACGATCTCCACCTCATGGCCGCAGTCCTTCAGATGTTTTGCGACGATGTCGACCTTGTACTGGAAAGGCGTCATCTCCGGATCCTTAGGTCTGGTCCCCATGATCTCCTGATGGCCCATGAACGTGTCGGCACCGAAGTGCGTCAGTTCACTCTTCCCGTAATTGGCGGAAGCGGAAAACTTCATCCGCTCCGATTCCTTTCCATAGGCGTTCATCAGACCCAGTTTTTCCAGATTGGGCAGATACAGATCAGGATGATCCTTCAAAATGGAACCGATCGTGCAGGCCTTTTCATCGCCCGGCCTTTTTTCTGCCGCATCCTTCTGGGCTCCCATTCCGAAACCATCTAAAACGATAACGATAAATCTTCTCTTCATATCATTCTCCACCTAAGCAGCTCTTTCGATGCTTTCCCTGAGGACCTCGATGACCGTATCGGCACCGGCCCTGTTGGGATTGATCCTGATCATCTTGTCGATCAGGCCCGGATCCTTTGCCAGGAAAGTTCCTGACACCTTGTAGAACAAAGGAGCCATCTCATACCTGCTCTCAGCACCGACGGGATTTGGCAAAGCACCGAGCTTCTCCGCCTGCTTCAGCACCTCCCTGGCATTCTCCTTTTCCAGTTCTACGATCAGGACCTTGGATTGGGCGTTCACGATGCTGCAGTCTTTCACGCCCCTTACTTCGCCGGCCTTGAGCCTTTCCAGGATCTCCTCACCGCTTCTTGCCTGCACCGCCAGCAAGACCGGCGCATAGACGAGGCCTCTGAGCACATCGAGGGCCTCATGCCCCTGGACCTGGCAGCCGCCGGAATAGTGCATCTGCCGGATCTTTTCGATGTATTCCTTCTTTCCAACGATGACGCCGATCCCTTCCGGACCCTGCAGTTTGAAAGCGGAGAAACAGGAGAGATCCGCACCGCATTCCGTGCCGATCCTTTCGACCTTCATGACGGCATAGTTGTCATCAGTCAAAACAGGCATCTGCCTCACGCTTCTGATCGCATCGATGACTTCCTTCATCTCATATCTGTCTTCAAGCTGCTGCCTGGAATACTGGACCAAAGCAGCCCTGATATCGTCGTTTTCGATCAGGACTTTGCGGATCTTCTCCGTATCATTGAAGTCGGCAATCACAGTCTTGAGACCGAGCATCTCGAAACTGGTCCTCGTCGTCGAATAGACCGGTGCATCGTGGACCAGGATCTTCTCGCCGCTCTTCAGCATGGACGCCAGACCGTAGCGGATCGCGCCAGTTCCCGATCCCCTCACCAGCATGGCCGCTTCCGCATCAAAAAACTCGGCGATGGCCGCTTCCGCCTTCATTGTCGTCAGTGGCTCATTCTCCGGCTGATGGATACCCAGATCGCCGCGGCTCAGCTGTTCGTAGCCGCTGAAATGATGCATGATGCAGGAGACCATCCGGAACTGCTTGTCCATGGCCTCTTCTATGGAAATGCTGCGCAAAGGATATGCTTTCATACTGCCTCCGTCCTATATCTGGTAGCCATCATTGAAATAGCTGTCTATATCCAGAAAATATCTTTCTATCAGTTCATCCTTCACATCAGGAATGAACTCAGCCGCCTTGAGCAGTCTTGCCACCTTGTCCCTTCTGCTTTCGCAGATCAGAAGCGTCGCGCAGCCAAGTTCAGTTCCGGGGACGCACAGAGCTGTCGCATTCGCCGTGTTGCAGACGCGCAGATAGCCCTTCCCCGACTCCCTCTGTATCCTCTTCGTCCTTTCATCGAAGTGGCCGAAGAGTGAATCGCCGAAACCATAGAGATCGACCGGCCCCTCTTTCAGGATCAGGACATCGCAATCCTTCAGTATCCCCTCCAGATAGGCGGTCAGCTCAGGTCTTGGCGCAAAGGCATCCATCAGATCGATGACTTTATGATCGATGCCCGCATAGTATCCATCTGCATATACCGTTCCATATGTTTCCGCAGGAGCGATGCCGATGGAATCCCTGATCGCCTTGAACAGGATCTTCCTGTCCCGGGCCATGAAACCCAGCGAATTGCCGGCGATCATCCCATCCGTATTCTTCTTTTGTGCTTGCGCGCGGTCTTCTTCGATCAGCCTGGAAATGAAACCGTAAATGTTCACGCACATCGCCGGTGCCAGGACAGATCCGCCGCCGTCGTTGCCGATACCCAGTTCGTTGATCCCGGCAAAGACATTGATCGCCGTACCTGAAGAAGAACCGGACATGTAACGCCCGCTGATCGGATTGATGAGCTGCGTATCGACCGCTCTTCCGGCCAGCTGTGATTTCTTATCGATCGTATGCAAGGCAAAACCCGTCTGCTCCAGTTTATGCATCAGCGTGTTGGGGATCGAAGAGATGTTCTTGATGCCCACTGTGATCTTTCCCTCTTCACAGTCAAAGACCCTGATCACGGAATGATAAGGATCCAGTTTCGCAAGTCTGTGTCTGTCCTGATAGTTCATCACCAGACCTCGCTGATCTCTTCTCCCAGAGACGACCAGATGCCAAGCAGTTTCGCTTCGTTCCTGCTGAGACCTTCCACGACCGCCACATGGGACCTCGTCGTGAAGATCTGCGTGCGGTACGCAAAGACCGCGCACTTTCCGATTTCAAATGATCCATCGATCTCATAATGATAATCGATCGACTCATCGCTTGGAGCCTGCACCTTTGCCCTGCGCGCATTTTCCAGATCATCCCCGACAAGGACATTTTCCATATGGCCTCTCCGGTAATGTCCGCCGCCATAACAGAAGGATCTTCCCCTGAACTGATGCGAGATCTCCGATACGTAGACGTAGGCCGGGATCTCGGGTTCATCGCTGTCTCTGTGCAAAGGTGTCGTTCCGGTCAGTCCGTGTCCGGGCTCTCCGCTGGTCCCATGCAGTTCATGGATCAAAGGGATGCTGGCACAGCAGGTCGCCGAAGGCACGTTGATATTGAGATCCTTCAGACCGCATTCTTCCGCGATCTTCATGCCCCTCTCCAGAGCCTTCATATTGGCTGTCGGCAATATCGCCTTCTCCTTTTCCGAATACAACAGAGCCGGAAAGACCGTGAGACCGCCGATCTTCACGTTGGACAGCTTTTCCGTTTTTTCGATCAGATCCCTGAGCTCACTGCTGGCAAAACCGGCTTCCTGCCCGGAATAGAGCTGTGAATCCGGATCGCTCAGACGGATCAGGACTTTCTGAGACAGGCCAAGCTTCTTTGCCGTCTCATCGATCTCCCTGATCTTCTCATATGAGTAGACCGTCACATAGTCCGGTCTTTCAGCGATGATCTTTTTCAAAGCCGCCTGCGGGATCTGCACGAGATGGCCGACATTTGCGATATGCACGCCATGTTCGATCATGCGCAGAGCCTCTTTGAAGTCGACGGCGATGGCACCCTTCAGTCCGGCATCCATCAGCCGTTTTGCGATGAGCGGATTCCTGCCGATCTGCTTCAGCATGAAATACAGATCCACCTGATTGAGATCCGCGACCTCCTTCATCTTTCTTGCGTTTCCTTCGATCGCATCCAGATCCATGATGTAGGTATCCGGCAGTATCTTTCCCTGCCTGTGCAGATCAAAAGCGCATTCCACAAGAGCCGGATTCCTTTCGATCACCTTGTCCAGGAACACCTCAGCCACCGATCCTTTCGTTGTCCGCGATCCTTGCCGGATTATCGATCAGGAATTTATTGATGATCTCTTCCGGCAGACCTCCTTCGATCATCTTAGGCACGACGCTTCCCATGACAGCCAGATAGCCCTGTTTGCCAAAACTGGTGAAATAGGTGTGTCTGGAGATGTCATTGGAAAGCAGGAGATGATCGGCATAACCCGCTTCCGCGATCCTGATGGCATTTGCCGCCCTGACCTCATCAGGACAGTAGGCGACCTTCCCGCAGGTATCAAAAGCGATGTTGACGCCGTACTTCAAAATGGAAAGGTGATAGTCCGGATCATCGATCAGATCCTGATGGCCGATGATGATCTTATCCGGATCGACACCTCCATTGAGCAGTGTCTCAACGGTCTCTATCGCCGTGTATCTCCCGGTATGGGTCGAGACCGCAAAACCGGTCTTTTCCGCGGCGATGGCAGCAGCTTCCAGCACTTTCTTTTCATGTCCGAGGAATTCCTTCGGACTGGAAGCGATCTCGCCGATCAGACCCGCTCTGATCCCCGTTCCGTCGATCCCCTCCGTCAGCTCTTTTATAAACAGATCGGCGATCTCCTCTTTATCGGCCTCATCCAGCCAGGCCGGATGATAATCCGTGAGGTAGTAGCCGGTCGAACATACGATCTTCAGTCCCGTGATCCCGCTGATCTCTTTCAGCTTTCTCACGTCGCGTCCCAGATCGTTCGTTGTCACTTCAAAAGCCGCCTGGATCCCCTGATCCATGGCCTTCCTGATCTCCGGGACGACTTCATCCACATCAAAAATAAAAGAATATCCGTCGTGTCTGACCCTGTCCAGGTCCACGATGAAATGTTCATGAGCCAGGGTCTTTCCCAGCCCGCTTCTTTCTATATCACCTGATACTGTACGAATCATACTCTAAAATACAGGCATTCCGCACATACGGAATGCCTGTCCTTTCTGAATTATTCCGGCTTTCCTTCGGATCTGTCCAGCAACGCTTTGACAAGTGCAGGAACGACCTGTTCAGTGTGAGTCTTCACATAACCAAACGCCTTATGTTTCCCGCTGTAGACCATGTGTCTGATCTCTTTTTCATTCGGGCATTTGCCCTGCTTGGAAACGACCAGACAGTTGCCATAGCCCAGGACCATGATGGCTGTTGCCAGTGAACCGCCGCCGCCTGTCATGCAGCTGCCGAGATAGTAATCGACCTCGCCTGCCTTGACTTTACGGGCCGCGACCATATCTGGATCGGCCAGAGTCTCGATCTTTCCCTCATATTCCTTGTCGATCAGCTGTTTTGTCTGGGTCGCTGTTAAACCGCAACATTCGATTTTCATAAGAAAGCCTCCTTGTTAAATGTTATAAAGTGACGATGCCTAATAAGACAGCAACGTTGTAGAGAAGACCTACTGCAACTGCAGCCAGAGGACCGACAGCTGACTTAGGAACTCTCTGACCTGTGACCTCATTGAGCGTGTAGAAGCCGCCGACCATCATCAGACCGACTGCGCCCCAAGTCGCATTACCGGCCATGAAAGCACCGATGGTAAGAGCCAGCGTCGTGCAGGAGATCATGGCGTCACGGATGTGGTCGCCGCACTTTGCCAGTTCAGGGAACTTAGACAGCGCTTTACCTAAGAGGCCGAGCAGCTGGATCTCGATGAACTCTACGACGAAACCGGCAACAGGAGCCAGGAACCAGACACCGTCCGGTACCATTGCACCCACCAGCATGACGGCTGTGAGACCGACTGCCTGATAGACACCGGTAGCCAGAGCCGTGGAGACGATCAATGGAATGAACGCAAAGATGACACCGATCATCGCCAGATAGAAGATGTTCATGTTGCCTTCTGTGATCGCAGAAGCGAGGATGACAGGCTGATAAGCCTGAGCGAGGATCTTGATACCCAAAGCATTCAGAGCACCCTGGATGCACAGATACAGCCAGTTGGATTTGATCCTTTCGGCATTCTTCGTGAACAGGTTCTCTTCTTCTCCCGTCGTTTCAACAGAACCGGAATTCTTGGAAGCGCCGATTGCGTTGACGACCAGACAGATCATGCCTGCCA
>JAEEGG010006818.1_pt1 | contig 26652 bp, 21 predicted proteins | sample 9134161 | NCBI WGS metagenome assembly JAEEGG01 (sample SAMN16246543, study PRJNA631951) | gut metagenome | biome: gut microbiome; feature: rumen; material: CR-attached | host: Bos | place: Iran: Karaj | collected 2018-10 | reverse complement strand
AATAAGGTACACGAGAAATCTCTTTCTCAGTCTGCTGCCAGTTCTCACCCATGAAACGCTTGATAGAGTAAACGGTGTTCTTGGGGTTGGTGATGGCCTGACGCTTGGCAGGATCACCGATCTTACGCTCACCATTCTCAACAAAACCAACTACAGAGGGAGTTGTACGCTTGCCCTCGCTGTTGGCAATTACTACTGGCTCGTTACCCTCGAATACGGCAACGCAGCTGTTGGTAGTTCCTAAGTCAATTCCAATAATCTTTCCCATAATTCTATATTTTTTAATTGTTAATATGCATAATTTGTCATGGTGGAAATAGCAAAGCATGTGCCAAAACATATTTTTTTCAATTTTATGGTGACATTTTGGCACAAGTATCAAATACTTTTTGTATCTTTGCACTCAAATAATATAATAATTGGCAGCATGAGAAGATGGATTTTATTGGTTGCAGTGTCGTTTGTCATGTCGACAGCGATGGCACAGGACAATCCTTATATAGTTAAGACTAAAGGTGCACAAAGATCAACGGAGGTGACAAGTAGTCAGTCTTCGGATGAGGAAGAGTCTACTGATTTTATGGGTAAGAACTTCCGCTATTACAGCATGTGCGACTGGAAGGAAGGTATGCGTTTCATGGTGATTCCAGAGAAATATGATCTATTGGTATGCACCTTCCGTGATGTCGAGACCAATAAAGAGGTCAGCAGTGGTATGCTGCGTCATTGTATCATGTCCTATAAAGGCTATGAAAATACACGCAATGGACATGTACATATTAAATTCGCATGCGAGAATGATGGCAGGGAGTATTATTATGAATTGCCTATTGGAACCTTTGATGACTATTGCTACACAAAGTTAGGTGTGCCAACATTGGCCTATCTGGGTGATGTTGACAAGGCCCGCGAGTTGTTGATTGACCAGCCCCTCCTAACACGTAGTCAGACATATCGCGTGGATACTGACCTTGATGGTGATGGCTATCGTGAGGTGACCGTCGACAAGAATATGCTTGTAACAGTCAAGGCCATTGGCGTAGGAACCCGTTCATACCCTGTCAAGATTATTGTGGAGGACGAGAATGGTAATCAGTTCTATCAGAATGTGGCTATGTCGAAGACCAATTGTGGCGTACGCGACGATTATTTTACGTTGGATAAGGAGAGATACCTCTTTGCAGGCTCGTTCGAGTTCTTAGGTGCCAATATGACAGTGTCCAAGAACATCAGAGAGTATCTGAATAAGGTTGTTCATACCAAGTATGTCACTTCGATGAGTAGTAAGGGTTCTGGTAAGGTGCGCGACGTGAAAGTGCCTCGCTTCACAGGTTTTATTATTGACGAGATTACTCCTGTTAGAAATTCGAAATATTATACGCTGACTATGCGCGAAACGGATAGCCGTCGTGTATATTATAAGGATGTAGTATTCAGCGAGGACGATATACTAGGTGGTGCCAGTGGTGCTCGCGACGATTTCTTCGGCTACCTGTTTGGTATGGGTGAGGGTGAAGCTCGCAATACCAGCAAGGAGACGCGTGCTGCCATCCGTGAGGGTCGTGTCATCAATGATATGACTAAGGAGGAAGTGGAATTGGCAATGGGTGAACCCTTCAAGAAGACTCATGATGCAGAGGGTGCTGAGGTTTGGATGTATACTCGTTCTAACAATGTTATTCTTGATGTCTGGTTCGACGAAAAAGGCTTTGTAACGTTGGCTAAGGCTCGTAAGGCTAATGACGAACCTGTAGAAACGAAAGGTAAGATTAAGCGTTCGGCAAGGAGTCGTGCTGGCCATGCTACCACTAACAAAAATAGCAATGCTACACCATTGGAGCAGATTGCTTCTGGAGAGTACTAAGTCATTGCTTTTTGCAATAGAGAATGAAGAAAGCGCTTCGACCAATTGTCGGAGCGCTTTCTCTTATTGTATGTTGTCTTTGGCAGACTTATGCTTTGTCTTTGATGGCTTGCATAATCTTCTCCTCTAACTCCTCGCACAGTTCAGGATTGTCCTTCAGCAAGGCTTTGACGGCATCACGTCCCTGTGCCAACTTGGAGTCTTCATACGAGAACCACGAGCCACTCTTCTTGATGATTTCGTGTTCTACTGCCAAATCGACAATCTCACCAACCTTTGAAATGCCTTCACCGAAAGTAATCTCAAACTCAGTCTTGCGGAAGGGAGGAGCCACCTTGTTCTTCACAACCTTGACACGTACCTGATTGCCAATAATATTGTCACCATCCTTGATGGCTGTCACCTTGCGGATATCCAGACGAACAGAAGCATAGAACTTCAGGGCATTACCACCAGTAGTAGTCTCAGGATTGCCAAACATCACACCAATCTTCTCACGCAGCTGGTTGATGAAGATGCAGGTAGTGTTGGTCTTGGCAATAGTACCAGTCAGTTTACGCAGGGCCTGTGACATTAGACGAGCATGCAGACCAACGGCAGAGTCGCCCATGTCGCCCTCAATCTCCTTCTTAGGTGTTAGGGCTGCCACAGAGTCGACTACCAGAATATCAATGGCTGAGGAGCGGATAAGCTGGTCGGCAATCTCTAAGGCCTGTTCTCCGTTGTCTGGCTGAGAGATATACAGATTGTCGATATCTACACCTAGATTGGCAGCATAGAAGCGGTCGAAGGCATGCTCCGCATCAATGAATGCAGCAATGCCACCATTTTTCTGGCACTCGGCAATGGCATGAATAGCCAGTGTGGTCTTACCAGATGACTCAGGACCGTAAATCTCGATGATGCGTCCCTTGGGGTAACCGCCTACACCCAGTGCAGCGTTCAGACCTATCGAACCTGTTGGAATGACTTCTACGTTTTCTATCTTCTCGTCGCCCATTTTCATGATGCTGCCCTTGCCGAAGTCTTTCTCAATCTTCTGCATGGCAGCCATCAGGGCTTTCATCTTCTCTTGTTGGGGAGTGAGAGCTGCGCTCTCTGTTTCTTTCTTTGCCATATTCTTATATTGTTTTCTTTGTTGTTTTCTAGTATGACTAGTAGTACTAGTAGGTCTAGTATTATAATTCCAGGTCGCCGTCGTGAATCTCGTACCAAGGCAGACCTTGCTTGTTGAGTTGTTCCATGAAGGGATCGGGGTCGAACTCCTCGACATTGTGTACACCAGCCTTCTTCCACAGACCTTTGCAGAACATCATGGCACCGATCATGGCTGGTACGCCCGTAGTATAGCTGACGCCCTGCATACCTGTCTCCTCGTAGGCAGCACGATGGCTACAGTTATTATATACATAATAGGTGTGCTCTTTGCCATCGTTGCCAATGCCACGGATGCGGCAACCGATAGAGGTCTGTCCCTCGTAGTTCTCGCCCAGATCCTGTGGGTTAGGCAGAACGGCTTTCAGGAACTGCAGGGGAACAATCTTTACCTTAGCTACACCACTACCGTCTGCCAGCGGAGCTTCGTACTCCACCTCGTCGATACGGCTCATGCCAATGTTCTGAATTACTTCAAGGTGCTTTAGGTACTGCTGACCAAACGTCATCCAGAATCGTGCACGCTTGATAGTGGGGTAGTTGATGACAAGGCTCTCAATCTCCTCATGGTGCAACAGATAGCTGTCGCGAGGACCGATGTGAGGGTAGGTAAGGTCTTTATGTATCTCCAGCGGTTCTGTCTCTACCCATTGCCCATTCTCCCAATAGAGTCCCTTCTGGGTAATTTCGCGGATGTTAATCTCTGGGTTGAAGTTAGTGGCGAAAGCCTTGTGGTGATCGCCTGCGTTACAGTCAACAATATCCAGATACTGAATTTCCTTGAAGTGATGCTTAGCCGCATAGGCAGTATATATCGAGGTTACGCCTGGGTCGAAACCACAACCCAAGATAGCTGTCAGGCCAGCCTTCTCAAATCGCTCGCGATAAGCCCACTGCCAAGAGTACTCAAAGTGGGCCTCGTCCTTTGGCTCGTAGTTGGCTGTGTCGAGATATGAGCAGCCACAAGCCAGGCAGGCATCCATAATCGTCAGGTCCTGATAGGGCAGGGCGAGATTGATGACCAGTTCAGGCTTGTAGTCATTAAACAGTGCCTTTAACTGTTCTACATCGTCGGCATCCACTTGTGCTGTCTTGATGTCCAGTTTGTAACCGGCCTTATGGATGTCTTCTACTATCTTGTCGCACTTCGCCTTTCTGCGACTTGCAATCAAAAACTCTGTAAACACGTCAGCATTTTGTGCAATCTTGAATGCTGCGACTGTTGCGACGCCACCAGCGCCAATCATTAATACCCTTGACATAGTCTTATTTTGTTTTTCGTTTTCGTTATTACGACATTTTATTCAGTTCTTCCGACTTGATGCCCAGTGCTGCCATCAACGAGTAGCCGAGGATTTCCTGACGGAAATTGCCACTGTCCATGGGTTGCATGGTAAAGACGGTAATATGCTTGTCGGGGTCTGCCTTGCGCAGAGCCTCACGTACCTTATTATATATATGGTCGCTGTCGCCTACTACCATCAGTCGTTTCACTTCCGCAGCATTGGCAATGATTTGCAGCGAGTCAATGAAAAGGTCATCTTTGGTAACCATTTCTTCCACCTTCACACAGCTGATGAGAAACTCTCCTAACGGACCTGTAAATGCCTGACCGTCAAGGTCGCTGAATTTTCCTGGCAGGAAATTGTCCATCTGCTGTCGATTCCTATCGTGAATCAGCACCACTTGAATCGATGTCTGAGGTTGGGCGTCTGAAGTCTGAGGTCTCAGTCCACCGTCCAGCGCTACGCACTCTAACCATTGAGCCGTATCAGCCTGTGGTATACGGCGTTCCAGCATGCGCTCAAAGTTCACTATCATGTCAAATGCCACCTTGTCAACATACTCGGCATCGACTAATATCACGTGTTCACTCCACTTTGTGTCGTTCATACGTGCAAAGGTAGTGAAAAAACTCAAGAAGAGAAAGAATAAAAGGATAAAAAAACAAAAAACGTGATTACACGGTTATTTCGCCACTGCCATAGCAACGATGATGGCAATTGTCATAGACGACACAGAACTGGCCTGGCGCTACGCCATGGATGGGTTGTGCAGCATGAACCAGATAGTTTTTGTTGTCTAAAGGCTCCAGAGTAGCAGGAATGAATTCGGGTGTATGGCGAATCTTCAGCGTGATGTCCGTTGGTGGCAACTGACCGTTGATGCTGTGGAATGCCATAATGGGGAAATCCTGTTTGTAAGCCGTCTCTGGGTCGTAACCGTGTGAGACGTAGATGATGTTCTGCATGATGTCTTTCTTGACAACAAACCAAGGGCCACCGCCCAGTCCCATGCCTTTGCGCTGGCCAATGGTGTGAAACCAATGCCCCTTGTGGTGACCTATGATTTTGCCAGTTTCCAACTCTACAACGTCACCAGACAACTCGCCGAGGTAACGACGAAGATAGTCGTTGTAGTTGATTTTCCCCAGAAAGCAGATGCCTTGTGAGTCTTTGCGCTTGGCATTGACCAGGTGTTCGCGTTCGGCAATCTCACGCACCTCGTCCTTCATCATATGACCAATAGGGAAGAGAGCCTTTTCCAGTTGCCAGTCGTAGATTTGTGCCAGAAAGTCTGTCTGGTCCTTTACAGGGTCAGGGCTGGTGCAAAGCCACTTTATTGGACTATTATTAGGTAATTTATTATTTACTATTTCTTCCTCTGTGGTGGCATAATGCCCAGTAGCGATGAGGTCATAGTCGTGGCCTCGCTTCTCATGAAAGGCGCCGAACTTAATGAGTCTGTTGCACATGACATCAGGGTTGGGGGTCAATCCTGCACGTACCTTATCCATCGTGTATTGCGTCACCTGGTCCCAATACTCACGATGGCAGTCGATGACCTCTAATTTGCAGCCATACTTGTGGCTAACGGCTGTTGCCATTTCTAAGTCCTCTTCAGAAGAACAGTCCCATTCCTCTTCCTCCTCTGGACCGATTTTGATATAGAAACAATCGGGTTGCAGACCTTGTCGAACCAGTTCGTAGAGTACTACGCTGGAGTCAACGCCACCACTAAGTAATACGGCAATATGCTTATTTTCCAATTCCTTGATATTCATGTGTGTATTTGTCTTATCGTCTTAATAGGCTTCGCGATATTTGTTTTCGTCCTTGTCGTCAAGCATGGAGAGGTAAGACTGGTAGCGGCTTTGGGCGATATAGTGGTCTTCGACGGCTTTGAGTACAGCACATCCGGGTTCATGGGTATGAGTGCAGTCGGAGAAACGACATTGCTTAGAGAACTCGAAAATCTCCTTGAAATAGCTCGTCAACTCTTCACGTTCCATATCGAAGGTGCCAAAACCCTTGATGCCTGGGGTGTCGATGAGCCAACTTCGGATGTCGACGGGAGAACCATTGACCACATTATTCAATGGAATCATCTCGGAAAACGTGGTTGTGTGCATACCCGTCTGGTGGGCGTCGCTTATGTCAGCAGTACGCTGGTTGGCATGGGGGACCAGGCGGTTGATGAGTGTCGACTTGCCTACACCGCTATTGCCACTGAGCAATGTGATCTTGCCTTCCAAGAGTGGGCGTAGTTCTTCGACACCTACACCTGTCTCTGCTGAAATGGCGCGACATTCATAGCCAATGGTTTCATAGAGGTCAATCATCATCTGCTGGTAACGTAGCTCATCATCGTTCAGCAAGTCTACCTTATTAAATATAAGGATGACAGGAACGCGGTAAGCTTCAGCAGAGGCAAGGAAACGGTCGATGAACGTTGTACTAGTTTCTGGCTTCGAGACGGTAATGACAAGCAATGCCTGATCGACATTCGCTGCAAGGATGTGGCTCTGCTTCGACAAGTTGATGCTTTTGCGGATGATGTAGTTCTTGCGGTCGTCTATTTCTGTAATCCAATTGCCGTCACCCACAGTAACCCCATCACCTACAGCAACAGGATTCGTGGAGCGAATTCCCTTGATGCGAAAATTGCCCTTTACCTTACAATCAAGGAGCTGGCCATCGTCCGTCAGGACGGTGTACCAGCTTCCAGTATTCTTAATGACGAGTCCGTGCATCAGACTGTCATGATTTCCTTGTTCTTGGCATCCATCAGCTCGTCAAGCTTCTTGATGTACTTGTCGTGCAGCTTCTGAAGGTCGGCCTCGGCATCCTTCTCATTGTCCTCAGAGAGTCCGTCCTTGATGGCTTTCTTCAATTTCTCCTTGATGTCGGCACGAACGTTACGCACCTCAACCTTTGCCTTTTCGGCAATCTTGTTGCACTGCTTCACCAAATCGCGACGACGCTCCTCGGTGGGCTGGGGGATACCCAGACGGATAATCTCGCCATTGTTTTCTGGTGTGATGCCTACATCAGAGTCCATGATGGCCTTCTCGATGTCACGAATCTGCTTCTTGTCCCATGGCTTGATGGCAATGGTGCGGGCATCGGGAGTAGAGATGTTGGCAACTTGGTTCAGGGGAACTTTTGAACCGTAAGATTCCACACGTACACCATCGAGGATGGCTACGTTGGCACGGCCTGCGCGAACACGGCTCAGCTCCTCTTCCAGGAACATAGCAGCCATTTGCATGCGCTCTTCTGCCGCTGTTAAAGTCTGTTTTACGTCAATCATAATTTACTCGTTTGCGTGATAATTTCCGCAAAGATACGAACTAAATTCGGACTATGCAAGGCATTTTGTGAAAAAAGTCATAAAAAATTTTGTAAAGTGCCATAAGTTTTATACCTTTGCCTACATTAAACCTATGATACTATTAGCCTTAGAATGTTTCAGTATATGATTGGAATGTCGTTATGGAGCCTCAATCACTACGTTCTTGCTGTAGTGGTAGTCATGCTGGTAGTGATACTGGTTGTTGAACTTTACAACCGAGTATACATGAAGCGTGCCCGTGAGGCAAATGCTCGCCAGAAAGAGCAGAATGCCCATCTGGCGTTGGTATTACAAGCCGGACGCTTACGCATCTGGAAGTATTTTCCTGCTACCCGTCAGTATCTTTTCCTCTCGGAGGAAGGAACCATGGAGCAACGTTATAACCCTATTGATTTTCAACAGTTCTTTGATCGTGATGACTTTGAGCAGTTGCGAAAGGCAATCTTTGAAATCTGTGATGGTAAGCAGACCAGTGCAGTCCTTACGTTGGTAAGCAATGCCAAGGACGATGCTTTCCTGCGCCATTATGAGGTAAGCATTTCGGTGGATCGCCGTGATAGTAGGGGACGTGTGACCAGCGTTTTGGGTATCCAGCACGATGTGACGGATGACTACCGACGTTTGGAGGCTGTCAATCAATTGCTGTTGCGCTACCATACGGTGTTCAGTACGTCACTTATCGATATGGTGTACTATGATAATCGTGGCGTCTTGCGCGATATCAATGAGCGTGCCTGCCAAGCCTTTGGTGTTCCTAATCGGGAGTTTGTTTTGAATAACGAGTTTCTGCTGAAGAACAACCCCATCTTTGCTGATGTCGATATTGAGACGATGGATAATACGAGATCTTCTTCGATAGTCGATTTCGGTAACTATAGCGACCCTATTTATCATGTGGATGAGCTAGGCTTGACAGATAAGAAGATGTATTATGAGTCTACCATCAACCCCATCCGTGATGCTAATGGAAATCTGGAGGGCGTTTACATGGCAGGTCGAGACATTACTGAAATGGTTGTGTCGTACCGCAGACAGAAAGAAGGTGCTGAGAAGTTGCGCAAGATAAATGAGGATATCCGTGAGTATCTTTCCAATATTAACTATGCCTTGCGTATCAGTGACATTCGCATGGTGAACTACTATCCTCAGTCGTTTACGTTGGAGATGTCGGACAACATCAACCAGTCGCAGATGAAATTGTCGCAGTTGCGTTGCATCCGACTGGCTACACCACGTTTCCGCCGTACTGTATCGAGTATACTGAACCGCATGGACCACTTGTCACCTTATAACATACAAGTCAATATTGAGACCGAGATTCGTGACAAGAAGGGACGTCAGATATGGTTGCTGTTCAATCTGGTGCCGATGCTTGATGCCAATGGTAAGGTGGAACGATATTTCGGTATGTGTCGTAACATGACAGATATGGTTGAAACCGAAAACCGTTTGGCTGTGGAAACTAAGAAGGCTCAAGAGACCGAGTTGTTGAAGCAGTCGTTCTTGTCGAATATGAGCTACGAGATTCGTACTCCATTGAATAATGTAGTAGGTTTTGCTGGACTGTTCACAACTCCGCATGATGAGGCTGATGAGCCCGCGTTTGTTGAGCAAATCAAGACTAATTCCAATAATATGCTGGCATTGGTCAACGACATCATGCTACTCTCCAGTCTTGATGCCAATATGGTAGAATACCGCAAAGAAGATATCGACTTCTCACAAGTCTTTGCCAGTCATTGTCAGATAGGTTGGAGTACAGCAAATACACAAGTGAAGACGGTGATAGATAATCCTTATGACTGCTTGGTGGTTAATATCGATGAGGAGCATGTTGGCAAGGTCATCGAGAAACTCTGCTGGCTGTCAGCGCTGACATTGAAAGAAGGCTATGCCAAAGCTCGTTATGAATATCGTCGTGGCGAACTCTTGATTACTATCGAAGATACTGGCGATGGCATTCCAGAGGAAGGTATGGCCCATATTTTCGATCGTTTCGTGCACAATATTGACAACCATCTGTTAGGTACTGGCCTTGATTTGCCTATCGTTCAGGCTATTGTTCGTCAGATGGGTGGTACTATTGAGATTGAGTCCACACTGCATAAGGGTACTACCGCATGGGTGGCTATTCCTTGTGAGGCAAAGACCATAGAGAGACGTCGTGAAGAAATCACTTCAAACACCACAGAAAATATCCTGCTATGACAATACTAACAATGACATACCTCCTGTTGCAATCCGCATCATATCTTTCCTTGTGGCCCTTCCTGCTGTTGGCAGTGGTCGTATTTGTGCTGGTTGCCGTATTGATACAAAACCGTATTGTGCGTCATCGTGTTAATGATAGCATTGCCTCGGCAACCTCCACTTATGAGATGATGGATAAGGCCCTGAAGTTAGTTGACAACGATGTAGTTATCTACGATATTCCTGGTAAGGTTATTCGCAGGTTGCGTGGAAACCTGCTTCCCACTCCTGAGATGAGAGCTGAGGACTTTGCTCCCCATATTCATCCCGATGACGTTGCTCAGGCTCTTGCTAATGTTCGTCAGATGGTAGCGGGAAAAGCTCAACAAGTAGAATACAGTTACCGTTGGAGAGTAAGTGGTGATGGTGAGGAACCCCGTTATCTTTATATCCGTAATAACAGTGTTGCAGAATATTTGCAAGGCAGTTCTACTCCAACCTGTATTATTAGTGTGTTGTTCGATGAAACTGAGTTGCGTCAACATCAGCTGGAAGAGGAAGAACTTACTCAGCGTTATAAGAAGATCTTCGAGAATTCAATTGTCGGTCTGTCTTTCTATTCTCCCGAGGGCTGGCTGATTGTCGCCAATAAAATGATGCGTCAAATATGTAACTTCGACAGTGATGAGAGTGATGCTTTCTTCTCGAAAATGAACCTGTTCGACATGGCTCCTTTTAACGAGGTGCTTGACCGCTATCATCCTAACGAATATCTGGCATGTTCGCTGAGTGTTGTTCCTGAGCGCGAGATGTACATCTATCTGGAAATAGGTGTGCACCCCATCTACGATGAGGAAGGCAAGCTGATTTATATCTCTGTTGCTGCCCGTGACATCTCAGAGGAACGTGAGTTGTATATGCAGGCCAAGAAGAACGATCTGGAAATCCAGAAAGTCAACGAGTCCATACAACTCTACGAGAAGGAACTGCGTTATTTGATGGAAACCTGTGGCTTGCAGGCTTGGCGCATCTCATTGGATCGCAATGTCATTGAGTTCTATAAGGGACTGAGCACCGTGGACAATCAGTTCACCCTGCAGCAATTGAAGAGTATCTTTGTGAATCAGGAAGATCCCTTTGTGCGCGACCTTGTAAATCCTGGTGCAGTTATCTCTAAGCCACTGAGCTATATGGGTCGTATGCATCCTGTGGTGTCGCGCAGAAATGTTGAGCCACAATGGGTACAGATTAACAGTATTCCAGAATTCGATGAGAAGGGTAATCTGAAGGGAGCCTTCGGTGTATGGCGTAATATCCATCAATTGATGCAGAAACAGGAGCAACTAAAGCGTGAGACAGAACGCGCAAACGATTCTGGTCGCATGAAGAGTGTCTTCTTGGCTAATATGACCCACGAAATCCGTACACCGTTGAATGCTATTGTTGGTTTCTCCGATGTCCTTCCATTGCTCACAACCCCTGAGGAACGTCAGGAGATGATTCGACTCATCATGGACAACTGTGATATGTTGCTTCGTTTGGTCAACGATATTCAGGATGCTGCCTCATTGGATATCAGTGGTGGCGTGGAAATTACGCCTAACCGTACTGATTTCTCTAAGTTCTTTGACGAACTCTGTGAACAGTTACAACAGCGACTGCGTGATCCAAACATCACATTTATCAAGGAGAATCCATATCCCACTTATGTTACTATGGTGGACGAGATGCGTATCCGTCAGGTATATACCAACTTCGTTACCAACGCAGTAAAGTACACTCATCAGGGACATATCAAGGTTGGCTATCGTAAGGAGTGGCGCGAAGAGGAAGGTGAGAGTCGTGAGGGACTCTATCTTTTCTGTGAAGATACTGGTGATGGTGTACCCAAGGAGATGCAGGACAAATTGTTCGAGCGTTTCTTCAAACTCAATGACTATATACAGGGAACCGGTCTGGGACTCTCTATCTGTAAGGCCATAGCCAATGCCTGTCATGGTTCTATTGGTATGGACTCTGAGGGTGAAGGCCAAGGCTCTACCTTCTGGATGTGGATACCTTGTAACGAAATAAAAGTGTAAGAACTAACAGCCATGAATAATCATTATCGTTATCTGATAACTTTCCTCTGTTTGCTGGTGCTGTCTCCGCTATATGCACAGCCTGCTGACAGTACGAGAATTTTTGATCGCGAGCATCCGTTGGTCTATGAAGATGCTTGGGATCTCTGGCCCTATTCTTTCCTAACTCCTAGCGGGGAAGCGGTAGGTTATAACATTGATTTGATTAAACTTATCTGCAGTGAACTGGATATCCCCTATGTCATCAAGTTGAAGCCTACAAAGAAAGCTTTGGAGGACATTAGAAGTGGTGAGGCCGACTTGATGCTTGCGATGGCTGCTGGCTATCATTCGGAATATGGTTACTCGGGTAAATCTGTGGTTCAGATATTTACGCACAGTGTGTTGCACCGTAAGGATGAACCCCTCCGCATTAAGACGGAGGAGGATTTGGAGCATAACCATTTCATCGTTCACGAGAACAGTTTCGCTCATCACCTGATGAAAGAAAAAGGGTGGGAGAGTCAGGTCATCCCCTATGACGATATGCGTGAGGCTGTGCAGCATGTGCATAATACCCCCAACCAGCAGATTGTATGGAATACATTGTCATTAAAGTGGTTGAGGCACACATTGCACTTTGACGATCTGGAACTGACACCTGTCAAGATGCAGCATGGCGAGTATAAATTCCTTTCCAAGCAGCCCATTCTGTTGAATCTTGTAGACGAGGTCTATGCACGTTTGGAGGCTGAAGACAAGTTGCAACCCATCCAGAACAAGTGGTTCTACCCTGAACGTAAAGATAGTGGCATCCCCGTATGGATTTGGCTTGTGGTGGGTGCGATGATTTTGATGCTATTTAGTGCTGTGGGCTACTATGCTCTTTATCGCATTCGTGAGAAGAAGATGACCAAGGCCATCCGTCGTAGCAATACCCGTTTGGCGCATATCCTAAATACATGGAATGTGCATGTTTGGACGTTCAATGTTGAGAAGAAAACGGTTACAGTCTTTAATGACAAGGGAGAAATAGAGGCAGACAATCAGCCTCCCACCATCTTTTTTAATCGTATGCAGGCTGAGGATGTCAAACAACTCAGTAATGCTCTGCAGCAGATAGCTGAAGGAAAGACTTTAAAAGCGAATGTCGAGGTTCATTCCAAGGATTCGCAGACAGGTTCTCCCCAGATTCTTTCTGTTGTCATGTCCGTTTTTCGACGTGACAAAACAGGTCATCCTATTGATATCATTGGTACTTATTGTGATATCACAGTTGATCGTCAGCGCCAGCAGCAGATTAAGGACACGATGTTGCGCTATCAGTCAATTTTCCATTCGGCAATGGTTGACACTATCGTCTATGATAGCAAAGGTTTCATGTACGATATGAATGAGAAGGCCAGCAAAGCCTTCCCTGGTGGTAAGGAAGGTGCTTTGATGAACCATGTTAACCTGCGAGATGTGTTGGGTAAGGACTTTACGCTTGAAACCATGCAGCCTATTTATCTTACGCGCTTATATGATTCAGGACGTGATGCTCGTGTGTTTAATTCCCAAATCCATAAGCATCAGATGTATTATGAGCTACAGTTGATGCCGCTTCGTGACGAGCAGGGTAATCTGCTTGATATCTTCGGTACGGGTCGTGATGTTACAGAAATCGTTAAATCGTACCAGCGCCTGCAGCATAATCTGGAGTTGCAAGAGCATGCTAACGTGGAGATGAACGAATACTTCCGCAATATCGACTATGTGTTGCAGAATGGTGGTGTCCGTATGGCTAAATATTCCCCAGATACCCATACCTTATTAATATATAGTGGTGTGGGTCGAGACCATACTGAGTTGACCCAGACCCGTGCGCTGGCTCTTACTGCAGACGATTCGAAACATCTTGCCCAGCGCATGCTTAACAGTATGGATAATAGAGCGCAGCAGCCACAGAAGGCCTCTTTCAATACCCTTATTCGTTTCAAGAAAGGTCTGCGTCTTAGTGTCTTGATGTCATTTATTCCGGTGCTCGATGAGCAAGGAAATGTCAAGGAGTATTTCGGTGCCTGTCGTGATATCAGCGAAATTAAGGCTACGGAGGAGAAATTGGCTCAGGAGTCTGTCAAAGCTCAAGAAGTAGAGACTGTGAAGAACGCATTCTTGCGCAATATGAGCTATGAGATTCGTACTCCGCTGAGTTCCGTCATTGGTTTTGCTGAACTCTTTGAGATGTCTCATGCTTCTGAGGACGAGCCTTTGTTCATTGAACAGATTAAGAAGAATTCGGCGCAGTTGCTGAAGCTTATCAACGATATTCTATTCCTCTCCAGACTGGATGCTGGTATGATTGAGTTCAAGAAGAAACCAATCGACTTTGCTCAGTTCTTTGAGGCCCGTTGTCAGTCCATCTGGGGGCGTGGCCATCATGAGGGTGTTGATTTCGTGATTGATAATCCGTACCAACAGTTAGTCGTTGAAATCGATGATCAAAATCTTGGACTGATTGTCGACCAAATTATGGAGAATGCAACAGCACATACTACTGAAGGTATGGTACGAGCCAGTTATGAGTATACTGGTGAGGGCGTTGCTATGGCCTTCCAGGATACGGGTTGTGGTATTTCGGACGATCGCATGAAACAGATTTTCGAGCGCTTTGTATCGTCAGGTGGAAGTCATGGTACTGGCTTAGGTTTGGCCATTTGTCATGAGATAACCACGCAGATGGGGGGTAAAATCCGTATCAAGTCTGAAGTCGACAAAGGTACCATTGTCTGGGTAAGTATTCCTTGTAAGTGTACTGAAATTGTAAGGAAATAGAAGAGGGAGGAGAATCGTATGAGAAAGAATATATTAAGATATTTACTATTTTACCTTCTGGCCTTCCTGCCCTTGCAGGTTTCTGCTAAGGACTTCTATGGATTTACCGATGAGCATCCGTTGATTGTGGCGTGCGACTGGGATTTCCGTCCTTTTGAGTTTCTTGATGGCGATGGTGAACCATCGGGATATAATGTTGAGGTGCTTGATATTATCCTCAATAGGTTAGAGATTCCGCATAAGTTTGTCATGCAGGAATGGCAGACAACTAGTGACATGTTTCTCACTCATCAGGCAGACTTGATTCACGCTCTCTCTATTAACTACAAGTCGCGTCCTTTTATCCAGACCAAGAAGTACGTCAACTATTATAATGTTCGTGCTGCCCGTCGTGTCGATGCACCTCCCTTCGAAGGTATCAATAAGTCCAATCGTGGCATCACCGTTGGTGTCAAGAAGAATGATTATGCAGCCCTATGTCTCAGTGAACTGGATACCGTTCTCTTCAATGTGCAGTATCTCTCCCCCAAGGAGGGCCTCGCCCGTGTCCTTGCTCATCAGAGTGACTACTATATCTGGGGTCAGGCACCTCTTATGAACAAGATTCAGGAGCTGGCTATGGATAGTCTTGTGCTTGATGAGGTGCCGGATATAGCTGCTGGTGAATTGCACATCATTGGTTATGAGTTGGATATCATCGATGCTATTGACGACCAATATACTCGTTTGGAGCAGGCTGGAGACCTTCAACGTATATATGACAAATGGTTCCATCCGGAAATGGTTCATGATGATGCCTCTCCGCTGGCGCCATACATCCTTATTGGTCTGGCCATAGCCGGTATCATGCTCTTTATTGCTGGTCGACTGCTCTCCTTGCGTGTAACAGCCTCTGTACGTCGAAATTCTGAGTTGAACAGTATGATGGCTCAGGCGCTTGATATGGACAACTATTATGTATTGGAGTATGATGTGATACTTGGAAATGTCAAGAATGCGTATGGCAATCTGTTGCCTGAATGGGGTATCTCCGTTGAGGAACTTATTGAGCGTGTTTCCTCTGATGAGCGTGAAGAATTCCGTTCACTTATTGAAAGTATGAAACGTGGTGAGCTGGAGTCTTGGAACCTGCAACGACGCTATAATGTAGGCACTAGTGAAGCCCCTCAATGGAAAACATTTATCGGTGGTGCTATTCTGGAGCGTGAGAATGGTATACCCCGTTATATCGTGCATACTGTGAAGGATATCACTAATGATATTGAGGAGGAACATCGTATTAAGGAACTGGGTGACAAGTATTTGAAGGTATTTGAAACCAATATGATAGCGATGTCATTCCACGATGCCAACGGTTACCTCATCAATATGAACCGTCGTATGCGTGAGTTATTGGAGATAACAGAGGAACGTGAGCAGCATTTCCGCAATACCTCGTTCCTTGAAGATCCGTTCCTGAGAGGATATGTCGATCAGGGACACCTTGACTCTTTCCACGTGTGCGGTCGACTGCTCTATCAGGAGTGGGGACTCGACAAGTATATCGAGACACGCATTGTTCCCGTCAAGGATGATAGTGACAAGTTGGTTTATTATATTATTACCTCTCGTGATGTTACTGCTGAACGTGACATGTATATGAAACAGCGTGTCCATGAACGCCAACTCAAGGAAACCCATAATACCATCAATAATTATGAGAAGCAACTACGCTACTTGTTGGAGGAAAGCAATATGTATGTGTGGACCTTCAACCAGTATGAGCGCATCATCCGCTTTACGCGTAGCTTGCGACAGACCGAGTATTCTGTTTCCTTGGAGGAATATATGGCAGGTATGGATGTGGAGCAACGCCCAGAGGCTGAGCGTGTGTTCCGTGAGTTGATTATGGGAGGCAAACCCTTCAATGTCATTCATCAGTTTGACTATACGCCTGTCACCGACTCTTTGACATGGTTTGCCATCAGTGGTATTCCTGTACTAGACGCAAACGGTCGTCCGAAGGAGTATTTCGGATTGGTGCGCGATATCACTGATCTGATGCTTGCTCAGAAGAAACTTCGCGAAGAGACTGAACGTGCTGAGGACTCTGGACGTCTGAAGAGTGCCTTCTTGGCCAATATGACTCACGAAATACGTACACCTCTTAATGCCATTGTAGGTTTCAGTGACTTGTTACAGATGGTCGATAGTGTTGACGAGCGTCGCGAGTTTATTCGTATCATTCGCAGCAACTGCGACATGCTACTTCGTTTGATTAACGACATTTTGGAGGCTAGTAGTATGGGACAGGCCATTGCCATTGAACCTGTATCTATTGATTTACCTCCTGTTTTCGACGATATCTGTCAGACCTTGGAACAGCGTGTCCAAGGTACTGGCGTGGAGTTCCAGAAGGATAATCCCTACGATACGTTGCCAGTGGTGATGGACCAGGGACGCTTACAGCAACTCCTTACCAATTTCGTTACCAATGCAGTGAAGTACACACACGAGGGACATATCCGCGTCGGTTATCGTAAGGAGTCACGCGAGATAGACCGTCAGCGTCGTGAAGGTCTTTGGTTCTACTGTGAAGATACTGGTGCTGGCATTCCTAAGGAGAAACAGACTGCCGTCTTCGAGCGTTTTGTCAAACTCAACGACTTTGTACAGGGAACAGGTCTTGGCCTCGCTATCTGTAAGGGTATTGTCGATAAGTGTGGTGGTCGTATCGGTGTTACTTCTGAGGGTGAGGGCTTTGGCTCTACCTTCTGGTTCTGGTTGCCTATGGAAATAGAAAAGAAATAATAGATTTTCAGACGATGTTTAAGCGCGACGTACAATCAGTAAAAGACCTTATCTTACGCAATCTGCGTGAGCAAGGATTGGAAACTCCTCTTCAACAGAAACGTTTGGTAGAGGCTTGGCCTCAGGTTGCAGGTCCAGTTGTTGCACGTTATACATTGAATACCTATATTTACAACCAGACACTCTTTGTCCGTCTGTCGAGTCCGGCACTTCGTTCTGAATTATCGATGCGTCGTCAGGAACTGACAAACCAATTAAATCAGTATGTCGGTAATCAGGTGATTACCGACATACGATTCTGCTAACTCGTTGTTTATTTCTTATCACTCGCTTTGGGGAAAGCGGAACCTTCGTGCATGATGCGTAGTGTCTCCGTGATAGCGGGGTCGTCGCTGTTAAGATACTCTATCCATGCCTCTTCCTTCATCATGTTGTAGATGATGCGGCTGATGATGAAACGCTCCAAAAGCTGGTGGGAACGCTGAATCATGAGTGGACGGCGCTTCAGGCCGTTTTTCTCGGCATAGCTGACAAACTTGTCGACGATATTTTGGCGTTTCAGATAGGAAGCCATGTCGTTGACAGTGGTCTGCTGGCTAAGTTTCTGACGATTCTCATCAGTATAGCTGTAGGCGAACATAATAATCTGTCCGCTCATAGATGCCTGCTTATAATATGAGGTGACATTCGTCGTGTCTTCAGGGACGAAGATGTCGGGGGTGATACCACCACCACCATAAACAGGACGTCCGTTGGCTGTGTGATACTCCTTGCCCTCATGCTTGATGCTGTCACCAGAGAAGAACTCGCCATGCTCGTAGCGCGTCAGGATGTCCTCCTCGTAGTCTTTGTTTTCGCCAGCGGTGTAGGGCTTCTGGATGCAGCGTCCTGAGGGCGAGTAATAACGGGCAATGGTAAGACGAATCATCGACTGGTCACCAAAGGCAATGGGTTGTTGTACAAGTCCCTTGCCAAAGGAGCGACGTCCAATGATGGTGCCTCTGTCGTTGTCTTGAATGGCACCAGCAAGAATCTCTGATGCAGAAGCAGATGTCTCGTCGATAAGGATGACGAGGGGTATGTGCTGGTAGGAGCCGCGTCCATCGCTACGATACTCCTGACGAGGAGATTTACGTCCCTGCGTATAGACGATGAGGCGATTCTTGGGCAGGAACTCGTTGGCAATCTGTACAGCAGACTGAAGGTAGCCACCCGTATTGCCACGCAGGTCGATACAGAGGCTTTGGAAGCTTTCCTGCGATAGTTTGGCCAGTGCGATGAGCAATTCAGGATAGGTGTTCTCTCCGAAGTTCTTAATGCGGATGTAACCCGTGTTGTCGTCAAGCATATAGGTGGCTGTGACACTCTTGGTAGGTATCTCACCACGGGTAACGGTAATGCTACGCACCTTCTGCTCGCCATAGCGCAGAATGCCCAGTTTGACTTTAGTGTCTTTAGGGCCTTTCAAACGGTGCATGGCTTCTTCGTTGGTGAGTGTCTTGCCTGTAAATGGTTTGTCATCAACAGTGACAATCTTGTCACCAGCAATGACACCTGCTCGCTCGGCAGGACCATTGCTGATAACCTGCTGGACGTGAAGAGTGTCCTGACGGATGGTGAACTCAATACCCACACCAGAGAACGATCCACGCAGGTCGTCGTTGGCTTGTTGCACGTCCTTTGCAGAGATGTAGACAGAGTGGGGGTCAAGCTCAGCGAGTATCTGTGGCATAGCTTTCTCGACGAGGTCGTTGACGTTGACGGTGTCCACATACTGGTCGTCGATGATATGCAGCAGGTTGTTCAGTTTGTTGCTGCTACTGTTGATGATGCTCAGACGGTTGCCTGAGAAGTGGTTGGCATAGAATGTACCAATCAGGATGCCAATGACCACGCAGATGGCCATCATCATGGGTGAGAAGCGATTCTTATTCTGATTCATCTTTTCTGTCTTTTCGTTATTACGTTATAACGACATAACGTTATTACGGTTATTCTCCTAAATAAACGACCTCGATGCCTGCGCGCTCCAGCAATTGGATGCCATCCATCAGACGGTATTTCTCTCCATAGACGACACGCTTGATACCAGCCTGAATGATAAGCTTTGCGCACTCGATGCAAGGCGAGGCAGTGATATAGATGGTGGCACCATCAGAGTTGTTGTTCGAACGTGCTAACTTCGTGATGGCGTTGGCTTCAGCATGCAGCACATAAGGCTTGGTGATGCCGTTGTCATCCTCGCAGACATTCTCGAAACCGCTAGGGGTGCCATTATATCCGTCACTGATAATCATATTGTTCTTGACTACCAGCGCTCCCACCTGACGACGTGTACAGTAGGAGTTCTTTGCCCAGATGCGGGCCATCTCCAGATAGCGGAGATCAAACCTTTTTTGCTTTTCTGATTCCATTTCTCTTTAATAATGCATCAATTGTTGGTTCACCACCACGGAAACGCTTATAGAGCGTCATAGGGTGTTCGGTGCCACCTTTAGAGAGCACCTCGTCACGGAAACGTTGGGCAGTTTCTTGGTTGAAGATACCTTCTTTCTTGAAGATGCTGAAGGCATCTGCATCGAGCACCTCTGCCCATTTGTAGCTGTAGTATCCAGCAGCATAGCCGCCAGCCATGATATGTGAGAACTGCACTGTCATACAGGTGTCAGGCAATTGCTCGCCCAAGATGGCTTTCTTCCATGCCTGTTTCTCGAAGGGGATAATATCGGAGTTGAACTCCTCCCGTTGTGTATAGTAGGCCATATCCAACAGACCGAAACTGACTTGTCGCAGACAAGCTGTGGCAGCCATGAAGTTACGACTCTTGACGATGCGATTGATGAGTTCGTCGGGTAGGGGCTCGCCCGTCTGATAGTGGAAGGCAAAGGTGCGCAAGAACTCTTTCTCGATGGCATAGTTTTCCATAAACTGCGAGGGCAGTTCCACGAAGTCCCACCAGACATTGGTACCACTCAGACTCTCAAAACGTGTGTTGGCAAACATACCGTGCAGCGAGTGACCAAACTCATGCAGGAAGGTCTCCACCTCGCCCAGTGTCAACAGGGCAGGCTTGTCCTCTGTGGGTTTTGTCAGGTTCATCACCACCGATACGTGCGGACGTACATTCTCCCCTTTCTTATCAATAAATTGCCCCTGATACTCCGTCATCCATGCACCTCCCTGCTTACCTTTACGAGGGTGGAAGTCGGCATAGAAGACGGCAAGATATGAGCCATCCTTGTCGAACACCTCATAGGCTTTCACGTCAGGATGATAGACGGGGATGTCCTTGTTCTCCTTGAACGTGATGCCATATAATCTGTTGGCGAGCCCGAAGACACCGTTGATAACATTCTTCAGTTCGAAGTAGGGACGCAGCATCTCCTGGTCGATGTTGTACTTCTTCATCTGCATCTTGTGCGAGTAGAACCCTGAGTCCCACGGCTTCATCTTGTCCACATCCTTATGAGCCAGTTTGCGCAGTTCGTCGCGCTCCTTGATGGCTGTGGGCTTGTAGGCATCTATGAGGTCGTTCAACAGACGATAGACACCACGGGTGTTGCTGGCCATGCGACGTTTCAGTACGTAGTCTGCATAGGTCTTGTAACCCAGCAGTTGGGCTATCTCACGACGCAGATTGACAATGCGCTTGCATATCTCGAGGTTGTTTTCCGTATTGTTGTGTGTACAGATGGTGTTACGTGCCATGTACAGCTGTTTACGCAACTCACGTTGTGTAGAGTATGTCATGAATGGTGAGTAGCTGGGCATATCCAATGTAAACACCCATCCCTGCTTACCTTGTTCCTTGGCTGTAAGCGCTGCAGCCTCGCGAGCCGTCTCAGGCAGTCCGTCGAGTTGTGCCTCGTCGGTAATGTCGAGGGTAAAAGCTTTCTGTTCCTTTAGCAGGTTCTGCGAGAATTGCAGAGAGAGCATCGATGCTTCTTCCGTCAATTGGCGCAAACGCTCCTTGCCAGCCTCGTCGAGCAAGGCACCAGAGCGCACGAAACCCTCGTAGCAGTTGTCGAGCAACATCTTTTCCTCAGGTGTCAACTTGCGATGGTGCAGGTGCACCTGACGAATACGCTCAAAGAGACGTGGGTTCAGACGCACATCGTTGGCATGCTGAGTCAGGATGGGTTGCATCTTCTGTGCCAGCGCATCCATCTCGTCGTTGGTCTCAGCACTAAGCAGGTTGAAGAATACCGTTGAAACGCGTGACAGCAGGTCATAGTAGCCCTCATCCTCCTCAGTATTGATGATCGTATTGTCGAAGGTGGGCTTCTCCGGATTGTTGATGGTTTTCTCTATCTGTTCGTTGTCACGACGAATACCCTCCATGAAAGCCTCCTCGAAGTCTTCCAGGCGGATACGGTCAAAGGGCACGGTATCGTGCGGTGTGTTATAGGGTTCAAAAAAAGGATTCATACTAACGTTTTCTCTCTTACAGCCTGCAAAGGTAGTGCAAATAGAGGAAAACGCAAAAAAAATTAATATTTTTTTTATTTACATCAACAACCGTTCGAGTAGTGGTATCTCGATACGTCCACGATGAAGTGTCAGTTGCTGATTGTGTTGCATCTCGTTGAGAGCATGGCTGATGTCCAGTCTGCTGTCGTTAAGGTCGTCGGCAATCTGCTTCATCAAGACGTAGAAGGTCTTCGGACCAGCAGGGTAGAGGCAACGTGAGAAGAAGTATCGTACCAGGCGTTCGCGCAGGCTTTTGGGCGCTGAGCGCCAGGCATGACGATGCATGCGCTGACTCTCTGTTGCCATGATGTTGAGCATGTTCAGACGGAACACCAGTTGCGTTTCCAGAAGCAGTAGCACTTCTTGTTTGTCGATGGTAATCAAGTTGCAAGGACTATCTGCTTTGAACGTGCTGCTAAAGCGTTGTGACAATCCAAAGAGACGGTCGGGCTGAACGATATAAGGTGCCTTGATGGTTTCTATGACCCTGCAACCACCATCATCGCTCAGCGTTTCGCACTGCAGACTGCCATGCGTGAGGAAGGTCAGGTGTGTGCAACTGTCACCCTCCTTGACAAGGTGTTTGCCTTGCTGCAACTTCATAAATCCCAGTTTGGTATGTGTCACAACCTCCATCAGGTCGGCGTGGCTCATACCCTGGAACAGCGAGAAGCGTAACAGTTGGTCGTAGATTTCCATAAATTACGAATTATGAATAACGAATTACTTCGCTATCTTGTCCTTCAGGCTGGGGGAGTACCATACGCCCATCTTGCCCTGGTCGTCGTAGATGATGTATGCCATGAGGTCAGGGTTGCGCTCCAAGACCTTTTTGGCACCCTCGAATCCCATCACCATGAAAGCGGTGGCATAAGCATCAGCACGCATGCAATGATTGGTAAGAACGGTGGCAGAAAGGATGCTGTGCTGTACAGGATAACCTGTCTTGGGATCGATGGTGTGGGCGTATTTGCGCTTGCCCTTATAGTAAAAGTTTCGATAGTTTCCGCTGGTAGCCATAGCCTTGTCGGTAAGGTTGAGAACGGTCTGCAGTTCGTTGCCTTCCTGCAGTGGGTCGTCAGTGGGTTTGGTGACGCCAATTTTCCAAGGTACGCGCTTCTCACTGATACCGTGCGTTACCACCTCGCCACCAATCTCTACCATGTAGTTGCTGATGCCTTTCTCCTCCAGCAGACGAGCCACGACATCAACGCCATATCCTTTCGCAATAGCCGAGCAGTCAAGGGTGATGCGAGGGTCGTTCTTGATAATGCGTTTTCCGTCGCAACGCACCTTCTGGTAGCCCACGATAGCCATCAGCGAGTCCACAGCGTGCTTGTCGGGCATCTGCTCGTTCTTAAAGCCGAATCCCCAGGCGTTGACCAGTGGCCCCACGGTGATGTCGAAGGCACCATTGGTGTCCTCGCTGATTTTTTGCGCCTGTTGGAACACCTCCAGAAACATACGGTTGAGTTCTACCTGCTGGTTGTCGTTGACGTGCGAGATGATGCTCTCCTTATTGAACATTGACAGGGCGTTGTCCACTTCCTTCATCTTTGCTTCCAACTCCTTCTGCAGGTCGTCATCATACTGATAGGTAATGTGATACGTTGTACCGAAGATGGTGCCAGCACACTTCTGATAAGGCATATTGTGCTGCTGTCGGATGATAAGAATAGTACCCGTGATGAGTAGTATCAGGAAGGGTATCTGCCAAAGTAGTCGTTTGTTACGGTTAGTCATATTAGTAGTTTTTTTGTTATTTCGTTATCATGCATCAGATGTCAATGATGAAACTGAAGTTGACAGTGATGTTGTCAGAGTCGTTGGTGCCAAAACCTGGCACATACCACGAGTTGCCGATGTCGCCTTCCTCATGCATCAAGCGCCGTTTATAGCGGACTGTCCATCCCAGATGGAAAGGTCCATAGATGGTGGCATCAAGTCCGAAGACACCCTCCAGCCAGTGTTGGTAGCACGGGATGCCTTCATCGCCATAGTCGGCCTTGGTTTTCCAGACGGGGTCTTCCAGATTCTTGCACAAGATGTCGCACTTATAGTTGGTGTAGGCATAGCGGAAACCAGCATAGATGCGGTAGGGCTCATGTTTCTTCTTCATGATGTTCCAGTCCATACCCAGTCGGAAGTAGGGCGCTGTCGTCTTGTAGGTCAGTTTGGTCACCTCATCCTCCTCGTGGTTGGCACGACCAATACCTAACTCAAAGACAGGAAACCACTGGTCGTGCAGATTGATGCGCAGGGCACCCTCATACTCACCAGTGTCGCTGAGCATCAGTTTGACAGGACCGACGAGGTCGAACGACAGCGAAAAGCCTCTGAAGAAAGCGATTGAGTCTTTCTCCATCCGGAAAATCTTCTGTGCTTGTGAGCTCTCAACGCCCACCACCAGCATCAGCAGACTAACGGTTAGCCTTGAGATATAGGAAGAGATTCTCTGAACTGTCATAGTTTACTTCGCGGTTTTTGATGGATATGGAGTCGATGCCATGATGCGTTGTTTTCACTTCCGTGATGGTGTGGAAGTAGGTAGCCTTACAGTCAACCGACTCAAAATGCGGATAGTTCTCTTTCTTGATGCAGATGGTATCGAGCCAAGAGTTGCCTTTGTTGTTTTTCAGCAACGTGAAGATAGAGTCTTCTGGCAGGATGTAACTGATGGAGATGGAGAAGGATGTCGCCTTTTCGCCACACAGGCGGTTCAGTCGTATGGAGTCCTGTTTGTCTTTGTAATTGATACGGTGAATCCATGCTGACAATGTGTCGGTCTTCAGTGTGTCAGGGCCTCCTGATGGCTTTTTCAGCACATAGTTCACCTCTACCTGGTTCTTTACCGGGCAGTCGATGCTGACACACGACACGACAGCAACCAATAGGAATAGTACGACGATTATTTTTCGCATCTAATGGTCTTTTCTACCTGATAGTCATTACGTCCTGCACTATTGCGACTGATGAGGTCGCCCAGGAATCCTGCCAGGAACAGTTGTGTACCAATCATCATCATCGTCAGGGCGATGTAGAAGTAGGGCGAGTCAGTAACCAGTCGCATGGGGATGTGGTTATACAATGCCCACGCCTTGTCAATGCCTAAGAAGAGGGCTGCAAAGAAACCGATGATGAATACGATGGTGCCCAGGAATCCGAAGACGTGCATGGGCTTCTTACCAAACGTGCCCAGGAACCACAGCGTCATCAGGTCGAGATAACCATTGACGAAACGGTTCCACCCCATGAACTTAGATTTGCCATACTGACGCTTCTGGTGGTGTACAGGCTTCTCGCCAATCTTGTCGAAACCAGCATTCTTAGCCAGATAGGGGATGAAGCGGTGCATCTCGCCAAATACCTCGATATTCTTGACCACATCCTTGCGGTAGGCTTTCAGTCCGCAGTTGAAGTCGTGCAGGTTCTTAATACCGCTCACCTTGCGGGTGGTGGCATTGAAGAGTTTTGTGGGGATAGTCTTCGACAACGGGTCGCCCTGACTACGGTTTTGCTTGTATCCGCTCACCAGGTCGTAGCCTTCTTCCTTGATCATGCGGTACAGCTCAGGAATCTCGTCGGGCGAGTCCTGCAGGTCGGCATCCATCGTGATGACCACATCACCCTCTGCCTCCTTGAAACCACAGTACAGAGCAGGGCTCTTACCATAGTTCCTGCGGAACTTGATACCCTTGACGTTTGCTGACTTCTCAGACAGTTCGGTGATGACGTCCCATGAGCGGTCGGTAGAGCCATCGTTGACGAAGATGACTTCAAACGAGAAGTTATGCTCCTTCATCACGCGTTCTATCCACGCATACAGTTCAGGAAGTGACTCATCCTCATTATAAAGAGGTATTACTACTGATATATCCATAATTCTCAATTATCATTTTTCAATTATCCATTAGGGCGTAGCCCGCTTATAGACTGCAGCGATGGGTAGTGCCAGTAACAGACCAATAGTGATGTTGACAGACAACATGTTGACAGCATAGTCGATAGGACGCATCTCTGCCAGCGCCTTCAGGTTCTCCTGCATTTGACCTGCCAGTCCGTAGAGTTCCAACAGTTGCTTGCCTTCCTTTGTCATCAGAAACTGGTTGATGGTGCTCAGCAGATAACCATTGTCGATGAAGGCAAAATAGATGTAGGTGGCTGCAGCCAGCAATATGGCAGCATAGAAGAATACCAGCGCTGTATAGGCATAGCCACGACGGAAACTGATGATGCCCTCACGTGCGCCATCACGGAAATGACGCAGTCTGTTGGCTGCAAAGAAGGGCGACACAAGAATCAACAGCAGGGCCAGCATCCCCAGCAGGGGATTGGCGATGCCAAGGATGTAGCAGGCGAAGCTGCCAATCCACAACAGGGACAGCAGGGCGCCGTCCTGTCGTGCAAATGCTTTGAGTTGATGATACTCTTCTGGTGTCATAATCGGGTGCAAAGGTACGAATAAGTATGCAAAATGCAAAATTTTTAGCCAAACATTTGTGGTTTCGCAAAAAAATGTGTACCTTTGCAGCCGATTTTTGAGAAAACACGGGCAGTCCTGTACGGCCAGCTCCCTCGGAATCCCCCAGGATGGGAACATAGCAAGGGTACTTGGTTGTAGCGGCGCGATATAGATCGCTGCCCACCCGCCTCTTTAGCTCAGTTGGCCAGAGC
>JAEEGG010006815.1_pt1 | contig 26655 bp, 24 predicted proteins | sample 9134161 | NCBI WGS metagenome assembly JAEEGG01 (sample SAMN16246543, study PRJNA631951) | gut metagenome | biome: gut microbiome; feature: rumen; material: CR-attached | host: Bos | place: Iran: Karaj | collected 2018-10 | reverse complement strand
GTCCGAGGCCCTCGAGAGGATGGGCGCGGGCGGCGTGGCAGTCCAGACCGAGGAGGCCTCCGTGGAGGGAGCGGACGTCGCCGTCCCGTGCTTCTCCATGGCCAAGGCCCTGAGGAGGTCCCCCAAGGATATCGCCGAGGAGCTGGCATCCGCCATAAGACCTTCCGGCCTGATAGGCTCCGTCGCGGCCGCGAACGGGTTCCTGAACTTCGTGGTGGATCCCGTGGCATTGACCAGGGCCACCCTGGACGACATATGCTCCAAGGGGTCTTCCTATGGGCACATGCCCTCGTCGGGAATCAGGGTCAACGTGGAGCACACCTCCACCAACCCCACCGGGCCCATACACGTGGGCCGCGCCCGCAACCCCATCATAGGCGACACCCTCGCCAGATGCCTGAAGAGGTGCGGCCACGAGGTCACCACCGAGTACTACGTCAACGACGTGGGCAAGCAGGTGGTCGTCCTCACCTGGGGGGTGGAGAACGCCACTCCCGAGGAGGTCGCCGCCGAGGTCGAGGAGCACGCCAGGACCATCGGCCGCAACGAGAAGGAGAGGGACAAGACCGACCACAGGCTGGTCGCCAACTACCGCGTCGCCAACAAGAGGATGGAGGCCGAGCCCGAGGTGAAGGAGGAGATAACCTCCATGCTCAGGGGCTTCGAGGCGGGGGACCGCACGGTCATCGACACCGTCAGGCACACCGCCGAGATAATGCTGGACGGCCTCAGGGAGACCCTGTCCGCCATCAACGTGGAGCTGGACAGGTACACCTGGGAGTCGGGATACATCGCCGACGGCTCCGCCAGGAACGTCGTGGAGAGGCTCAAGGCGTCGAAATACGCCGGAACCACCGATGACGGCGCGTGCTTCGTGGAGCTCAAGGACTTCGGCGTCCAGGGGAAGAACACCAAGTTCACCTTCACCAGGTCCGACGGGACCACCCTCTACACCACCCGCGACCTCGCATACCATCTTGACAAGTTCACCCGCGCCGACCGTCTCATCGACGTTCTGGGGGAGGACCAGAAGCTCGGATCGAAGCAGCTCTGCTGCGCCCTGGAGATACTGGGATGCGACAGGATGCCCGAGCCCCTGTTCTACGCGTTCGTCTCCCTTCCGGAGGGCAAGATGTCCACCAGGAAGGGCGTGGTGGTCTACCTCGACGACCTCATAGACGAGGCCGTGGCCCGCGCCTACGCCGAGATATCCAAGCGCCGCTCCGACATCTCCGAGGAGAGGAAGATGGAGATAGCCAGGATCATAGGCATCGGCGCCATCAGGTACAACATCGTCCGCGTCCAGCCCGAGAAGCAGCTCGTCTTCAAGTGGGAGGACGCCCTGAACTTCGACGGTAATTCCGGGCCCTATCTCCAGTACGTCCACGCGAGGGCGTGCAGCATGCTGAGGCGCGCCGGGGACTTCGAGCGCGACACCGACCCGTCCAAGCTCACGGGCGAGTACGAGATCAAGCTGGTCAAGGTCCTGTCCAGGTACGAGAGCGTGCTGAAGGCCGCCGGGAACGACAAGAAGGTCCACCTGATGCCCGCCTACGGCCACGACCTCGCATCCGCGTTCAACCAGTTCTACGCCGGGGAGTCGATCCTCAACGCGAAGGAGTCGAGGAACGCCAAGCTCACCCTCGTGGAGTGCGCCAAGACCGTCCTCGCCGACGTCCTGGACTGCCTGGGCATGGGCGCTCCCGAGGAGATGTGAGGATGGAGATCCGCCTCCTGAGGATAAAGGACATCGAGAAGGTCCGCGAGCTGGAGCTCTCCTGCATCAAGGAGTACTTCGCGGAGACGCTCGAGAACCGCTGGGAGGACCTCCCGAAGGACTGGAAGGACAACCTGGGCGCCAGCAGCAGGAACCATCTCAAGGCCTATCTCGACAGCGGGCTCAGCTTCGTAGCCGAGGAGGACGGGGAGATCATCGGGTTCATCTTCGCGCAGATGCTCCACCACATATGCGACGAGGAGAACCTCCTGTGGATAGAGAACATGGGGGTGCACCCGTACTTCAGGCGCAACGAGATAGGCTACCGCCTCCTCCGCGAATGCGTCCGCTCCGGCAGGGAGAAGGGCGCCACGGTCGCCCACAGCATGATCCAGGAGGACAACGCCCCCTCCATACTCCTCCACAAGAAGCTCGGATTCTTCATGGACAGGCGCGAGGTCGCGCTCATGGACCTGAGGGATCCGAAGCTCAAACTCTGAACTAACTGGCGCCTCGGATTCCGGGGCGTCCGGCTTTTTTCACACGTTCTGGCCTCGGAATTTGAGCGTTGCTAAAAACGGAAAAGGTTTGGGAGGGGCGGTCGCCCCGTCCTTCATTCCTTCTTGTTCTTCTCCGAGAGGTATCTCTTCCTCTCGGTGCTGGGCGCAGGGGCGTTGGACTTGGCGGCCTTCCGGGCCGATTTCGCCTTCCTCTCCTCCTCCAGCTGCTCGAAGGTCATCGCGTTCTTCTTCTTGGGCGTCTCGCGTATCTTGATGAACACGACGATCGCGACCGCGATGATCGCCACGATGATGACGACGTACGTGGTCCAGTTGGACAGGACGTTCTTCTCGACGACGACATGCACGGTGAAGTGCCCGGTCTCGTCGAACTTGTTGCCGGAGTCGTCGGAGACGCAGTAGACGTCGAGGTTGTACGTTCCGGCCGTGGTGAAGTCCTTCATGTTGACGACGACCTCGGTGGTGCCGCTGGCCGCTATCTTGTAATCGGCGGCGGACCCGACGGTCTTGTCCCCGTTCTTGACGGTGACGTCGATGGTGCAGCCTTCCTCGGAGGTGTTCTTGACCTTGAAATGCAGCGACCCTCCGTTGAAGGTGTCGAACTTGGCGTCGGACCCCGTGTCGGTGACGCTCAGCTCCGCGTCCGATTCGAACGCGGGGACCGCGAGCACCGCGAGGAGGACCGCCAGGGCCATGATCGTCTTGGCGAATCTCATGTGCGCACCTCAGGTGATTATCTCCTCTACGCGCTCCTGCTCGATGGCGCGCCTGATCTCCATCGAGAGCCTCCTTCCGGAGGACATCTCCCTCCTCCAGAGGGTGTTCCCGTAGGGGTGTCCGACGGACATGTGGACGTTGGTCCCCCCTCCGATCCTGGGCGCGACGTCGTAGATGTGGAACTTCAGGTCCTTGTCCACGCAGGTCTGCAGGCAGAACGGGCCGATGATCCCGGGGTCGTAGAACTTCTTGGTCGCGGCGACGTACTTCTCCGCGAGCTCGAACGCCTTGTCGAGAAGCGACTCCCTGAGGGTGGCCGAATTGTGTCCGCACACGGTGTACTCGGGTATGATCCCGTCGTTCTCCAGCTCGACCTGCTGCTTGCCGGGAAGCCTGCAGTATCCGTCGAGGGAGCTCTCGAACCTCCAATCGATCCCGAGGAGCTCGATGTTGGCCCCCTTCTCCTCGAGCGGGGAGTAGAAGAAGTCGAGGTTGAACACGGGGCCGATGATGTACTGCTCCATCCTGGCGTGCTTCAGGAAGTCCTCCTCGATGACGCCCTGGCTTATGAGCTCGTTGGATTTCTGGACGAACTGGTCGTAGTCCTTGGCGGTGAAGAACCCCCTCTCGAGCTTCTTCACCTTGTGGTGGACCTTGACGATGGTCAGGCCGTCTATGTCCTCCGGCTTCTCGACCTTCTTGGGGAACGGCATCCCCGCCTTCTCAAGGAGCCAGTAGTAGTCCCTCTCGTCCCCTCTCTCCTCGGACCTCAGCAGGTTCCTGCTGCCGACCATGGGCATCTTGAAGTCGTTCTCGACCGCGTCTATGCCGCAATAGGATACGAAGGACCTGTTCGGGACGAACAGCACGTTGTCGTTCATCAGTCCTTTCTGGACATCCGGCTTCAGGACGTCGCTGAACTTGTCGAGCACCAGGGCGTCGTCGACGACCCCTCTGACGATGTTCCCCTGCGGGTCCCTCTGCGATTTGAAGTACTTGGAGAAGGTCGCGTCCCTGCCGCGCTGGCATACGGCGACGGTCCTGAAGCCTTCGGAAATGGCGCCGTCACAGGTGTCCAGGGCCGAGTGGGATGCGACGACACCGATCTTGGCCTTCTTGAGGTCGTACCTCTCGAGATTGCCAAGAACCTCGTCTCTGCTGATCATATGGATTCCTCGGTCCAGAGTATGTGTTGGTCTTATATGATGTTCTTGTTCGAGTCGGAGCGGGCCAGGCCGATCAGGTCCACCGGCGCGGGATCCGGCAAGGCCCCGAACACCCCCTTGAAGTACCGCGTGCGGTTGTTGTGGTTCTTCTGGGTGCGCTCGATGCTGGTTATGGGCACGATCCTCCCGTCGTCGACCATGAACACGTTGCGGGGGCTGGCCTCCTCGAGCAGGACGGTGCTGTGGGTGGCCGCGATGATCTGTCCGGGGGCCTCCGCGAGGCACTTCTCGAATATGGTCTTCAGCACCAGCTCGTGGATGCAGTGCTCCACGTCGTCTATGAGCGCCACGCCTCCGCCCGCCGTCTTGAGCAGGCCAGGGAGTATGCGGACGGCCTCGCGTATGCCCTGGCTCTCCTCCTCCAGGGGGATCTCCGCGTCGGTCCCTTCCTTGCCTATGGCCATCATGTACGAGCCGTCATCGGACGATTCGTACCTGGCCGACGTCACTCCTCCGAACATGGACGGGAGGAACGCGTCCGCGGCGGCCGCGAAGCCTTCCAGGGAATCCTCGTCGCCGTCGATCCCGGACTCCGGGCACCTGTCCACCTGGCGGGGGCCCAGGTTCTCGTAGCCGGGGCGGCAGACGACTATCTCGTCGACGTATCCTATGAAATCAAGGACCCCGGTCCCCAGGAGTTCGGACAGCCCCTGCCTGCCGCATTCCTTCTGCTCGCGCCACAGGATGGAAAGGAAGGTGTGCTTCCCCCAGTTTTTGCGGACCTCGTACTCGAACGCGTCCTTGGCGGCCGCGCTCTTGAAGAGCTGCCTGCTGAAGACCATGCGGTCCTCGCCTTCCGCGCGGAGGTCGTATATGCAGCCGGAATTCTTGTTGATGGTGTAGTCCAGCCTCTCGCGGATCAGGTCCCCTTCAGGATCGAACTCCATCAGGTACTCCCCGTCCTCATGGTCGTTCGTGAACCAGAAACGCAGCGACATGGGGCCCTCGGAGCCGTATCTCCTGGCCGACGATGCGAGTTCGCGTACGTCCGTCTCGGATTCGAGCGTGAGGGCGGACAGCTTCAGGAATGCGACCGCGTCGATGACGCTCGATTTCCCGCTGCCGTTGGGTCCGTACAGCAGGGCGACGTGGTTGGCCCTTCCGAGGTTCCCGTCAGTGAGATCCATCTCCGTTTTCCCAAAAGTCTTGAAGTTTTCTAGGAGGATTCTTCTGAACATGATATTGACGAGTGTAAAGAAATTCATTTGATATATTTTATTTCAAAACATTTGATTTTCATAACGCAAAGGGAATGAAATGAAGGGCTGAGAACAGAGGGGGGATAAGAAGTAGCCTCGTGCAGATTCGAACTGCAGTCGCAGGATCCAGAGTCCCGCATGATTGACCACTACACTACGAGGCTATCGAACCACCCGATTTATTCCTCGTTCTAAAAGTTTTCTATCAGGTCGGCTGTCGTCATCGGCCTGATAGTACTCGTCCAACGTGTTTTGCTCCTGGTCTCCGTCCAGCACGGACTTGATCCTCTTCAGGAGGAACGCGACCTCCTTCCCCTTGTCCGTGAGCATGTACGTCGTCGCAGGGTGGGGCTTCTCGACTTCCAAGACGCTCAGCAGTCCCGCATCCGCCAGCATCGACGCCCTCTTCTTGATCTTGTCGTACCCGCTGCTGACGCGGAGGAGCTCTTTCGAATGCACCTCCTTCTTGTCGAGGACCAGCAGCATTATCCCGGCCAGGTCGCTCTCGCAGAACAGCCACTTGTAGTCCGTCGGCATCGTTCCCCTCCGGACACCAGGGCCCTGACGGTCTCTTCCAGGTCGTCATTGTCGATGTCGAAGGTGCCTTCGACGCACCTCTCCACCACGGTCTCCAGCGCCGCTATGAACTTTCCGCGTTCGGTCAGGACGTAGCTGAACGACAGGCGCGGGGATTCAGTGTGATCCTTGATTACGAGCCCCATCTCCGACATGCGGTCGAGAGCCTCCTTCCTGGTGGTGAAGTTCCTGACCACATCTTCCAGGTCGGCGAGATTGCAATCCCCCTTTTCCAGAAGGGCGACTAAAAGGCTCTATCCGTTCCTGTCCAGAGCGGGCTTCGATTGGGCGTCCCTCATGCCTGGTTCTAAATTAGTCGCAATAATTAGTTATTTTTGTACAAAAAGTCATATAAATACAAATTTGTACGAAAGTACAAATCTGTAGTTAAGTACAGTTTTGTATTCGGAAGGGAGGCGGGCGGGGGCCCGTCCGCCATGGTTTCACTGGATCGCTTTCTTGACCTTCTCGTAGATCTCGTCGATGGAGCCGACGCCGTCGATGGTGACCAGCTTCTTCTTGGCGTAGTAGTAGCCGACGAGGGGCATGGTCTTCTCGCGGTAGGTCCTGAGCCTGTTGAGCACGGTGGCCTCTGTGTCGTCGTCCCTCTGGTAGAGCTCCGATCCGCACTTGTCGCAGATCCCGTCCTTCTTGGGAGGGTTGTGGACCAGGTGGTAGACGGCGTTGCAGGAGGGGCAGGAGCGCCTCATGGTGATCCTCTTGATGAGCTCCTCGTCCGCCACGTCGAGGTTCAGGGCGATGTCCACGTCCATCTGCTCGCCGAGGGCGTCGGCCTGCTCGAGGGTCCTGGGGAACCCGTCCAGGATGACCTTGCCGTTCGCGGCGGCCATCTTCTCCTTCATGAGGCCGATGATCAGGTCGTTGGGGACGAGGGCGCCGGCGTCCATGTAGGTCTTCGCCTTCTTGCCGAGCTCGGTCTGGTTCTTCACGGCCTCGCGGAGCATGTCCCCGGTGGACAGCTTCACGTATCCGAATTCGGAGCACAGCTTCTCGCCCTGGGTGCCTTTTCCGGACCCCGGGGGGCCGAGGAGGACAATGGTGGATTTCATGGTCCGTCGAGTTGGTTCTGGTATATAAACTGTTGACGGCCGGCATTCCGCCGTCCGCATCCCGGAGGCGTCCGTCCACGGGGAATCACCTATATACGCTTTCAATCATGGGCACCAACAGGTGTTCCAATGGAACAGGAGATAATCGACCAGATTGAGAGGATCGTCGGAAAGGAGGGCTATTCCGTCGAGCCCGCCGTCCTGTACACGTACGGCTTCGACGCCTCCATCTTCCACAAGACCCCCGACATGGTGGTCCAGCCCAGGACGACCGAGCAGGTCTCCGAGATCATGAAGATCGCCAGCAGGCACAAGATTCCCGTGGTCCCGAGGGGATCCGGGACAGGCCTCTGCGGATCCGCCGTGCCCATAAGGGGCGGGATAGTCATGGCCATGCAGAGGATGAACAAGATCAAGAGGATCAGCGTCGCGGACCTCTGGGTCGACGTAGAGGCGGGCTGCATCTACAACGACCTCAACGCGGAGCTCGCCAAGTACGGGTTCTTCTTCCCCCCGTCCCCCGGCTCGGCCGAGGCATGCCAGATAGGCGGGATGGTGGCCACCAACGCCTCCGGCATGCGCGCGGTGAAGTACGGCGCCACCAGGGACTTCGTCCTGGGGCTGACGTTCGTGAAGGCCGACGGGGAGATAGTGCGCTGCGGGACCAGGACCATCAAGGACGCGTCCGGATACCAGCTGGCCCGCCTCATGTGCGGCTCCGAGGGCACCTTGGGAGTGATCACCGAGGTGACCCTCAAGCTCACCACCAAGCCCAAGAAGTCCGCCTCCTGCCTGTGCGGGTTCAACACCGTGGAGGACGCGGGAAGGTGCATATCCGCCATAATCGCCAAGCCGCTGATCCCGGCATCCTGCGAGCTCATGGACAGCGTGAGCATAACCGCCGTGAACAAGGCCCGCGGGAATCCCCTTCCTTCGTGCGGGGCGCTGTGCATCGTGGAGGTCGACGGGGAGACCGACGAGATCATCGACAGGGACCTCGCGATAGTCAAGGAGGTGGCCGAGTCCGTCGGAGCCGTCTCCGTCACGCCCACGAAGGACAAGGGCCTGATCGCCCAGTGGACCGACGCCAGGAAGTCCGTCATGACCTCCCTGTCCGCCCTGAAGCCCGGATGCGCCTCGGTGTCCCTGGCCGACGACATGGGGGTTCCCGTGTCGCAGGTGCCCAAGGCCGTCAAGGCGTTCCAGGAGATCGCCGAGAAGTACGACGTGACCATAGCGACCTACGGCCACGCCTCCGACGGCAACCTCCACACCAAGATGGTCATAGACCCCACGGACAAGGACGAGTGGGACAGGGGCGTCAAGGCCGTCAACGAGATCTTCGACGTCTGCGTCGAGCTCGGCGGCACCGTCACCGGCGAGCACGGAGTGGGAATCTCCAAGGCCCCCAACTACATGAAGGAGAGGGCTTCGGAGCTTTCGTCCATCAAGGCCATCAAGAAGGCGATGGACCCCGACAACATCCTGAACCCCGGGAAGCTCGAGCAGTGGGTCGGCCCGTTCCTCGGGAACCTTAGGTACCCTTGCAAGGAATACATGTGAGGGGGAATCCCCCCTCCAAACTTTTTCAAGCGTTTTCGTTCAAATCGTGTAATAGAAGCTCATGCGCATGAGGGCGATGAACTCGACGGCGCACACGGCAATCCCGGCGATCCATATCCAGACGTTCCACTTGATGACCTTGGAGCCGTCCAGCGGAGGGATCGGGATGAGGTTGAACAGGCCGAGGGAGGCGTTCAGGCTCGCGAGGAGGTAGAACGGCACGACCCAGACGCTTCCGTTCACCAGAAGGCTTCCGGCAAGGCCGACCGCCGCGAACACCATGTTCACCGCGGGCCCTGCTATGCTTATCTTCCCGTTGGTCTTGTTGTCCAGGTTCCCGGCGATCATGACCGCCCCGGGGGCGGCGAACAGGAACCCCGCCAGAGAGAGGACCAGGGTGAAGGCGAGGCCGGCGGGGAACATGCGGTATTCCGACCAGTATCCGCTTTTCTGGGCGGTGATCTTGTGCCCCATCTCGTGGAGCAGGAAGCTGACCACCACCAGTCCGACGCAGGCGAGGAAGAGCCCGACGTAGGCCATGGCCCCCTCCCCGAACGTCGTCCGGAAGGCGGTCAGTATGAACGTGTTGTTCCTCGTCGCGAACATCAGCATGAACGCCAGGGACAGAACCGCCACGGAGATGGAGATGTCCCTGATCTCCGTCCTGCTGAAGCGTCCCGACGAAACCTTCCTGCCGAAATCCATGCGTGCCGATTCATTCACTCATAGATAAAATCTGATATCCCGTCCCGTCCGGTTTGATATACGTCGAGGGGCATATTCCCGGCGGTGCTTCGCATTGTCCCAGAGAAACGTCGCCAACGGAAAGGTCCCCGCCGCATGGTGCGACTCCTGCGGCACCATTCTTCTCGGAGACCGCTGCTCCGTCTGCGGCTCGTCCGGAAGGGAGTTCGAGATCAACAGCCCCGGAGACGTCAGGCCGTGCATGGGGGACAGCGTAGACATGGTCCTCGGCCTTTTCAGCGAGGCGTTCGGCACGGACTCCCCGCTGAGGGGGAAGGCGATGTTCCTCAACAAGGTCCCCGGCGAGGATCGCGCCGACGAGGTCGTCGCATTCGGTGCGGTCATAGCCGTCGTCAGGTTCGACCTCAGGCTGGACCGCATGGTCCTTGACCTCAGGCAGGCGGGCGCGGAGCTCTTCTCGGAGGAGGCCGTCAAGGGGGTGGTGCGCTTCGCAGGGATGTCCGGACACCTGAAAGGGAAGGCCATCCCGGGGCAGAACGTCACCGAGTGCATCGGGGAGTTCCGGGAGGGCGCCCCGCTGATACTCAAGAAGGGGTCCAAGATAGGGGCCGGGGTCGCGCTGGCATCCTCCGAGGGAATCAGGGATGCGGAGAAGGCCGTGAGGATCCGCGACATAGCCGTGCCCGAATGGACGTTCGAATCCAAGGACGCGGACCTGTCCGACTTCGTGAGGTGCAACAGGGACCACGTCCGCCGCCTCGCCCGCCGCGGGGTCAGGGAGATAAAGGAGTTCATGAAGGGCTCCTGCGGAGGCCTCCCCGTCACGGTCTCATTCTCGGGCGGGAAGGACTCCCTCGCGGCCTACGGGCTCGCCCGCGAGGCGGTCGGAGACCTGGACCTGATGTATCTGGACACGGGGCTCGAGTTCCCCGAGACCGTCGGGTACGTCCGCCGCTTCGCCGAGAAGGAGGGCAGGAGGCTTCATGTCGCGTCCGGAGGCGACGGGTTCTGGAGCAACGTGGACGCGTTCGGGCCGCCGGCGAAGGACTTCAGATGGTGCTGCAAGGTCTGCAAGCTGGGTCCGGCCACGTCGATGATAGAGTCGGATTTTCCGAAGGGCACCGTCACCGTGGAAGGCAACCGCTGGCTGGAGTCCTACGCCCGCTCGGGGATAGGTTTCGTCACCAGGAACCCCTTCGTCCCCAACCAGGTCAACCTGAATCCGATACGCTCGTGGCGCGCCGCGGACGTGTGGGCGTACATCCTCTATTCCGGCCTGGAATACAATCCGCTCTACGACAGGGACTTCGAGAGGATCGGGTGCTATCTGTGCCCCTCGTGCCTGTCCAGCGAGTGGAGGAACACCGGGAGGATACATCCCGAGCTGTATTCCCGTTGGGAGGATTACCTGAAGGATTACGCGAGGAGGTCCGGCCTTTCGGACGAGTACGTCCGCATGGGGTTCTGGAGGTGGAAGGTCCTTCCGCCCAAGATGGTCCAGCTGGCCGGGGACATGAACGTCAAGGCGGTTCCGGAATCGGGTTCCGGACCCTCGATGGACGTCTTGAAAGGTGCCTCCCCATGCGCCGCCGGAGGGTACTCCGTCGAGGCGGTCGTCCACGTCAGGAGGAGCAGGGACTTCTCATACGTCGAGGACGCGCTGCGCACGTTCGGGGACACCAAGTACTCCCCGGACTACGAGATCGCCATGCTCAGGACCCCCATAGGAAGGGCCAAGCTGTTCGGAGGAGGGCAGGTGTCCGTGACCGCCCCGGACGCGGGGAAGGCCAGGGAGGTCTTCTCGATGGCGGTCAAGGCGCTGGTCAGGGCGCAGATGTGCACCGAGTGCGGGATTTGCGCCAAGAGCTGTCGCAGGCGCGCCATCAGGATATCCGGCGGGATGAGGGTAGACCCCGATAGGTGCACTGCATGCGGCCGCTGCGAGGAGTCCTGCATGGTAATGCATTATTACGACAAGCTCATGGGCGGGACCTCGGGCGGTAAGGGTAAAATACGGCGACGATGTGGGCTTGGCATGGATCTGATCTTCGGCCTCGCCATGGTCCTCGGGATAGGCCCCGCGCTGGCTCTCATGTACCTAGTGGTCAGGAACTACACTTATCCCAGGGTGGAGCAGCCGTTCTTCAGCGACCCCGCCTTCTTCGGCCTGTTCGTGGTCGGGCTGGTGATAGGCTCCGTCCTGTTTCTCGCGCTGACGACGTTCAGGTTCGCGTCGAACCCCATATACATGGTCCTGTTCGCGGCGGTCGAGATGATGGCCATACTGGTCGTCATGAACCTCCGGAGGTTCCGCGGCAAGTCCGACTCCGTGTTCTACGGGTACGGCCTAGGCCTCGGGATGGCCAGCGGCCTGGCGACCGGCATATGCTTCGTCACGGCGAACGCCGCCGAGTCGTTCGACGCCTCCGCGGTGGCCATCATAGCGATCTCCGTGTCGCTCTCCCTGATCCTAGGGGCCAGCGCCACCGACGTCGGAGAAGGTATAGCCAGGAACTACCCCAACCAGTACCTCCTGAAGGGGCTGATCCCGCTGGTGGCGTACAACCTGCTCCTGACCGTCGCCCTTCACGGAGGGGAGATGGGAGGCGTGATCGTGTACTACGCCTGCCTCGTCCTCATGGTGGTAATCTCGGCGCTCTACTTCTACCGCAACATGTACGTCAGGCTTCCCGGCGTCGTGAGGGACGTCCTCAAGATGGAGGGGAAGAAGCGCGACGTGCCCGGAAGGCGACGCTCAGGCCTTGTACCTGCCGGGCCTGACCTCGATGATCAGGCACCGGTCCAGCATCGCCGAGACCATCTTCTCCGCCTTGTCTCCGGCGATCTCGCGGACGTCCTCCATGGTGAACTCTCCCTTGAGCTCCGTGAGCCCCTCCGCGAGGATCTCCATCTTGGTCTCCAGCCCGGAGCAGCGCTCGTACCTGTAGACGAGCGTGGAATGGGGGTCCGCCTCGGCGATGCGCCCCTTCTTCGCGGAGGCGTCGTGAGGGACGAACCCGGATGCCTGCGCCAAGGCCTCCCTCACCGCACCCTGGTCGTTGGATGTGAAGTATACCGTGGCCGCGGAGCTGTCCAGTGGGGTTCCGCAGTAGGGGCACCTGCTCGTCTTCTTCGACAGGTCCACGACCCTGGGGCGTCCGCACGACTCGCACTTGCACAGGCCGTAGGTCATCAGATCGCCTGTACTCGCTGAATACGAGCGCGGCCAGGCAGCATCCGTAATGGTCCATGGGGATGGACAGCTCCTCGGTCAGGAACCGGGTCTCCTCGAACTCGGTCCCCCTCACGCGGGCCATCTCCGCCATCTTCCATCCCAGGATCTCCTTGAGGGACTCCGCCGAGCCGTGTATGTGGCCCTCGGCGACGTATCCTCCCTTCCCGTCCTTGCGGTACGCGTAGGCGATCCCGGCGGATATCGTCTCCCCCTCGCATCCGCGCATCTGGGCGAGGACGCAGTGGGTGACGGCGCCCATGGGCATCTTCTTCATCTCGGTCATCTCGGCGCCCTCCGGTATCACCGAGGACACCGACACCAGGTTCTGCTCGCCTATGCCGGCTTTGATGAGCGCTATGTCGAAGGCGTTGAGGTCGGAGACCTCGCTCACCGCGGAACTGCTGGTGATGAAGAATCTAGAGGGCACGAGCTCCATGGTGATGCCAACGGCAGGACGTTATTATCCTTGTCGGTCGCAGGCGCCTCCGCTTCCGAAGCATCGGCACAGTGCTTTTTGAAGGTTAATTATAAATTTCCGGCATCCGTCTTGCAACCATGGCAGATGACAAGTCTCGTCCATTGTTGATAACGATCATCGCTATACTATACTTCATCGCAGGAGTTCTGGGTGTCTTGGCAGGCATCCTGCTGTTGGTAGGCGGTGCCGCTGTCGGCGAACTGGCGCTGGGAGGAATGACCGGCGGTATTCTGGTGGTCATGGGCCTTATAAACCTGGTCATAGCAGGAGGATTCTGGAACGGCTGGAAGGCCATCTGGTATCTTGCAGTGATCTTCGGGTTCATTTCGATCATCCTTTGCGTGGTCGGCCTGTTCACCACCGGCGGCGTGTCGATCGTGGGCCTCATAATACAGGCTCTGCTCCTGTACTACATGTTCAGGCCCAACGTCAAGGAGTTCTTCGGAATCTGAAGGACCGGAAACGGGGGGAAGGCCCCCATCTTTAATCTTTTCCGGGTCAGCCGTAGAAGGGCGAGTCGTCCACGGGCTGTTCCGGCGCCGTCAGGCGCTTGTTGATCTCCTCGGCCTCCTTCAGGAGCATGGACGTCCCGACCTTGAGCCCCGGGACTATCTTCGACATGGGCCCCATGACCTCGGCGGCGGATCCCGGGTCGGGTATGCTCTGGTTCCCAGGAACCATTATGGAGATCACGCTGAACCCCGCAAGCGGCCCGTCGTAGAGCATGACTCCGGTGGTGCCGCGGACCATGCCGCTCTCCATCCTCGGGAGCCTTCCCTTCTTGATCATCTCGGCGGCGGACGGCCCCGAGCCGCACGCGCTCATCTTGTCGTCCTGGCTCATGCGGGGGACCCCTTCGAGGCACACGATCTCCTCGGTGCCTATGGAGCGCAGATAGTCCATGATCTCGTGGGCGACCTCGTAGCACTGGTCCGGCTTGGGGGCGTATTCCGAGAGGCAGACGACCACGTCCTTGCCCTTCTTGCCCCTCTTCTCCTTAGCCTTGTGCCCGTAGATCCTTATCGGCGGATAGGCGGAGCCTTCGTATATGAAGCAGTAAGGCGGCAGGTCGGACCCGGAAATCCCGGCGACGACCTTCATCTTCAGCTGCGACACGTAGTAGTTGGCCGCGATGGAGCTGACCAGCCCGCTGCTTGGAAAACCGACGATCGCGACAGGGCTGTCCAGTTCCATGTCGGCATATCTGACGGTCCTTATCATCATGGCTCCGGGAACACGCTAAATGTAATAATGTGTTTCGCGGTCGCCCTCGCATGAGCGGTCACGAGATAACGGTCTCCAGGACCTCCGGCGGCATACCGGTGGTCACGGAGTCGGTCCCCGGAAGCCAGAGCGCCGGATACATGATTTGCGTCGCCACAGGGTCCCGCGACGAGACCGAGGGCATGTTCGGGATATCCCACCTCCTGGAGCACACGGTCTTCAGGGAGACTGGCACCAGGGACTCGTACCAGATGGCCAAGGAGATCGAGGGCGCCGGCGGAGAGATCAACGCATTCACCGGCAGGGAGATGACCGCGTTCTACGGAGTCACCATCAAGGAGACCGCCGAGGTCGCCATGGACATCGTCGGGGAGATAGTCGCAGACCCCAAGATAGACGAGGAGGACACCGAGCTAGAGAAGAAGATAGTCCTCCAGGAGCTCAGCATGGTCAAGAGCGAGCCCGAGACCTACATCCGCGACCTTTTCGAGTCCCAGCTCTGGAGGGGGCACCCCCTGTCCCAGGACGAGGGAGGTGACGAGAAGCTGGTCGCGAGGATGACCCATAAGGACCTCCGCGGATATTACGAGGAGAAGTACCTGATCCCCAATCTGGCGGTGGCCGCGGTGGGGGCCGTCGACCCGGACGTCACCGCGGAGTGGGCCGAGGGGGCTCTGGACGGGCTGACGGGAGGCTCCAGGAACGTCCGCCGCGCCCCTGAGGCGCCCAGGTCAGGGTACAGGTTCGTCAAGAACGACGCGGACCATTTCCAGATAGCCATGGGGTTCCCGTCGTACGGGGCGTCCCATCCCGACAGGACGGCCGCGTCGATGCTGAGCGCGATTCTTGGGTCCGGGACCAGCTCCAGGCTGTTCCAGGCGGTGAGGGAGCGCAAGGCGCTGGTGTATTCCATATACAATTCCGTGTCGCAATGCAGCGACGCCTCGTCCATGGCCACGTACATGTCCTGCACGGGGTCCAACGTCCGCGAGGCCCTGGGGACGGCGGCCTCCGAGATGTCCAGGCTCCTCCGCGAGGGCTTGGAGAAGGGCGAGCTGGAACGCGCCAAGAGGCTGGTGAAGGGAGCGAACGTCCGTGCAATGGAGTCCACCGAGAGCAGGCTCTACAGGCTCGGGGTGAACTACATGCTCAACGGGTCCGCCGAGCGTCTGGAAGACCGCCTGGCCAAGATAGACGCCGTCACCGAGGACGACGTCATGCGCGTGGCCCGGGACATCCTCAGGCCGGAGCGCCTGAACGTGGTGGTCCTCGGGAAGGACGGCAAGAAGCCGGGCGACGTCGACCCTCTGGCGCTCGGCCTCTGAGCTCCTTCAGGATGTGGAGCACGGCGGATTTCCCGCTCTCCACGGCGGCCTCGACCGCGGGGGTCATGGTCTCGCTCATGGTGCGGATGTCCTGGACCTCCACGGCTACGAACCTGATCTCCTCAGGCATGATGCCCGGGTCCATCTGACGCCCTATCTTCACGGCGGTGGGCAGGTTGACGTCGTGGCATGACGCCCCCGCCACGGCCTCCTCGAAGTCGGCCTCTTTGAACAGGAGGACGGTGCCGGGATCGTACTTCATGGTCTGGATGGCGTCGACGATCACGGCGTATCTGTAGCCGTGGATGACCGGGAGGATGTCCAGCCCGCCCACGGCTTCCTGGCAGCAGTCCACCCCGGGAAGATTCAGGGCCTGTACCCCCTCGGATATCCTCAGGCCGACGGCGTCGTCGCACATTATGGGGCTGCCGAGACCTACGACCACGGAGTCCGCATCGCGCTCGCAGAATCCTTTGCTCATCGTCTCCTCATCCCGGGGGTCCGATAATACCGTTTCGTCCGCGCCATCCTTTAATTCGTGGGAGCGCCTCACGTCCGTCATGAAGATAGCCGCGAAGGTGTCCCTGGAGGTGAACGGCACGGCCGTCACCGCCCGCCAGCTCGAGGCCCTCCTTGCCGTCCAGGAGTGCGGCAGTCAGTCCGAGGCCGCCAGGCGGCTGGGCATCTCCGTGCCGGTCCTCCACAGGTACGTGGCCTCGGCGGAGGCCGCCGCAGGGACCGACCTCCTCAAGACGACCCCCTCGGGTTCCGTCCTGACGCCGGCGGGCCGGGAGCTGGCCGAGTACGCCCGCGCCATGTCCTACAGGTGCAGGGACGTCCGCGGGTTCACCGTCTGCTGCAGCCCGGTCATGGAGGACCTGATGCATTTCGCGGTATCGTCGGCTAAGCTCACGAAGGCCTCCGTGGTCGTCTCCGACGACGAGAACAGCATATCCATGATGCTGGAGGGCCGTGCGGATTTCGCCCTCATCGACGATCCCCTGTACCTTTTCGACCTGGAGGGCTTCGAGATGCAGGAGATAGGGTACATGGGGATGGTCCTCGTGGACAACGGGCCATCCTTCATCCGGTACAAGTACGGGGCGCAGAGGGTCGCGTTCATGTATCTTGATTCTTTAGACAGGGAGTATACCGTGGATGCCGAGACCCCCTCGGTCCAGGAGCTGCTGTCGTCCGGGAAGAGCTTCTTCGTGGACGAGTCGGTCCTGACCAGGCGGAACCTGCGCATCAAGAGCGCGGTGGACCCCAAGATGCTCCGCCATGCCGTCACGGCCATCTACCGCAAGGAGACCCGCAACGTGTCTAGGCTGATGGTGGCCCTGGTTTCCAGGAATTTCCGAGGAATGTTTTACCTATAACGGTAATACATTTCCCGTTCTACCTGTCTGTATTATATACGCTGTATCCGTTCCTCGTCTCGATACTATGGTAACGCCCAACCCCGATTTTGCCAAAGAGATCGCCGCGGCCGGCGGTGAGGAAGTCAAGATGTGCTTCCAGTGCGGAACCTGCACCGCGGGCTGCCCCTCTGGCAGGCAGACCGCCTACAGGGTCAGGAAGCTCATGAGGATGGCTCAGCTCGGACTCAAGGAGCAGATCGTCAACAGCGAGGAACTCTGGCAGTGCAGCACCTGCTACACCTGCGTCGAGAGGTGCCCCCGCCAGGTCCCCATCGTCGACATCGTCATCGCCCTCAGGAACATCGCCGTCGCAGAGGGCCACATGTACGACAACCACAAGAAGACCGCCCAGAACCTCGCCAACTACGGACACACCGTCCCCGTTCAGGACAAGATCTCCGCCCTCAGGAAGGAGCTGGGTCTCCCCGAGGTTCCCCCGACCGTTCTGGCGAACGCCGCCGCGAAAGCCGACCTGGACAAGATCCTCAAGGCCACCGGCTTCTGCAAGATCGTGGAGTGATTACAATGGCAAAATACGCGTTTTTCCTTGGATGCATCGCGCCCCTCAGATACCCTGGAATCGAGAAATCCACCAGGGAGGTCTGCAAGGCTCTCGGAATCGAGCTTGTCGACCTGACCGACGCCAGCTGCTGTCCCGCCCCCGGAGTCATCAGGGCCTTCAACAAGAAGACCTGGCTCGCGGCCGCCGCCAGGAACCTGGCTCTCGCCGAGAAGGCCGGGCTCCCCATAGTCACCATCTGCAACGGATGCTACGGATCCCTCTTCGACGCCGCCCACGAGCTCAAGGAGAACCCCGAGCTCCTCGCCGACGTCAACAAGATCCTCGCCGAGATCGGAATGGAGTACAAGGGAACCACCGTCGTCCGCCACTTCGCCGAGGTCCTGTACAAGGACGTCGGATGCGACGCCATCAAGGCGAAGATCACCAACCCGCTCGAGTACAAGGTCGCGGCGTTCTACGGATGCCACTTCCTCAAGCCCAGCGCGATCAAGGAGCTCGACGACCCCGAGAACCCCCACATCCTGGACGACCTCATCGAGGCCACCGGCGCCAAGAGCATGCCCAGGGCCAACAAGATGCTGTGCTGCGGAGCCGGAGGAGGACTCAAGGCCGCCTTCGGAGACGTCTCCAAGAAGTTCACCCAGACCAACCTGGAGAACATGAAGGCTTCCGGAGCCCAGTTCATCATCGACGTGTGCCCGTTCTGCCACCTGCAGTTCGACGGCTCCCAGAAGGACCTCGGATTCAACATCCCCGTCCTCCACCTGTCCCAGCTCATGGGACTGGCCATGGGCATGAAGGCCGACGACCTCGCCCTCGCCGTCCACCAGACCCCCGTGGTCCTCTGAAACCTGAACGAGGGGGACTCCCCCTCTTTTTTCTCCATCATTCAAGCGTCCGGCAAACCATAATTACGGCGCGGGCGATTTCCCGGCGTGGACAGGGAGTCTCGCATCATACGTACCAGCGCCGTCGGGATAGTTGTCAACGTCCTTCTGTCGGCATTCAAGGCGTTCGTGGGAGTCGTGACCGGCTCCATAGCCGTCACTATGGACGCGGTCAACAACATGACCGACGCCTTGTCCTCCGCGATCACCATAATCGGGACGAAGCTGTCCACGAAGAAGCCGGACCGCGAGCATCCCTACGGCTACGGCAGGATAGAGTACCTGAGCGCGATGGTCATCTCCGTCATCGTGCTCTACGCGGGAATCACCGCCTTGACGGAGTCGGTCGGGAAGATAATAGACCCGGTCGTCCCAGATTATACCGTCCTGCCCCTCGTCATCATCGCGGTCGCGGTCGCGGTCAAGGTCTTGCTGGGACTGTATTTCAAGAAGGTCGGGAAGGAGGTCGGCTCCAAGTCACTGACCGCCTCCGGCGTGGACGCGCTCATGGACTCGGCGGTCTCCGCCGCCACCCTGGTCGCGGCGTTCGTGTTCATCGGCCTGGGGCTGAGCCTGGAGGCGTGGCTGGGGGCGGTCATCGCGGTTCTGGTCATACGCACCGGCATCGAACTGCTCAAAGACACGCTCTCGGACATCTTGGGGAGGAGGATGCCGCCGGAGGAGTCCAAGGCGATAAAGGAGACCGTGTGCTCCTTCGAGGGCGTGCACGGCGCCTACGACCTCATCCTCCACAGCTATGGGCCGGACGTCTCCATAGGGTCTATACACATCGAGGTCTCCGAGGACATGACCGCGGGCGAGATAGACCTGCTCGAGCGCCGGATATTCGAGAAGGTCTTCAGGGAGAACCACGTCTATCTCACGGGGATAGGGATCTATTCCACGAACCATCAGGACGAGGAGGTCAAGGCCATATGCGACGACATCCGGGAGATCGCGGCGGGATACCCGGACGTGGTCCAGACCCATGGCCTGTTCGTGGACAAGGAGCGCAGGACGATAACCGTGGACACCGTGGTGTCGTTCGACTGCGACGACCGGGAAGCCGTCGCCGGCAGGATCAGGGAGGAGATACGTTCCAGGCATCCCGGGTACGCCGTCCAGGTCCAGATCGACTCCGATGTCAGCGATTGATCCATCGCTCCTGCGACGAGGCCCGCGACATCTATTTGTATGCCACGTCGGCTGATATCTGCATGGAGATCAAGGCCATCAAGTTCAGGAAGGACGGCTTCGCCACCCAGGCGTTCGCCTTCGGCGGAGAGGAGGGCGTCGAGCGCTTCGATCCGAACATGCGTTACAGGTCGGGCCTGACCAACTATCTCATCGATACCGGGGACGAGGTCATCCTGGTGGACACGGGGATCCCGGCCGGCACGCCGGAGGAGGTCCCTGACGAGAAGACCATGATATACACGGGCAGGGACATCTGTACCTACATGGAGGCCTTCTCCGCCCTGGGGTACAAGCCGGAGCAGGTGACCAAGATACTCTTGACTCATAAGCACAGCGACCACTCGGGAGAGCTGAAGTCCTTCCCGAACGCCAGCATCTACGTCAACGAGGACGAGCTGGATGCGGAGGAGCTCAAGGGCATCCCGAACATCGTGCCCGTCAAGTTCACCGACGGCCCTTATTACAACTTCCCAGAGAGCCAGAAGATTGCAGATGGAGTGTACTACATCAAGGCCAGGGGCCACACCAAGGGGAACAGCCTGGTGGTCGCGGAGAGCGACGGGCTGTTCTACATGATGCACGGCGATCTGACATACGTGGACGAGGCATTGTACGCGAACAAGCTCTCGGTCGTATACGAGGACCTCCCTGCCGCCCGTACGACCATGGACCGTGTCAGGGAGTTCATCATGCATCATCCGACGGTTTACCTCTCCACCCACACTCCGCAGGGATACGAGAACCTCGAGGGAAGGAGGGTCGTGGACCTGAACAACCCGCCCGATACGATTCCATTGGGGGAGGTCACGTTCAAGACGGCCACCGGGAAGTACGTATGCTCCGTGTGCGGATACGTCTACGACCCCGCCGTCGGAGATCCTACCCGGGGAATCCCGCCTGGGACGGCCTTTGAGGACCTTCCCGACGATTGGCGCTGCCCCCGTTGCAAGAACCCTAAGAAGGTTTTCAACAAGGCCTGAGTCCTTTAAGGCCGGTCGTCTTCGGAAAGGCGCCGGCCTCCTTTCATCATGACCATGCCTTTTTCACCTGCTTCTCCGCCCGAGTCCGGAACCGGCATTTTTCGGATAAATTTTTAATATATGCGGTACCATTTTTTTAAGGACATTATTATCCTTAAAGTGATAAAATAAAATGTCTGGCTATCGGCGTTTCGAGGCTGCTTGGAAGATTGTCCTGTTTGAGAACGTTTTAATACCTTCAGCGGTTGGACGATGAACAGTAAAAGGAGCTGAACAAATGGCACCGGCAAAGAAACCCAAGGCGTCGGCAGGCCGTAAGGTCAAGGACAAGTGGAAGGCGAAGGAGTGGTACAAGATCCACGCTCCTCGCATGTTCAACGAATCGGAGATCGGAGAGACCCCCTCCGCGGATCCCGAGTACGTCATCGGACGTACCGTCGAGGTCACCGTGCAGGACCTCACCGGAGACTTCTCCAAGATGCACATCAAGCTGAAGTTCAGGGTCGCATCCGTCGACGGATACGACGCGAAGACCGTCTTCATCGGTCACGACCTCACCAGCGACTACGTCAGGAGGCTGACCCGCAGAAGAAAGACCAAGACCGACCACGTCGTCGACATCGTCACCAAGGACGGCTTCGAGTACAGGATCAAGACCATGTCCATCGCCGAGAGGCGCATCCAGTCCTCCCAGGAAGAGGGCATGAGGGCCGTCATCGGCGAGACCCTCGTCCAGATCGGAAAGGAGAAGACCCTCTCCGAGATCGTCAAGGACATCGTCTCCGGAGACCTCGCCAAGGACCTGGCCAGGGCCTGCCGCGTGGTCATCCCCATCAAGAGGATCGAGATCCGCAAGTCCGAGGTCCTCAAGGCCGGAGAGGGAGAGCCCGAGTCCATCATGCCCGCGGTCGAGCCCGTGGCTGAGGAGGAGGCCTCCGCCGAGTCCGAGGAGGCCCCTGCGGCCGAGCCCGAGGCCGAGTGAGAAACCTAAAGGGGCCGTCGGCCCCCTTTCTTTTCCTTTTTGATTCAAATCACTGTTTCGGCCGGACGCCCGCGTTCCGATTGGTTTTTCTGACAACCTTTAAGGAAGGTCGCCTTATGACGGCCCTTGATGGATGAGACCGCCCTTCTTACCAGCATAGCGCTGTTCACGCTGCTTGCAGGCTTCTGCTCCATTGTCTTCAACAAGGCCAAGCTGCCTCCGCTGATCGGATATCTGACCGCCGGGATAGTGATCTCCAACGTCGTAGACGTCAGCGAGACCGGGATGACGGCCGTCGAGCTCCTGTCCGATTTCGGGCTGGTGCTCCTGATGTTCTGCATTGGGCTGGAGATCAATCTCAAGAAGATCAAGAAACAGGGCAAGTTCGCCGTGCTGGTGGCCGTCGTACAGCTTCCTCTCATGGTCCTGGGCGGGATAATCGCGGGCGCCGCCATGGGGTTCAATCAGGTCCAGTCCATCGCTCTCGGCGCTATAATATCCGGATCCAGCACGGCCGTGGTCATGGCCGTCCTCAAATCCCAGAACAAGCTCAACAGGGACCACATCGAGATGCTGGTCCTGATAACCATAATGGAGGACATAGGGCAGGTCATCATACTTTCTATGCTTACCCCGGTCCTCGCGGGGTCGTCGATGGAGGCGTCGGACCTGATAGTACTGATCACCACCATCGCGCTGTTCATGGTGGCGAGCTTCGTCATCGGGCTCAAGCTCGAGGCGGTCCCGAAGCTGATGAACTGGATAACGGACCACGTCCCTCGGGAGACCGCCATCGTCATGGCCGTGGGGATGGCGTTCGGCATGGCCCTTCTGGCTACCAAGGCCGGGCTGTCGATGGCCATCGGGTCGTTCCTGATGGGGCTGCTGATGTCGCCGTCCAGGAAGGGCGAGGAGATAAACGCCGCGATAGAGCCGATGAAGAGCCTCTTCATGGCCATGTTCTTCATATCGGTGGGGATGGAGGTGCGCCTGGGCACGTTGGCAGACAACATCGCCATGGTCCTGGGCGTGTACGTCCTATTCGCATCCCTCAAGACCAGCACCGTGTTCCTCGGCTACTGGATAGGGAGGCAGGACGGGAGGAACGGTTTCCTCTCGGCCGTCGGCCTCACCGCCATGGGAGAGTTCGCGTTCATCATAGCGAAGGAGGCGCTGGACTTCGGCGTGGTGGACGACGGCTTCTACACGTCCATCATAGGAGCGGCGCTGGTGTCGATGGTGTCCCTTCCCATCCTCACGCGTTCTTCGGACAAGATCTGGAACAAATTCGAATCCGGCTGCCCCGCCTTCCTGAGGAAGGGGATAGAGTCGGCCAACGGCTTCAGGGAGGACCTCTACTCAAGCATCTACTCGACCAGCAAGATGGCCAGGAAGACCATGCGCCGCGGAATGACCTACGTGTACGTGGACGTGTTGTTGATCATCTTGATCGAAATCGCCTTCTATGCCGCCGTTCCGACCCTGAGCCCGATGATGGACGGCGTGTACGGGGGCGGGGTGCACACGTGGGACTTCGCGTTCGTGGTGCTGAACTTTCTGGTGCTGATCCCGCCGATAGGGTACATGGTGGAGGGCTTGCGCAGCCTGGACAGGCTGATCGTCGATTGGTCCCGCGACATGGCCGACAGGAGCGGAAGGGGAAAGCCGAGCGTGTACGCCGAGATCCTCGAGATCAATACGTTCGCGATAGTGGCCATCATCGACCTGGCGCTGATAGTCGTAATACCGAACCCGCTCACCCTCGCGGAGCATCTTTTCGTGACCGTCGCGGCGGTCCTGATAGTCGTCGCCCTGATATATCGCCGCCATAAGCGCAGGGCGGCCGTCATGAAGTCGTCGGAGTCGTCTGAAGAAGAACGAAATCGATATAAACCAGCATCCAATCATCCGCCCAAGGCCGGGGTGGCTCAGCCTGGTGGAGCGTCGGACTCATAGGGTTCTGGTCAATAGACCTCTTCCAGGGAAATCCGAAGGTCATGGGTTCGAACCCCATTCCCGGCACCATTTTTCTAATGTGCTTTGCGGTTTTGTTTATAATGCGTACGTCGTTCCCGTTCCGATGAGGCTCATCATATACACTGGGAAGGGAGGCGTCGGGAAGACATCGGCCTCGGCGGCCACCGCGTACAGGCTTTCCAAGCTCGGGTACCGCACCATGCTGGTGAGCGCCGACTCCGCCCACTCCCTCGGGGACTCCCTCGGGGTCGATCTGGGCAAGAGCATAACCAAGGTGGCGGACAGGTTCTATGCGCTGGAGATAGACATAGTCCATGAGATGTACTCCCGCTGGAACGAGATCCAGCAGTACGTCTCCGCATTCATGCTGTCCCAGGGGATGGGGGACATATCCGCGGAGGAGATGGCGATATTCCCGGGGATGGAAATGATCTCCGCCCTGTTTTACCTTAACACCTTCAACAAGTCCGGGGAGTACGACGTGGTCGTCCTGGACACGGCTCCCACCGGGGAGACCCTCAGGCTGCTCAGCTTCCCGGACGTGTCCAACTGGTATCTGGACCGCATGTTCTCCATGGTCAAGCGGATGATCGGCCTGGCCCGCATCACGGTAGGCAGGGTTATGGACATGCCGCTTCCTTCCAAGGAGGTCCTGGAGTCCTTGGAGGAGATCAAGAGGAATATGAAGGACGTGAAGTCCATCCTCGAGGATTCGGAGAGGACCACGGTCAGGCTGGTGCTCAACCCGGAGCATATGGTGATCAAGGAGACCATGCGCGCATACACGTACCTGTGCCTGTATAACAAGAACGTGGAGGCGCTGCTGGTCAACAAGATGATCCCCCCGGAGGCCGGCGACGACGGGTTCTTCTCGGATAAGATGAAGGAGCAGGAGTCCTACATGGAGGAGATACACACCGTCTTCGATCCCCTCGCGATGAAGCGCTGCTACATGATGAGGACGGAGCTAAGGGGGCTGGAGAAGCTGGACCGGATGGCGGAGATGATCTTCGGCGACGAGGACCCTTCCACCGTCTACGCTTCGGAGAGCCCCATGTCTTTCAAGACCGTGGACGGGGTAGACGAGCTGGTCATGAAGATGCCGTTCGTGGACAAGAGCGACATCGACCTGTTCCGCATAGACTCCTCCGTCATAATGGTGCAGGTCGGGAGCCAGAAGCGCAGCATACAGCTTCCGGACGTGCTTGCTCGCGCGGAGGTGGCGGGGGCGACGTTCAGGGACGGGAATCTGGTCATAAAGTTCAAGAGGCGATAGGATGGAGCACAGCGAAGAGGAGATACAGAGGTTCGTGGACGAGAACAGGGACCTGATAGAGGTCATGATGGACAGGGCGGCGCCTGAGGGCCGCAACGTCGGGGAGCCCTCCGGCGACCGCATCCGTTCGAGGGTGGAGGAGGACGCCCTCCGGGCGAGGGCGAGGATGGAGAAGGACACCCGCAGGGCGGAGGACGCCTTCCGCGAGGTCTTCGAGGCTTTCGCGGACCCGGAGGTCCAGAGGCATTTCATGTCCATGGGGATGAGCTTCTTCTTGGGGGTGTCCGCCCTCATGCGCAGGATGCCTGCTCCGGATTTCGTGAAGAGCACGGCGTCGGACATGGAGTCCAGCTGGAAGGAGGCCGCCTGCAGGAGCAACGAGGGCTGCTCCGCCAGGAGGCGCAGGATAGACATCGACGACGGCGTCTCCAAGATGCCCATAGACGTCCAGGGCGACGAAGATGGACATCGAGCAGGGGAGGGCGGCCGTCGCATTCGCGCGTTCCGCCATCGAGTCGGAGACGTCTGGGGCCCCCATATGCGAGGCCCCCAGGGCCCCTGTGTTCGCCGAGCCTCGCGGCGTCTTCGTGACGCTGAACCGCCATCCGGGCGGGGAGCTGAGGGGGTGCATCGGGTATCCTTATCCGGCCATGCCTCTGGCGAGGGCGATCGAGGAGTCCGCCAGGTCAGCATGCCACGATCCGCGTTTCCCGGACCTTTCCCCGGGGGAGGCCGGAGGCGTGACGGTCGAGGTCACTGTCCTCACGGTCCCAGAGGCCGTGCGGAGTTCGGGCCTTGACGATCTCGTCGGCTCGATAGCCATCGGCCGCGACGGCCTGATGCTGGAGCTTGCGGGATTCCGCGGACTGCTCCTGCCCCAGGTGCCCGTGGAGCAGGGCTGGGACGCCAGGGAGTTCTTGGAGGCACTGTCCATGAAGGCCGGGCTTCCTCGCAGGGCTTGGGAGGACCCCCGCGCGAACGTGTACAGGTTCGAGGGGGAGATATTCTCCGAGCCCGAGCCAGGTGCCGAGGCCGTCCGGAGGAGCATCGCATGACTTACGACCTGGTCGTCCGCGGGAACGTCTTCGTGGACGGTGAGACGGGATACCGGGAGATAGGGGTCGAAGACGGCAGGATAGCCTATGTGGGCAGGAGCGCCGGAAGCGCGGACAGGCATGTGGACGCGGGCCCGGGGAAGGTCGTCCTGCCCGGATTCATGGATCCTCATGTACATTTCAGGGACCCCGGGATGACGCACAAGGAGGACTTCTCCACCGGTACCCTCTCGGCGGCGTTCGCCGGTGTCACCTGCATCCTAGACATGCCTAACACCCTCCCCCCGGTCACCGACGTGAAGACCTTGGAGGAGAAGAAGGCGGCCGTGCGCGGAAGGGCCTATGTGGATTACGGGCTGTTCGCCGCGGTGACCGCAGGATGCGACCCTCGGCCTCTGGCGCCCAAGGTCCCCGGGTTCAAGCTGTTCATGGGGTCGACCACCGGGGATATCCTCCTCAACGACGACGCAGACCTGGTCCCCGCGGTCGCCCGCGTGCTGGAGACCGGCAAGCGCATGAGCGTGCATGCGGAGGACGACTCCTTGATATCCAAGGCGCCGGCCGGATGCACTCTCGACCATCTGCGCAACCGCCCCGTCTCGGCCGAGACCGGCGCCATAGGGAGGCTGGCCTCCAGGTTCTCCGGGTCCAGGATCAACATCTGCCACATAACCACCTCGGAGGGCCTGGACATAGCCAGGTCCGCCGGTTTCACCACCGAGGTCACCCTCCACCATCTCATGTTCGACGCCGAGGGGTTCCCTGGTGCGGAGTACAAGGTCAATCCTCCGATAAGGGGGA
>JAEEGG010006814.1_pt1 | contig 26658 bp, 15 predicted proteins | sample 9134161 | NCBI WGS metagenome assembly JAEEGG01 (sample SAMN16246543, study PRJNA631951) | gut metagenome | biome: gut microbiome; feature: rumen; material: CR-attached | host: Bos | place: Iran: Karaj | collected 2018-10 | reverse complement strand
CACTTTTCGAGACTGCGCGCGTCCGCAGGTTCGTCGACGGCCTCTCCCTTTCTTCTCGCCCCTCCGCTCGCAAGCGCGCGGCCGGCGGCCTTCGGCGGATCGTACATGCGGCATGGGAATCCCCTCTTCCGCAGCAGCGCGGCAAATGCGCCGCGCCGCTCGTCGGAATAGGCGACGCCGCTGCGTCCGCAGAACGCGAACTCGGTAAACCTCCGCGAGACGAAATGCTCTACCGCGGCGGCGGCGATCGCCTCGTTGTCGACGTTCACCACGCGCGCCCCCGGAAAGCGGCGCAGCATCAGCACGTCGACGAACGGCCTTCGCGCCGCCTTGAGAGCGGCGGCCATTCCGGCGTCCTGTATCTGCGCGACAAAGGCGTCGAACGACTCCATCTCGTCACGGTCCCTCAGGAGCCTGTCGTGAAGGAAGCGCAGGTCGAGCGGCGTTCCCGCGCGGGACAGGACCGCCGCCTCTGCGGCCATGCCCTCGAGAAGCCTGCGGGCGAAAATGCTCTCACGCTCCAGGGCAAGACCGATTCTGAACGGTCTTTTAGCGGACATCCCTCAGCGGCGGCGCGGGCAGTCCTCGCAGGGCGCGGCGGATGCGCCGCGGCGATTCGGCTTGTCGACCGGCCGCGTGCGCTCGAAGTGGAGATACGTCGCGTTGTCGCGGATGTCCCTAAGCCCCTTCACGAGTCGCGACGAGGCGTCCGCCGGGAAGAGGCGCACGAGCGTGGTCGCATGCGGCCACACCTCTGCAGTGTATTGGCCGGCGAAGGTTCCGAGGTCCTTCTGGCGCCAGAGGTCGCGAACGCGCCACTGCCCTTCGAGGCCAAGCGCCGCGAAGTCGACGGAGATGCGCTCGTCCCTCGGGCCCCTGTTGTAGAGCGCGAAGACGAGGGATCCGTCGGACATCGGCTTCGCCCACACCTCGCGCGTGCCGTCCTGCGCAACGCGCGCCGCGGCCGCGCCGAGCGGATCCTGGTTCGTCTCAAGTACCTCGTCGTTGGTGAGGAGCGACATCGTGAAGTCGTCGATGCGCGTCATGTCGCATCCGATGAGAAGCGGCGAGCAGAGGATGCACCAGAACGACATGTGGGTGTACTGCTCGTTCGGAGTGAGGCGGGTGGGATGGATGTTGCCCCAGCCGAGCGGACCGAGCACAAGCATGTCGGGGTCGTTCCACGCGCCCGGCCGCGCGTAGGGCCAAAGCTCCGCCTGCGCCTCGAGGATTCCGCTCATCGACCGCCAGGTGTCGGTGATGTCGCCCGTCGTGCGCCAGCAGTGTCCGCCAACATTCTCGCCCCATGTCGAGACCTCGGCCATTCCGTACTGGCACAGCGAGAAGACGATGTCGCGATCCTGCGCCGCGAGCGCCTCGCCCATAAGGCGGTACGGAAGCGAGCGGTTGGCCACGCCCGAGCCCTTGAACACGTCGGAGTCGACGCTTGAGTATCCGCACCAGTCGTACTTCAGGTAGTCGTAGCCCCATTCGGCGTAGGTCTTCGCGTCCTGCCACTCGTGCTTCCAGCTTCCCGCGCAGCCGCCGCAAGTCCACGGACCAGGGGAGGAGTAGAGGCCGATCTTGAGCCCCTTCGAGTGGACGTAGTCCGCCAGCTCCTTCATCGACGGAAAGCGCTTGTTGACGCCGATCGTTCCGTCAGCGTTGCGGACAGGTCCGCTCAGCGTCGGATCGTCGGTCTTCTCGACCTTGTTCTGCCAGAAGTCGTCGATGTTGACGTAGCACCAGCCGTGGTTTGCGAGCTCGGACTTGTCGAACACGTCCGCCGCGTTGCGGATGTCCTCCGCCGTGACGCGTCCGGCGAAGCAGTTCCAGCTGTTCCATCCCATCGGCGGCGTGAGCGCTATCTTGTCGCCGACAAGGATCTTCAGCTCGCGCGAATCGCTCCCCTTCGCGTTCTTCGCGGTGAAGCGCACCTTGTACTCGCCGCGCTCCGCGATCGCGCCGGAGAGGATGCCCTTCGCGGCGTCGAACGAGACGCCCGCCGGGAGGCTCTCGGCGGAGTAGGTCATCGGACGTTCGCCAGAGACGGGAAGCCTGTAGAGGATCGGATGCCCCGGCCTGACGCCGTACACCTTCGGTCCGTTGATGCGCGGAAGCGCCGGATGCGCCGGAGTGAGGACGCCGAGCTGCCTGGCGCAGGACGAGATAGGCCTTACCGTCGCGCCGTCGGCTACGGTGAAGCGGGCGTCGCACCAGTCGGCGTGGTCGAAGTCGACTCCGTCGAGCGCGTCGCAGACGAACAGTTCGACGGTCTTCGCCCCGGAGAGGTCCGCATGGAGCGCGTGCGCTGGCATGCCCGCGCGCAGGACGGGCGACTCGGCCACGTTCTTCCCGTCCGCCTTCACGATGAACTTGACGCTGCCGGAACCGCCGCCGACCTCCGTGTCGACGCCGACCATCGCGTCGAACGCGACGGCCTTCCCGCCGCAGTCGACCTCGTAGCTCGACAGCGCGTGGGTACCGACGCCGCGCGCAAATTCCTTGTCGCCGACCTTGAGGTTCTTTCCGTTGACGGAACGCTTCTTCCTCGGCTCTCCCCAGCCGGTGCTCATGTCCGCAAGGTCCAGCTCGTCAAGCCACACCGTGCTGTCCGCCACGGCGGCGCACGCCGCCAGCGCGGCAAACGCCGCAGTCATCATTCTTGTTTTCATTGTTTTCCTCCTAGTTTACAAATTGTCCATCCGAGCCACGCGACATGTTGCGTCAGTTTCCGCTGCGAGAGTAGACCCTAAATCCGAGCTCAATGTCCGAGACTCCGGAAACGTCGATCTTCCCATCCTTGTCGGTGTCGAGTCCATAGATGAACGTCTTCAACGCATTCACCCTGTCGCTCGAGAGCGAGCTCGCGGGAATGACGAGGATCCACCTGTCGTTCCATGCGCTGCGTCCGATGAGTCTCGTGGAGGTCGTCTCGTCTCCCGTTGTGGCGCTCATCGTCGAGTGACGGCGGATCGTCGCGGAGTCGTCTCCGCCGTACATGGTCGATATCCAGTTGGCGTCCTTGAGGAGCTCAGGCATGTCGTTCGTATCGTATGGAATCGGCATCACCTCGTCCACCACCCTGAACGCGAGAGTTTGTCGCGATGAGCCGACGGGCGCACGCATGTAGTCGCGTCCGACGGGCACGAGATAGACGTTCGGCAGCGCTGCCAGTCCGGCAGATGTCTGGACTGCAAGCGGCGCATAGCCCTTGAACCGGACAGCGGTGCCGTGGATCCTGACGGCGTAGTCGCTCGAGCTGAAGGTCGCCTCGCCGCCGAGCAGAGGCCTGCCGAAGAAGTTCTCAGCGAGGTTGATCGCCGTCGGGAAAGTGATGACGAGTCCGGGCTCGGAGACGACGGACGCCGTGTCGCTCGCAGGCGGCTGGCAGTAGCGGCGGAATTCCGGGTCGGAGAGAATGTCGTCCCTCCACGCGGCCGCGAGCGCGTCCCTCCACGCCGCGTCTCCGTCAGCGCCAGGGCTTATCCGGAATAGCGAGTACCTGAGCGAGAACCACTTGGTCGACTTTTCGGGGTTGTTGATTCCGAGGCGTCCCTTGAGTCCGTCCCAGTTGACGCTCATGCGCGAGACGGCGTCCCATAGCGTCGAGTTGACCTCAGTCGCCACGCCCTCCTCGCCGAGCGACCTCGCCGCGATGATGTTGCGCATGAACGAGTCGCCGGAGCGCGGATCGGTCGACATGAGGCCGGTCTCGTAGTCGTAGATGCGCGCCAGCATGTAGACGTAGCGCTGGGCGGTGTCGAACGCCGTCGTGTACTTCGTGAGCGCGTTGTTGCGCTGGATGCGGTTGTACATGTCCGCGTAGCGGATGCTCGTCGCGGTGTTAGCCCAGTGGCGGCGCTTCATCGTGAGCTCCGCGCGCAGCGCGTCGCCTTCCGCGATGATCCTGCGGTACGCCTGCTCCGCGGCGACGGTCTCGGAGTACGCATCCAGGAGCGCACATGCGGCCTGGTAGGTTTCGGAGACTGCGTCTTTCATGCGCTCCCAAGAATCGACCTCCGCGTCGTAGTAGTCGAATCCGTCGTTCACCATCTTCATCGCCTGCTCGAGGGTCTTGAGGTAGAAGTCGACGGACGCCGCGATCGTCTTCGCGCCGTATATGCCGGTCTTAGCCGTGGCCTTCACCACTTCCGCCGAAACGCCTCCGACCGCGCCGACGACCGCCGACGGGTCGACGTTGACCGTAAGGCCCGCGCCGACGATCTTCGGCGCCGACTTGTAGGCCAGCGACGCTGCATCCACCGCGCCCTCGCCAAGGGTCTCGAGCGCATCGATGGTGCGCCCCGTCGCAAGGTCGACGCCGGCCTTGAATATGGCGGCGGCGGAGAATATCTCGTCGAACGCGAGGTTAACCCCGGCCTCGCGCAGCTTCTCTGCGGCGATATCGCGCTGGACCTTCATCCTGCGGACGTTCGCGTCGTAGTCTGCGTTTGCGCGCCTAAGCTTCGAGTACGCCGAAAGGAAGTCGCGGTAGGCCGCCTGCAGAGAGCCCTCGGCGCGGCGCGTTCCGCTCGACTTGGGCGCCTGGGGGATTCCGTCAGGGGTGAGAGTGTACTTCACCTGGAGCGTCGTGTTCGTCTTGTAGCCGATGTTCCACGCGTTCACGACGGGATCGTCGTACTTGAGGGAGTAGAACACGACGTTCGTGGACAGCGCGGTCTCGACGGCGCTCAGTCCGTACGGCGCGAGGTCTACGTACATGTAGTGGTAGATGTCCGGGCCGTCGTAGCCCTGCGCGTACGTTCCGCCCGGGCCGATGTCGCCCGAGAGCGGCGTGCCGTAGATCGCGATGAGGTTCTTCGTGTACTCCGCCTCCGTCTCCTCCTGCGAATCGACGTCCTCGCCCTCCCGCAGCGTGATCTGCGCAAGGCGCGAGCCGAACTGGTGCGCGTGGTCAAGCACCCGCCTCGCGTTGCCGAGCGCCTTCTCGGTGCGTGCGAGGAACTGCTCGAAGTGGGGGATCGCGGTGGCCGTCTCGCCGGCCATCTCGGTTGGCTCCATGTCGAACGGGATCGCGTTGTCGGAGAACCCGAGCGGATTGCGTCCCGAGTCGAGCGCGTCGAGCTTCTGCTGGATCCCCCTGAGCGCCGACGGGAGGTACGCGAGCGCGCTCGCCGTCGAGCGGTTTATGCGGCTCACCCCCTTGTCCTCGAACGCCGCGTTGGCGGGCGTGCCGTTCGTCGGAAGAAGCGAATTCACCGCCGCCCAGTTGCAGAACGCGCCGTATCCGCCGCGCGTCGCCCACTCACCGTAGCCGAACGCCTGCACCTCGTCGGCGTCGAAGTATCCCGCCCCCGCGGTTCCGTCGCCCTCGCGCCACGCCTTGCGCGACGTGAGGTCCATCGTGTCGAGCGCGGTCTGCGCGAGGCTTCCGGCCGCCTCGGCGAACTTCTCCTCGTCGAAGTAGTCGACGTTCACGATGTAGTCGCCGATCAGCATCTCGGTCATCGTCGCGTACCAGTCGAAGTACGGATTGCGCACGAGGTGGTAGAAGCTCTTGAGCATGCTGAGGTAGTGTCCATACGCATCGCCGTGTCCCTGCGGATACTGCTTCGCGGCCTGCTCCTGCGATATCTCGCCGTCGGAGCCGATGATCATGTAGTTGTTCACGTACGCGACCTCGCCTTCGGTCACGCCCTTCGTGAAGTTCCAGAGGAGGCGATTGTAGCACGGATACGTCGTCATGTTCGGAGCGACGGCGGAGGTGCGTCCCCTGAGGAGCGCGAGCTCCTCGTCCAGCAGCGTCGGCAGCTGGTTCTGGAAGCAGAAGACGGACGAGCTGAGCGAGTCGGAGTCGTATTCGGTGCCGGCGAACATCTGGCATATCGTCGGATTCTTCGCGTCCGAGTACGCTTCGTCGCCGAGGATGCCGTAGAGCTCGGCTATGCGCGATGCCGCGAGCAGGAGCTGCTTGTTCACGCCGGAGTCCGTCTTCGCGCCCAGCGCGATGGACATCCTCTCGGCCTTGTTGAGTACGGTCTGGTACAGCTCGAGGAGGCCGACGTTGTTGAGGTTGTCGTTGTTGAGCGCCACGTCACCGTGGTACGGCGCGCCGATCTGGGCGAGCATCGAGTACGCGAGGTCGCTCTTGTAGTTCGCGAAGTCCGCGCAGCGCTGCGCGAACGGCGTCACCGAGTTGAGGACGCGCTGCACCCAGCCTTCCGCGAGGGTCGGGCCGCACCATCCGCTCCACTTGTCCCCCGTGACGCTGCGCGCGGTCGTGCCCGCGGCAGCGCGGTAGCGCATGACGTAGTACATGTTCTGGAGGTCCTTGAGGTCGGCCCCGTTCGCGCCGATGAGGAGCGAGGTGAGTCCGTTCGTCGCCACGCCGTACACGCGCCAGTCGGGATAGTTCGTCGGAACATGTCCGTCGACGGGAGTCTCCGTCCGGCGCCACTCGAACTCGAAGTCGTCAGCAGAAGAGCCGAACGGCGACGTGTACGCGATGGTGAGCTGCTCGGAGAGCTTGTTCAGCGGATCGGTCACGACGGTCAGTCCGCCGGCGTAAAGCTCGGGCAGAACCTTCACGACGTGCATCGATATCGTAGAGCCCTCGTTGACCATCCGCGTGTCGGAGCTGTCGTTCTCGATCAGCGTGACGTAGCCAGAGCCCTCGCCGGAAGCGACGAGCGCATAGTGGTCGACAGGCTTGTACTGCGTCTTCACGTTGTAGGCAGTTCCCGTGGGTGCGCCGGACGGAAGCTCAACGGGGGTTCTGCCTGTTGTGTTGGGCAAGACCTCCGAGACAGCGAGCGAGTCGACCGCGGCCCGCCAGTTCTTCTTCGCATCGTCGGAGCCCTTGCAGATATCCCTTATGGCCGCGCGCTCGGACGGCTGGAGGACGTTGAGCTGGAGGTAGCTCCCTCCGGAAGCCTTCTCGACGTACTGTCCGACGAGGCATAGCTTCTGGTTCGCGGCGTCCACGTACAGCCTGTCCGCGACCGCCGGCGGCACGCCGACGAAGTAGTACTTCCCGGCCCTGAGCTGCGTCGTCCCGGATGCGCCGAGCGTGAACCCGTACTCGTCGGGGAAGGAGCTCTTCACCGGCAGATCGGCCGTCTGCGCGACCGTCGGGTCTATGAGATGCACGACGCGCTCGCGCTTCTCCTTCCCGGGGAGCGGCGCCGGATAAACGACGGCCATCGAGGAGGCGGACCACACCTCGGGGAGTCCTTCCGCAGCCTTCGTGAGCGTCTGGGCGACGCGCATCGTCGGAATCTCCGAGTCGTCCGGCCAAACGACGTCCCAGCGCCACGGCATCGGCGCGGACGCGAGAACGTCCGCGTTCGTGGAAACGATGCGCGCGAGCCACGGGACGAATGTTCCGTCCGCCGGCTGCTGGGCGAGACCGGGGAACCAGAAGCCCGACTGCTTCGCGTAGTAGTAGTACGCGTCCGCCTTTCCGTCCCTTCTCGCCCACATGCGCTTGTTGCGGTCTACATACACAACCTCGGTGTCGCGCGTCGCCTCGCCGAAGCTGTTGACCTGTGACGTCGGGACGGTCAGCACGAAGCTGCGCTCGTTGTTCGCATAGTCGAGGGCGTCGAGCGGATGCGGCGGCGCGAAGGAGAGACCGGCCTTACGCGACGAGCCAAGCGTCGAGTAGACGTCATTCGTGAGGACGACTCCGTAGACGCGCATCGCGCCCTTCCCTCCGGCGCCGTACTGGACGAGGACGAAAGGCTGCGAACCGTCGTCTGAAGCGAGGTCGCACCTGAGCGCGTGGACGATCCATCCGGTCGGACCCTGCAGTAGAAACGCGTGCTCGTCGTTCGGGTTGAATCCGTCGGCGGTCGGATCGTTCTCGTAGTACACAGCCGGCGTCACGCCGCTGTCGGAAGTTACGATTCCGCTCGTCAGCGCAGGCGCGCCGGGCGAGAGCTTGAGCGGACCGACGGTGTAGAGCGTGCGCATTCCGACGGAGTCGTAGGAGACGCGCTCGGGAGTGCCGGGCATCTGCACCAGGTCTTCTTCGGAGTCGAACTGGAACCTGCACTGGAGCGCGAGATTCGCCTCCGCGCTGCCCCCTATCATGCCGAGGTCGTCTCGTATCTGCGCAGACGTGAGCTCCGCAGACCATGCCGACACCCCGTCGACAGCCACTCCGTGCGCGGACGCTTCAGGCGTGCCACCGTAGGTCGGAGCCCAGGCGCCGATCGCAAGCGCGAGGTCGTTCGTCAGCGCGGGGACGGAGAGCTTCTCCGCCGACGTCGCTACATCCTGCGCGTTCGCGTACACCTTTGCAGGGCGAGAGCCGTCCGCCTCCGCCGCGCCGAGCGCGAGAGCGACGTGCGTCCATTCTCCCGTCTTGAGCGGAACGCTGGCGAAGTCCGACCACGCCTGTGAAAAACTCGCCTTGGACGAGACGACAAGCACAGGCTCCGCGGCGGATCCGCCTAGGCGGAATGTAACCGCCGAGCCCTGCTCGCGTCCGTACAGCGTTGCGAGAAGTCCTCCGCACGGCTCTGCGGCGCCTGCGCCGCGCGGCGCGGGACTCGCCCAGAAACCGAACGTGAAGCCTCCGTCCGCATGCGGATTAAGCTCCTCGCCCATCAGCAGGTATCCCGAGTCGGCAACGTCATTGAGGTAGAGCGCGGATGCCGAGCCGCCTGACATGTCGCCGTCAGACCCCTTCTGCGATGCGATCACAATGGTCTGCACGTCGCGCGCATCAGGCCATTCAGCCTTGTAGCGCTGCACAACACACGGAATCAGCAGCTCGCCGGACATCCCGCCCTGCCGGATGCGCGACGACCACCACACCTCAATCGGGTCTGTCGAGGTGTTCACGGGGTATATCGCGGATTTCAGCTTCGCGAAAGGACTTCCCGGGGGCGTGCCCTCCACGCTGTCGGAGACCTTGCTCTGTTTCGGTTCGTGGTACAGGACCGGATTCCAGTTCCTGCGGCCCGTGGAAGCCACAGAGTATATGTAGCCTGGCAGCGAGACGTCCGCGATCCTCGCGGCCTCCTCCGTGTTCTGCGCTGCGCTTCCGCCGAGGAGCGAGATCTCGTTGCCGATCGTCCACGACACGGCGTTGGTCATCGCGACGGCCGGATCGGTGCGGACGAACGCATGCACGGGCTGGAACCAGACGTTGTCGTCGCCAACTAGCTTAATGGTGAACATTCCTGCCGACGCGGCGGAAACGATTCCGTCGCTGTCCGCCTTCGCGATGTTTGCGGGGAACTGGTAGTCGCACACGGACGCCGTGAGGTTGGTGGGCGCAAAGATGGGCAGACCTGGCGCACTGGAGTTTCCGGACACGACGAACGTCGGCGCGTCCTTCGGCCAGGAAATTTCGTACCAGTCCTCCTCGAACGGCCAGAGGACGTCGAGCGGATCCGGCGCCTTCCAGTATATGTCCGCGCGCCACGGCGCAGACTCTCCCGTCTTCGTCGTGGTTGAGTCGGTCGGCGCGATAGCGAAGACGGCGCCGTTGTTCGGACTCCAGTTCGTCTCGCCCTTGTGCTTGTAGAGGTACGGCGCAACGGCGTCTCCCTGGACGGGGTCGTCTCCGGCGTGGATCTCCGACTCCAGCCCCTCGATGTCGTATCCTCCGCCCGACGGACGCAGCTCTTCGCCGACGCAGGCATTTATTACGTCGACGTCCGGAGGGCACGCCTCGACAACTATGGTCGCGACGAGGTTGTCCATCTGGCCCGAGTCGTAGTACGCGAGGACGAACTGGCCGACCGGTCCGTCGTACTCTCGCGTAGCCTCGTTGACGACGTGGCAGTAGCTTCTCAGGACCTTCGCCGTCGAATCGAAGACGACTCCGCGAACGATGTTCGACACGCCGGTCTGCTCCGAGGTGTGCGTCGTGGCGTACAACGGCTTCACGATCGCGGGGTCGCCGAGAAGCCGCACGTCGGGATGAGCGGAGAGGTCGATCTTCGGACCGCTGAACGGATGCTCGGTCCAGAAGATTCGGTACGGCCTCGCCACGGAGGTGTGCCCGACAGTGTATGCCTGCGACGCGTCAATCCCTCCGACAAGCTTCCACGGGACGGTCACCTCGCCGCCGCGCGTGAACAGGACGCGCTTCTCAGGCGACGACGCGGAGTCGTCGTAGAAGAGATACCCCTCGCTGTACGCCTGGGAGTTCGTTATCGCGGCACAGGTCGCATCCCAGTCGATCGTCCCCTCGGGAAAATCGGTGCAGCACTCGCCTATGGTGAAGTCGGCGCGCAGTTCGGACACGCCGAAGCCCCAGGATCCGTGCTCAAGGCGAAACGCGTCGCGCTCATGCGTCAGGTCCTGCGACACCGGCTGGATCTCGGGAGCACCGCCCTCGGAGAAGCCTCCGCCCGTCTGGTACATGGACTTGAGCGACGAATTCTGCCACTCTCCGGCGCTTTCCGAGACGGGGAACGGAAGAAGAGACACGAGCTCCCACTGCGAGCTGTCCGCCCGGAGCGACATGGCGGACGCGACCGCCGCGACAAAAACGATTATGCGTTTCATCGGCATCATTCCTCCTTACTCCGCCCCTATGGGATACACCCAGCAGCGCACGCTCGCGCCGTTGGGAAGGCCCGCCGACGAGGGCAGCTCGATCGCCTGGCCTTTCCTGAACATTAAGCACGCGCCGGGCATGAGGTCCGTGCCGGTCGCGGAGAACACCGCGAAGCAGTTGTGCTCAGCGGTGCCGAAGTTCGCGGTAGATCCGTTCCACGACACCGGACCGAGACTCTTCGGCCGCGTCTGCGAGAAGAACTTCACCGTCCCTCGCACCGGAACGTTGCTCCACCTTCCGGTGAGCCTGATGTCCTCTGGCGCGGGATTTGCGTTCGACGGAACGGCGACGGATCCGCTCACCGCGATCGACTTCGCGGAAAGCGTCTTCGCCTCGACGCGCTTGACCTCGGCCGTGACGATTGAAGGCGACGAAGACAGGGTGTCGGCGAACGCGGCCTTCGACGCCCACGCGCTCGCCATGAGCTCCTGTCTCGGATACTGCTCCTTGCCGCCGTCTATGGCCACGCCGATCCACTTCGCCTTCCCGGCGTCGACCGCCTCCCTGAGCCCCGCTCCCTCGAGCGCGACCTGGAAGAGCCCTTCGGCGTTCACCTTCACGCCGTCCATCTGGACGCTCCACGACGGCGTCGCGTCGCCCTTCGCTGCGTAGACGCTGAAAGTCATGGGAAGCGTCTGCGCATCCGGCTGTCCACCGGCAAGCCTAAGCCGCCCGCGGTACACGAGCTGCATGCCGTCGTAGGCCGCCGCGGAAAGCGCGGCGCAGAAAACTGTTGTCGCAACTGCAAATCTGATGTTCATTTCACTGCCCTCCGGGGTATTGGAACTACAGCCCAAGCTTTACGAACTTGACTCCGACGTCTATGCGCCCCTTGTAGTCGTCCGTGTTACCGCCCCACCATCCATCGACGTTGTCGTCGTATCCAACGGCCTTCAGGTTCACGCGCACGCGGTCGCCCGCGCGGTACGGGACCGTGATGCAGCGTTTCACCGTATCGAAGCTGTTGTCCGTCCCGATCGGCATTTCATCGAAGAACACGACGTCTCCGACCGAAAGCGAAAGCCTCGGACGCGGACATTTCATGGGGCGCACCTTGACTGCGATCACGACAAGGCTGTCCCAGTTGACCGCCCAGTCGCCTTGCGCCGTCGTCGTCTTGGCGTAGAGATTCGCGTCGAGGAATCCGCCGCGGTAGGCATTGACCTCCGTGCCGACCTTGAAGTCGAACCCTCCCACGTCGTAGTCCGGAGACACGACGTGCCCCCTCGGGTTGAAGAGCGAGATCATGCAGGCATCGGCAAGAGAGAGGCTGTCCACGCGCACCTTGTCGAGCTGCAGGTTCGTCGCCGTGACGGAGCCGCCAGACGGAAGCGCCCAGTCGTCGACTTCGATTCCTTCAGAGGCAGTGACGATTTCGGCGCCGGCCGTTCCGGAAACCGTGACGTCGACCTTGCTCTCGACGAGCTCGGCCTCACACGCGGCGAATGCATACGGGACCGGGGACACGCGGAAGCGCGGAGATATCTCCGACGCCCCGTCAGGCTTCACGCCGACCCAAAACGTGTCGGGCATAGACGCGGGCACCGTGCCTGACAGCGCGAAATATCCGTCCTTGTCCGTAGCAAGGGTCACCCCCGTCTTCGTCTCGGCGGGGGACGACGCGTTTTCGGACGAGTAGAACCTGAGCTCGCACGTCCGCGTCTCATTCTTGCGAGGCTGGCCGCTGGAGCCGAGCCAGCATCCGTCGAAGCTGAAGTCCGCGGCGGACGCCGAAAGCGCGAGCGCGGACGCAAGAAAGCCTATCGTCAAAGTGTTGTTCGTCATGGCTGCCCCCTGTCTCACGGAAACGGATTGTAGTTGCCGGTTATGAACGACTGCATCTGCATTGCGCTCGTCTCTCCGATTTTAGGCGACCCTCCCGCAGGAACGGGGAAGGACGCGACGCCATAGCCGGAACCTCCCTTAAGCGTAACCAGCGTGTCCACCATCGCGTTCTTCGACGAAGGAAGTGTATACGAAGTGAGGTTGTGCCACTGGTCGAACGTGTCGGTGAAGATCACGGAACCGGAGCTGGCCCCTATCGAGACGGGGATCTTTCCGTCGATCGTGTTCACTATCTTTCCTCCTCCTGTAGTGAAGTTGTTCTTCACGGTGAATCCGCCCTGCGTCTCCAGCCTGTCAGCGACAAGCGTGTCCGCCTTGAGCTTAGGCGCGACGAACTTCGCTGCCTTGGCGGCGCACTCCGCCCTCTCGGCGCGGTGCACTCCCGCTAGTCTCTTTCGCGGGAGAAGCTCGCCGTACCCCGACGGAGTGAGGGATATCCAGAGGTCCGCGCCGCCGACGGACGCGAGCGCGTCCGCAAGCCGCCTGTACTCCGTGCGGTCGAGCTCCGTGCCGGATCCGTCGCAGAGCTCCACGTAGAAAAGCCCTCCTTCGTCGAACCTCACGGACACCCTACGCCCCCACAGCGCCGTCGTCTCGCCGACATCGGCTTCGCGGTAGAGGCGGAACTCCATCGGCATCGGCACCTTGGTGCTTATCTTCGCCGATCCCGTTGGCACGAGCTTGCCGTGGTATGTTATCGCCCTGTCCGCCCGCGCCGCGGCGGCGGCGAGCGCAAGGGCAGCCGCGAGCGCGGCCGTCGTGAATACATTCTTCATCTTCTTCACTCCTCCATTTTCAAAACCGGAAGTATCCTCTTGAGCGCGAACGTGCCGCGCGTCGTAATCTCGCCCGAGCCGGAGAGTCCGCCGAGCGTCCATGTGCAGATTCCGTACGTCACCTCCTCTGGAGCGTACTTCCACGTCGACTCGCCGTCCTCCGTGCGCCACGAGAGCGCGAGGCGGTTCGTCACCGCGAATCCCTTTGCGTGGTCAGGATGCCACGCGTGGCGGAAGGGATTGTCCTTCGCGTCCTCCGCCACGACCCAGTCGAACTGCAGAAGATCGCCAAACGTTCCGCTTGTCGCCGGCAGCGCGTTGTGCGCAAGGTCGGGAAACACGCAGGAGATGCGACGTCCGCCTGTGTTGACGCGCTGCATGAGCTTCGGGACGCCGTCCGCGCCGATGAACACCATCGCGTTGAGCCGCATCGACCCGCCAGCAGCGACAGGCACGCCGTCGCTCATCTGGTCGACCTGCGAGACCTCGACGTTTCCGTACCAGAGCCCCTTCGGATACGCAGCGGAATCCTCGCTTTCGCCCTCGGCGGAGACAGTCACCGGAACGCGAACGCGCATCTTAGTGCCGGAGTGGTCCGACACCGCCACGAGCGCGGCGTATTCGCCGCCCTCGGGCGCGATCTGCGTAATGTCAACGGAAAGGACGATCTGCCGAGACTCTCCGGGTGCGAGCTCGAAGTCATGGGTCTCGAACGGAACCCACTTCGACGCGGAGGTGCCGGTCGCCTTGAGGAATATCTGCATCGGCGGGACCCTCTCGCCCGCAAGCTCGCCAGGCGCGAGGCTAACACGCAGCGTGCGGTTGGTACGACCCGCGTTCGCGATCTCCATCGACTGGAGAGGCACGCCAGACTTGAACTCGAGTCCGCCGGAGGAGCTCGGGACCGTCACCCTCACGACGCCGGACCAGTCCGCGACCGAATCGCCCTCGAAGGCGTAGGCCGTGCCGCCATTCAGCGTCGGCGCGCCGCGGAACGACATCATCTGCGTGAACTCGGGAGCCGCGGCGGATACACCGCCGACCGAATGCGGCTTCTTCGCCGCGTCGGTGCCGAGCGGCCCCTCGCCGAAGTAAACAAGTGAGGACACCGTCTCTCCGGCGGGAATCGACACGCCTATGACGGTGGCGAATCCTCCGTCCGACTTCTGCCAGGACGTCTGCGGACAGCACGGACGCCCATAGAAGGACTTCTCCGCTGCCGCCGTCGCGTAGACGAAATAGACGCGTCCGCCGAGAATCTCCTTGAGAGTTGAATCCGTCTCCTTGCCGCGTTCCCACACGAGGAACGCAGCGGGCTTCTGCGCAATGGAGGTTCCGTCGGACGCGATCTGCGCAAGCGAGGAGTACACGCTTGACTCGTAGCATCCCACGCGCTCCACCTGCGGGAGGTCCGCGAAGAAATCGGCCGGCGCGGGCGCGTCAGGCGTCGACTCAAGGTACACGGCGTTCCACCCGGCGGAGAGCGATAGCGTCTCCGCGATGTGTCCGCCGCGGGCGGACAGGAGAAATGCAAAGAGCAAAATGGATAATGTAAAATTACGGAATGTCCTCATCTTGAACCTCCTCATTCGGCGCGAAGCGCGTAGAACATGCTTGGCGAGGATGACGCGGGCGCGAGATAGACCGCTGCCTCGCCGATATCCTCGTATTCATTCCCCTTCACCCAGAACGCCCGCTGTTCCGCCGCGCCGGGCGTGCCGACCGCGAAGGATGCGGCATTCCAGGACATGTTGGTCAGAGAGGCGGACGTGTCGATGGCGTAGACGTGTCCGCCCGCGTATTCAAAGCGGAGCAGAGTCGAATCGTCCTGCAGGCGGAACTCGGTGATGCGGAGGCGGTCCGACGGATCGAACGGATTCGTCCCCGCCTTGTATTCCTCGTAATTGGACGCGCCGTCTCCGTCCCAATCCGCTGCCGGGTCGTACGCGGACTTCCCTTCGGCCTGCATGTAGGGCGCGATTCCCGCGAGATAGTCGTCCGCGACGAGCACCGTGCCGTCTCCGTACGGGAAGGTTGTCGCGGAGGCGCTCACGACAGTGAGGTTCGTAATCGCGTTAGCCGCGGCGACGGGAGGAAGCGCGCGAGTCGACACGTTCGTCGCGACGCCGGCAGTCACAAGCACGAGAGAGAGGCTGTCGCCTATCGTCGCGCTTTTTCCCGACGCCTCGCTCGAGACAGGAACCTCTAGGACGAAGTTCACGCCCGAGGACGGCACAGGATCTGTTATCCGCGACGAGGCGAGAACCGTCCCGTTCGAGGCGACGGCCTGTATTACCGCGTCCGCCTCGGAGGTAAGCGTCTCGTGCCTGAAGTCAAGCACGCTGCCCGTGTAGACGTACGACCCGAGGGGGAAGTTGACGCCAAGCGCGGTCGCAGCAAGCGACGCAGCCGTCAATGCCGCAAATGTTGTCTTCATTGTCTTGTCCTTGATGATGATTTTCTCGCTGAGGTCTTCAATGCAACAATAATGGGATTCCGCGTTCCGATTCGGTAATATTATATCAAAATTTCCGTTATGCCCGCTCGTTGACAGTCAACTGACCATGACGGAAAAGTAGTCGCAGACGCGGGTGACTCCGTCTGGAACGGGAACGGTCGAGAGCCAGCAGGCAAGGGAATCCTCGTCGTCCGGATCGAACCCGTGCATTCCGTTCAGCGGCTTCACGCCCATGTCGCTCGGCGCGAACTGCACGCCCGCATCGGCGAGGAATATCGCGTCGCCGAACTTGCGGTCCTCTCGCCAAATGCCGTGGCGCTTCATCTCCTCCTCCGTGAGCCAGCGTCCGCGGAAGCCCTCGAGCGCCGCGCGCACCTTCGCCTCCGCCTCCGGCTTTAGCCACCAGAAGCGCGCCATCGTCGAGTCGATCGCGCTCGCGTAGTCCTCGCCCCAGACGAGCCCCGTCTTCGCGAGCGCGGAGGGAACATCCGCCGTGCCCCTGAGCGGCGTCATGCCGTGGTCGGAGAACACCGTCAGCTCGAAGGGCCTGCCGCCTTCCACAAGCGCTCGGTGGAGGCCGCGGATAGTCTCGGCGTACTTGTCGACCTTGGGCCTCAGCACTTCGTCTTTGCCGACGTTGTCGTGCTGCAGCGCGTCGAACGCTGCGGAGTACACGAACGCGCGGTCCACTTCGCCTTTGCGGAACGTCTCCGCCGCGATGCGGAAGTTCTCCGCCTCGGGAAGCCGCCAGTTGGAGATGAGATAGCGGTGCCCCTGCTCGCTCCAGACGTCCGCGAGGTTCTTCACCGGCGCGAGCCCGCCCTTCACGAAGAGGTCGGTCTTCTCGCAGTAGTCCAGCTTCGGAAGCCTCTCGACGGGGACGCCGTAGAGCTGGAAGTATCCGGTGAAGCCGTAGAGTTTCTTGATGAGCTTCGAGAGCTGGTTCCGGACGCGGCCGCGGCGCCAGAAGGACTTCGGGTGCAGCAGCGGGGCGAGGAAGCGCATCTTGGCGAACGGACTCTTCGACGGCGCGTAGTCGTAGAACGCGAGGTGTCCGTGGACGGATGGACGCACCCCCGTGAGGATAGTCGGTATCGCGGTGCAGCTGTAGCCGAACTGCATCTCGATCCTGCGCCTGTTAGGCAGCAGGTCGCGCAGGAAGTCGTAGCGCTCGACCTGCTTCCAACCCAGCGCGTCGACGAAGACGAAGACTTTTACGATGTCGTTGCTCATGTGTTCTCCAGTGCCTTTGCCAGCGCGGCGATGTCGCCTGGCGGGACGAGTGTGGCCTTTCCGCCGCACGCCTCGGGAAGTCCGCCGACAGCGAACGCGACGACGGGACGCCCGAGCGCGACCGCCTCGGCGGCGACGAGTCCGAACGGCTCCTGCCAGAAGCTCGGCACAACGACACACTTCGCCGCGCGCATCCAGTCCTGCGGATTTGACTGGAATCCGTTGAATCGGACCCTGTCTGCGATTCCAAGCCCCTCCGCAAGCGCCTTGAGCTTCGGCTCCATGTTGCCCGTTCCGACGATGTCGAGCGTGCGCGGCGCCTTCATGCGCGCCATCGCAGCGAGGAGGAGCTGCACGCCCTTCCCGCGGATGAGCTGCCCGGCAAAGAGGAGGTCGACGGGATGGCCGGAAGAAATTGGGGCGTGAGGGTCACGAGAGTCATGCGGGACGTGAGCCGCCGGGACTTGCGGGGCTTGAGCAGGGGCGTCCGTCCTGATCACCGGCGGCTTTACCTCGATCTTCTCGGGCGGGATGCCGTTTGCGACAAGGCGGCCCTTCATGAACTCCGAGATGACGACAAGCTTCTTGAACCTCGCCATCGCGCGCTTCCTGCGCGCTTGCGAGAGAACGCGCTTGAGGGCCGGCTTCCAGTTGCGGCAGAGCGGCGCGCAGAACAGGCACGGCCACACACCGCCCGCGCGCGAGCAGTTGTGCAGGAGCGGCGTATAGGCGTATGTCCTCGGGCAGATCGGCTCGTGGTCGTGGATGTAGTACACTGTCTTTTCAGGAGGGAACCTCTCGAGCGTCGCGACGTCGGAGCACTTGTGAACGATGATTTCATCATACAAACCCAGCTCCTGATGGACATCGCTTGCGATGTCCACCTCGTGCCCTTCTGCGCGCAGCCGCGCGATGTGCCGCTCGGCGAAGATCTCGATCCCGCCGCGGATGTCGGACTTCTCAAGATAAATTAGAATCTTCATGCCCCTCTACCTCCTCGCCAATGCGCGGTGCGCTGGATGAGACGTCTTATCGGCGCGGTTGGGATCTCGCCCCAGTCGCGCGGACGCGGCAGGAGATACGCCCAGTCGCGCAGGGTCTCGCGCGCGGCGCCGACGAGCTCGCGCACAAGGGACGGCCTGTCGCCGAAGATGACGCGGTCCGCGGCACCTTCGCCGCGGAAGCGTCTCGCAAGCTCGCGCAGCGTGTAGTTGTGGGAATGCTCGACGTGCGAGTCGGGACAGTACACGATCTTCACAGGATCCTTCTCGCGGCGCGAGTTGCGCCATGCCCATTCGACGTCCTCGGAGTACTGTATCCCCTCGTCGAACGGAACGTCGAGGAGATTCTGCCGCCACGTCGCGGAGCTTGCAAGCGAGAAGAAGAAGCGCCACGTCGCCTGCACCTTCCCGTCGCCAAAGGCGCGTTCGTTGTCCTTGCGCACAAGCGCCTGAGCGTCGGTGCGGGGAAGCTGGTTCGCGAACGTGAAGACGTGGGGCGCACCGGAAAGAAGCGGCTTGACGAGCTCGGAGAGCCAGTGCTCGTCGAGGGGAACGGCATCGGAGTTGTTGAAGACGACGATGTCGCCCTTCGCCTCCCGCACGAGCGCATTGAGCGTTCGGCCCGGCTTGTACGCTCCGTCGGGCCGCTCTACGAATCGCACGGGGTATTTCGCGGCGATCTCCCTGGTGCGGTCGGTCGAGTTGTCGTCGCAGACGATCACCTCGAACGGAGGCGGCAACTGCGAGAAGATTCCGGCGAGCGTGCGCCCTATGAGCGCCTCGTCGTTGTGAGCCCTCACGATTACGCTTACGCGCGGCTGTTCCTCTCGAGTGTCACTCATCCTTCGAACATTCCCCTCCAGGCATCTCCCTGCCCCACTGCCGGCGGTATCTCACCGCGGTGGCGCTTTGCTTTATCTTGCGGATCATCTCCTCGGAGACGAAACCCTTGTCCGGCAGTTCGGAATAGAAGCTCGCGACAAGGCCCTTCTTCTCAAGCCAGTCGGCGTTGTCCTCGGCATATGCCTTCAGCAGCGCGCCGCCTTCGCCCTCCCCGATGAGCGCAAAAGACCTGCCCGATTTGTTGTGGTGGTCGATGTACCACTCGATGGCCTTTTCGACATCCTCCTCGCAGGCGACGAGCGGAGAGAACACGCGGGCGAAACCGTCGAACTTGCCGCGTCCCACCGCATCCATCGCAATCGACTGCATCTGAGGCAGCATGCCGCTCTCGAAATAAAGACGGTCCTGGACGTATATGATGTCGACAGGCACCGAGAACGGACGCACCGCGTCCTCTCGGATGAGCCAGTTCTCCATGTAGTCGTAGGGGGACTTGCATCCCGAGACGGCCGCGGCGAAAAGTAGAATTGCAATCAGCTTCTTCATTTTCCAGCCTCCTCCGACTTTGGCGACATTGCCTCAGAGTCAAAGCACGCGACTCGGAAGCCGAATATGCAGTTGCGGAGGTTCGGCTCGCGCTTGAGCCTGTAGGCGCAGCGGCAGTCGCTGCCAAGGAAGAACCAGCAGCCGCCGCGCAGCACCTTGAACGATCCGGACGGCGGCCCCTTTGGATCGACCGCGTCCCCCTTAGGATCGGAAAACCAGTCGGAGCACCACTCGAGGACGTTTCCGTGCATATCGAAGAAGCCCCACGCGTTCGGCATATTCTTTCCCACCTCATGCGTCTGGTGATCACTGTTCTCGTCGTACCACGCCATCTCCGAAAGGACGCCGCTGCCGGAGTACGGAGAGCTGCTGCCCGCGCGGCACGCATACTCCCACTCCGCCTCGGTCGGGAGACGGGCCTTGCCGCCGAACGCCTGTCGGGCTCGCTTGATGAACGCCTCGCAGTCGTGCCACGATACGTTCTCGACGGGATTGTCCCCGTGCTTGAACCGAGAGTGGTTGCTTCTCATCACGCTCTCCCACTGGCTCTGCGTGACCTCGTACTTCCCGAGCCAGAAGCCCCGAGTGAGCGTCACGTAGTGGAGAGGCTCGTTGGAGATGCGTCCATGCTCGCTTTCCGGACTCCCCATCTGGAACGTGCCCGGCGCGCACCAGATCATCTCCATCTTCGCGCCGCCGGGAAGCGTGACCGTGCAAGTCTCGCCGCTCTTGCGCTCTTGCTGCGCCGCAAGGCACGAGGCGAAAGCGGCGAATGCGGTCAACATCGTTGTAAGCTTTGTTTTCATCTTCTTAGATTATACCACAATTCCCGATCGGCGACACCATGCGCAGGGCAAAAAGCGTCAGAATTTCACCGAGAACACCTCCATCAACCTGTCGTAGGTAATCGGCTTGAGGAGTATGCCGGCGAAGATTTCGCTCCTTTCGTCACGCACGAACTCCGCGTCGGCCGTCACGGCGAAGACCGGGATTCGCCTGAACCGGTCGTCGGCGCGAAGAGCCTCGACGAGTTCGATGCCGTTCTTGTTCGGCATCCAGAGGTCGGTCAGCACGAAGTCGAACTCATGCCCGTCCGCCAGCGCCTCGTCGAGCGTCGCGAGCGCCTCTACGCCGTCTCCGGCCTGCACGATCTCGCCGACGCCGGCGTGCGCGAGAAGCTGGGTCAGCACGTCGCGGTTGACCGACGAATCGTCGACGACGAGAACGCGATTGGGAAGATGCTTCGGCGCGGCCACGGTCTTCGGCTCGTCTGCAGAGATCGGTTCCGACGCGACTACGCCTGGTATCCTCACCCTGAACGTCGAGCCCTTGCCGAGCTCGCTCTCCACGTCAAGACTGCCGTCCATCGCCTCCACAAGCCGTTTGCAGATGGACAGCCCGAGCCCCGTGCCGCCCGCGCGGTCGGCCGAATGGCTGGGGTCCTGCGCCTGCACGAACGGATCGAATATGCGCTCTAGAAGTCCGGCCGGGATCCCGCAGCCCGTGTCGGACACGAAGACCTCGATGCCCGATCCGGAGCACGAAGCCGCCACGGACACTTTTCCGCCGTCGGTGAACTTGACGGCGTTGCCGACGAGGTTGAAAAGTATCTGGCGGAAGCGGTGTCCGTCCAGAAGCACCGTGGGCACGCTCCCCGTCATGTTCTCGAGCGCGATCCCCTTCTTCGCAGCGGCCATGCCGAAGGACGCGAACACCTCGTCCACGAGCTCGGACAGCCGCATGGGCCTTGGCTGGAGCACCAGCTCGCCGGAATCGATTTTGGAGAGATCGAGGACATCGTTGACGAGCTGGAGGAGCGTCGTGCCGCTGGAGCGGATCGCCTTCAGCGCCTCTTCTCGCTCGGCGTCGTCCGAAATGCCGAACTGAAGGAGCTCGGAATAGCCGAGGATCGCGTTGAGGGGCGTGCGGATGTCGTGGCTCACGATGCTGAAGAACATGTTTCGCGCCTTCTCCGCGGCGTGGGCTCGCTCAAGCGCGTCCTCGAGTTCGGCCGCATGCTTCGCCGACTGCTCGTCCTGGATCACGAACACCTGGAAGAAGCAGTTTACGATGAGGCATCCGAGCGACGTGAACGGGGTGAGCGGCCACACGACCTGCAATACCATTGCGACCGACATGGTGACGCCGCACAGAACCACCATCGCGCTGCGGCGGCGGGCGAATCCCTGGGTTCGCACGCCCTTCGCCACCACGAACAGCGACACCAGCATGCCGAAGGCGATCATCATGAAAAACGCAGGGTCGCGCAGCCATCCCGTCTGGTAGACGCCCTGTTCGTCGAAATAGAAGAGGCACCGGGTGAACGGATTGGCCGCCATAGCCAAAAGGTTGAAGGCCAAGAGCGCGTATCCGCACCAGTCGAGGATGCGCGACGGCCACAGGCCGAAGGCGAGGTAGTCCGCGACGAACTTGCCCCACAGGAACACGAACGCTACAAGCGACAGGAAGAAGAACAGGGTGTCGACGTACCAGGGCACTAGCCAGCGCAGTCCGGCGAACACACCCCACATCGCGTCGGTCACGTAGTAGGCCAGCACGCCGAACAGGAACAGCCTGTAGCGCTTTCCGTGCGCCGTCTCGATCCGCGGGCCGAAGAGCAGGTTGCGGTTGAATATCAGGTGGAGCACAAGCGCCACCATCGAGAAGACGGAATACATGTAGTTCTGCATGCTTAGGACCTCCTTTCAGCGGAGCCGACGAGGACCGGTCCGATTGTGCCGACGGTCACGGGTTTGAGGAGAATGCCAGTGAAGCCGACCTCTTCGTAGCGCTTCTGCATCTCCACATCCGCCGTCACGACATAGACCGGGAGCGCCTTCAGCTTTTCGCTCGCGCGGATCGCCTTCACGAGCCCCTCGCCGTCCATCTCCGGCATCCACATGTCGGTGAGGACGATGTCGAACGCCTTTGCGTCCGGAGCCTCGAGAGCGGCGAGCGCCTCCCGTCCGTTCATCGCCGTCGCGACGTCGAAGTCTCCGAGCTTCTTGAGCATCGCCTTGAGGACCATGAGGTTCATCTTCTGGTCGTCGACGATGAGGATGCGGCGAGATGCCGGAACAGGGGCCTGAGGGGCCTGCGCGGCGCGGGAGGCGCGAGGTACGGGGACGAGAGAGGCCTGCGGGACCTGCGCCGCGCCTTCGCCCTCGCTCGTCATCTCGACCGAGACCTTCACGTCGGGAATCGCAACGGTGAACGTCGAGCCCTTCCCCAGCGTGGAGGCGACGGCGATTTCGCCGCCCATGGCTTTCACGAGCTGGCGGCAGAGAGCGAGGCCGATCCCCGTGCCGCCGTGCCGTGCCTCCTTGGCGCTCACCTTCTCGTACGGCGACATGATGAGCTCCATGTCCTCCTTGCCGATGCCGCAGCCCGTGTCCTCCACCTCGATGCGCAGCGTGCCGGAGGCGCCGTCGGACGAATCGAACCTGGCGCGGACCTCGACGTGTCCGGACTTCGTGAACTTTACGGCGTTGCTGACGAGATTCAGAAGCAGCTGTCCTATGCGCTGCGGATCCACCATAAGCGCGGGAAGGCCCTCCGCACGCGACCTGATCTCAAGCGCCGTGTTGGCGTTCGCTGCCCTGAACGACTCGACGAGGTCCCCGATCAGCTTCGAGGCCGCGGTGTGGACCGGTATGATTTCAAGACTCCCGGACTCGAGCTTCGAGAAGTCGAGCACATGGTCGACGAGCCTCAGGAGCGCCTTGCCGCTGACGAGGATGGAGTCGACCGCCTGCTCGCGCTCCGCATCCGTCTTGAAGCCCATCTTCATCATCTCGGAATACCCGATGATCGCGTTGAGCGGCGTCCTTATGTCGTGGCTCATCGTCGAGAAGAAGTAGCTCCTCGACTTACCCGCGCTCTCCTCGGCCTCAATCTTCTGCTTGAGAAGACGATTCTCGCGCCTGCGCAGGACGTTGAAGAGGTTGATGACTATAGCGAGAGACGAGACGAGCAGCAGTAGCTCGACGCACATCTTCGCGAGCATGTCTGTGCCCACATGCCTGAGAATTCCCTCCACCATGTGCGAATCGACCGTCTTCCCGACGAGAGCGCCGAACGCCGACTCGGACGCGTCGCATATCGCGAGGCGGATCCACATTAGCGACGAGAAGAAGATCAAGACGAGGATGCCGATCCAGACGACGATGGTGCGTCCGAAGCGCGAAAGCCAGTCGCCGAGGAACACATGCCGGTACTGCAGGAACCCGGCGAGGCACCAGATGGCGAGGACGAGATACGACTCGGCCGAAAGCGTCTCGCCCGATATGTAGTTCGGCACGAGCATCAGCAGGGCGAAGCCGATCGCCATCACGACACCGGCGATGCCGAGAGCCCGCCCGGCGCGGGCGGCGCGCCCGGTCTCCTTTTTGGCGACGGCGAACGCGGCGGCGGACGTGTAGCCGTACGCGAGCGCGGCGCCGAGGTTCGATACGTCGACGGGCCAGCCGGTGACGGTGCGCCCGAGGAACGGGATCGCGAACGACACGCACGTCACGAAGAGCACGGCGTTCGCGGGCGCGCCTTCGCGGTTGAGGCGCCCGAACCAGCCCGGGATCGCCCCGCCGTTCGACATCGCGTGCATAAGCCGGCTCGAGGCAATCAGAGTGCCGAAGATGCCCGTCAGCTGCGCGGCGAGCATCGCGCCGCCGATTACCGACTTCCCGGCGACGCCGAGAGACCTCCTCGACGCGGCGAACACCGGCATCGCGTCAATGCCCCTGAGGTTCGGGAGGTCCTCGATGTATTCGCGCCAGTTCGCGTACCCGTCCGGAAGCGACACGACCGGCAGCAGGGCGAGCAGGAGGTACACCGACGCGGAGAGCGCTATCGCCGCGAGGAGGATCCCGAACGTGCGGCGGACGGGGAACCTGAACTCGGCGGAGGAGTGGACTATCGCCTCGAAGCCGACGAACGCCCACGGGATCATGGCGAGGATGTGGATCACCTGCATGAAGTGTCCGCCCTCGGGCGAGAACGCCGGACCCATCGCGGCGAAGCCTCCCTCGTGGTGCGACAGCGCTGCGACGAACACAGCCGCGACTCCTGCGACGAAGACCCCTGCGAGAATCGTGTTAAGCCAGGCGGCGAGCCGCTTGCGGAACAGGCACACCGCGCCGCAGAGCGCCGTCGCGGCGACGCACACCATGACTTCGCCGAAGTACACGTCGAACCCGGCCATCGTGTAGTGGAAGCCGAACTGCAGCGCGTCGCCGAAGAGATACCGCACCAAAAGGACGAGCGCCGTGGCGTTCGCCCAGAGGATCGCGACGTAGGTGAGCCACAGGAACCACGCGAGCAGGAAGCCGTGGTCCGCACCGAACATCTCCGTGGTGAAGGCGTACGCCCCGCCCGGACCCGTGGCGCGCTGGAGCATACGGTGGTAGTTGAATGCGAACACGGCCATCGCGACAGAACCTATGAGGATGCCGATGACTGTGCCTGCCGGTCCCGCACCCGGGAGGAACATCGTCCCCGGCATGACGAACGCCCCCCATCCCACGGCATAGCCGAAGGAAAGAGCAAGGACAGCTATCGGCGCGAGATACGGACCGAGTTTCGGCTTGGCGGCATCGTCGCCACCATTAACAACAGGATTCATATGCCGTCATTATAGCAAAATTCAGGCGAAATTGATACACCCGCGAGAGTGCGTCGGAAATCGAATGAGCCTATCCATTCAGCAGCGCGACGAGTTCGCCGCGCGCCGTCTCTAATCTTGATGTCAGCTCGGCATAAGCCCTGGCGCGCACCGCGTCCCAATCGCCGCGATTCTTGATTGCGGCGAGGACATGTTCGGTCACCTTGTTCCAATCGCAGGCATACACGCTTCCTTCGACTGTGCGCCCGAAGTTGGAGAGCCAATTGGCAAGCTTTGAACCGCGCGCAATGCCGAGTCCGGGCGTGCTGGCGTTAGCGGCGAGAATCAGCAAATGCAGCCTGCTCGAAAGGACGACATCGCATTTCGCGGCAGCCTCCATGACAGCCTCGGGCGTTGTTCCCGAGATGCACTCGACGCCGAGCGATTCAAGAAGCGCGCGATCCGTTTTCGGATTCATCGGGATGCCGAGTACCCGAGCGCCGGAATCGCGCACTGCGGCGATTAGGCCTTTCACTCCATCAAGGTCTGCAACACGCCTCTGCGTCGAAATGCATAGTCCCAACGTAGGCGCCTCTGCGCCTCTGAACCTCTGCGTTGGACTTTCACCATTCCCAAGGAGTATCGCCGAGTCGGCGGTGACCTTTGCGCCAGGGAATCCGGTCTGCGCGAGCATTGCCGCGCTCTGCTGATCGCGGAGCCACACTCCGCGGCAGCGCGGCAGAACCGCCGCGATGCGCCGCGCGAGCCTGTCGCGCAGACGACGCTCGCTCCATGCGAGGAGTCCAAGACACCGAAGGACTTGCCGCCGCCGTCCCCACACCTTGAAAAAGACGGGGTTCAGTTCATCGTCCATCCCGACGCCCCAGACGAATGTGGCGACGCCGGCGTTCTGCGCGGTCGCAAGAAGGTCGAGAGCGACATACGGGTAATCCGAAAGCCCCGTCGCGCCGCACCAGATGTAGGCATCGTGCCTGCGGACAACGTCTTCAAAGCCGTCCAAACCGTGACCGGCGAAGCCAAACGGCGGCACGACGTTCACGCCGAGGAGATCCGCCGTCGCGGGATCGGCCGTCGCGACGGTGAGCTCTACGCCCGGGAGCGATTCCTTCAGCATCTTCACTACGCCGGCGATTATCGCCTCGTCGCCGATGTTGTCGCACCCGAGCGGTATGCCTCCGAGAAGCATCTTCATAGGCAGACTCCTTACTATTGTCCAGGCTTACTATTTTAATATAGCGCAATTTCCGACAGACCTTTTATTGCCATTATAGCAAATTCTGCGCCGAAATGGTATAATACGCATCATTGAAAATTCTGATTACAGGCTTTGCTGGTTTCATAGGCTTCCACGCGGCACGCGAGTTCCTGCGCCGCGGGTGGGAAGTCGTAGGCATCGACAACTTCAATGACTACTACAGCGTAAAGCTCAAGAGGGACCGAGCCGCCGTTCTTGAAGCCCTTCCCGGATTCTCCGCGCGCGAACTAGACATCTGCGATCTCGATGGACTTCGCGGCGCATTTGCCGCGGAAAAGCCTGACGTAGTGCTCAACCTCGCCGCGCAGCCGGGGGTGCGCTATTGCATAGACCATCCCTTCGTATACCAGAAGACGAACATCGAGGGCTTCCTAAATGTCCTCGAGTGCTGCCGCCACGCGGCGAAGGTCCCGAAACTCGTTTTCGCTTCGTCATCTTCCGTCTACGGCGGAAACAAGAAGATGCCCTTCGAGGAGTCCGACAAGGTCGACACCCCGATAAGTCTCTACGCAGCGACGAAAAAGGCGAACGAGCTGAT
>JAEEGG010006813.1_pt1 | contig 26658 bp, 24 predicted proteins | sample 9134161 | NCBI WGS metagenome assembly JAEEGG01 (sample SAMN16246543, study PRJNA631951) | gut metagenome | biome: gut microbiome; feature: rumen; material: CR-attached | host: Bos | place: Iran: Karaj | collected 2018-10 | reverse complement strand
TCATTTGCCTCGGCTCTGTTCACACCAATGAACAAGGAGCACAAAAGAAGGATAAGTAAAAACAGTTTGTTTCTCATATTTTGGTTGTGTTTTATTTCTGCTGTTCTTTTAATGCGCTAATACGTGCGCGCAAAAACCGATATAAGATATGCTCTGCGATCCATGTTCTTGTTTGTTTGCACGTTTACGCTGCAAAGGTACAAAAAAAATCCCACTTTTGCAAGTATTTGTGCAAAAAAAACAAAGGTCAGCCTCTCGGTTAGACCTTTGCTACGTTTCCATGCATGTAAATAGAAATTTAGTCGTCAATGCGGATGAACTCATATTTGCTATTGAATTCGAGTTCGAGACCCGAATTGAGTTCTGCTTTCCAGCGGCGGTCGTCTTTGCTCCATTCGGTAATGAATGCGTTGGGGAAATTGGCTTTTACATACGCGCGTACAACTTCGGGAATGAGCGCAGAGGGCACTTCGGTCTGCTTGCAATCAACTTTGAGCAGTTCACCTGCCTTGTTAAAATCTAAAGAACGACCATCGTTGAACTTGATATCGTACTCAGCGTCCAGCAGGCCTTTGTCCAAGGTGACATAAGCGATTTGTGAGGCATCAAAATGCGCTGCGACGATGGCTTTTGCCGGTTCAGGAACTTGATCGAAAGGAATCACTTGTTCGTTTGCGCAAGCCGTCAGGCTGCAGAGTGCGATAAGCACTACGGAAAAATACTTTTTCATAAAGGTTAAATCATTAAACTGTTAAACTATTAAACTGTTACTCAATCATCTTTATCAGTTTCGCCGGAACACCTCCGACGATGGCATTGGTAGGGACATCTTTCGTTACCACGGCTCCTGCGGCAACGATGGCATTGTCGCCGATGGTGACACCTTGCAGGACGGTCACGTTTGCACCGAGCCACACGCGTTTGCCGATGTGAATGGGTTTGGCAATCATACTAGCCCTTTGCACTGGGTCGGGGATATGATTGAGCGTGCAAAGCGTGGCGTTATGCCCGATGAGAGCATCATCATCGATGAAGATTCCTCCTTGGTCCTGGAACTTACAGCCCATGTTGATGAACACCCGTTCGCCGACATGCGTGTTCTTGCCGCAATCGGTATAGAACGGTGGAAACATACCGAACGACTCCGGCACATCTATTGCCCATAGTTCAGATAGCAGTTTGCGCAGTTCCTCGGGCGTGTGGTATTTGCCGTTGATCTCGGCGGTGATACGCAGGGCTTCCTGCGAGTATTTATGGAACTCTAGGTGCAAGTCCGAGCCGCCTATTATCGGCTCACCGGTTGCCATCCGTTCACGAAACTGTTCAATTGTCATACTCATGCTACTGTCCATCTTTATGATTCTATCTTTTATTTAACTTTTGTTCAATCTTGTTCAAGGAAAGATTTCTTTTAATCCGGTTGCTGACCATCATGAGCCTGCCATGCACAGGCGGTTATCTTCATGTCTGAGAAAAGAGCCGTGAAGGACGAGTCCTCCGGCGAACAGGCATAGATACCGAAACGAATCTCTCCGGCTCCTGCGTGCATGTGGCATATACGCATCTGGCTGAAATGTACACCATCAGCCGAGCACTCGATACAGTAATCGTCCTCCCTCCGCGAGAAGCGATACCACAGAGTCTTCACGTCCGCAGGAATAGCGGTTGTCGCCCAGTCCGAGTAGCCGCCATTAGTGACCACTGAGCCGAGGTGTTGGAACTGCTCATTCTCGTACTCTACAGACGCTTTGAGCCAGTTCTCGCTATCCAAGTACATCACTATGCCGCACTGGTCAAACCGATGATGACTCTGCGAGAAATCGGTCTTGACAACAAACGAGAAGAACCGCTCGTTTGTCTTCATCTGCAGAACAGGCGCGTTGTCATTACGGAAATGGTAATACGTCCGTTGCCAGAGATCCGTGTGCGGTTTGGTGGTGACGGCAATCGTATCGCCTTTTATCTCGCATTCCGCCGGTTCTCGTGTCCATTCAAAACGGCCCAAGTCAATTCGGTCATCGTTGGCCAAAGCCGTTTGTACATTGTCTGTATTTTCCATCTTTTTAACTTGTTTTTGGTTGCATGCGGCGCAAGCCTCTATCTCAATTATTCCTTGTTCAACTCTTCGAAATGTTCAAGTGCCCAGTCGATGAGAGCGGAGACATGGGGCATGAGAGATTATTATGACTTGAATCCGACTCCGCCTGTATTCAAACATTTCGACCTGATAAGCGGTGAGGTCAGCGACGGCTTCGTCGGCGAAAGGTTTTCGAAAGTTACTATTTGATGTGTTTTTCCAGCCAGTGGCAGAGTTCGGCTACTTGCTCCGGAGTGTTGCCCATGAAGACGGCACACTCCTTGTGTCCCTCGAACTGCGGCGTGACGCCGTCCATGGCGCTCAAGGCTGCCACGGTGACGAGTTCACGGACGGCAGGCGTGAGTTGGTAGGACGCGTAGATGTCGCCGAAGAGATGCGACTTCATGTAGTAGTCCGCCTGCGGGCAGAAAGTGTAGTCCCACGGCGTGCCTCCTTCATCGCGTGTCTGCATGGCGGTACCGGTGCGCAACGCCTCTCCGGCATCGTCCCATACGGCAGGACGCACAAAAGGCTTACCCCAAGACCATTTGGTCATTTTCTCATTTACCATTTTGGCATTGAGGATTTTCTCCAACACGCCCAAGGCGTTGAGCGAACGCGGGAAGCCTGCGTAAGCGTACAACTGCGCGAACGCGTCTTTCAGTTCGTTGATAGTAACGCCGTGGTCCAGAGCTTGCGGAATAGCCGTTTCCAAGTGCTCCAAATCACCCTTTGCCGCCCATGCCACGCAAGCGCAGAGGTACAGTATGCGCTCCGGAAGCGCAGAAGTCGTTGTTTCCATATGCTGTTTCATGTATATGGGAAGTTTAGAAGTGCCCTGTCTTACATCATATTGCTTTACACCAACTGATAAAATAGCGGATACCCGCAATAGATAGCGCTGTACCCAGTCCTGGATAGAAGCCTGCAAAAAACTCGATCGGCATGCCTGGGATGAATTTCAAGCCAATGCCCAAACACATAAAGAATGCGATCATGATGTATCCATGAGCATCAAAGAACGCGAAGAGCGATTTCTTGCGTTCAGAAAAGTTGAGAATGCGGGCAGTGTAACGCTTAATGAAGTTATTGAACATCAGCGAGAATGTGATAGTGACCATAATGGCTATGAGCATAAGCCACCATACTCGTTCCGGATGAGTAGTATTGACATACAGCATGGCTTGTATGCCGGTAGTTAACACCTTTATACCGGGTCCAAGCCAGCAGAGTACTTGCATAAGCAGCAAATGCTCACGATTCACAGGAAGAATGCGGTCGGTATTCATGTAAGTGCCTATTTTTGATATTTGGTAAAGTTATATTTCTCGCGTTAACCGATATATCGGCAGATTTGTTTCTGTTCGTTTGCGTCAAATATGCCGCAAAGATACAAAAAATCTTTGATATTTGCAAGAGAATGGTTGTTTTTTTTTTAATTATGTAAAGGAACTGTTATCTCCTGATGTTCATGTATTAAGCGTCCATGAGTTGTCACTCCTTCGATGACAACATCATAGATGGTTGCTGCTCCGCCATCGGTGAAGCGTAGTACAGGCGATTGCACATTGGGATTCCAAAGGAGTGTTCCGGCTCTGTGAGTATTATCCGAGGGAATCTGTACAAAGAATTCTGCCGGTTGCTGCCAGCCGAGTGGCTTGAGGCGTTTCAAATTGCTTGGGTCGGCTTGTTGGGGAACCTCGCTACCGTCTTTGAGAATGATCGATATGACTCCGGCTCCGCCGCGTGATCCCCATATAACCGTTGTTCCTGATTTGAATATGTCCAAACGAGCGATGTCCTGCATAGGAATAAGATCGAGGTCGTAGTCTCCTTCTTGAATCACACCGTTGATGGCTATTGCGGCAGGGTTTTTGGCATAGATGGAATGTGCCCCGCGAATATAGCATTTCTCGTCTACTACATTGACACCCGGTACACGACGCAACAAATCATGCAGGCAGGTAGCACTATATTCCATAATCTTGTTCATTCCGAACGATACATCTGCCAGATTTCTCGTTTGTTGTTCAACAGATGATTCCTTTATTCTGCGTTCAGCCGTCACTTCAATTTCTTCCAGCGTGACACTGTCGGCGATGTCTCCCAGTTCTGTAACGGGCACCCTCTTTTCCCCTTGCAACCGCAGCAAAGCAGGCAGTGTGCCTTCGTAGGGAGGGAAAGACTCTTCTTCTATCCCTATTACAACGTTTTGTTCTCCGTTCGGTCGGAACGCCATCAGGAGCACGTTCATACCGTCCGGTACTACTTCGTCGGCAAAAGCAAAATGCCCGAACTCATCCGTAGTGTCGGAGGCGTAGTGGTAAATTTCCGGAATAATCAGGTTGACCACTGCTCCTTTAACCGGTTTTCTGCGCCCGGGTGTTTCTACTGTTCCATGTATGGCTGTTCCTTGTACATCGGAAAAGAGAATCGAGCTATCCGGCATCCAAGCGACCGACTGCATGATTGTCCATTGCGGATGACGGGACAGAGCATATCGGTCAGTGACGGACGCCGATACAAGAACACGTTCACCGGGTTGCAAGTAAGTGGTATCAATCGCTATCTCATGTATTCCGTTTATGTTCCTTACGGAAAGAGGCATCGCTACGCGCTGAGCAGTTATGCTGTCATTGGATTCATCGACCTGCACTATGGAATCCGACCGGTTGGCACCACTGATTCTGCCGTGGATATAAATGATTTGCTTTCCGGCTTGCTCCATGTGTGATTCCATCCCTCTTGCATAGGCTCGCACAAGATATTGTCCGGCTTCGGCATGAGACGGGATATCTATGTATCCGCTGAAAATATCGTCCATGCGCATCACTTTTACCCGTTTGGCAACTACTCCTTCCGGTTCAATGAGTTCTACAACAGCCATCAGTACGGCAGTGTCCGGAAGCATATCGGAATCCAAAAAATAGGTTCGGAACCACATTCTCTCTCCGGCACGATAGTCTGTCGCATCGGTATGGATGTGTATCGCAGCGGAACTGTACAAAGTGCTTGCAACAAGCAAGATGGTAACGAAAAGTTTTTTCATACGAGTCATTGATTACGGATTATTTTTATAGCTACGGCTTTGATAGTCTGCCATCCGGCGCGGTCTGTCAAGCGGAGCATGAAATGGTAGTCGCCGTCGCGCACATCTTCCGGAACCGGAATGTCGATAGCTGCGGTGTACTCTTTCTGTCCGGCGGGAATGGCGTAGTCCTGATTGAATACCCAAGCACCTTCCACCTCGTCGTGGTGATGTTCGTGTTCCTCTTCATCGTGATGCTCCTCGTCCTCGTGATGTTCCTCGCCTTCATCACAGTCTTCGGCTTCGGTGGAATGGGTATGATGGTCGAAATTGTTGTGAATCTCGATATTGAAATTCCCCAATTCTGTGTTATCTGTGCAGGTGAATCGTACTTGTATGATATCGCCGAGATAGTAGATGTCGCAGTTAGCAGGCAGAAAATCCGTCTGGCTGATAACCGGCGGTGTAAGATCTTTGTCTTTGTTCTCACACGATACGAATAGAAAACTTGCCATAGTGGCGATAAGAGCCGTAGCGAGACTCAATAATATATACTTTTTCATTGTGTCTTGTTGTTTTATAGTTGTTAGTTAAAAATCAACACTAGCCATGACCGACACATTCCAACCTGCTTCGGGTACATCGATGAGGCGGTAGAAAGAAGTGTGGTCGTAGTATTTGGTGTTCAGTATATTCTCCGCATTCAACGTCAGGTTGAGCGTGCATTTGTCCAAAGGGAAGGTCTGTCCGGTTGACAGATTGAGTGTCCACCAGCCATCCGTAGGCTTCTCCGGCGGCACGATATCGTATTGCGATCCTGTGACACGCGCATAGACAGCTGCATATCCATCCCAACAGGAATGCTTCTTACCAGCATCCCATAGGAATTTCACCTGCGGCATCACTTGCCACGGCGGAGCAAAAGGTAGACAGTATCCGCGTTTGTCGCCGGACAACTGTCGTGCAAACAGGTATTCACCCTGCACGTGCAGTTCCAACCATCGCAAAGGTCGATAGGTCAATTGCGCCTCCGCTCCCGCACGTATCACACGACTTTCTGCATATTGGTAAACCTGTAATCCTTCTTTGTAATATGCTGTTGGCGAGAGATAGATATAATTAGGAAAGTAACCCACGAACGGATCTATCTGCACAGTCCATTTCCTATCGGCATAGCCGACCGACACATCCGCCTGATAACTCTCTTCCGGTCGTAAAGCGGCGTTGCCTTGTTCATAACGGAAGATATGGTAGTTGATACCATCTGCTGCCAGTTCCTTGGCGATAGGCACACGGAATCCTTTGCCTATGTTGGCTTTGAGCCACCAGTTGTCCGGACAGTAATTTACACCGGCAGACCACGTGAAACTATGGAAATGCCGATGCAGATCCTGTGCGCGTTCCTTATAGACCGGTTCGCCGTTGACGGGAGTGGGATACCAGTCGTTATACGCATACGTTCGGATACCCGCATAATCATACCGTACACCGGCATTGAGAAATAACGAACTATTGACCTCCCAGCGTTCGGATGCGCAGATGCCGGCAGTGATATTATCGTAATCAGGAATGACAAATCCCCAACCGCTCCGTCGGTTATGCTGCCACTCGGCATTGGCTCCAAGTCGCAGAGTGTGTCGCTCGTGCACATGCCATAGTGCATGAAGATTGGCTGTGAGCGTATGTTTGCTGAACTGGCGCTCCAACGGATTAGGCGGAGTGGGCATATAACCGTGCGAGACGGGTTCCGATTTCTCACGCCGCAAATTATGCTGCCATGCCACATTAGCGGTCATATTCCACGTGTCCTGTGACCATACAGTATGCCACAGCACTTTCAGATGGTTCACCTGCTGACAGGGTAAGTCAATATCCCTGCGGCTGCGGTCGTAGTCGATGTCCGACAGACGTACTTCCAAGCCATGTGCATTGGCAAAAAAACCGCTTTCTGCATACGTCTCGAATATCTTTACGCATGAGTGCAGATGCAGTCCCGCATAGCCCAAGACCAGACTGCCGTCCGCTTCACGCCCCGCCGTATTACGCAGCGTTCGGTGATAGAGAGGAATGCGGTATGAGTAGTACTCGATGCTGTCTGTAGGCGCGGCATAATCGGCATAATCCTGATAAGTGGCATGGGCTCGCCAGAAGAACCGCTGGTGCCGTCCTTCCAACCTCGCTGATGCACCAAACAATAGGTTATTACTGCGCATAAACAGATGCACGTTACCGCCAATAGGCTTGTCGGGAACTGCGGCAGATGACAGGACCAACGCCCCACCGATTGCATCAGAGCCGTACAGTAGTGCCGAAGGTCCTTTGAGAACCTCCACTCGGTCGATGGAGAACATGTCAATCTCCAGTCCGTGGTCATCACCCCATTGTTGTCCCTCATGTCGGATTCCGTCATGAATGACGGCAAGACGGTTGGATCCCATACCGCGTATTGCAGGACGAGACTGTGATGAACCGATATTGGAAGCTTGTACACCCGGCAACAAAGAGAGTGATTTACTTAAACTGCCCTCAAAGTGTTGTTCCAGAAACACTTTGTCTGCATGTACAGCACTCACGGAGGTCTGCATTTGCCGCTGTTTGATAGCAGAGGCTGAAACCGTTACCTCCTCCAAACGGAACATACGTGCGTCTTGTTCGCTGACGCTATCCGACACGATCAACAACGAGGCAAGTAATATGCTGAATAAATGCATTATTGCCTGTTAATTGGTTGAATAGAATAATACGTTTTAGCGAATATTCAACCAACAGGCGGAGCACGGGAAAGAGAATAAGAAAAATAATCGGAATGAACAGAAACGATAAGAAACGTTTCTATCTTGTGAGCAATCTCAATAGGAGCATGGAACGATGCAAACGACGGACGCGGCACTTTCACTACCTGAAAATGGCAGATTGCGCAATCGTCATCCTCCTGTTCTATATCAGGCAAAAATGAATCGTGGTGATGGGTGTGATGCCTATCCAACGGCTCGCCGTCTAACACACAGCATATACTGTGCTCCTCGTCATGATGGCAGCAGCAATGATGATGGTGGTGGATTGTTTTCACTCCCATCATTATGCAAAACGCCAGTAGAACGACGGATGCAAAGAGTCTATGAAGTCTGTCGGTTCTCATTTCGGCTACAAAGATACAACTTTTTTTTGAGATGTGCAAGAATATTGGAGAAATTCTGCATAAAAAGTTGTTTTTGCAAATAAAGAAATTGATGTGTCTTCTTCGATATTTGAAGTTATTTTATCGTCTTTTGGTATGCCAGGCGCTCGTCGCCTGAAAGTAAATACATGTATTATTTCATTAGCGATTTGACGAGCAGCCCGAGGAACAGACGTTCATGCCAGTTGAGCGTCTGGATATGTCCGAGCAGGATGACATCCAAGGCGGCGAAGCGTTTGCACTCGGCGTTGAAGGTGTCCAGATTGTCGGGACCGTTGTACGCCAGGGCAAATGTATTCCAGAACTGTACCATCTGTTTGTCGGTCATGTGGACTATATCCTGCACACGTTGTTTCTTGCCGAACAGATTGCAGAATAGCCAGAAATGGCCGAGGTCGAACATCGGCAAACCGTGCGTGGCACGACCGAGATCTATCCAATAGGCTTTGTCGGTATCGAGCGAGAGAATGAGATTACTGAATGTAAAATCGCCATGCAGTAAGGTGGGAGCGTCTTCCATATTCTGTACAAAAGCGATGGCCTGTTCCAGTCTTTTGCCGCTGAGCATTTTCGTGTCAGTCAATGCCTCCAACATCAGCGCTTTCATCGACGGGATCGCCGTCTGTGCGGAGGTGTCGGTGCTGTGAAACTGCTTGGCAAGTTTTGCCATACGGTCTGCCAGATGGTCGATATGCGCAGGGGCTTCTCCACTGATGCGCGCAAAGGATTTCTTGTTGGTGACAGCCTCGCAGATGATGCCTTCGTTTTCTCCCACGCGCACCATTTCCTTCATTTCGGGCGTAGGCAGACCGAGGTCAAAAACCGCTTTGCTACGGGTAAATTCATCAGCGAGGGTTTCTGTAGCGCCGTCTTCAGCCGTGTAGTTGCTCACTTTGAGAATAACGCCCGGTTGTTCGGGGCATGTATAAACGCTTCCGTTTCCTCCTTCTCCGACCTTTGTCCAGCCGACGAGGTCAATCTGTTTGTAAGTAATTTTTGTCATAGTGTAGGTGTTTATTTATGGATGCTTTCATTAGTGCCACTAAAATAAAACAAAAACCCAGATAAACCCTTTTGAATGCTTTTGAGCTCTGCTCTGTGTGTAATTAGTACCAAAAACTCCTTAAAAGTGAACTTTTAGACAGTTTTTACTACTAATTTCCACAGTCTAACGACTAAAAGCATTCAAAAGCCAAAAACAGACAAAAACATGTTCGTTTCAACGTATTGCTTATGTAAAGGCTTATAGTACAGCAGATTCATAGGTATATGCAAAAAGTTAAATGGACAGCAATGGGATGCTTTATTTAATTTGCAAATCGGATGCAGAGCGGTTTGCTGACGCGGATGTATCCGTGGATTGTGCAACCACCAGTACATTATCCGCTTGCAGCCGCACGGATAGCCAGCGACTGATACGTTGTTGATCATCTTCATTGAGAGCAGGCTCTGCCTGAACAAGTAACACGATCTGTTTCTCGTTGCGTGCGAGCGTAACGCTTGTGATCTGTGGCCACTGCGTTTGCACCTCCGATGTTATCTGTTCTACCGGCAGTTGCTGCGCTTTGAATACATCCAATTGCTTATTGAGCACACGAATCGAATCGTCCCGTTGCTGCAGTTGTGCCTCAGTTGATGCCAGCCAGTCTTTCATGACTTCCGTCTCGTTGAGTCGGCGCACCTCAATAGTCGCGTCCTCCAGGATACGTATCTGCGTGTGCGAGATGCCGTTTTTCTCCGCTTCTGCATACAGATAGGCGCGATGCTCATTACTGAGTTGTTCGCCCGCCAAGCGAAGTGTCAACGTATAGGGTTTATCCGACAGATTGGTTGAATAATCATAGATATACGTACCGCCTATTGCCTGATTTTCCTTTACGAAATGACGTGCGGCGTTGGTGAACTGATTCTCGCAAACAATACTGTATGCACTGAAGAAACTCGGGATCAGCACTACCAGAATCAAGAGCACGTATATGATCAGCCGCTTGTAGGATTTTGCCGCAACCTTTGACGGGAAATGCAGATATTTGACAGCAAGGTAAGTGGCTAAAGCAATGAACACGCAGTTGATAAAGAACAAGTACAGCGCCCCGCTGGCATAGTGCCAGCTCCAATTGGCTATACCGTAGCCCACCGTACATAACGGAGGCATCAGAGCTGTTGCAATCGCTACACCGGAAAGCACTGTGCCTTTCTCTTTGCGCGATAGCTCCAATATTCCTGCTATACCACCAAAGAACGCAATCAATACGTCATATACCGAAGGATTGGTACGCGCCAACAGCTCGGTCGGATTTTCCATCTCCAGTGGTGTCACCATAAAATACAAGGTGGAAGCTATCAAGCTGACCACAAACATGATGCTCAGATGCTTCAGCGACTTGATGATCAATGCAGCATCGTTGGTGCCCAAGCCCATACCGAAACCGATGATTGGACTCATCAACGGCGAAATCAACATGGCACCGATAATCACCGGTATCGAATTAACATTCAGTCCGACCGAAGCAATCACTATCGCCACGAACAAAATGTATATGTTCGGTCCGCGGAAAGGAATGTTCTTGCGGATGTTCTCTTCCGCCGCTTGCACATCGATATAGTGCGTCAGACTTAGTTGCTTGCGAAGAAAATGCTTCGCGCGTTTTTTGAATTGAGAGTAATTCATAATAGTCAGCATTTAGGTTGGTTACCTGCTTGTGTAGTGTTTGGATATTTAGTTCTGTTATTCATAATGTCGGATTCGAACGTCAATATCGGGTAGTTGTGCCGGGATGCCGGACACGTCGGTCTGGCTGTAATGATACGGGAACAGCACTTTCGGTTGGATGATACGCGCGGCTTCTATCAGTTGCTCCGGCGTCATCGTGTATGGCTGATTGCACGGCAGGAAAGCGATGTCAATATCCTTGATGTCCGCCATTTCGGGAATGACTTCCGTATCTCCTGCGATGTAAATACGCAAGCCGTCCAACGTCAGGATGTAACCGTTATCCCGTCCTTTGGGATGGAACTGCAGATGCCCATCGGTCGTGTTGTAAGCAGCCACAGCCTCTATGGATGTGCCCTCAGCGAGCTGCAACCGGTCGCCGTTCGCCATCACAGTCCCTGCACCGTACTTGTCCGCCGAACGCTGGTTCATGATGAGCTGCGTACCCTCTTTGCTAAGTTGCTTGATCGCCGCTTTGTCCAAGTGGTCATAGTGCTCGTGGGTTACGATGATATAGTCCGCCTTCGGGAAGGCGCTGTAGTCAATCTTCTTGTCGCCTAACTTGCCACACGGGTCAATCTCTATCTCCCTGCCGTCGAACTCGATGCGGATACTGGAGTGCACCAGCGCATGGAAACGCACGGTCTTGCCGCTCTTGGTCTGAAACTCATCTGTTTCGTACATGTCTTTCGGCTGTTTGGCACAAGCGGTCAGCGATAGTGCCGCCAGCGCGAGGGTAAATAATTTTCTCATTTTCTCTCTGTTTGCGTCGTTTACGGCGCAAAGGTACAATTTTTTTTTGAAATATGCAAATCATTTTGCATAAATAAAGCAAAAATGCCACAAAAAAGAGGTGATTTCCGAAGAAACCACCTCCTGAGTGCATTAGTCTTACAAATTATCGAACATTTTGTAAGGGAAACAACATTTCTTCATTCACTTCTTTCCGGAAGTCTTGGAGATAACCCTCCAGAACTTTGTATGAGGCTTCGGCATCTACCGTTTTCGGGTTATAATCTGCTTGCTGTTTGAGTGCTTCTTTATACTGCTCAAACCTCGGGTCTGTCAGCACGTCTTTCTCTGTCAGTTCGTCTGTTTGGCCATTGTACTGATACCAAGGCTGATAACCCGGAGAATTGAAACCATAGGCATAGACGGTTATACCATCCAGACCGTTTATGTATCTCATGAAGGCTATGGGCCTCATGGTGGTATATATCTGTGACGAAAGGCACAAACATTCTTTCGTTTCATATTCGACTTTCCATACATCCAAAGGCTCATTGTATGGACATCCGTAGTGCTTTATACGCCATTCTTCCCAACCAACAACGCCGTATTTGCGCTGTTGATACGCTGCCGCCTGATAATAGCCGCGCCTGTATTTGCGATACGGCTCTATGAGTTCGGGATGAATAGTTTTCAGCGCCCTGTCAAAATCGGCAAGCTCATAACTGCCGGTTTCGTCAGCCGTAAATCGCTCCGGATGGGCTTGAAGATAGTCGTATATTTCTTGCTTTCTGACGTTCATCAATTCCAAATCATAGTCACCGGCGTTGTTACAGCAGCCGACCTCATACCAATCGCAGAAGCCCCAAGGCTCATCGGATGTATCATAATTGAGGTAGGTTTGCGGCATAGGCAGATAGGAGTTCATGGATATGGGACAGCCCGGTTCAATCAGTCTGTCGGCTATCTGCCCTCCCGACATGTCCGCAGAGACACGCACAGTGGACTTGCAGCCTTTTAGGCCGCGATTGAAGAAGTCCACAATGGACTGTTTTGTTCCTTTGATAAAAATGATATTCCACATTTCTGTCATAATTCTTTTTCAAGCTGTGCGTTATAATCATCAATAAATTCCGCCAATAAGAGCCGGTTGAAAGGTCGTAACCCACTCGTTGAGGATAGCTAATGATTCAAACGGGTTATGCGTTATCTCCGGCGCAAGCCATTCGTAGCCGTCCAGACTGCGCGCCAGAGAAGATTTCGTCCCTGACGCCGCACTGGATCCTAAGCCGTGAATATATAATGCATACGGCTTTTGTGCCTGAATGCCGTAATTGAAGATTGAGCCTTTTGTATCCATAATGATAAAATTTAATTTTCGGCTGCAAAGATACAATAAAGTTCTGAAACTAAAAAATAGAAGTTAATCTTTTTTACGATTAGTCCTGATTAGCCATAAAGGATTGCCGATTTGCTTTCGAGCGACATACGACTCACATATGTGAAGAAACCAATCGACTATTGGCATCGAAAGGCTCACACACATTCTAACGATTAAAATGGTGTGCTCTGATATATTGTAAGCTTATTATTTTTTGACCATTTGCCATTCTTGGTCTTCATGCGACCATTGGGGATAATATTGCTCCGCCTCTTCAAGGGGCATGGCTTTGTCTAAATTTTTGAGGACGGATTGATAGATATATACAAAAGTCTCTTCATAGAATGGGCACACATCGCGTTCTGATGCATTTTTGTAATAAGCAGTTTGAAATTTGTCATCAGGAGCCGGGACATTATATTCTGAATAGGCTTTAACATGTATTGTTCCATCAAAAGCGCCAATTGCCCATATAGCAAAGTTTTCCTGGTTTATAATTAAATCTTCACTATCCGGATTAATCAAGATGCAGTTCCCTTTGGGATTCTTACTCAAGATTTCGTAACACTCGTCTTTTGCTTGCAGACCGATTGCATTAATTTGTGCATAAAGAGATGTTACCATTTTTTCAAATTTGTTAGGATCTTGTACTGTTTCCATATAATATCAAATTTAAACGTTTTCGCCCGGTCTTTGTTCGACATTGGGGCACTTTCCGATTTTGTGCTGCAAAGATAATACTTTGTTTTCAAATAAAAAAGTAGAAGTTAATCTTTTTTAATTTTTTAAGATCATGATGCTATTTTTGGTGGATGGCTCTCTTACTATATGTCCGTGCTTGTCCAGATGATTTGTGTGATCAAATGCTGCACTGATCATGGCTGCGACAAACGCCTTTTTGTACAACGGCGATGAATTTTCGGGATTGTCCTTCTGTACGGATTGTTCCTGCGCTTTCTTGATTCGTTCGGGGCAAAAAACGATTTGGAATGCTTCCGCGTCATAGTAACCAAGAGACTCCAATGGGATGTACTCAACCTCGGTAACTTCCGGCATTTCTTCTTCCCTTGCAAAACGGACACAGAGTGTAGCGGCTACCTCTGAAATATCCAACCTCTTATTCCGCATTTCTCTTTCTTCCGGCATACTGAAATATGCCTTAGTAGGATCAAACGCATCCCAGAAATCAGCAATGATGTCTGCCGGAACAAATCGTACTACGGTTGCAAAATCGATATTTGTCTCGGGCTCAGGAGAGTTAGAGTCTGCTAAACAAGCGATTATTAAATCCAGCTCTTTGTTAGTAAGTTGTTCCCTACAGATCTTTTGGAGTAAATGGTTATATTCTGCTAGAGCTTTGCAAGAACACTTCATCGTGGCTTCGTCCGGTATATTGGGTTCCTCCACTTCTCTCGGATGATCCAGATCAATCCATAGCACTTTCGCCTCACCCCAACTGACATCACTACAATATTCGAAGGTAAAGTTGTAAGCAGAGATTGATTCCTCCAAATACTGATTCCATCCCTCTTCATTATCTTTCTCCTCAGGAAAATCCGTCTCATAATCGCGACGTGCTTCATCTACCGCTTCGCGATATTGCTTATACTCTTCCTCGCTCAATGCTATTTCACAGAAGTCATAGATTTCCGGCATATAATACTTGATTTTATACAACTTCATAATGCGTAATTGATTTAAGTTCAACAATACTTCCGATTTTGCGCGGCAAAGATAATACTTTATTTTCAAATAAAAAAATAGAAGTTAATCTTTTTTGCAATTCGCCCTAATTAGCCATAAAGGTATTTGAAGGATACTATTTCAATAGTTTCTCATACTTGCTGATTGTGTCGTCAAAATACCACAACTTGCCATTGAGTGCTTCGTCATCGGATTTTTGCAGCATCTCGCGTATCGCGAGTGTAACGTCATATGCGGATTGAAGTTCTTCCTTAGGAGTGCTGGCATCGCAATAGCAATCCAAGCCGTTAGCGAGAATCCATAACAAGTCTACATCGTCATCCGGAAAGCGAATAGAGGCCAATCGTTTTAGCAATTCCGGAGTGACTATTTCCGAATCTTCTTTTTCTTCTCCATTAGAGAAAGAAAGGAATTTCTCTCTGTAGAAATAGTACGGGCTTATAGACTCCCCGGACATGGCTAAATCTGTTCCGAAATAATTCTGAATTTCCTCCAAACGTCTGGCTAACTGCAAGCGGGTTGCTTCGTCAATAGAGGTATATGGTAGTACTTGCAGGAAATCATTAATCATTTCTATGGCCTCGAGTCCATTCTCATAGGTGATAATCATATCACCGTCAAGACCTTACACCAAATACCATAGCAACTTGCACTGATACAAGTTGTCTATGAAGTCTTTTATTTTCTGCTCAAACTCTGTCATGGATTTTAGAGGATGAATGCGGCTTTTTCGCCGATTATCATGCTGCAAAGATAATACTTTGTTTTTAAATAAAAAAATAGAAGTTAATTTTTTGGCAATTTTGCTGTTTTATGTTATTTTGATACTCTGTATAATTCCTTCAGAATAACTACCATCGACCACGTATCGAGTTCGCAGTATTGCAGCAGGTCTTTTCGTGTTTTGGTCTCGTCGGTTGGAGTCATGTAGCGCATCTTCGGGAAGATGTCCATCGCTTCGCCGCCGTTATGCACACAGCCCGGCAATTTGTGATAGTCTAATCTTGGGTCATTCGGGAACAGAGCAGGCAGTACTTTCTTGATACTAAACGAACCGCCCATGGCAGGAAGATAATACCCCCCTGCTCGGAAAGGATCCAATAAGTCTATGATGTTATCATGAATAGCCATTAGGTGATCATGCAGGTCAGGAAATGCATTGGCCATCTCTTCCAGACGTCCCTGCTCAAATGCTTTGTTATACACCAAAACACATTTGTCTGCTGGAATATCTTTGCATAACTGTTCTGCCACATCTCGCATAGGATTCTCACTCCTCGCATCTGCCAAAAACTCTCGATGATCACAATTGCCGGTTTGCGAAGGCTGGATATGCAGCGAATACTGCGTAGGTACTTGCTGATACGGATGAGTTCCTTGGTATTCCGGTATTGCATATTGAACTGTCTCAAAATCCAAGTGATAGAGCGGATACTTCACCGTTTTGAGAAAAGTTTTGATACTTTTTTTATCAATCTTTGCCTTGTTACTTAGTGTGCAAGCAATCTGCATGTCTTGTATTTTACCGATTTGTTCGTTACGCAAATCGGCAAAAGATACCTTGTTTTGATAATAATATGCTAACTTCTTCTCAAACGTAAATCCTCCTCTTCCTATTCCACCATATATATCAAACACACTGTTAGGCGATGGAATGTGGTGAAATCGTTTGCAGTATTCAAAAAATGCGCAAGGGGGATTACAGCCCATGTGGAGTTTAGTATCCGGTTCACCAAGTTGAGATAAGATTTTCTTCGCTTCTGCGCAATACGCAGCCACTCGTGAAGACTCGTCTTTAATCCATTGGCGCATATCCGTGATATGGAATAACTGTTTCGGATCTAAATCTCCGTTTAGTACATAACTTTTTTCCAGCCGAACCAGATAAGTTCCCGTAACCTGCACACCGGCAAGTTCCAACACATACTTTTGGTATGCTATATCTCGAATATACGACTCGTCTATATTTTCCTTTTTTAGAAATCCCTTTTTGTCGTACTCTGCTTTATGAGACGAACTCTTCACCTCATAGATTGCCCATCCTCCCTTCTCGCGATGCAGCAGATCCACAGCGCAGTAACAGCCGTTTTCCGTAAATGCAGCCTCACAGATAGTCTCTACGGAAGAATCCACCAAGTATTTCTTGGTATCAGCAATCATTTTAGCAATATCCAAATTACCATCGGCTTTGGTAACCGTCGCTTCTTGGTATGCACCGAAATAGCCCTTTGCTAAGTTGCCCACGGCTATTCCGGCAGCCATCCGCGACTCATCCGCTTCTGCTGCTTCTTGCGGCTTGTTGATGTTCATCCATAGCAATTTCGGACACTGCCGAAACGCTACATAACGTGATTTAGAGAGATTGTGAGGCATAATATATAGTATTTTTGATTATCTAATGTTCCTATCTATATAGTCTACAAACTTTGGATTAAACACTGTTACTTAAGTGAATTCAGAACAATAGCAAGAGATAGTATCCGTACCATAGAAGGTTCAAATGATAAATCAAACGGAACAACCTTTTTCATGCCATTACCATCCTCGTACTGTATCTTGTTGTCATATCTCCAAAGGAATTTGTGACCATTATATTTGAACTCAATATCCCATCCCCAGAAAAAATCACAATTTTGTAACTTTTGAGTCGTCTTAATGAGTTGCAGATTACACAAAGTAGAAAGTATCCAATTCCTATTGTGGGCGACAACATATTTCTTTTGCTCTGATTTTGCATTATTCGGGAACAACGCTAAAAGACCATATGCTTCACGCAAATGACATCCATCAACATGCCAATTCCAATAGTACATATTTTCTAATAACTTAGTTTTTGTCAGATCTTTTTGTACCCATTGGTAACTTTTGCTAAGTGTAGATATATTTGGTTGTATGTTCATTAAGAAATGATGAATAGGAGAGCATAAATACTCATTCATTAGATTTGTCATCCATGTGCAATCTCTAACATCATAAATTATTGCCCTTAATTCATCATCTTTAGTGCATTTACTTATTAGCGTTTTCAATCCATCATATTTTGATGAAGAAGAGAGCACTCCTCTTATTGTTGATAATTTAGTATCAAAATCAGACCAATCTATTTTTCCTAATTCATTATGGAAAAGGAAACGAATGGAACCACGGAAAAAGAGCGCATTCTCCGCCTCAACAATCGCTTGTTCCCAACTCTTGCCGTCTAAACGAACAAATCGGCGGTTCAATGTGATTTGCATAGCTTTATCGCTTTCCTCAATGCAACGTTTGTCAAAATCTGAATTTCCGATCACTTGTATCGGTAATAATGAAGCATAAACAAAATGACTATTCAATTTGGAAATAAACTTTATCGCTCCCCCCATAGCATCAATAGTTCTTATTTGAGCATTTCCATCTGCATCACGACCGGACACAAGATTCCACACAACTCTCATCCAACGATCAAGAGCATCAATATCAGCATTATCCGTCTCTGACTCTTCTGCAAAGAACTTACAGACGGCAAAGAAGATAATTCTTGGGATCTGTCCTAATTTTGCTACTTCCAGAATTTCATTACCCGCAATATCTATAATTTTAACTCCCTTCTTCTCGCCATTTTCTTCCTTTACAAAGTATTTCGGGATAAAACGAAAGTCCTTTTCATCAAAGCGACATAACTTTTCTTTGTCAAAAGCATCAGGAGTTGATTCTTTTAAATACTTTTTATAGTTATTTAAAACCCTCATAAGTTTATGAAAAAACTCAATCGGAATTTCGCCATTCTTATATAAGTACGTATTAAAGCCCAGATAAGCAATTGTAGAATCATCAGAACCGTTATATAAAGATTGAAACGTTCCATCAGCGGAATTTGGTTCTTTGTTTTCAAATTTCTCGATAAATGCTTCGCTGCTGAAAAAACGATTAATGAACGCAAAATAGATTTCGTCAATGCGGCTATGCTCTATTATTCGGTCGTTAGAATCCTTTTGTTCTTTTGATCGGTTGTTCCAAAATATATCTGTCCATGTCGTATCTAACAGATTCGGGAAGGACTGTGCCAACTCGCTCCATTGTTGTTTATCTTTTTCGGAAATATTTGCATTCGCTTTTTGCTCGATGTATCCTATTAAATCGGCTTTGAAGTTTTCAAAACTGGATAATTGCTTGCCACGAGCGTTCATTTTGATATACAGGTCATCAGAAAGTCCCATCGTGGATATTGGCAGATAGTAAAAGATAATAGGACACTTTTCTCCTTGCAATTGTTTCCAATAATCATTCAAGTTTTTCAGCAAAGTACCTATCCTCTCTTTTATTTCAGTACTTGTACAAATTATTAGTTCTATTTCCTCCCAACTCTTATCGCTATTCTCCTTATAAAACTGCTCCGCAATTTCCCGACAAAAAACCTCTTCAATACCATCTATAATATCTACCCCTTCCTTATCTTTGTTTTTTGTGCCGGCAAGCATTATCAACATGGATTTAATGGTAGGATCTTGTTTCCATGCAGAAGAGAACCATGTTTGATTGGTAATATAATCAGCAATGGTTTGACTGGCTGCATTTAGAACTGCTTGAGGCTGCTCTGATTTTTGGGGATGTTTATCAAGCCACAAATTTGCTACTTGTGCTTTAATGCTTGCGATGGGATTGTATGTATTGAAACGTACTTCTTTACAATTACATAGTTCTTCGCAGAAGTTCCGGGAAGAAACACGAGTCTGATATGTGAAGTTTGCGAGTACTTTGCAATTCTCCTCTTTTAGATTGCCGGACATTAATGCAATATACCAATGCAACAACCATAATGTCGTAAGACGCTGTTGTCCGTCCAATGGATATAACTTACCATTCTCATTGGTACCATAGACAAAGTCAAGTTTCTGCTCGTTTTCTAAGTCTAACGCATCTTTTAGAGAAGAAAGAAACCCCTTGCGTAGATATTCCTTTCCATCGCGTCCTTGCGCATAATCGCGTTGAATAATAGGAATCTCGACTGTATGATGTTCAAGAAAATGCCAAAAGGTAGTCTTTTGTGAATTATTCGTTTCCATTGTTCTCGTTTGTTTGATCATTAATGGTATTGGATTCATTTATACCAAATTCTTTTAATGTTTCAGCGATATTGCTTCTATACGCTTCTGCATCCGATTTCCCCCATATAAGGAATTGTGCCTTTGACACACTATAGTATTTTAGAAAAACATGCTGGGTTACAGGCGGCACAAATGCAATAATGCTCTTTTTAATATTTTTTACATCTCCTTCTTCATCAATTTCATATGCCCTTCCTTGTTCTTTAGCAATAATTTTCCTCCTTTTAACGGGGAATATTGCATTTCCGTAACTTCTGTTAGTACCCGCATCTAACAAGCAGAAATTCCATATTTTATTTTTATCTTGTTGAGATAGTTTTTCTTCAGGGTATTCGTTTTCAATTTCTTCATTAATTTCTTCCCAAACTGCCTTAAATTGCTCTTCAAATTCCTTTTTGTCTTTATTTCCCAGTAATTTATTAATATCATCTAAAAGCTCCTGCTTTAAGATAATATTTTCATGTAAAACCTCCTGAAGCCACACACGTTGATCTTTTTCCTTCGTCAAATCGTTTGTCGTGTTGGAGTCGATATGCTCCACATCCCAATTTTCCAACTTATACAGATGGAAAGGGAATTTATAGAATATAGGCAATTTGTACTTGTCATTTTCCACCAATTGTTTGTTCTGATTTATTATAGTCTGGATATTATGCAACAGCAGAACAGGTTTGCATTTCGTTTTTGAAGGAGCATTATCTATTTCGTATTGTTTGTCCAAATCACTATAATCTTTAACCTTTTTCCTAATTTCATCTTTCAAATAGACAATAAAATCGTTCTTTTGAAAAGATGTCCATTTGTCGACCAAGTCTTCAATCGATGGTTTATTGTCTTTCAAAGCTATCAAATAACCAACATAATGATATAAAACCAAATCGCTAAACCACTCTTGGAAAATGTTGAAGTATTTTTTAACTTCTTTCCAATAATCAGTCATGTCGAAATTTTCGCGATGGAAATATTCATAGAAATAACGGAATGTCTTATATTCATCCGTTCCTATTGAATCAATGTCAACTTTTCCTTTATTACCAAGATGAACTTTTAATGAATCGGCTTCGCAAATCAAGTCAAAGATAAAATCAATTCTCGTAGGACGCTGATAGGTTGTAGGATGGAGGAACAACCAGAACTCATCGCTTTGTAAAGTATATTCAATATGATCCCATTCGTTAGCTATTTCCAATTGACGCAAAGAAACGTCTTTGTTTTCTTTATCGAAATTAGAACGATTGAGAAAAAGAGCTTTGATCAATTCGGCATTCGTCAGTTTGATTTTTCCAATATTTAGCCGCGTAAAAACCTTTATTGCATCTTCCTCAACAGCTTCGTACCAAATAAACTTAACGCGCTCTATTATTGTTTTCTTATAGTCCTCTTTGAATTTATCATAGTTATCGTTGAACTCGGTGCTTTTTTCGCCAAACCACTTCTCTATAGTTTCTGCTACCAAAGACATATGGTAATAATCAACATTACTGTTATCTAAGCTGCCAAAAGATAAGTTTTTTAAAAAATCTTCGCTTTCTCCTCTAGTCTCATATTTAATCTCATATGGCGCTACATATGGAGCCACACCGGTCAGATACTTAAGCAAGATGAATATCGTAGTCAAGCGTTGCTGACCATCAATAACATCCCAACTGGTGTGATTTGAGATTGTTTTTCTAATTAAGGCAAGACTTGGTTTATCAAGATTCATTATTTCATTCCCAAACTCCGTCTCGTTATCTATAGTTTCTCGGACCACAAGTGGTTGAAGACAATAGATTCCATCTTCGTTTTTTCGACGAAATTCTTCAATATCATCCAACAAGTCCTTTGCTTGCTGTTTAGTCCATCGATATCCACGCTGATAATCAGGTATAGAAAACTTCATTCCTTGAAGTTCTCCAACCCGCTTCATACAAATTGTATTATCTGCCATAACTTTCCTCCGAACTTAAGGCATCGGAATCTCCATGTATTATATATTTAAACGGCTTCCAATGAATTATCAGACTCAAGCAGAAAAGGTATAAGAATCTGCCACTCGGCGCCATGTGAGTCGGTTACGCTTATGAGATTCTTCTACATCAATGACGCATACACCACGGAACCGAGAAGTGTACATAGTATAATAACTCATCGGATACGTATCATACAGACCTATCGGCAAATCAAACAAATCGTATTTGTAATCAAACAAGATGTGTTTTCGGGTATCATTTTCCCATTCATTACATTGACTGGGAATATCGTATGGTTCAACAAGAAACTCTCCATCTTCTATAAGCATTGCCCCATTCGAATATAACAACACTTCATGCACTAACTGCTCCGCATGAATAGTAAAAGATCCCACTTGTTTTGATATATCCGGGAATATCGTACGCAGGGTTTCTATATGGCGGCTACCGCCACCATTGTCTAAACCGACTAAATCATGCCCTGTTTCTCTTCGCCAATTAAGCCATGCTTTATTAATATTCTCAGGTCGAAAAGCACCTGGGTCTATCTCCTGAGCTATTGGACTTGCCACACGTAACTCACCACGACTGAGCACCCCCTCTGCCGAAAGCATATACTCTGCGTACTCATTGGAATTCAATATTTCTCTATTATCGGGGAGTATCATAGGAAGGTCGTCCCAACAGCAATCGAGTCCTAAACGACGAACAAATATTGAAAACTCATGAGGATCCATAACGTATTAAATTTAAAAGTTCCTACCTACTCTTTATCGGATTTTGGGCATGTCTCTGTTTGAGATTTTGTTCCGCACTTGGGGCACATATAGTGCTCACTGAAACTATCAGATGTTATTCCCAATTCTTTTCCTAATGGGCTATCTAGATCTATTATGATAATATTAAACATTTAAAATTTCGCCTACAATTTATACGATTTTGGGCTTACTCCGTTTTTTCTATTCATGGATTTTAATAGAATATCTTGCTGCCAACTCTTTTCTTTGTTCGGCATCTATGCAAGAAAATTTGCCTGCAGCAGGATGCCACTCGAGTTCCTCGTCCTCGCTGTATATAAACACATCAAAACGAGCTGTTATAAACCCATAGGCTTCTATTCCGACTTCCTCCAATAATGTCAGCGTTTTTAGTTCACCAAAACCGGGCATCGAAAGACAACCATCCTCATCAAACCAATTCACATATTTCTCCAATAATATAACGGCCGGCTTTTGGTATTTCTTCTGCCATTGAATACAAAGTTCAGCCTCATTCTTATCAAAACTAATCATATAGCCTTGGAAAAACTTGCATTCGTCAGATTGATACCACTCCATATCTGCGATTGCGTTTGTCGGGAAATTATACTGCGTGTACTGGCGAGGCCATGCTATCTCGGTAAACAACTGAGGTCCAGAGTGATAAGCTTGATAAATAAGAATCGGTTTGTCTTCTGTTGAACGACTGGGAATGGATTCTATTAACTCAATGAGTTCCTTACGATTAATCTTTTTCATAATTCTACTATATTTGAAATTTTAGATTACTTATTTCCGAACTAAGGCATCGGAGTCTTCACTATCCGGATTAATCAAGATGCAGTTCCCTTTGGGGTTCTTACTCAGGATTTCGTAACACTCGGCTAATGCTTGCAAGCCAATTGCATTAATTTGAGATTCAATCTCCTTTATCTGCGCATAAAGGGGTGTTACCATTTCTTCGAATTTGTTCGGATTCAGTTTTGTTTCCATGCTATTATAGTTTAAAAGTTTTGCCTACTCATTTATGGATTTTCGTCGTGTTCCATTCATCACATTACTCCAACTTTGAGATTCCATATGATATTCGCAAGCGTATCGCTCGTAACCATATAATCTCTATCTAAGTTGTACCATGAGGCGTTTTCAATTGGAATAAAACCATTACATTGATCATCCGTTGAATTCAGCACACTGTCCTCCAAGGTATCCGTATCGATATCATCCAAAGAATCCCATGGAGAATTGGCCATCAAGATATAAGGACTATCGTCAATAACTGCCAAGGCTCCGATTATCGACTCCATAACACCGTCTCCGGTGTTAATATATCCATAAATAGGCTCACCCGCCTCCCGCAAGTCAATAAAAGGAGCGGCTTGACCTTTTGACAGCTCCAGAATATATTCTTTAATAAGTTCCGGAACTTTATCCATAAGGCTACTAAAAGCGTTATTCCACTCTTGAAGTTTGTTTTGTAGTTCTGCGTTTCTCATACTCTTCTCCAATTTGATAAATTTCGAATTCCCTTTTGTTTTTCGCCTACACTTTTACCGGATTTTTGGCATGCTCCGACCTTTGCGGCCGCAAAGATAATAAAAAAAAATCAATTATGCAAATAAACTGTAATTTTTTGTCAAAAAAATACAGCCTTTCCAAATCAACAGAAACCTGTGATGCGGATACGCTCGCCGTTCGGGCGATTAAGGCGTTCTTGATCACAAGCGGTCTTGATGAGCGACATGTCGAGTTCTTCGGTATCGTGCAAGATGTTGCTTACCACCTGTTTACGGGCGATATTCTCAATCTGTCCACCGCTAAAATCGTATTTCGAAGCTAGTGAACGGGCATTTTCATCATCCAATGCAGGCAACATCGCCTGCCAAATATGACGACTTTCCTCTGCGGTCGGCTTTTGGAATTCCACCTTATACAAGAACCGTCGGTCGAAAGCTCCATCCAAATTATTGGTTAGGTTAGTTGTAGCGATGAGGATACCTTCCAAGTTCTCCATCTCCTGGAGGATGATATTTTGCATCGTATTCGCCATCTGATCGACGGAGGTTCTCATCTGCTCCAAACGCACACTGAGCAACGCATCTGCCTCGTTAAGAAGCAGAATAGGAGTGATGTCGGATTCCCGACAAAAACGGCGGTAACGTGTGAAGATCTGTTTCACATTCTTCTCGCTTTCACCTACGAACTTATCACGCATCTGCGACATATCCACCTGCATGATGTCGCGACCGGTCTTACGGGCTAATTGGAGCACCGTTTCGGTTTTGCCGGTGCCGGGAGCACCGTAGAACAGACATGCAAAACCTTTGCGCATACCATGCGCCGCAAGACTATCCTGTACGCGGTTGAACTTCTTTGGAGTAAGCAAATCTTCCAACTCGCTGATTTGGCAAGAGGTCTTAGTGGGGTAGAATAGTGCTTTCTTACCAATCGTATCGGCACAGATGACGTCGCGCATAGTTCCCCCAGACAGGTTCGAGCACAATTCACTCATCAGGTCTTTGGCTGCACGATACGACAGACACCACTCCTGATCGGAAGCGAGTTCTCCACCTGCCGGTTCCAGCAGTTCTTGCATCAGAAGCGGGTGTTTGTTCTGACGGAACTGACGCATAATCTTCATAGCTATCCGCATAGGGAAAATCCCGCGAAGACCGTCAAGGTCGATGGTGTTGTTACGACTGACATAAAACAGATGACATGCGAACATAAGGAGCAGCCAATCGTCTTTACAGAGGTTGTATTCGTTGATCTGGCGGCAGAACATCAGTTGTTGGTTACAGTTAACCATCGCTGTGAGTGTTTCCAGTAATTCATCGTAATCGATCTGGCATTCGTGATGCGCGCGGAAGGTATTACCTATCTCACTGAACAGGTCATCGCCGCTCATATTGCTATAATCCATCGGTATCACATCATGGTTTTCGCGGAAAGCCGTGATCGTACTCATCGGAATGAAATATATAATGCTATCCCGTGATTTAGCTTCACCGATGTACTTCCGCTCCTTGAGCACTTTGATATCATCGAAGCATGCCATAACAGCAAGGTTGGTACATCCGAGGTGACGGGCTATATCCTTGGTTTGAATCTCTGAATCAGGATAGTGGTTAACAAACAGTGACAGGAGCACAGCCTGCAAAGGTGTGATTGCCAGCCGACCGGCAAGTTCGTCGGCAAATAATGACACTTCCGGATGCAGTAATGCTTGCCCCGGTGCACCTTCTCTACTTGCCGCACCGGCGATACGCTCCATCAGTTCAAGAATACACTTGGAGCCAAGGTATTCCTCCTTCGTTTTCCCGATAATCTTTCTCTTGGATGTACGGGTTGCTTTTACCTCTTCGTCCGTCCACTCACTAAAATTTTTCTTCATACTAACCTCCTATTTTAACATTACACAAAAATTTCAAATTGCGCCGCAAATATATGAAAAGTGTTTAAATCTAAAAAAGAGAAGTTAATAGGTATCCTTAATTTTCCGCGTTTTTGGCGATTTTAATTTCATTATGCTACTTTGACAATACAAAATACCTATGCCATGATGCAAACCAAAGAGCAAAAAAGTGACAAAAACTGCAAAATTGTGCAAAAAGATTTGGAACACACAAAATGTTTAACGTATCTTTGTTGCGGATTTCGAAAATTTTGCTATTTGTTGCAAAAAAAAATGCACAAAAAAGTGTCGCGTACAACGTAATTGACGATATATCAGCACGTTACAGACATAAAAAAGAGACACCTTCCGAAGAAGATGTCTACGAGTGCGCAGGATGAGACTCGAACTCACACGATCTTGCGACCACTACCCCCTCAAAGTAGCGTGTATACCAATTTCACCACCTGCGCGGAGCTGCGCGAATGCGCAGCGACTTGTTGTGCCCAGAACAGGACTCGAACCTGCACACCTCGCGGCATGCGCACCTGAAACGCACGCGTCTACCAATTCCGCCATCTGGGCGCGCTTGCGTTACAACTCGGACGACTTCCGGCGTTGCCGTCGTGATAGTGCTACGTTGTACGCTACGCTTTTCGG
>JAEEGG010006807.1_pt1 | contig 26681 bp, 24 predicted proteins | sample 9134161 | NCBI WGS metagenome assembly JAEEGG01 (sample SAMN16246543, study PRJNA631951) | gut metagenome | biome: gut microbiome; feature: rumen; material: CR-attached | host: Bos | place: Iran: Karaj | collected 2018-10 | reverse complement strand
AGAAGCCTTTGTGGGTTGCTCCAGCATGAGGGAGTTGTATATCCGCGACATCAAGCCCCAGAACTACGGTAAGAGGCTTACTGGCACGAACGCGATTATTAAGAAGCTGTAGGTGACTGTCAGGGTGAAGGGTGCCCATAACGCAGTATTGAGTTGAACGAGATGGGTGTTATTGGTAGAAAGTACGCATAATATGACAGCAGAATTTAAACAAAGTAAACTAATATGATTATGAATCAAGTATACAAATTTATGATGACGATGGCTCTGCTGATAGCGGGGACAGTAACAACTTTTGCGCAGACTAAACCAGAAATAACTATTTCAGATGTTATCAGCTTAAACAAGAAGAAAAGCCCATATAAGGTTCTTAAGGATGCTAATGTCAAGGAGATCCATTATCATCCAGGAAATGATAGCATAATTTTCCAATGTTTTTTTGGCCGAAATGTGGATTGGGAGTACATGTTCGGTAGTATAAAGATAACAGCCCCTGATGCGGTAGGTGTGTTTTTCTGTGATGCCGGAAGCGGAGCATGGCAGATATTAACAGATCACAAAGAATGGCTGTCTTACTATTTGGAAGAGGCCAGACAGTATAAGTTTTATTGTGAATATCCTTATGATGAAGAGGGCAATAATAAGATCAAGCCAAATGATTATGAAGTGGTATGGAATGACATAGAAGATTATGATACAGGGCAGGTAATAGGAAGACAAACCATGTTGTGGCAATATGGCAAGAAAGAGCCAACCTCTTGCGTTATCTATATTTATGAGTATGATAATAAAATGTTGCTGAGCTATACATGGGAGATTCCATAATGCTCTTAATGAGGTGATGAAGGAAATTCGATAGATGAAGAAGTTCCTGATTATAGTAGGCATATTGGTCGTGATTGGGGTAGTGCTGGCATCTACTCGACCTGACAGGGCAACTCACCATGAGGCAATCATGAGCGTTGTTTCAAAGGTAGTTAACTCAGAGATGGACAATGGGCTGATTGATGAGACATGGGCCGCCATTGGGACGATGGTAGCCGTGAGTGCTGCTGATGACTATCTGAGCACAAACCTGATCGTCGTCGAACATACCTTCTATAATATAGGGCTCGTCAACTATAAAGGCGAATTTAGAACGGTTTCCGTTGGTGTACTCAACCATGTGTACACCATCAGCGAGGATGATGCGAAAAAGTTGTTGATTCGGAATTAGATCTCTTCAGAGATGTTCTTGATGGCTTCGTCGTAGCCTGTGAGGGCGGCGAAGGGCGCGAACTGGGCTGCACGGCTCGACATCGGCATCTGAGGATGACGTTTCGATACGTGATGTGGTAAGTTGATGATATCATCGTAATTGTCTTCTCTGTTCATGCTTTATGTCCTCCTATTTGTTTGTTGCGTTCCTTGGCGGTGGCTCCCTCTTTGAAGTTCAGACCTCTAAGGATGGCGTTCTTGCCAAAACGATTTTTAATTTTGAGTTGTGTCTCTTGTATACGTCGCTCCTTGTCAAGTCGTGCCTGTTCTTCCTGCTTCTGTTTTTCTAAAGCATCGTAATCGGTAAAGAGGTCGAGTTGCTGGGGCGAATGATCCTGTGCAGTCGCAACTGACTCCGCTATCACATGGTTCGTCGTCAGATTCAGTCGACGGATGAGCAAGTCGGGATTCACATGGTGATCGAACAACTCAGCAGCGCCTTCCATGATGAGTCTCGATGATGATGTGGGCTTTTCGAAGTTGAATGTACCATGTGAATGTTTTGGTACGGCCTTACCATAGTAATTGGTGGTAATCTCGCCATGATATTTCTCACGGATCTCCGGGCGTGTCAGAGACTCGGTATCATATCCGACGGTCAGCACCAGCTGGTCTGTTACCAATCGTTTGGATACCAGATTGAGAGCCATTCCTTCGGCCATCTCCTGTATGACCACACGCGCTTTCTTGAAATTGTAAGGCTCCTGCAGTACCTGACCGCTGCTGAAGGAGTTGGTCTCTGGACGATATGCCTTTACTGCCTCTATCGTACAGGGTTCCCAGCCCCAGGCATGATCTATCAGCAACTCTGCATTCACGCCAAAGAGCCGATATAACAAATCCTCATTCTGCATGGACATCCTCGCCAGCCTTCCCATGGTGTCGATGCCGTATAATGCCAACTTCTCAGCGATACCGTGGCCCACTCTCCAGAATTTGGTGATAGGACGATAGTTCCAAAGCTCACGGCGATATGTCAGCTCGTCGAGTTCGGCTATTCGCACACCATCTTTATCGGCAGGCATCTTCTTGGCTACAATATCCATTGCTACCTTACAGAGATACATGTTCGTGCCGATGCCGGCTGTTGCCGTGATACCCGTCTGCTTCAGCACATCGCGGATCATCTTCATGGCTAACTGATGGGCGGTCAGTTTGTATGAGCCAAGATATGCTGTTACATCCATAATCACCTCGTCGATGCTGTAGACATGAATGTCCTCTGGGGCTATGTACTTCGAATAAATCCGGTATATTTCCGAGCTTACCTCGATATAATGCGCCATCTGTGGTGGGGCGATGATGAAGTCGACGCCACGCGCTTTCTGATACACCTCGAACAGTCGTGCCCTTCCGCCAATGCCATACGCTTTCAGCGAAGGTGATACTGCCAGACAAATTGTCTTCTCCGTACGGCTCTCATCAGCTACTACGAGATTGGTGGTCAGAGGGTCAAGTCCCCTTTCCACACACTCTACTGAAGCATAAAACGACTTCAGATCGATGGCGATATATGTCCGATTCGTCATTTTACCTTGATGCACCTGCTGCAAAGATACACTTATTTATAATATGCAGAATAAGAATCCCCGCCAATCGACGGGGATTCTTATTGTTTACTGATGCTGTTCGCGAAGGAGATCGTTGACGGTCTTCACAGGGTTGAAGGTGCCGAGAGGCACTTCAACGAAGACAGTGCTCCAATTACTCATAGCACCATTCCAAAGACCAGGTAACTCTAAGGCTTTCAGTTCTTTACCAGCTTTTGATTTGGAAGAGATAAAGCCTGTTGTCTTGTCTACGAACTCTGGCAGGTTGAAGGGCTGGCCCTTGTAATCCTTCACGGCGCAGACAAGATCGACGGGGTTGAAGTGGGTGCCCTGTGTGAACATCTTCATATAAGCCTCGTTGTTCGTGTCAATCTGCGAACTCTCAAGGATCTGAAGTGATACGGTGCCGTCCTGATTATAGGTGAGGAATGGGCCACCACCAGGTTCGCCGACATTCTTCACAACTCCACAGACGCGCATTGGACGATTCAGTTTTTCGCGGAGATAAGCGGCATCGGCCTTCTTCCCCTTGGCATCGGTGCAGAGTTTGGTGGTCACGAAATCGGCAATCTCTACTAACTGGGCATCTGTAGCTCCAGCATCGAGCACTTTCAGATACTCAAAGGCCTGCTTCTGCAATGATACGAGGACACCTGCGATGACCTGCTTCCACTCGACGGTCTCGGGCTTCAGACGATCAGGCACTACATTATCGATGTTCTTGATGAAGATGACGTCGGCCTCAATCTCATTGAGGTTCTCGATGAGGGCACCGTGACCACCTGGGCGGAACAGCAATGAACCATCGTCATTGCGGAACGGGGTGTTGTCAGGATTAGCTGCAACGGTATCGGTAGAGGGCTTCTGCTCAGAGAAAGAGATATCGTACTTGATGCCATATTTCTGGGCGAAGGAGTCAGCCTTTTCGGCTACCTTAGCCTTGAACAACTCCATGTGCTCGTGAGATACGGTGAAATGAACATGAGCCTCACCGTTAGATACTGCATAGAGGGCGCCTTCAACAAGATGTTCCTCCATCGGGGTGCGTGGGCCTTCGGGATACTTGTGGAAGAGCAAAAGACCCTTCGGCAGTTGACCGTAGTTCAGGCCATCGGCCTTCAGCATATTGGCTGCTACAGCTTTGTAGTTGCCATCGGCGATGAGTGCCTTGATGCCTTTGCCTTCGTTCTTCTGACAGATGGCATCGAGTGCCTCGTAGAAGGCAAACTTCTCAATGGAGTCGAAGTACTTCTTCTCAAAGTCCGTTGTGGGTACATCGTAGTCGGCATCCACGAAAGCGAACATGTTCTTGAACATGCGGCTGGCGGCACCAGAGGCAGGTACGAACTTCACCACCTTCTTGCCTTCGGCCTTGTAAGCGTTCCAGGCATCGATAAGGGCTTTGCGTTCATCGGCATCTGGGGCGATGATTCCGCGATTAATACTGGCGGCTGCTTCCAGTTTGAGGAAGGGGAAACCGGTCTTGAACTCATTCAGTTGATTTTCGATCTGCTCGGGGGTGATACCCTTCTGAGCGATCTGCTTTAGGTCTTGCTGTGATAACATAAATTTGGTAATTAATAATTATTCTGTTGCAAAGATACGATAAAAAGTGTAAAGTGAAGAGCGAAAAATAAAAAATTTGCTACTGCCATACATTTTTTCTTAATTCTTAACTCTTAATTCTTAACTTTTCACTATCTTTGTACCGAAAAAATTGTATTTATGGCGGAACTTTTCGCATTTACATACGAACAGAAGAAGGAAATGGCAGCCCAGACGGCGCAGATTCTGACGGATGAAATCGGCCTGAAGGGCGATGCGGTTACGGCTGTATTGCTGGGACCCGATCTGGAGTCTGGTGTGCTGACCATTGATGAGATCAGGGCTCAGCATGGAGAGACTGTGGTGCGTATCCTTGAAGGCATTGATCGTATCCAACAGTTATATCAGAAGAATCCCGTCATAGAGAGTGAGAACTTCCGTAACCTGTTGCTCTCGTTTGCAGAGGATATGCGTGTGATCCTGATAATGATTGCCAACCGCGTGAACCTAATGCGACAGATCCGTGATACAGAGAATGTGGAGGCGAAGATGGAGGTGTCGCAGGAGGCGGCCTATCTCTATGCACCATTGGCTCATAAACTGGGTCTCTATAAGTTGAAGAGTGAACTTGAGGATCTCTCGCTGAAGTATATGGAGCATGATGCCTACTATATGATCCGAGAGAAACTCAGTGAGACGAAAGCTTCGCGCGATGCCTATATTGCCGCCTTTATCAAACCGGTAGAAGAGAAGGTGAAGGCAGCTGGTATCAAGTGTCATATTAAGGGACGCACGAAATCCATTCACTCCATCTGGGAGAAGATGAAGAAGCAGAAGTGCGGCTTTGAGGGTATCTACGATCTCTTTGCCATCCGTATCATCATTGATTGTCCTGAGGAGAAAGAGAAGATGCAATGTTGGCAGGCCTATTCGATTGTGACGGATATGTACCAGCCTAATCCTAAACGATTACGTGACTGGCTGAGTGTACCAAAGTCCAACGGCTATGAGTCGTTGCACATTACCGTTCTTGGTCCTGATCAGAAATGGGTAGAAGTACAGATTCGTACGGAGCGGATGGATGAGATAGCCGAACGTGGTGTGGCTGCCCATTGGCGCTATAAGGGTGTGAAAGGCGAAACGGGCCTTGACGAGTGGCTCACAGGTATCCGTTCGATGCTGGAGAACTCGGAGGGACTGGAGGCAATGGACCAGTTCAGAATGGATCTGTATGAAGATGAGGTGTTTGTGTTTACACCCAGGGGTGACCTGTATAAGTTCCCCGTTGGTGCGACAGTGCTCGACTTTGCCTACCATATCCACTCTAAACTGGGCAATCAGTGTACAGGCGGTCGTATTAACGGAAAGGTGGTGCCCATCCGTCAGCAACTAAAGAGCGGTGACCAGGTGGAGATTCTGACTTCTGCCAATCAGAAGCCTCGTCAGGAGTGGCTCTCTTTCGTGAAGACTTCTCGTGCGAAATCAAAAATCCGTCTGGCATTAAAGGAGACACAGCAGAAGGAGGGGCTCTTTGCCAAGGAGATGATGGAACGCAAGTTCAAGAACCGTAAGATTGAGCCTGAAGAGGCCACGATGTTCCATGTCATCAAGAAACTTGGCTTCAAGGAGGTAAGCGATTTCTATAAGCGTATTGCTGAAGGTAATCTAGATGTAAATAGCGTTATAGATAAATATATAGAGGTACGCGATGGCGAGAAGACCATCACGGGCGATAACCTGGCACGTTCGGCTTCGGAGTTTGAGTTGGAACAGTCGAAGTTCTCTCCAGTGAATACGGGATTATCTGATGATACCCTCGTCATTGACCGTAACCTGAAAGGACTGGACTACCAGTTGGCTCGTTGTTGTCATCCTATCTATGGTGATCCGATCTTCGGTTTTGTTACCATCAACGGTGGTATCAAGATCCATCGTCAGGATTGTCCGAATGCACCAGAACTGCGTCGTCGTTATGGTTACCGTGTGGTAAAGGCCAAGTGGAGTGGGAAAGGTGCCTCGCAGTATTCTATCACCCTGCGTGTCATCGGTAATGATGATATCGGCATCGTGAACAATCTGACCAGTATCATCTCGAAAGATGAGAAACTGGTATTACGCTCTATTAATATCGATAGTCATGACGGACTCTTCAGTGGCAATCTGGTCGTGATGCTTGAAGATACGTCGCGACTGGAGGCTCTTATTAAGAAACTCCGTACCGTAAAAGGTGTGAAACAAGTAGACCGAATTTAATTACCCACATAAAAACCTAGAAAGATATGAAGAAACTGTTTTGCTTTGTAGCAGTATTCCTGATGCTGACGGTGGTTGGTTGCCGACGTAACAAAACCATCCAATATGTTCGTGTGGTGCAGGATTCTACAGAGGCCGCTGCTGATGATATTCCTGGCGTAGAGGATATCGAAGGATATATCGGTGACGACGAAGGAGTGTTTGAGATGCCTGATCCACCGCAGGAGCGTCCTGTCAATATGCGTTCCAATTCTAAGGAACTGGAAAAAGTGATGAAGGGAGAGGAGTAGGGTATTCTTACTCCCTGTATATCCAAGCCAGCAGGGCATTCACCCACTTGATGGAGAAACGGAACCATCGGTAGGTGCTCTGTTCCTTACCGCCGAATCTCAGGATGAACTCACGGAAGGGATTCTTAGAGAAGGGTAGTCCTACATCCATAAAAAACATATGCTGATAGCCATGAGCATATGCATGTTTCATAGTATCCCAGATGGTAAGGATATCTGGATGCACCTTCGCATAACTTTTTCTTTTGAAAGCTGAATACCATAGATAGGCATTTCCTTGACTGTATGCACAAGCTGAACAGCCAATGACGTGTTGGTGATACCTTGTAATAAAGAGATCGCCGTTGTTGCTATTTTTGATCTGGCGAAAGAAATTCTCATCAGGGATATAGCGCTTCGGTTTTAGGAAATGGTGTTTGCGGAGCAGTTTCATGAACGCTTTGAGATCATCCTCACTTTTGACTATTTCTGTTTGGACGCCTCGTTCATGGGCATGGTCAATACGGTGTTGCATCTTCTCACTGATACGCTCTTCGGGGGAATGACTGTGGAGGGAGTTATGGATGCTCATCCAGTTAACAGGGTAGAATTTCAGGGCGCGTAGCTGTTTGTAACCAAGCATCTTCTGACTGAGATGGCTGACCTCAATGAAGAGTGTTCTGTTGTTCAGCTTCTTTGTCAGGGCACCCAACATTTTTCCGAACAGTTCATCTTTAGAATAGTTGCTATTGCTGTAAACGCCTTCGCCCATAACACGGCAATGGATGATCAGGAAAGGTGGAATCCAGACAGTACGGATTCGGATAACCCCGAGCATATGACTGACGACATTTCCATCCTCATCAGTTATTACAACCATGTATGGCTTATGACCTGCTGTCTGTTCGCAAATCTCCATCAGGTTACGGCTATGAAAGAAGTTGGTACCTGGAAGTTCAGGCACCTGCTCGCTCTTGAGGTAGATGGTTGTCGTCAATCCATTCACGTCGCAAAGTTACGAATTATTTCTAAAAAGTGTGCGTTTTTTGTAGAAAATTAGTATCTTTGCACCAAATTAATAAATAATAAGGTATGAATGATTTCAAGACATTGGCGCAGATGCGCCGCAGTCACCGAAAGTTTACAGAGGAACAAATTGATCCTGAAGACCTTAAGCTGATTCTTCGTGCTGCTCTGATGTCACCAACATCCAAGGGTCAGCGCGCCTGGGAATTTGTTGTGGTTGATGATCCTCTTGATATTGAAAAGTTGGCTGATGCCAAAGATTTAGGTTCTCAGTTCTTGAAAGGCGCCCCCGTGGCAATCGTTGTTTTGGGTGATCCAATGAAGAACGATTGTTGGGTTGAAGATGGTTCTATTGCTGCCATCTCTATGCAGTATCAAGCCGAGGATCTGGGGCTGGGCTCTTGTTGGATCCAGATGCGAGGTCGTGGTCTTAGCGATGGAACATCAGCAGACACAGTTATTCGTGGTGTATTGGATATCCCCGATAATATGAACTGCCTCTGTATATTGGCCGTGGGTCATTGGGCTGATGAACGTAAGCCTCAGGCAGAGGATCGGCTGAAGTGGGAGAATGTGCACCTCAATAAGTATTAATGGTGAAAAAGTGATGATTAACTACGATTTGAATAAGATACGGGCTGTCATCTTTGATATCGATGGTGTGCTGAGTTCGGAAACAATTACACTTTCGGAAGGGGGCGTGCCCCTTCGCACTGTTAATATCAAAGATGGTTATGCTATTCAGTTGGCTATGAAACTTGGTCTGAGAATAGCCATTATGACGGGTGCTAACGTAAGTAGTATCCGTCGTCGTTATGAGGGCCTTGGTGTTGAGGATATCTATACGGGTTGCGCCATCAAGATAGAAACCTATGAGGCTTTTCTGAAGCAATACGGACTGACTGATGAGGAGATTATGTATATGGGCGATGATATCCCGGATCTGGAGATTATGCGCCGTGTGGGTTGTCCCGTTTGTCCCAAAGATGCTTGTCCGGAAATCAAGGATGCCAGTCTCTATGTGAGTGATTGCATTGGTGGTCATGGTTGTGGACGCGATGTGATTGAGCAGGTGCTCCGTGCCCAAGGGAAATGGGTGATGGATAAAAAGGCATTCGGATGGTGATATAGATGTGAAAAGTCAAGAAGTGAAAAGTGAAAAGTTTAAAATCGTTCTGGCGAGTAATTCGCCAAGGCGGAAGGAGCTTTTGGGAGGCTTAGGCTTGCCTTTCGAAGTAAGGGTGATGGATGGCATCGATGAGAGTTATCCTGCCTCAATGCCTGTATCGGAAGTGGCCCTTCATATTGCCGGACTGAAGGCTGATGCCTATCGAAAAACGGTGTCACCAGATGAACTGATTATCACGGCAGATACCGTTGTAATTGTTGAAAATGAAATACTTGGCAAACCTCATGATGAAGCCGATGCCGTTCGTATGCTCAAGCTTCTAAGCGGTAGAACGCATCAGGTGACAACGGGTGTTTGTCTGGTGGCAGATGGTTGGGAGCGCCGATTCTCTGTTACTACCGATGTCACATTCAAAGAACTCACTGACGAGGAGATACATTATTATATTAATATGTATAAGCCTTTCGATAAAGCTGGTGCCTATGGTATTCAGGAATGGATAGGTTACATCGGGGTAACTGCCTTAAAAGGCAGCTACTACAATGTGATGGGACTTCCAGTGCAACGCATCTATGAAGCACTGAAAACCATCATCTGATAAATAGATTATGAGTTGAAGACCAGACAACACCAGTTCTGGTCTTCTTTTTTTTGCCAGAGGGTGAGGCCTAAAGTCTTAGCTTTATCGACGAGCATAGGTGCATCTTCTGTATAGAATCCGCTGAGGATGAGTTTGGCACCAGGTGCCATCTTCTCACGGAACAACGGCATATCGGCTATGAGAATGTTACGATTGATATTTGCCAAAATAAGGTCAAACTCTCCTTCTACCTTATTTAATATAGAGGCATCGCCTAACAAGGATGTAAACCGGTCATCTACACGATTAATAACGGCGTTGTGTCGGGCATTGTCTACACTCCATTCATCAATGTCGTAGCCTACAGCCTCGCTGGCTCCAAGTTTCAGGGCACAGATGGAGAGAATGCCTGTACCTGTACCGCAGTCTAAGACTTTTAGAGGTGTGGGATGAATGGTGAGAGGTGATAAAAATGACTGGAGGGCTCCACAAATCATACGAGTCGTTTCGTGGGTGCCTGTGCCGAAAGCTAACTTTGCATCGATTTCAATGGCGATAGCATCGTCTGGTATAGATTCAGGTAAATGCCGTCCGTCGTGAATAATTATGGCTGTTCTATTCTCTATCCCCTGAATAACTATCGGCTCAAACCCTTCCTGTTCCCATTGCTCGTTCCAGTCACGATCTTCTGCTTCGTGGACCTCGTAGGTGATTGTCACTCCTTCAAAGGGAAAGGCAGAAATGGTTTCGCGGAGTGCTTCTTCATCGAACAGGGATTGTTGTACATAGCCTTTGAGACCAGTTTCGGTTTCCTCAAAGGTCTCGAACCCAGCCTCTCCTGCCATGGCGGCCAACACGTCGCAAGCGTCAGTGGAGTAGGGCGAAACAGTAAATATAGCTTCGAAATACTTCATAAGGATGTTAATTTTTAGGGCAAAATTACAAAAAATAGGGAAAATCCTACCATAAGTTAGGGTTTTTCCCTAATTTTGCATTCAAATTCGTTGTATTTTTGCAGCGTGAACCAATTAAAATGTACGAAAATGAAGAAACTGTTACTGATTTCAATGCTTATCGGAGCCATGCCGCTGGCGATGATGGCTCAGGATGATGATCTCTACTTCGTTCCCAAGAAGAACAAGGCGAAGGCAGAGCAGGTGACGGATGATTACGGGATTCCCAGAGACACCTATTACTCAGGGAGTAACCGTAGCGTAGACGATTATAACCGTATGGGTAAGAGCTCATATGTAGTGATTGATGGTGATACCACCAAGACTGACATCATTGAGTTCAGTGCTGTTCAGGGTGTCTATCCAGATTCTGTGTCTCGTCTGGATTCTTTGGCCAGTGAGGATTATACGCTGACAAGAAGAATGCAACGTTTCGACGATTATAATATTGCCGAAAACGATGCTTTCTGGCGTGGCTATATTGCTGGTAGCAGCACTTGGGGCTGGCATTCTCCTTGGTACTATAGTCGTTATGGTTGGTACGGAGGGTGGTATGATCCCTGGTACTATGGTTCATGGTATGGTTGGTACGATCCGTTGTATTATGGCTACTATGGCTGGTATGATCCCCTGTATTACGGCTATTATGGCTGGGGGTGGCCATATTATCACTATGGCTATTGGGGTTATCCATACTATTATTATGGTGGCGGCGGCAACAGCCATTATTATGGACGTACGGGTAATGCTGGTACCATCAACCGCAATGGTTCTACCCATGGATATTATGGCGGACACAGATCGGTGGCCTACAACGGTCAGCGTATGGGTAGTCTGAAGGAGCGTGCTGGTTATTCTGGTCGTTATAGCAGTGGAAATGCCGAGCGCAGCGGTAGCGGAAACTTCAGTGGACGTCGTGCCTCTGGCTCTTATAATAACTCTTCCCGTAGCAATAGCTCTTACAGCTCCTCTCGTAGCAACTCTTCTTACGGCGGAAGTTCGCGTAGCAGTGGTAGCTTCGGAGGCGGCGGTGGTTCTCGCAGCAGTGGTGGTTTTAGTGGTGGTAGTCGAGGCGGCGGTGGCGGCGGTAGCCGTGGCGGACGCAGGTAAATTGAAGATTATAAACTGAAGATTGAAAAGTATTTAGATATATGCTTATGAAGAAGATTGTTTTAGCAGCCTTTGCCTTGGCAGCAGTTCTGCCGGTGGCTGCACAGGATACATATGAGAGCGCCCGTCTGCTGGGCTCAGATCTCAATGGTACAGCGCGTTATGTTGCCATGGGTGGTGCTATGGAAGCACTTGGTGCAGATATCTCAACGATGGGTACGAACCCTGCAGGTATTGGACTCTTCCGTCATTCGAATGCAAGTCTTAGTTTCGGCCTTGTGTCTCAGCAAGATGCGTTGAAGTTTGACGGTCTTGGCAAGACGAATATGAGTTTCGACCAGATAGGTTTTGTCTATTCATCTCGTATTAGCAGATCCTCCTATATCAATGTTGGCTTCAACTATCACAAAAGTCGTAACTTTGACCAGATCCTAACAGCGGCAAATTCCCTGAGCCGTTGTTCACAGAATGGGCTTAGTTATTATAAGGACGGTCTTGAGTCAGCACACCGTGGTGGTTATACGCTTGATTTCAATAGGGAGGACGAACTGATGGGTTGGGATGGTTCTTCCGACTATCGGGCTCAGACCTTCTCGCAGGCAGATTATCTGAATGCCAACGTTCTTCTGCTTAATGAATGGGAAACATCACCGGGTGTCTATGATTGGGATCTCGGTTTTAACGATGCCAAGTCATACACTTTTGACCGTGCCCATCGCGGTTGGATAGCCGACTATGATTTTAATATAAGCGGTAACCATAATGATCGTTTTTATTGGGGTATTACCATCGGAGTGCATGATGTCAATTATAAGGGATATTCTGAATATTCAGAGAATCTGATTGACGACGCAGGTGATTGTGGTTCTGTTGCCTATGCTGACGAACGCAAGATTGAAGGTACAGGCTTTGATGTCAAGCTCGGAGTCATTGTGCGTCCCGTTGAAGAGTCTCCTTTCCGTTTCGGTATTTATGTATCTACTCCAACCTGGTATGATCTGACGACGAGCAACTCTACCTATATGCTTAATAATAGTGCTTATGGTGCATGGGATAATGGTGAGAGCAATGAGAAATATGATTTCCAGTTCTATACACCTTGGAAGTTTGGTGCAAGTATTGGCCATACCATTGGTAGTAATATTGCCTTTGGTGCCGGATATGAGTACTCAGACTATTCTGCAAGTCAGAACCGCATCATCGATGGCTACGATTACTATGACAATGCGGAGTCGAGTACTGATGAGATTATGAAGCGTAATACAGAGCTCTCCTTGAAGGGTGTTCATACCTTTAAAGCTGGTCTGGAGTTCAAACCCGATCCGACATTGGCTCTGCGAGTTGGTTATAACTATGTGTCTGCAGCGTACGAAAAGGATGGCGTTCGTGATATGATGCTAGACTCTCCTGGTGTGATGTATGCATCTACCACTGATTATACTAACTGGAAAGATACGCATCGCTTCACCTGTGGTATAGGTTATAAGTCTGGACCCGTGAATATTGACCTTGCATATCAGTATAGTATGACAGATGGTGATTTCCATCCTATGCAAGCCTATGAGGGCGGTCAGAATACTGGTGTTGTAAATGTTAGCAACAAACGTCATCAACTCTTATTGACTTTAGGATATACTTTTTAGAAAGTGATTAGTGAATTGTAAAGAGTGAAAATTGAATCTGAATTGAATATAAATGCGGCTTTATATAAATAAGGCCGCATTTTTTTGGCTGTTTGACTGAAAAGTCGTACCTTTGCGGGCAATAGTTAAATTGTTAATATTCAAATAATCAAAATGAAAAAGCTTTTATTGGGAGACGAGGCTATTGCTCAGGGCGCTATCGATGCTGGTCTGAGTGGTGTTTACGCCTATCCAGGTACTCCTTCAACGGAGATTACGGAGTATATCCAGGAATCAGCCATTGCCAAGGAGCGCAACATCCATCGTCGTTGGAGTACCAACGAAAAAACGGCTATGGAGGCTGCGCTTGGTATGTCGTATATGGGCAAGAGGGCATTGGTGTGTATGAAACATGTAGGACTAAATGTCTGTGCTGACCCGTTTGTTAACTCGGCGATGACGGGCACTAATGGTGGCGTAGTGGTTCTGGTGGCCGATGACCCCTCGATGCACTCATCGCAGGACGAGCAGGACTCTCGCTTCTATGCCAAGTTCGCCATGATTCCCACGCTGGAGCCCAGTTCTCAGCAGGAGGCCTACGACATGATGCAGGAGGCTTTCGATATGTCTGAGAATCTGCATCTGCCTATCCTGATGCGTGTCACAACTCGTATGGCTCACTCTCGTGCCGTTGTAGAAGTTAAGGAGGAATCACGCCCTCAGAATGAACTGAACTATAATGCTCAGGCTTCTAACTGGGTATTGCTGCCAGCTTTTGCTCGTAAGCGCAATGTGGTAGTAACAGGCCAGCAGCCCTTGCTGGAGCAGATGGCTGTAGATAGCAAATACAATAAGTATATCGATGGCACCGACCACAAGTTGGGTATTATTGCCAGCGGTATTGCTTATAACTATCTGATGGAGTGCTATCCTGAGGGTTGTCCTTTCCCTGTGCTGAAGATTTCGCAGTATCCTATTCCTAAGAAACTCATTCGTCGTATGACTGACGATTGTGAGATCGTTCTGATTGCCGAAGAGGGTCAGCCGTTCATCGAGGATCAGGTTCGTGGTGTGATGCCTGGCAATGCTGTTATCAAGGGTCGTCTGACTGGTGAGCTGCCTCGTACAGGCGAGTTGAATCCAGACTTCCTGAAAAAGGCTCTGGGCATTGAGAGCAGCGAGAGCTATGCTCCATGCGAGGATGTAACCCCACGTCCACCTGCATTGTGTCAGGGTTGCGGGCACCGCGATGTTTATACTGCCCTGAACGAGGTGCTGAAAGAATATCCTAATGCACGTGTGTTTGGCGATATTGGTTGCTATACGCTTGGATTCTTGCCACCATACAAGGCTATCCATAGCTGTGTGGATATGGGTGCTTCGATTACGATGGCTAAGGGTGCCAGTGATGCTGGACAGTGGCCAGCCGTTGCCATCATCGGCGACTCAACCTTTACCCACAGTGGTATGACTGGTCTGCTCGATGCTATCAATGAGAATGCTGATATCACTGTGATTATCAGCGATAACCTGACAACGGCTATGACTGGCGGTCAGGACTCTGCTGGTACCAATAAATTTGAGGCTATTTGTAAGGGTCTTGGCTTGAGTGAGGATCACCTGAAGGTGGTGAACCCCATCCCCAAGAATATGCCAGAGATTACTGCTGCTATTCGTGAGGAGATCAACTATCATGGTGTGAGTGTGATTATCCCTCGTCGTGAGTGTATGCAGACACTGCAGCGCCACCTCAAGCAGAAGAAGGCTGCAGAGAAAAAGTAAAAAAGAAAAAAGGTAAAATAATGAAAACAGATATTATACTTTGTGGAGTTGGAGGTCAGGGTATCCTTTCGATAGCAACCATCATTGGCGAGGCAGCCATGAAGGAGAACCTCTATATCAAGCAGGCTGAGGTTCATGGTATGAGTCAGCGTGGTGGTGACGTGCAGTCTAATCTGCGTATCTCGAGCAATCCCATTCAGAGCGACTTGATTCCTCTGGGTGGTGCCGATGTCATCATCTCTATGGAGCCTATGGAGGCCTTGCGCTATCTGCCGTTCTTGGCTAAGGATGGTTGGATCATTACCTCGAGTGCTCCTTTTGTAAATATTCCAAACTATCCTGATATTGAGACGATTAAGAAGGATCTTTCTGATATCAAGAACGTGATTGTACTTGACATAGAACAGGCTGCCAAAGATAATGGTGTACCTCGTTCGGCTAACGTCATTCTTTTGGGGGCTGCTCAGAAGGCCCTTGGCATCGAGTACGATAAGCTTGAGGATGCCATCCGTCGTGTTTTCGCCCGCAAAGGCGATGCTATCGTCGAGGCAAATATCAAGGCATTAGCAATCGGTAAAGCTGCTCAGAAGTAATGGAAACACCTATTAATAGAGAAATCGTCGACGGATTGGTGGCTGAACTTGGCATAGAGGATTTCGCCAAGGCTACTATTCGTGAGGTGAAGCAGGTTGCTGCCAAGTCAGAGAAAGCGAGTGGGGTAGAGTTCATCAAGATGGAGATGGGTATTCCCGGTCTGCCTGCTGCTCAGGTAGGTGTCGATGCTCAGATTCAGGCTTTGAAAGATGGTATCGCCCACTCATATCCTGATATTCAGGGAGCTCCTGTGCTGAAAGAAGCTGCTTCTCAGTTTGTAAAGGCATTCATCGGTATCGACATCAAGCCAGAGGGATGTGTACCAGTAAGTGGTTCCATGCAGGGTACGTTTGCCTCATTTTTAACCTGTTCGCAGTGTGACAAGAAGAAGGATACAGTACTGTTCATTGACCCAGGATTTCCTGTGCAGAAGATGCAACTTCAGGTAATGGGTGTCAAGTACGAGACCTTTGATGTCTATAACTATCGTGGTGATAAACTGGGTGCCAAACTTGAGAGCTATATGAGCAAAGGCAACATTTGTGCCATTGTCTATTCTAACCCCAACAATCCCTCGTGGATTTGTCTGCGTGAGGAGGAATTGAAGACTATTGGTGAACTGGCTACCAAGTACGATTGTGTGGTGATGGAGGATCTGGCTTACTTCGCCATGGACTTCCGTAAGGATCTCTCGAAACCCTTCGAGGCTCCTTATCAGGCCACAGTGGCTCGCTATACCGATAACTATATGCTGCTCATCAGCGGTTCTAAGGCTTTCAGTTATGCTGGTGAGCGTATTGGTGTAACCTGCATCAGCGACAAGTTATTCCATCGTCATTTCGATGATCTGTCGGCTCGCTATCAGGGTCTGCCCTTTGGTCCTGTGTTCTCTACGCGTATGCTCTATGCCTTGAGTTCAGGCACCAGCCATAGTGCCCAGTATGCGATGGCTGCTATGCTGAAGGCTGCTTATGAGGGTAAGTACGACTTCCGCAAGGAAATCAGCGTTTATGGCGAACGTGCAAAGAAGCTGAAGGAGATATTCTGCCGTCATAACTTCTATGTGGTTTACGACAAGGACCTCGACGAGCCTATTGCCGATGGCTTCTATTTCACCATTGGTTATCCTGGCATGACGTCAGGTCAGTTGGCTAAGGAACTGATGTACTATGGTGTTTCGGCTATCTGCCTGATAACTTGCGGCTCTGAACAAGAAGGACTTCGAGTATGCACATCGTTTATCGAGGATCATCAGTACGATATGCTTGAGGAGCGAATGAAGATATTCGAGATCAATAATCCGCGATAAAATAAGGCCCTCGCAAAATGTACGAGGGCCTTATTTTATCGGTTGGGAGGTGGCGGCATCTTACCATCACGAGGTGGTCGTTTGCCATCCTTCTTTGGTTTCTTATCCTTTTGGGGTTTGGTTTGTGGAGTTGGCTCATCGTCGGAGGCCATGTCCACGGCATGAAAGCGGAAATCGCTTTCAGAAAGGAAACGTACGTCGAATTTCCCCTTGTTTTTTACCATGTATTGTTGCTTCATCTTCTGAAATTTCTTTTCCACATCCTTACGGTTGATACTGCTGACGACAATACAAGTGCGATAGGGCTGATTAAGATTCTGTGCGAAGTAGTCGCGTAATTGGTAGGAATACTGGTTACGTCCTGCAAGGAAACTTTTCTTTCCTTCGACCCATACGCTATCAACGGTCTGAATGTCTGTAAAATAGACGATAGAGTCGTTAAACGATGCGACAAATCCGAACATATATGCTTTGGGCACCTGAATAGTCTTGGCAGATGTCGTCAGGGAAGCCGATGCTGCCAGTAGTGCGACAGCGAAGGCAAATAATCTGAATGATTTCATTATCCTAAATATTGCTTTAAAACTTTATTCTTTGTACTGGTCCTGAGTTTGCGAATGGCTTTTTCCTTAATCTGGCGGACTCGCTCACGGGTAAGTCCGAATTTCTCACCTATCTCTTCCATGGTCAGTTCTGACTGACCGATGCCGAAGGAGGCTTCGATAATGTTACGTTCCCGTTCGTTGAGCACCTTCAGTGCTGTCTGGATCTCAGACTTCAGCGATTCGGCCACCAGTCCGCGGTCCGCCATCGGAGAGTCATCATTGGTCATGACATCAAGCAGACTACCATCATCGCCATCTGAGAAAGGCGCATCAACAGAGATGTGATGGCCATTAACATTCATGGCCTCGTCGATCTTTTCTTCTGGAAGATCTGTCTTCGCAGCAATCTCTTCGATGGATGGACGACGTTCGTTTTCCTGTTCAAAACGGTTGATCTCACGATTGATCTTATTGACCGATCCTACCTGATTGAGTGGGAGGCGTACGATACGGCTCTGCTCAGAGATCGCTTGGAGTATGCTTTGTCGAATCCACCAGACAGCATAGGAGATGAATTTAAAACCACGTGTCTCATCGAAACGCTCAGCTGCCTTCAGCAGGCCGAGATTACCCTCGTTGATGAGATCGGGCAGACTCAGTCCTTGGTTCTGGTATTGCTTGGCCACAGATACCACAAATCTGAGATTAGCACGTGTCAACCTTTCCAGCGCTTTTTGGTCACCCTTGCGAATGCGCTGAGCCAGTTCTGCCTCTTCCTCCGCAGAAATCATCTCCTCCTTGCCAATCTCCTGAAGATATTTGTCAAGTGAAGCGCTTTCGCGGTTTGTGATAGATTTCGTAATTTTTAGTTGTCTCATTGTGGTATAGGTTTTAGCCAATTTGCAAAGGTATGGCAAATATTTGAAACAACCAAAAAAAAACCACGAATTTTTACATTCGTGGCTTATTTTGTTTGTTTTTGCCTAATCGTTCTCCAAAGGAATGGTAAAATATCCTTTCTTTCCAGTAGGATAGATACCCATAATCCAGAGTACTGGTTCCTTACTGGTAGAGGCTTCCTTGACAACATCCTGGAGATCCTCGACGCTCTTAATGCTCTGGTCGTTGATCTTCTGGATGATAAAGCCCTTAGGTACGCCGGCATCCTTCAGTTTGCCGCCATTGACCTTGATGACCTCCAGACCATAACCGATGTTAAGCTGTTCCTTCTGGGCATCAGTGATAGCGCGGAAACTTCCTCCGAGCACGTCAAGATCAGCATGCTTAACCACTTTCGTGTTTCCTTGTTCGTTCTTTAGGGTTGCAGTGACAGTATTACTCTTCTTATTGCGCAGATATGTAATCGTCACCTTATCACCTGGGCGTTTTTTGGCGAGGATACCCTGCAGCTCACCGAACTTGGTCACTTTCTGTCCATCAACGGCGGTAATAACATCACCTTCCTTCAGACCGGCTGCCTCAGCGGCACCATCCTCAATGACCTTGGCCACATAGATACCCTCCATCGTGCCGAGGTCTACTTCCTTATCCTTTTCTTTCTCTGCGTCAACATAGTTTTTCACGTCAGTACCCTGAATGCCAATCATAGCACGCTGTACGTTACCATACAGTTTCAGATCATCAACCACCTTATTCATAATAGCTGTAGGGATGGCGAATCCGTATCCGATGTTCGATCCCGTTGGAGAGGCCAGCATGGCGTTGATACCAACTAATTCACCACGAGTGTTCACAAGTGCACCACCAGAGTTGCCCTGGTTGATTGCAGCGTCGGTCTGAATAAAACTCTCCACACCGTTGGCTCCCAAGGTACGTGCTTTAGCTGAAATAATACCTGCTGTTACGGTGTTATTGAGACCAAGTGGATTTCCTACGGCGAGCACCCACTCTCCAACGCGGACATCATCACTATTGGCGATCACGATAGCAGGTAGGTTTTTGGCGTCGATCTTGATGAGTGCAAGATCAGTGGTCTTGTCGGCACCGATAATGCGTGCCGAGTATTCTTTCTGTCCCTCATTGAGGGTGACGGTCAGCTCATCAGCTCCGTCAACTACATGGTTGTTCGTCACAATGTATCCATCTGCTGAAATGATTACACCAGAACCTGCGGCGGCACGCTTTGGTGTCTGTACCTGACGCTGGCGCTTCTGTCCGTTATTTCCTTGTCCTCGTCCAAAGAATCCTCCGAAGGGGTCTGAGAAGAAATCCTCAAAAGGATCGCTATATTCGACTGTTTGAACCTTTGAATTCTGTACGGACTTGATATAGACTACCGATGGTAGTGCTTTCTCGGCAGCATAGGTTAAATCCACGGGTTGTCCTGCCGGTGCAGAGGCTACAACGGGGGCAGGGGAGGATGCAGTGGCAGCATTGGTCTTGGTGAATGCTGCTACCGAAAGTACCAAAGCAACGGCGCATACGGCTGGGGTTGCTACATTTACGATCTTTTTCATATTCTCAGTCATTTTGTTATAATTTTAAATTCAACAATTATGCAGCCCGATGCTGCGGAACCTTTGTCGGTGATTCCGGGTGCAAATATAGGGTCAATTTTTGGGATACTGACAATTTGTCGTGAATATTTGTCCCAATTTAACAATTCCCCATGAAGGCTTAACGCCCATTTGCGATTAACACTTTGATTCTTAAATTACTGACAAATTTAAGAAAATACCAGTATTTTAGTTGCTTATTATTAATTATCCAAATTATTTCTTGCTTTTATCTTGCCATTTCAGTTTTTCTATGTATCTTTGCAGTCCATAAGCACTGTCACGGCTTGTCGCTGGTGTCATTATGACACGAGAGGAAAGTCCGGGCAGCATAGGGTACCCCACTTCTGAAAGTGGAAGCTATTGGTGACAGTAGGTGCCGGCAGAAGAAAATAACCGCCTTTCTTCGGAGAGGTAAGGGTGAGAAGGTGGTGTAAAAGACCACCAGCCGACGGGTGATCGTCGGGCTGTGCCGACTGGGGGCTGCAAGTTCGCGTATACCATCGTCTGAGGGTTGCCCGTCCGATTTACGATGGAGGGTAGAACGCTTGAGCCACAGGGTGACTTGTGGACTAGATAAATGACAGGCGCCATGTAAATGGTACAGAACCCGGCTTACAGGGACAGTGCTTTTTTAAGTGAATAATGAAGAGTGAATAATGAATAGATGAAGGAGCGTCTGCGAAAGATTTATCGGATATTGTACCTCACCATCCGTTTTTTTACAGCAAAGCGGGTGATGACAGAGGCTGCTGCACTTACCTATTCTACCTTATTGGCCATTGTTCCTATATTGGCTGTGGTCTTCGCTATCGCCCGTGGATTCGGCTATAACAAATATATAGAGATGTGGTTTCGTGATGCCCTTTCCTCACAACCGCAGGCTGCAGATGTTATTGTCGGATTCGTGAATAGTTATCTTGTGCATACGAAGAGTGGCGTCTTCCTTGGCGTGGGATTGATTTTTATGCTCTACACAGTATTGATGTTGGTGAATAATGTGGAGGAGACCTTCAATCGCATCTGGCAAGTGAATAATTCACGACCTATCATTCGTTCGATGACCAATTATATGGCGATGTTCTTCTTGTTCCCAATTATCATCGTGGTCTCTACTGGTTTGTCGATCTTTATGGCTACTATCGCAGACTCTATGAAAGGCTTTGTGCTGTTGGGACCAGTTGTTCACAAGTTACTTGACGTTTCACCTTATATATTATTATCCCTGTTGTTTATAGGTCTATATGTTTATATGCCCAATACGAAGGTGAAACTGGTTAGTGCCATCGTGCCAGGTATCCTTGCGGGTATTGCCATGCAATTGTTACAGATCGTCTATATCCACTCACAGATATGGGTGACAGGTTATAACGCCATTTATGGTTCGTTTGCTGCTCTGCCGCTGTTTATGCTCTGGGTGCAGATATCGTGGACTATCTGTCTGTTTGGTGCCCAACTTACTTATACCAACCAGAATCTGAATCGCGTCGGCTTTAACCTTGAACCCATTGATATTCACCCTCGTGTGGAGATGACTGACGAAGAGCGAGGTGACAGCGATTTCTATGCTGGCAATATTGACAGCCTATAAGTAGTAATCCCTGCCAAGCGGCAGGGATTACTACTTATTCTGACATCAGATATATCTTGAAGTCGGCAAAATCCTTCGTCATAGGGACGCTTTGTTTCTCGCCCTTCATAAAGGCTGCCAGACGGTCAGGTATCTCTACGTCGATGCCGAGGATATCGTCTACCTTCTCCTTGAACTTAGCAGGGTGGGCTGTCTCGCAGAACACACCAACCTCACCATCCTTTAGTCCGTCAACAAGTGCCTGATAACCGCATGCTCCATGGGGATCAAGAATGTACTTCGTCTCCTCGTAACACTGTTTCATGGTCTGGCGAATCTCATCGTCAGTATAGGTAGCACCACTAATCAGATTGCTGATGCGCTCATGACTCTTGCCATAAAGATCGTAGATGCGTGCAAAATTTGAGGGATCGCCCACGTCCATTGCGTTGGCCAGCGTCTGCTTGGAAGGCTCTGGCTCGTAACGACCTGTCTGCAGATACTTGTAGAAAATATCGTTGGCATTGTTGGCTGCAATAAAACGCTTGATGGGCAGACCCATCTCATGACCAAAGAGGGCTGCGCAGATATTGCCAAAGTTTCCACTTGGAACACACATCACCAGATTGTCAGCCTTGCTCTGAGCCTTCATTCTTGCGTAAGCATTGAAGTAATAGAATGCCTGTGGCAGAAAACGGGCCACGTTGATTGAATTGGCCGATGTTAGTTTCATGTGCTGATTCAGCTCTGTATCCATAAAGGCGTTCTTCACCAGCGCCTGACAGTCGTCAAACACACCATCCACCTCTATGGCTGTGATGTTCTGGCCCAGCGTGGTAAACTGGCACTCCTGAATAGGGCTCACCTTACCCTTGGGATAGAGCACATATACGTGGATGCCGTCAACACCTAAGAAGCCGTTGGCTACAGCAGAGCCTGTATCGCCACTGGTAGCCACCAGCACGTTCACCTGCTCGCCCTTGCCTTCCTGCTTGATGAAGTATTGAAGCAGTCGTGCCATGAACCTCGCACCTACATCCTTGAAGGCGAGGGTAGGTCCGTGGAAGAGTTCCAGCGTGTAGATGTTTTCTTTCACCTCGACTACAGGACAGTCGAACGACAGTGTGTCGTAAACAATCTTCTTTAATGCTTCTGCCTCAACATCCTCGCCGAAGAAAGCATCAGCGACGGTATAAGCAATTTCCTGAAAGGACATTTTGTCTATGTTGTCAAAAAACTCCTTTGGCAACTTTTTGATACTCTCAGGCATATAAAGGCCGCGATCCTCTGCCAGTCCTTTTACAACTGCCTTATGCAAGTCGGCTATCGGCGCTTTGCCGTTGGTACTGTAATATTTCATATTAATTGGGATTTTAGAATATAGAATTAAGAGATGGTCATTAGTGTCTTCATAAACTCATCGAGCTTTAGCAATCCGTAAGCACCTGATACACAGCTAACTTCGTTATATTGCTGCACTTCGTCAGGCTCTATTCCTCGATACCAGATAAGGAACGGTACAGGCTGTCCCACGTGTATGCGCATCTCCACAGGAGTCAGATGGTCGGGCAATACAGCGATGCATACTGGTTCCTGCCAAGTCGACACCTTATTATATATAGGGGCGATGAGTCGCTGGTCCAGATACTCGATGGTCTTCAGTTTCAGCTCCAAATCTCCATCGTGTCCAGCTTCATCGCTGGCCTCTACATGTACGAATACAAAGTCATCTTTCTCAAGTGCCTCGATGGCTGCCTGAGCCTTGCCTTCGTAGTTGGTGTTAGCAAGTCCAGTAGCGCCTTCCACCTCTACAATCTTCAGACCTGCATAGTGGCCGATGCCACGAATCAGGTCGACGGCAGAGATAACAGTACCACTCTTTACCTGAGGATATTGCTGCATCAGTGTATCCATCGATGGGCGATAGCCACCGCTCCAAGGCCAGATACTATTAGCCTGGCGGTCACCACGTTTAGCACGTTCGATGTTGAAGGGGTGCTTAGCCAGCAACTCCTGCGATTTCAGGATCATCTCATTAATGAGGTCGGCTGTCTCTTGGGGAGTCATGCGTCCTGCTTCTGTAGGTGCATTCTCCTCTGGCTTCACTAAAAGGTCACGCCAAGGCTCATTGGGATGATCATGAGGTGGGGCACAATTAATGTGCTTATTGCCGCCCTTGATCACCAACAGATGGCGATACTGGATACCTGTGATAAATTTCACGCGCTGGCAACCTTCTTTTGCATTGATGGGTTTGGCCAGTGTCTCGTTCAGATAATCGATCAGCACGCGGGCATCTTCAGTCTCTAAGTTACCACCGTTATGCGTAATAATCTTGTCGTTCTCGAGGGTGATGATATTGCAGCGGATGGCGAAGTCGTCGTCAGCCATCTCATAGCCGATAGAAGCAGCCTCCAAAGGACCACGACCTTCGTACACCTTATTTAGGTCATAACCAAGAATTGCCGTGTTTGCTACCTCAGAGCCTGGTGGGAATCCTTCCGGCACAGTCACCAATCGTCCACAGCGGCCTTCCTTAGCCAACTGGTCCATCATGGGCTTATGGGCATATTGCAAAAGGGTCTTCCCACCGAGTCGCTCGACGGGAAGATCTGCCATGCCATCACCAAGAATGATGATATGCTTCATAAAACCTTAAATATTTGCGATTGACATGATGTTTGCGAATACACCAGCTGCTGTGACAGCGGCACCAGCGCCGTAGCCCTGAATGAGCATGGGGTACTCCTTATAACGCTCAGTGGTGAGCAGCACGATATTGTTCGATCCCTCCAGTCCGTAGAAAGGATGTCCGTATGGCACCTCTTTCAGAGCTACACTGGTCTTAAAGTTTGTGGGGTCTTTCTCATCAGCCTCCATCGTAGCCACAAAGCGCCAGCGCTTGTTTTCTGCCTCTAAGACCTTTCGACGAGCCTCAAAGTCAGCATCGAGCTCTGGCAACTTAGCCCAGAAGTCGTCGATCGAACCCTCGAAATAGCTGTCGGGCACAAAGAGATGTTTCTCCACATCGTCTTGCTCTACCTTATAGCCAGCTTCACGTGTCAGGATCACCAGCTTGCGAATCACGTCAGTACCACTGAGGTCGATACGTGGATCAGGCTCCGAGTAGCGCTGCTCCTTAGCACGGCGAACGGTCTCTGAGAAGGGCACGTCTGCAGCAATCTCGTTGAAGATGAAGTTCAGCGTACCACTTAGGATAGCCTCAATCTTCAGGATCTTATCACCTGAGTTACACAGGTCGTTGATAGTGCCGATAATTGGCAGACCTGCTCCTACGTTAGTTTCATAGCGGAACCACACACCACGATCGCGAGCCGTCTGGCGAAGTTTCAGATAACTGTCATAGTCGCTCGAAGCGGCAATCTTATTGGCTGCCACCACACTGATATTGTGCTCCAGGAATGTCTGATAGAGCTGGGCTATCTGACGACTGGCCGTACAGTCTACGAATACTGAGTTGAAGATATTCATCTTCACAATCTCCTCCTTCATGTGCTCAGTGTTGGCAGGGAATCCTGCACGCAGGATCTTCTCATAATCATCGAGATCGATGCCATCACGATCGAGTACGAAGTTGTCGACGTCACTGATACCCACCACGTTCAGCTTCAGTCTGCGTGATTGCATCAGGAACTGCTGTTGGGTACGGATCTGCTCAAGCAGCATACCACCCACCGTACCGATACCACAGATGAAGAGGTTGAGTACTTTGTATTCAGACAGGAAGAACGAGTCGTGCAACACATTGAGCGATTTGCGCAGGAAACGACCGTCGACTACGAATGAGATATTTGTTTCCGAAGCACCTTGAGCACAGGCGATGACTGAGATACCCGAGCGTCCGAGTGTACCAAACAGCTTACCAGCGATACCTGGTGTCTGTTTCATATTCTCACCCACAATGGCGATGGTGGCAAGTCCACTCTCCACTTGCATGGGGAACATGGCGCCCGTCTCAATCTCCTTGGCGAACTCTGCGTTCAGAACCTCTGCTGCAGCTGCTGCATCCTCGTCGCGCACACCAATGGAAGTGGAGTTCTCAGATGATGCCTGTGACACCATGAATACGCTGATGCCCTTGTTGGCCAGCGTGGTAAAGATACGACGGTTCACACCAATCACACCCACCATCGACAAACCTGTAACAGTAATCAGCGAGGTGCCCTTGATGCTTGAAATACCTTTAATGGGCTTATTGTCATCTTCGATCTTGTCTTTAATCAACGTACCTGGATGTTCAGGGTTGAAGGTGTTCTTCACCTTGATAGGTATATTCTTGACACAGACGGGATAAATGGTCGGTGGATAGATCACTTTCGCACCGAAGTTACAGAGCTCCATCGCCTCAACGTATGAGAGTTCGTTGATGGTATAGGCACTCTTGATCACCTTTGGATCTGCTGTCATAAAGCCGTCCACATCCGTCCAGATTTCCAATACCTCTGCATTGAGCACAGCAGCGATGATGGAAGCGGTGTAGTCAGAACCGCCACGTCCTAAGTTGGTCGTTTCGTGGCTGTCACGGTCGCGAGCGATGAATCCTGGTACTACATAGACGGTTTTCTCATTCATGTCCTTGAATGTTTCTTTCACCAATTCAGTAGTCAGATCGGCATCAATCACGTGCTTGCCCTGTTTCTTTTCAGTACGGATAAAGTCACGAGCATTCATACGAACACCGTTCTTAACCATCGCAGCCACAATGTGTGAACTCAGTCGCTCACCGTAACTAACAATTGTGTCTTCGGTCTTCTTTGACAGATCGTGAATCAGATATACACCGTAGAATATACTCTTCAACTGGTCGAAGAGCTGGTCTACATTATTAAATAAGTCAATGCGCTTTTTGTCATCCGTAATGATGGCTTCTATCATCTGGTGGTGGCGAGTTACCATCGCGTCGAATTCCTCACGATAGTGCTCATCGCCCTGTTTGGCCATCTGCGATGTGGCGATCAGTTTGTCGGTGATGCCGTCAAGTGCACTTACTACTACTACGACAGGTTGCGTCCGAGCCTCTGTCTCCACAATTTTTTTCAAGCTAAGAATG
>JAEEGG010006806.1_pt1 | contig 26687 bp, 12 predicted proteins | sample 9134161 | NCBI WGS metagenome assembly JAEEGG01 (sample SAMN16246543, study PRJNA631951) | gut metagenome | biome: gut microbiome; feature: rumen; material: CR-attached | host: Bos | place: Iran: Karaj | collected 2018-10 | reverse complement strand
GTGAGAAGGCTAACTTCCGTGTCTCAGCAGGCTACGACCACCAGAACGGTACCATCATCAAGCAGACCCTGGACCGCTTCACCACGAAGCTCTCCCTCGACTACTTCGTGAGCGACCGCATCACGTTCCGCACAACCTTCCCCCTGACCTATACGGCCAACAACCGTAACTTCGATGACAACATCCTGGGCCGCGCCCAGCAGATGGCACCTAACATGAGTGTATATCGTCAGAATGCCGATGGTTCCAACACTAATGAGTTCTACATCATGCAGCCCTCTGGAGCAGACAATGCCGCCGGTTCTTCGGTTGACGGTACATCGTCAAGCCAGTTAAGCGACATCCGCTCATTAGGCAACCCCGTGGCCATCGCCCACCAGGCTTGGCGCAAGGAGAAGACCTATCGCATCTCGCCTGAGTTCCGACTGGACTACGACCTGTTGGGTAAGGACGACAGCCACACCCGACTGCGCTATACAGGTCTGGTCTATATAGATATTTTCTCAAAGAGCGAACCCAAATACTGGCCTGGCTCGTTGGAGACTGACGGTTGGACAGATCTTAACTATGACAATAAAGGGAATCTAATCAGCGGATATAATTTCAATCAAGTATACGATTATAATTCACTGGCCTTCACCACCCGTCACACCCTGACTTTCACCCCGCATTTCAAGAACGAAGACTTCTATGCTACGATGCTGGGCCGCTGGGAGATGACCACAGGCAACGACAATAGCCAGACGGTGATCAACACGAACACGCCTAACGGTGTGACCTCACCAACTGTTGACTCATACATTGAGAGAATGAGCACGGGCAACGGCCAATGGCGCTCCATGTCAATGACCTATACCGGTCACTTCTCCTACAAGTCACGCTATGCCATCGACCTCTCGATGCGTGGTGACGGTACCACCAAGTTCGGTGACAATCAGAAGTGGGGCTGGTTCCCCGGCGTATCAGCCCGTTGGAACATCAGCGACGAACCCTTCATGAAGTGGTCACGCAAGTGGCTCAGCATGCTGGCCTTCCGCCCCTCTTGGGGTATCGTAGGCCGCCAACCCGGTTCGCAGTACCTGCAGTATGCCAAGTACAACACCGCTGGTGTGTACGGTGACGCAAGCAACACTCACAGCGTGACCTATCTCGAAGGCCTGCAGCTGAACAAGCTGAAGTGGGAGCGCACCACGCAATGGAACATCGGTGGCAACTTCGGATTCTGGGACGACCGCATTACCGGTGACTTCAACTACTACTACAAGCGCACCAAAGACCTGCTCATGAAAGATGTACGCGTTCCTTCCAGCTCTGGCTTCGGCTCGTTAGCATGGGCCAATGTTGGCGAAATGACCAACAAGGGTTGGGAACTGAACGTGAGCCTGAACAAGATTCTGAAAGTTGGTAAGTTCAGCTTAGGTGCCAACTTCAACATCTCACAGAACTTCAACGAAATCGTCGATATGGACGAGAGCGTACTGGAAAGCATCAACAGTGAGTGGGACAGCGGCAAGCGCGGAGCATACCTGAACCGCATTCAGAAAGGCAACCCTCTGGGTTCTATCTACGGTCTGCGCTACAAGGGCGTCTATCAGTACACCTACGAATACCTGACCAACCTGAAGACCAGCAACGGCTGGACAGGCGAGCAGCTTCGCAACTACATCAACAACGAGTTCCTGGCCAGCGGCAAGACGGCTCCTATCGCCCTCGATGCCAACGGCAACGTGATGATGGACACCAAGGGCAACCCCATCCGTCTGGTCTATAACTTCAATGACGGAAACTCTACCTACAAGTTCCAGGGTGGTGATGCCATCTATGAGGACGTGAACCACGACGGTCAGATCAACTCGCTCGACCTTGTCTATTTGGGCAACTCGAACCCACATCTGAACGGTGGTTTCGGTGTGAACCTGCAGTATGACAACTGGACTCTGAAGGCCAGCTTCAGCTATCGTCAAGGCGTGAAGATTGTGAACGAAGCCAAGATGCAATTAGAGAAGATGTACAATGCCTATAACCAGAGCTCAGCCGTGAACTGGCGCTGGCGTAAGAACGGCGACGTGACCGAGATTCCTCGAGCCATGTACGACACCGGCTACAACTGGTTAGGCAGTGACCGCTATGTTGAAGATGCGTCGTTCGTTCGCATGAGCTACGTTCAGCTCAGCTACAACTTCAAGCAGAAGACGCTCAAGCACCTCGGCATCCGCCGTCTGAATCTGAGTCTCTCTGGTCAGAACCTGCTCTGCTGGTCTAAGTACAGCGGCACCGATCCTGAGAAGTCGCCTGGCTCATGGGGCATTGCCTACGATAAATCGCAGACACCACGTTCTAAGTCAGTCACACTGAATATACAGGTGGGATTCTAAAAACCCACCCCCTACCCCTCCCCAGGGGAGGGGAGATTGGAAAGACAACAATAAAAAATAACAATATAAGATATGAACATGAAATTCATGATTAGAATAAAGAAAATGCGGCTGACGAAGATGGTTGCTATCATAGCCCCCCTCACCTTGGGAGGGGTTGGAGGTGGGTTACTCTCTTCCTGCAACGACTTCCTGACCATCTACCCCACCGACCGCATCGTGGGTACCGATTTCTGGAAGACCAAGGCCGATGTTGACCAGATGGTCGATGGTGCCTATAGCAGCATGCTGAGCGGAAACATTCAGGAGCGTGCCATCATGTGGGGTGCCTTCCGCAGCGATGAACTGGTGAAACACAGCGACTACAGCAGCACCGCCCTCGACAACGTGAGTGCCGTGAACCTGCTGCCCACCATGGGTTACTGCTCCTGGGGCGGCTTCTACAATGTCATCAACCGCTGTAACATCGTTTTGCGGCATGCGCCTGAGGTGATGGAGGAAGACCCAGAATTCACACAGGGCGACTACAATGTGGTGCGTGCACAGATGCTGGCGCTGCGCTCGCTGTGCTACTTCTATTTAGTGAGAGCTTTCCGCGACGTTCCCTACGTGACTGAGTCGTTCGAGGATGACAGTCAGATTAGCGAAGTGGCTCAGAGCTCTGCCGGCGAAGTGCTGCAGAACTGCCTCAACGATCTCGAAGAGGCCAGCAAGTACATCATGAAGTCGGGCGGTTATGGTCAGAACGACTGGCGCAACTGGGGTTACATAACCCGCGATGCCGTCAATGCCATCATGGCCGACATCTACCTGTGGCGTGCCTCCATGACCCACAACACAGCCGACTATCAGCAAGTAGTGACGCTGGCCGACCGTATCATCAATGCCAAGGACGAGTATTACAAGACCTACAATATTAATAATGTGAGTGCCACCGACAATGACATCTACCATCTCTATTCTGGCAGTGTCGCACTATACCAGATTTTCGGTTCCGGTAACTCGCGCGAGAGCATTCTGGAGTGGCAGTACAATGGCCGCAACAACTCGAATGTGGCACTGGAGAACTACTATTATCAGCGGAGTTCGGACATCCTCTCAGGTATCGTGATGGCCTCGCCCATCTTCAATGCCACAGCCGTCAATGCCAACACATCGCAAGGCAAGAAAGTATTCTTCTCCACCAATGACTATCGCTTCTGGAATGTGGTCTATAGCGCCAACAACGAGGAAGCCGAGCAGTTGTCAATCCGTAAGATGGTGGAAAATACCGCCAACATCATCTCGCCGCTGTCAACAGTAGGAGATTTGAAAACCAACAAACGCGAATACACAGAGTACAAACAGAACTGGATAGTCTATCGTCTTACCGACATCATGCTGATGAAGGCCGAGGCCCTGTTGGAGTTGGCTGGCGAGACCGACCGCGTAGCACAGAAGCCAGCCTTCGAACTGGTTGAGGAAGTGAACAAGCGCTCCATGCTAAGCAGTGCCACCGACATGCTCAAATTCGATGACTTCGCTACGAAGTCTGCCCTTGAGCTTCTCATCCTGAACGAGCGCGAACGTGAGCTCTGCTTCGAAGGTAAGCGCTGGTTCGACCTCATGCGCTACTGCTATCGCCACATGAACGGTGTGAACATCTTCGAGAAGATGGGTGATGTCGCCAGCTGGCCCGCCCTCTATGCCCCCATGACCGAGCTGTTAGGCCGCAAGTCGTCCGACAATGGGCAGAGCAACGCCATCGCCATCAAGATGAAGACCGAGCCTTACCTGTACTGGCCTGTGCAGGAGAGCGAGATCAAGGTCAACACCCTGCTGAAACAGAACCCCGTCTGGATTCAAAATAATACAACTGCCAAGAACTAAACGGGAACCTCTCCTGAGACCTACCCCTTTCCAGGGAAGGGAGATTGGAAAGACAAAAAATAAAATAATAAATATATAGGATATGAATATGAAATTCATGACAAATATAAAGAATATGCGGCTGACGAAGATGCTTGCTATCATAGCCACCCTCACCTTGGGAGGGCTTGGCAGCGGATTGCTCACCTCCTGCAAGGAAGACATCGATGAATCGAACCTTTACACCTTCACAGGCGAGACCATCGAGGACTACCTGAAGAACCGCAACGACAAGTACAGCAGTTTCAACTACATCCTGGGACGCATCGGTTACGACAAGATTCTCTCTGCCTACGGCACCTATACTTGCTTCGCACCGAACAACGATGCCGTCAACCATTATGTTGACAGTCTCTACAACGACATGAGCAACAAGGACCTGCCTCATAATGGTATGACCAAGAGCGGACTTGAAGGCCTGACCGATTCGCTCTGCAACGACATTGCCCTCTTCCACCTGCTCAACACGAAAGTAATGGGTGTCTATATGGGCAACGGTATGACCATCAAGACCATCCTGGGCCGCGACATCAACACTGAGACCGACACAATCTCGGGCAACGTGCTCATCAGCCGCTCAGCCCTCATCACCAGCATGGACAACGAGCTGGTGAACGGTGTGCTGCATGAGATTAATCACGTCATCACACGCTCGAACCTGCTCATTGCCGGTGAGATGGAGAACCACAAAGACATTTTCAACCTCTTCTCACAGGCACTGATACGCACTGGTCTGGCCGACTCGCTGTCAGCACAGCAGAAGACAGGCCTCAACTCGGTAGGCAACGAGACCAAATACTGGGTACCTGAGAAGTGCGAACTGGGCTACACCATTTTTGCTGAGACCGATGCCGTGCTGAAGGCCAACGGTATCACCTCATTAGATGAAATGGCCGCATACGCCAACACCATCTATGCCGACTGCGCCAAGCCAGGCTCTGGCTGGTACGACTATGCCCGTCGTCACAACATCACCGTGAGCACCGGCACCGACTATGATAATCCCTGGAATGCGCTGAACATGTTCATCCGCTATCACATCGTGGGCTACAAGGTGCCTTGGGACCGACTGGTCTATGACTGGAACCAGACCGCGAAGGTGACCCTCGTGGAATACTATGAAACCATGCTTCCCTTCACGCTGATGAAGATGACCCGTAACAGTGGCAAACGCTTGCTGAACCGCTGGGTGGAGAACAACTCACTGACCGACCTCAAGGCTGAGCTCGGCACGGCAGGCATCCACACGGTGCGCTTCGAAGGAGTGGAACTGGCCGGACAGAGCCAGCAGATTGCTTCTGTCAACGGCTACATACACCCCATCAATGGCATGTTGACCTATAACGAGAATGTACCAAAAGGTGCGCTCAACGAGCGTATGCGCTTCGATGACACTGCCCTGCTGGGTGAGATGATGTCGAACAGCATTCGCGGCATGACCAATGCCGAGGTGAAAGTACATGCTGATGCAGGCGACAACTACAACCGCGTGCGCTTCCCCAGCAACTACTTCAACAACCTTGTAGTCTATAACGGCGATGACACACAGCTGCGCTATCTGACCAAGGACGAAGGCAACTATTCGAACTATCAGGGCGACGAGTTCCTTTGCATCGGCAACTACGACTTTGCCCTGCGCCTGCCGCCCGTACCCGACGGCACCTACGAGCTGCGCTTAGGCTATACAGCCAACGGCAACCGAGGCATGCTTCAAATCTACTTAGGCACATCATCTGATCTGGCCGATATGAGGGCGCTCGACATCCCTCTTGACATGCGCCACGTGCCCAACGCCTCCTCTACTGAGGAAAATCCCGACCCCGTCACTGGCTGGTGTCCCTACGCCGCTACCGACGACCAGGGCATTCAGAGCGATGCCAACATGCACAACCTGGGCTATATGCGCGGTCCGCTCTACTACACCGTGGGCAAGGGCGGTGCCACATTGGCCCGTGCCAACCGCGAGGACTTGCGTCGCATCATTGCCAAGCAACAGTTCGAACAGGGTGAGTACTGGCTCCGCTTCAAGACTGTGATCGACAAGAGCGATGCCCAGTTCCACCTTGACTACATTGAGTTCTGTCCTGAAAATGTCTATAACAGCATCTCACTGATAGAGGATATGTATTAACAACCCACTACAACCCACAACACCCACTACAACCCACCCCCAACCCCTCCCCAGGGGAGGGGAGGTTGAGAAGACAAGAAATTAAGAAAGTACATAATAATAAAATATGAATATGGAATTCATGACAAAGATAAAGAATGTGCAACTATCTAAGATGCTCGCTATCTTAGCCCCCCTCACCTTAGGAGGCATCGGGGGTGGGTTGCTCACATCCTGCACCGACTGGAACGACCACTACGATGCAGGTACCGCCTTGTCGGATTCGCAGCAGGCATCACTCTTAGAGAACATCACGAAGAACCCCAGCCTGACTCAGTTTGCCTCTTTGCTCAGCAAGAGCGGCTTCGACCAGCAGCTGGTTTCATCGCAGACCTTCACCGTTTGGGCCCCTGTGAACGACTCGTTCAACTACAACGAGCTGATGACTACAGGCAACGACCGCCTGCTGAAACAGTTTGTGAAAAACCACGTGGCCCGCAACAACTATCCCGCTTCGGGTGCTATGAACCAGAAGGTATTCATGCTCAACGAGAAGCTCATGCACTTCCAAGGTGACGGTCAGGGCTACAACATTCAGGGCATCGCCCTCAATGCCGGCCAGCAGAACATTGGCAGCAACAACGGAATGCTCCACCTCATCAGCGGAAAGATTCCCTACCTGCCCAATATCTATGAGTCACTGAACAACGAGCAGTTCGCTCTCGACAGCATCAGCGACTACTACCACCAGTACGATGTTCGCAAGCTCGACGAGCTACGCAGCGTTCCAGGACCTATTGTTGACGGTGAGCAGACCTATCTGGACTCCATCTTCAACGAGAGCAACAGTCTCTATCGCACGTTCCGCTCCTACATCAACCAGGAGGACAGTAACTACACCATGCTGCTGCCCACCAACGTGGCATGGACAAAAGCCTATAACCGGATACAGCAGTACTACAACTACACGCCCACCATCCGCTACATGGATGTCAAGCCAACGGGCGAAGACACCACCATTGTAGTCAACCTGAAGAATGCCGCCCAGCTGCGCGACTCCATCACACGCTACAAGATGATGGCCGACCTGGTGTATAACAACAACGTTTACGACAACCGCAAACTCCCTGCCTTGAAGGAGGGTGAGACGCCCAAGAACGACTCTATCGTGAGCACCATGGGCAACATTCTCTATGCCGACGATGTGAAGAGCCTCTTTGCCGATGCCACCCGGGTGGATAAGAGCAACGGTGCCATCTGGGTGACCGACACGCTGAAAATGCCCGCCTGGATGTCGTGGAATCCAGAGATCACGGTCGAGGCCGAAGCCGCCTACTTCAAGACGGCCCAAGCCGGCAACGCAATAGAACGTCGCGTCACCTCCGGCCAGAACCGCTACATCAAGGGCCACCTCTCTAACGATGCATATTTAGAGGTTACGCCCATATCGCCCAATGCCAATCCAGAGGTTTACTTCAAACTGCCCGATGTGCGCTCCACCGAGTACAACATCTATCTGGTCATGGTGCCTGCAAATATTACAAATGAGAATACCAAGTACTATCCCAACAGCATCTCGGCAGGTCTTCGCTATGTCAAGGAAGACGGCACCCTGAGCACCGAGAGCACACAGAGGAACCCCAACCCTGATAGCGGCACAGAGACAACGACCACCTTCGTCACCAGTCTCCGAGACTCCACCATTGCCTCACAAGGAGCCTGCATCGACACTCTGCACGTTGGTTCGATTACCTTCCCCGTAGCCTACTACGGCACAGGTGACAGTGCTCCTTACATTCATGTGCGATGCCGTTTCAATTCAACGGTGGGCAACAAGATCACGCCCGACCGCACGCTGCGCATCGACTGCATCATTCTTCGCCCGAAGGAGCTCGACGACTATCTGCTGAGCCACCCCGGCTATGTTTATGACAAGCACAAGAATTACTAAGTCACACATTCAAATCAAAACATAGGATATGAACAGACACTATATTCTTTATTTTGCCCTCCTCGGTGCGATGTGTTCTACTGTACCCGCATCGGCCCAGGACGACGAAACGGAAGGCACAGAGGTGAAGGCCAAGACTGTAAAGAAAGCTCCCGCCAAGAAGCCCTCCTACCCCATGATGGAAATCAAAGGCACGATTGTCGATGCCGTGTCGAAGGCTCCGTTGAGCGGTATTCTGATCAAGGCACTGAACAATGCCAACTACACCGCCATGAGTGAAGACGACGGTACATTCGTCATCAAAGTGCCCACTTTCACCACCTCCCTCTACATTCATGCTCCCCAGTACCTCAGCCAACAGGTGGGTCTGGGTACGCCCGAAGATACTGTGAGCGTTGAGCTGCTGCCCGACAAGTTCCGCACGATGTATGTCGATGGCACCGACATCACAGCCTCAGCCACGGCACAGATACAGAACACCACGTCGCAGACCATTGAGACCGACATTGAAGGCACACTGGGTGCCGACGTGCGTGCCATCACCCGTTCGGGTGGTCCCGGCTATGGAGCCGCCATGTTCATTCGCGGTCTGAACTCGCTCAATGCCAACGCCCAGCCGCTGATTGTACTCGACGGTGTGATACAGGACATGCAGCAGACCCGCACCGCCCTGCACTATGGCGACTACATCAACCTGATGCTGAACATCAACCCCGAGGACATTGAGAACGTGACCGTGATGAAGAACGCCACCGCACTCTACGGAGCCAAGGGCGGCAACGGTGTGATTCTCATCGATACCAAGCGCGGTCACTCGCTGGCCACCCGCATCGATGCCAACGTGGGTATCGGCGTGGCTCTGCAGCCCCGCACACCCAGCATGATGGATGCCGGTCAGTACCGCATCTACGCATCCGAACTGCTGGGCAGCTATCCCAACATTGAGAACTACACCGACCCCAACACGTTCAAGTTCCTCATCGACGATCCCTCTAAGTTCTACTATTCCACCTATCACAACGAGACCAACTGGAAGAAAGAGGTGAACCGCGCAGCGCTCACCCAGAACTATAACATCAACGTGCAAGGTGGCGACAACATCGGCATGTACAACCTGTCACTGGGCTACACCGACGGCAAGTCAACCGCCAAGGAGAACGGCTTCAACCGTCTGAACGTGCGCTTCAACACCGACATCAGCATCTTCAAGCGCCTCACCACGCGCTTCGACATGTCTTACACGAAGATCAACCGCGACGTGTTCGACAACGGTGCACCCGAGGACTTCACTCAGGGTGTGGTGTCGTCGCCCACGTTCCTGGCACTGATCAAGTCGCCCTTCCTGAATCCTTATACTTATAATAATGTGACACGCCAGCTGTCTTCTACACTGGCCGAGGCCGATGACTATCTGAACGTGCTCGACAGCGACCTGTCACTGGGCAACCCCACCGCTCTGCTCAAGAACGGTAAGGCCATCAACAAGAACCGTGTAGAGACCACCCACTTCAATGCCGTCATTGCACCACGCGTTGACCTGGGCAAGAACTTCATCATCAGCGAGACGTTCAGCTACACGCTCGACCGCATCTCGCAGCGCTACTACCGTCCGCTGGGCGGCATGCCCACGTTCCTCATCGAGGGCATAGGCCGCGTGCAGAACAAGGCCATGTCAATGTTCTCGAAAGAGACGGCCATCAGCAGCGACTTGCGACTTGACTGGCACAAGCAGATGGGTGAGCACTACGTGAAAGCCTTTGCCGGATTCCGCTTCAACTCGTTCTCTTACGACGACAACGAACCGCAAGGCCAGTATTCTACTGCCGGTAACGACAAGACCCCGAACATCTCGACCAACATGGACTTCATCGATGCCACCGGCATCAACGACCAGTGGCGCAACATGACCTACTACCTCAGCGGCGACTATAACTACCGCAACCGCTACTTTGCTCAGGTCACCGTGTCGATGGAGGCCAACAGCCGCTTCGGCAAAGAGTCGCGCGGCATGAAGATAGGCGGCGTGAAGTGGGGCATCTTCCCCAGCGTTCAGTTGGGATGGGTGATGACCAACGAGAAATGGTTCCCCAAAGTGCGCGGCGTGAACTATCTGCAGCTGCGTGCCGGATGGGACCTCAGCGGCAACGACGACATCAACAACTATGCTGCCCGCACATCGTTCGGCGTGAGCAAATACCTCTATAAATCGACTGCTGCCCAGCTGAACAACATAGGCAACAAGGAAATCACCTGGGAGCAGACCAGCAAACTGAACTTCGGTCTGAAGGCTTATCTGCTCAACAACCGCTTAGGCTTGAACTTCGACTACTATCTGAACCACACTTCGAACCTGCTCACCCTGAAGCATTTCGACAACCCCGTAGCCGGTATCAACAACTACTGGAGCAACGGTGGCTCGCTCGACAACAGCGGATTCGAGGTGACACTGACCGGCAAACCCGTAGTAGGTCGTGACTTCAACCTCGAACTGGGCGCATCGGTAGGCCACTACGTGAACAAGGTGAAGTCGCTGCCCGACAACAGCTATATCTACGTAGGTGGTGAGAAGACAGCACAGGGCTACACCAGCAGCATCTACGGCACCGACAACATAGCCACCATCGTGGGCCAGCCTCTCGGCGTGTTCTACGGCTATCGCACCAACGGCGTGTTTGCCAACGATGCCGAGGCCAAGGCAGCTGGCAAGGGCGGCTACCTCTACATGGTTGACAACACTGGTGCTCCGCAATACTTCAAGGCTGGCGACGTACACTTCGCCGACCTGAACGGCGACGGCGTGATCAGCGAGGAGGACAAGACCATCATCGGCAACCCCAACCCCGACATCTATGGCAACATCTTCGCCAACTTCACCTGGAAGAACCTCACCCTCTTCGTGGGCCTGAACTACTCACTGGGCAACGACGTGTTCAACTACCAGCGCAGCATTCTCGAAGGCGGTTCTAAGTTCTACAACCAGACCACGGCCATGACCAACCGCTGGCGCTCTGAAGGCCAGCAGACCAGCATGCCACGCATCAGCTATGGTGACCCCATGGGCAACTCGCGCTTCAGCGACCGCTGGATTGAGGACGGCAGCTACCTGCGCCTGAAGACGGTGCGCCTCACTTACAAGGTGCCCGTAAGCCTCAGCTGGCTACAGGGTCTGTCTGTATGGGCCGAGGCCAACAACCTGGTCACCTTCACCAAGTATCTGGGCAACGATCCTGAGTTCTCGGCCAACAACCGCGTGCTCTATCAGGGCATCGACCCCGGCAACGTGGCTATGGGACGCACTTTCACAGCAGGATTGAAGATCAACTTGTAGTACCTACCCTACCGAGGGGAATAACCCACCCCCTACCCCTCCCCAGGGGAGGGGAGATTGGTAAGAATTTATACAATATAAAAAGAATAAAGATTATAACTATGAATATCAAATTCTTGAAGCAAACAACAAAAGCACGGCTCCTCAAGATGTTTACTATCTTAGCCCCCCTCACCTTGGGAGGGGTTGGGGGTGGGTTCCTCACCTCCTGTTCTGACATCTTCGACACCGACTCCGACCGTCAGATCTTTGACCCTGCACTCGACGAGAAGACCGACTCCATGTTCTACACGCTCGGTATTCTCAAAGGACTGCAGCAGCTGGGCGACCAGTATGTGCTCACCGGCGAGATGCGCGGCGACCTCGTAGCCACCAACAGCTACACTGAAACCGACCTGCGCCGTCTGGCCGACTTCACCGCCGATGCCTCCTGCAAGTATGACTCGGCCTATCTGTACTATCGCGTGATCAACAACTGCAACTACTACATTGCCCACCGCGACACCATGCTCATCACCGGTCACCGCAAGGTGGCCATCCCTGAGTATGCCGAGGCTCTGGCCGTGCGTGCCTGGGCCTATATGCAACTGGCCAAGAACTACGGCAAGGTGCCATTCTTCACCGAGCCGCTCACCAGCATCAGTGATGCCAACACCAATTTCCCTGAGAAAGACCTACAGGGCATCTGCGACGCACTGGCTCCACAGATGGCACAGTACAGCGGCACACCCGTACCCACATACGGTAACATCTCGGCAGGCGTGCTCAACAGCAGCAGCAGCGAGAACCCCGAGGAGAAGACCGTAGAGTCGAGCAAGGCCATGCTGCCCATCGACCTCGTGCTGGGCGACCTCTACTTGGAGACCCATCAGTATGAGCAGGCCGCCAAGTACTACTTCAACTACATCAGAAGCAAAGAGCTCAATGCACGCTTGGCTTACATAATACCCGCGATGTGGTATCCACAGACCAGCATCAACACACTACCCAACGATATCTCAATAGAAAGGACTACCACATCATTCTCATGGGATGAAATCTTCAGCATCAAGTCGCCCAGCGACATCGTGACCTACATTCCGCTGGCTGCCAACCGGCTGCGCGGCGTGGTCACCGAACTGCCCCGCTACTTTGGCTACGACTTCTATAGCACCACGAGCGGCTCGTCGAGCTCATCGTCGCGCTACCTGCTGGAGCGACAAATCGATGCCTCACCCAGCTATCTGGCCCTGTCGGATGCCCAGGACTGGTACTACTCGCCTACCAGCGCCACAGGGGTCGCCACCTCTGTTGTCAAGACACTCAACATTGGCGACATGCGCCGCTATGCGTGCTTCCATTCAGCCAACAAGGGCGACTCCATCTACAAAGTGATGACCAAGTTCACCAGTGCCAACATTCCCCTCTATCGCACAGCCACTGTCTATCTGCGCCTGGCTGAGGCCTTCAACCGCATGGGCTATCCCGATGCTGCCTTCGCCATTCTGAAAGACGGCATCAACCAACAGCTGCTCAACTACGTGCAGCCTGGTGGATGGGCTGCCATGAAGATCGACGACAATGGCACTCCCGGTGATCCGTCTGACGACAAGTGGGTTAGCGACAGCACCCTTTACTTGCGCCCCTCTACAATATCAATGCTGCAGAGCACCTTCCCGTTCCTGCACAACGACTATGTAGCTAACTATGCCATGAACCGTGGCATTCACGCACGAGGCACCAACCACGCCAACGGCACCTTCTCACCCTATCAGATGAAGACCGAGGTGAGCAAGAAGATTGCCGAATTGCAGTCGGTCTATGGCATCGCACCCACCGGTACACTCCGCGACACCATCAATGCCGTAGAGGATCTCATCTGCGACGAGATGGCACTCGAGCTGGCCTTCGAGGGCTCACGCTTCGGCGACCTCACCCGCATGGCCCAGCACAAGAACCGCGCCGGACTCTACGGTGCCGACTTCGGCACACGCTGGCTGGCCAAGAAGCTGGGCTACAAGGCAGCCGGACTGGAGGAGCGACTGAAGAACGAGCAGAACTGGTATCTGCCATTCAAATAGTTTTCTTGCAGCAGACTACAGATCCAAACGGACTACAGGACTAAATAGACTTTTAGGCATCGAGTGCAAAAAAAGTCCTCAAGTCCTGTAGTCCGTTGCTGAAAAAATGGCTCTTCTGACAGAGCCCCAAAACACACAATCTGAGATTTAGGCTATTTCACACTGAGTTTTAGGTTATTTCACAACGCGATTTAGGTTAGATCGTCAAACGATTTAGGCTAAATCGTGTTGTGATTTAGGCTATATCATTTCGTGATTTAGGCTAAACGGCAAGGCAGTAGCCACTCCCCTCCCATAAATGGGGTCTGTGACTATCAATCGACCCATGTTACTTTTAAATTATTACTTAATAAAAACAAAAAAAGAGCAGCTTTTCATGATGTATAGGGATTAAATCATTATCTTTGCATGAAGATAGACAGAAAAAAATGTATTACATATTCAATAACATCATGAACAAGAAGCAATTTTTTATGCTGTCGGCTGCCGCAGTGCTACTGACAGGATGCTCGGGTAAGCTGGGTCAGCTCTCATCCGACAATTTCAACGTGACACCCAATCCGCTGGAGACACAAGCCGGTGAGGTGCCTGCTACCATCAACGGCATGTTCCCTGAAAAGTACATGAACAAGAAAGCAGTGGTCACCGTGATTCCTGAGCTGCGCTTCGACGGTCAGAAAGTACGTGGAACCAGTGCCACATTCCAGGGCGAGAAGGTGCAGGGCAACGACCAGACCATCTCCTACCGCATGGGTGGACGCTACACCATGAAGACCAGCTTCCCCTATCAGCCCGAGATGCAGCAGAGCGACCTCTACCTCACCTTCGACGCCAAAATAGGCAACAAGAGCGTCAACGTGCCTGCAGTAAAGGTGGCCACGGGCGTGATTGCCACCAGCGAGCTCTACAAGCGCACCCTCACCTCTACCCAGGGTGCCATTGCTCAGGATGCCTTCCAGCGCGTCATCGAACAGAAGCAGGAGGCCAACGTGAAGTTCCTCATCGGACAGGCTCAGTTGCGCAAGAGCGAGCTGCAGAACAACAGCGTGCAGGAGTTTGTGCGCCTGCTGGCTGAAATAGCAAAAGACCAGGAGGGCAAGGTGCTCAACGGCGTTGAGGTATCGGCCTACGCATCGCCCGATGGTGGCTACCAACTGAACGAGAAACTGGCAGGACAGCGCGAGAAGGTGACAGGCGACTACGTGCAGAAGCAGATGAAGAACGCCAATGCCGATGCTCCCATCGATACGAAGTACACCGCTGAGGACTGGGAAGGCTTCCAGGAACTGGTGGCTGCCAGCGATATTCAGGACAAGGACGTGATTCTGCGCGTGCTCTCCATGTATAAGGATCCCGAGGAGCGCGAACAGCAAATCAAGGCCATCTCGTCGGCTTTCCGCGAACTGGCCGACGGCATTCTGCCTCAGTTGCGCCGCGCACGCATGATTGCCAACTATGAGCTCATTGGTCGCGACGACGAGCAGATTCTGGCCCAGATCAAGGAAGATCCCTCAAAGCTCAGCGTCGAGGAACTGCTCTACGGAGCCACCCTCTACGACAACGACCTCAACGGTGCTGCCAATGCCTATCAGAAGGCAGTGGATCTCTATCCCAACGATGCACGCGCCTACAACAACCTGGCCACCATCGCCTACGCACAGGGCGACTATGCTAAAGCAAAGGAGTGGCTGCAGCGCGCACTGGGCAAGGACAACAAGGTGGCCGAGGCTAACGCCAACCTGGGTCTGCTGGCTCTGCAGGCAGGCAACCTCTCAGAGGCTGAGAACTACATTGCACGCGGATCATCAGCCAACGGTGTGAACGAGATCATCGGCAACCTGCACTTGGCTCAGGGCAAGTATGCACAAGCTCAGCAGGACTTTGGCAGCCTGAAGACCAACTCAGCCGCACTGGCTCAGCTCTTGAACAAGGACTACGCTGCTGCCGCCAACACCCTGAAAGGTGTGGCCAATCCCGACGGCACCACAGCTTACCTGCAGGCCATCGTGGCATCGCGCATCGGCAACAAGAGCGATGCAGCCAACGCACTGGAGAAGGCTCTCAAGCTCGACCCATCGCTGCGCAGCTATGCCAACAAGGACCTGGAACTCATGAAATAACGGGCGAGGGGAGCTTTTCCTCCCCTCCTCCTCTCTCTTTTCAAACCCAGAAAAGCCATACATGCCGGTCAGTAAATACCGTAACATACTCATCATGGCAGTGCTCTGCCTGTTCATTTTGCCCTCCTGCAGCTCGGACGAAACCCGATTTGTCATGGAGGGCAACTTCCGCAACATGAACCAAGTCGAGCTCTACGTCTTTGACTCCCAGAAAGGAACCAAGGACACCATCCACGTGCAGCGAGGACGATTCAAGTATGAGCGCGTGATGACCGACACCACGGTGCTCACCATCATGTTCCCCAATTACTCCACGCTGCCCGTCTTCGCTCACGGAGGCATCAGCGTGATGCTCAAGGGCGATGCATCGCACCTAAGGGAAACAAAGGTGACGGGATCGGAAGAGAACGACGATATGACCACTCTGCGCCTGGAGAACAATAAACTGACACCCCCCGAGGCCGACAAGGCTGCCGAAGCGTTCATCACCGAACATCCCACGTCACTCGTCAGCCTGTACTTGCTGCAGACCCACTTCATACAGTCGGTAGAGCCCGACTATAAAAAGGCCCTGCGCCTTTGCGCCAGCATGCACAAAGCACAGCCAGCCAATGTGTCGGTGGCCTTGCTCCACAAACAGCTGCAAGAGTTGTGCAAAGGGCACATCGGCTCCCGACTGCCCCACTTTGCCGTGCTCGACTCCAAGGGCAAGCTGCGCACCAACAAAGACCTGCGGAAAGAACTCAACATCGTGTGCCTCGTGGCTGTATGGAACAACGAAAGCATTGATCTGCTGCACCGCGCACAGCAACTGCAGCGCGAACATAAAGACAGCGTAGCACTCATGGCCATCAGCATTGATGCCACTAAACGTGAGAGCACTATCATGATCCGGCGCGACACCATCGAGTGCCCCTTCATCTGCAATGGCAAGATGTGGCAGAGCGAACTGGCCCGCAAGATGGGACTGAACAACCTGCCATTGGCCATCATAGCCGACCGACAGGGAAAGGTGCTGCAACGTGTCAACGACCCAAAGAAACTGAGCGACGAAATCAACAAACGACTGAAATAATATTTTCAAAAAAAGATGATGACCGCACCCTACACCCTTAATGTGAAAGGACACCTGCTCACCTTCGACCCACCCCGAGTGATGGGCATTCTGAACGTGACGCCCGACTCTTTCTTTGCAGGCAGTCGCACGCAGACCGAGCACGCCATTGCCCAACGCGTGAGGCAAATCGTGGCAGAGGGCGGCACCATCATCGACATCGGAGCCTGCTCAACGCGGCCCGACTCCCAGCCCGTTAGCGAACAGGAAGAGATGGACCGCCTGAGAATGGCGCTGCCGATAGTGACAGCGGAGCTCTCGGAGATCTCAGAGAGCTCAGAGTTCTCGGAGAGCTCAGAGTTCTCAGAGTTCTCAGAGCACTCCCCTCTCTCCCTCTCCGTGGACACCTTCCGTCCCGACGTGGCCCGAATGGCCGTCGAAGAGTTCGGTGCCGACATCATCAACGACGTGAGCGAGGGCAGCGAAGCCATGTTCCGCATGGCAGCCCGACTGGCCAAACCATATATCCTGACCTCGGTGCAGCCCGACCTGCGCAGCACCCTGCTCACCTGCGCCGACAAGGTGCAACAGCTGCGCGACCTGGGGCAGAATGACATCATCATTGACCCTGGGTTCGGCTTCGGAAAGACACTTGAACAAAACTTCGCACTGATGAACGAACTGGAGAAACTGCACGTGCTCGACCTGCCGCTGCTGGTAGGTATCTCGCGCAAATCCATGATTTACAAGACCCTCGACTGCACACCCGACGAGGCACTCAACGGCACCATCACGCTGAACACCATAGCTCTCATGAAGGGAGCCTCCATCTTGCGCGTACACGATGTGAAAGCCGCTGCCGACTGCATCGCTATTACTTCTCATCTCTCACCACTCACCTCTCAGTTCTCCTCATGTTCCTCGAATTCGGACTAAAAGACTTCTTCGACATCCTGTGGGTAGCGCTCATGGTCTACTACATCTTCCGCCTCATGCGGGAGTCGCGCTCCCTCAATGCCTTCGTGGGCATACTCATCTTCATTGCCGTATGGTTCTTCGTGTCGCAGATTCTGGAGATGCGTCTGCTGGGCACCATCCTCGACAAGCTGGTGTCGGTGGGTGTCATCGCACTCATCGTTATCTTCCAGAACGACATACGCAAGTTCCTCTTCGACCTCGGTGCACATGAACGCGCTCAGGTGTTCATGCGATTCTTCTCACCCAAAGGCTCCAAAAAACGCGAACAGAACGACCGCAAACGCGCCATCATGCCCCTCGTCATGGCTTGCTTGTCAATGTCGAAAGGCAAGGTGGGAGCACTCATCGTTATAGAACGGCACTCTTCACTCTCCGACATCGTGGCCTCGGGCGAGGTCATCAATGCCGACATCAACCAGCGACTCATTGAGAACATCTTCTTCAAGAACTCACCACTCCACGACGGAGCCATGATCATAGCCAAACGACGCATCCTGGCTGCAGGATGCATACTGCCCGTAAGCCACGACTACGACATTCCGAAAGACTTGGGACTGCGCCACAGAGCCGCACTGGGCATCTCACAGGAGAGCGATGCCCTATCCATCATCGTATCGGAAGAGACAGGCAGCATCTCAGTAGCCAGCAATGGCGTGTTCCGCCTGCGTCTGTCAGCAGAGGAACTGGAGTCCATCCTCACCCAAGAAATGGAGTAGAATTATAACAACTCTCCCCATCTCCCCGTGCCTACCATCTCACCCATTCTTGAACTTCAGCGCCAGCAGCTTCTTCTCCAGATGGAGTATGAAGAAGAGAAGAAGGCCTTCGCACAGAAGGTCGATGCCATCGGCATGGAGCGCCGCATCCAGCGTGGCGATGCCTGGTGGCCCATCCGCATTGGCCGCACTTTCTATAACTCGCTCAACCAACTCTGCGTGGAAGTCTTCCGCACACAGTCCAATGACGAGATAGACCATAACTTCGAGTTCGGAAAGCCCGTCAGCTTCTTTCAAACCAAAACCCACCCCCTGCCCCTCCCCAGGGGAGGGGAGTCTGATTACCATCTTCCAAAAGAAGACGCATCAAGCAAGTCTATATCATCACCCCTCCCCTGGGGAGGGGAAGGGGGTGGGTTTGGTGGATTGTGTTCCTTCGTCGATAACGACCGCATGGTGGTCACCGTTCCCGACGGCTTCCCCGTCGGTTCCCTCCCCCACGAAGGCCTCGGCATTCAGCTCTCCTTCGATGAGACCAGCTATCGTATGATGTTCGACGCTCTCGAACGCACCATACGTGCCAAAGGCCGACTGGGCTATTTGCGCGACCTCTTCTATACCCCTACGCCACACCAAGGCAAGGGCGGCATGAGGGCCGAGACGTTCTCGTTTGCCGACCTGCACTTCCCCTATCTGAACCACACACAGGAGCATGCCGTCAACGAGGTGCTCAGGGCCAAGGACGTAGCCATCGTGCACGGTCCTCCCGGCACGGGCAAGACCACCACGCTCGTCGAGGCCATCTACGAGACACTGCACCGCGAAAGTCAGGTGCTGGTGTGCGCACAGAGCAATATGGCGGTGGACTGGATCTCAGAAAAGCTGGTCGATCGTGGGGTCAACGTGCTCCGCATCGGCAATCCCGTGCGCGTTGACGACAAGATGCTCTCCTTTACCTACGAGCGCCGCTTCGAGGCTCATCCCGACTATCCGCAGCTGTGGTCTATCCGCAAGGCCATTCGCGAACTACGCGCCCACCGAAAGCGTGGCGACAAGAACTTCCATCAGAAGTTGGAACGACTCAAAGACCGCGCCACAGCCCTTGAGATAGGCATCAACCAGCAACTCTTCGGTGAGGCACGTGTCATCGCTTGCACACTCGTGGGAAGCGGCAACAGGCTGCTCGATGGCATGAAGTTCGGCACGCTGTTCATCGACGAGGCCGCACAAGCCTTAGAAGCCGCCTGTTGGATTCCCATCCGTCGGGTCAATCGCGTGATACTCGCTGGCGACCATTGTCAGCTGCCGCCCACCGTGAAGAGCTACGAAGCACTGAAGGGCGGACTGGGCAAGACGCTCATGGAGCGCATTGCCGAGCAACGGCCCGAGGTGGTCACGTTGCTCACCGTGCAGTATCGCATGAACGAGGAAATCATGCGCTTCTCCTCAGACTGGTTCTATCACAACATGGTGGAGTCGGACCCCAGTGTCAAGTACCGCAGCATCCTTGACCTCGACCGTCCAATGATGTGGATTGACACCAAAACCCACCCCCTGCCCCTCCCCAGGGGAGGGGAGTCTGTATGGACTCAGGAAGTCGAATCTAACCAATCTCCCCTCCCCTGGGGAGGGGAAGGGGGTGGGTTAAGGGCAGGGGGTGGGTTATATGGTTATTCCAATACCTCCGAGGCTGAACTCACCCTTCTCTCCCTTCGTGCTTACTTCGAAATCATAGGAAAGGAGCGCATCCTGAGCGAACGGCTCGATGTGGGCATCATATCGCCCTATCGCGCCCAAGTGCAGTTGCTGCGCCGTCTCGTCAAGAAGAACGAGTTCTTCAAGCCCTTCCGCAGCCTCATCACCGTCAACACTGTCGATGGCTTTCAGGGGCAGGAGCGCGACATCATCGTCATCTCGCTCGTGCGCAGCAACGACGAAGGACAGATTGGCTTCCTGCGCGACCTTCGCCGCATGAACGTAGCCATCACCCGAGCCCGCATGAAGCTCATCATCCTGGGCGACCGCTCCACCCTCTGCCGCCATCCCTTTTATCGGAAACTGTGGGAGTACGTCAAAAGTCTCAAGCAGTAGAACGACAGACTTATGAACTTACTAAAACAAGAAAAATAATTGAAACTGAAGGGTTTCGTAGCTGTCGGGCATTAAGATTTTTAATGTAAAATGAGCACCTATGAAACGAATCGCCTCACTTCTATTACAGATGCGTTGGTCTGGTGATCGAGAAGACCTTGATGGTGAAAACTCTACAGAGGATTCCTTCTGAATTAGCGAAGGATGAGCAAGGTAGCGTAGGCAGATATGCCTTCTTCGCGACCGGTGAAGCCAAGGCGCTCGGTGGTGGTGGCCTTGATGGAGATGTCGTCCTCGTCACAGCCGATGATGGCGGCCATGCAGGCTTTCATTTCGGGAATATGCGGATTCATCTTTGGGCGCTCGGCACAAATGGTGGCATCAATGTTGCCCAAACGATAACCCTTGGTGGCTATCAGGTCGATGGTCTTCTTCAGGATGATCTTGCTGTCCATACCGTCGGTCTCAGCTGCAGTGTCGGGGAAGTGATAGCCTATGTCGCGCATGTTGGCTGCACCCAAGAGGGCATCGCAGATGGCATGGATAAGCACATCGGCATCGCTGTGTCCCAGCAATCCCTTACTATGTTCTAAACGGATGCCGCCCATCCAAAGGGGGCGTCCTTCCACCAACTGGTGGACATCGAAGCCGAAGCCAACACGGAAGCAGAACCCACCCCCTACCCCTCCCCAGGGGAGGGGAGATGATATAGACCTATTATTAATAGGGGCTATGGAGTTTGAGTGATTGTTGGGGGCGCTATGAATGGCAGTGGCGCTGGCATGAATAGTATTGGTGTTGTCATAGATAGCATTGGCGATTTCTTCCAGAACGTTGTCTATATCGCATAGAACTTCTTCATTCGTGAAGCGAATGACCGTATAGCCTATCTGATTAAGATATTCCGTTCGTTCGGCATCTTTCTCTTTTTGTTCTTCTTCAAGATGATACCCCCCATCAATCTCTATGATGATTTGTTCCTTCAATGAAACAAAGTCGGGTATATAACCAAATACAGGATGCTGTCTCCGAAAATGAACCCCCATTTGGTTTCCTGAAAGATAGTTCCACAAAACAGACTCTGCTTCTGTAGGACTTTTCCTCATTTCACGAGCTTTCTCCAACAATAACTGATAAGTAGAAGCATCAGTCGTTTCGTATCTATAATTCATAAGCCGATATATCTTAAAGTCTTATTATTTCTCTATCTCTATCCAATCTCCCCTCCCCTGGGGAGGGGTAGGGGGTGGGTTGTAGTTGTTGGGATTACCTTCTGAAGAGGTCGCGTATGCCGTCCATATCGAAGGCGAGAGTGAAACGAAGGGTGCGGTCGAGCGGGTTGTTCTGTGCAGTAGAGATGACGTAACCCACGTCGAGCGAGAACACACTCATGCGGAAGCCACCACCTACGGTGAAATACTTACGGTTGCCTTTCGCCTCAGCCTCATGATGGTAGCCGGCGCGAATGGTGAACTTATCGTTATAAACGTATTCTGCACCTACGCTCCACTGTATCTCCTGCAGTTCCTCCTTGAATCCTCCCGGTGCATCGCTGAAGCTCTTGAAGATGCCATTGATGCTCGATACGTCGCTATACTGACGTCGCACTCGGTCCTGATAGTCGCTGTTGTTCTCATCGACCCCTTGCACTGGCACTGTGGGCACCATGAGCTTGTTGGCATCGGCAGCAATGGTGAAGCGGTTCCACTCGTTGATAGGCACCATGAGCGAGGCTCCCAAACGCAGGTTGGCTGGCAGGAACTGGCTCTCCTCGTCGCCATAGTATGATATCTTACTACCTATATTGCTGGCATGCAGTCCGAGTCCGAGCTGACATTCGCGGTTGCCCAGCATCACATACTTATTATAGTAGATGCCCAAGTCGGCAGCAAAGGCAGATGCTGGCTTCGAGTCTTCTGAGTAATCGTATCGCAGGTCGCTATAGATCCATCGAATGGCAGCGCCGATGGAGAATGACTCGCTCAGCATGCGCGAGTAGCCCAGGTCAACAGCCATTTCGTAGGGTTTGACGGTCATGGACGCGTCTTCACCATTGATGTCGGTATAGACCTCACCGAGCGAGAAGTAGCGGAGCGAGGCTGAAAGTGCGCCATAGTCGCCTATGCGGTAGTAGCCAGCTACGTAAGCCAAGTCGATGTCGCTGACCAGTTGTCGCAGCCACGGCGTATAGTTGAGTGACACACCTGCACGACTGATGCAGAAGGGATACTTGGCCAGGTTCCATGCCTGTGAGTTCACATCGGGATCGGTGGCGCATCCCACATCGCCCAGTCCTGCGGCGCGTGCGTCAGGTGCTATGGTCTGCGAAATGACGGCATGCTCCACTGGGTTGAACGTGTTTGTCTTATAGTCTTCGGCCCACGCTGCTTGCAGCGAGAGTGCGGCCACGACCAAGAGCAAAATACTTTTCTTCTTATTCATCACCTATTTAAACGCATGTGTTCCTCAATTATTGCCTTTGGCCCACAAGTTTACCTTTTATTTAACGCGCAAGTAACAGCTCATCGTCACTTCTATTGTCCTGCTACAATCAGTTTCTGGGCTGCCGATGCCTCTGTGCTGCCGTTCGAGCTGACGAGCACGCGGTAGAGATAGAGTCCGGTGTGGAGCCTATTGCCGCTGCTCACGTTCAGGTCCCAGTCGATGGCATAGGTCTCGTCTTCCGGCACTCCTTTTTCTGTTTTGCGCCAAAGGATGCGTCCTGAAGTGTCGAATATCTCGAGTGTGACGTCGAGCTCACTTCCCTTACGGTTATGGGTGATGAGGAAACGTGTATTGGTCTTTGCTGGATTTCTGATGCAAACGATGTTGAGCAGTTCAGGCTCCTGTTTGGGGTCGACGACGAACTCGAGTTCAGCTGTCGACGAGTTGTTCAGTATGTCCCACGCACGCAGCAACAGTTTGTGCTTTCCTTCCTCCAGTTCCGGTATGCTAAAGCCCACGGTTCCGCTGCAGAAGTCGCCGAAGTTATACTGGAAATAGCTGTTCAGCACATAGGTCTTGCCCATGTCATTGTCGATGATGAGCTCCAGGTCGTGACCTATTCCGCTTCCTGCCACATGGATACCGTCCTGGTCGTTCAGCTCAGCATAGAAGTAAGGTGTGCTGTTCACGGTGCCACCGTTCTCAAACGAACGGCTGTTCAGATAGCAGTAGATGCTGGGGCCCGTGTCGTCAAGCCCTATCTCGCCCGATCCGTTCATGACGAAGTTCTCCTCCACACCGTGCGAGATGACCGATTTGTCGTTGTTGATAGCATAGATCATGATCTGTCCGCAGTCATCGCTGTAGCTGATGTCGCGTGGCACGGCGAAAGAAACCACGAAGTTGCCGCTCCTCACGCTGTCGCTGCCACTATAGATGGTGCTGGGCCGGTCGGTATAGGTCATGGCTTTCGATGTGCTGTTCTGCTTGCAGGTGACGGTCTCCTCCACGTCTCTCACGATGATGGTAGCCACGCCGCTGAACCCTGTCTGTCCTTCTATGTGTCCCTTGACGGTGACGCGCGAGCCTGCACTGAGCTGCAGCGGCTCGGCGGCAGTCACAGCTTGTCCGTTAATCTCGTCGATGACAGCCTTGGCCGTTGGCATAGCCAGACGCAGTGCGGGGTCGCCCAGGAAGTTATAGTTCAGCTTGTTCACAGTACGGTCGGCACCGCCTTCCACCAGTTCGCACTTGGCTCTGCGCACGGCCTCAGCCATAGTGACATAGTTGCCATCGGCCTGCGGGGTGAAGAGGTGCTTCATGAACAGTCGGTTGATGGCCAGGTTGCGTTCCATGAACACGGTGCGGGTGGTTCCGAAGAAGGCGATGGCTCCACCTTTCTGATTGAACAAGGCCTTCTCGCCGATGTTGTCGATGTGGGTATCAAAGGGCATGATGTCGCAGGAGGCAGTCACCCATAGTGGTAGTCGCAGTGAGGTGGCCTCTCCGAAGTCGGCCAGCTGTAAGACCTGTTCGTGCGACAGACAGTAGGCCGAACCGTGACCGTTGTAGTTCATCACCAGCGCTCCGTCGCGCATCTGCTGTCTGAGCAGTCGTCTCACGTCAGGAAAGCTGTTGCCTGTGGCTGTGGTGGTTCGGGTATAGGCATCCCAGTACACCTTCTTGATGTTGAAGGCGTGGTCTATGTTGTGTATGATGTTGGCCACCTCGTCGGCAGCAGCCATGTGCTGGTTGTCGTCGCCGTCGTCGCCCATAAAGCAGAGCATGTTCTGCCAGGCTCCTGCGTAGGCGTTGTTGCGATAGTCGGTAATCTTATCGACGGCAATGGTAGCCTCGGCCTCGGTACGAGCCGAGATGCGCCCCACTGCCACGTCGGGCTTGCCCAAGTGGTTGTCAATGCGCTCACCGTCGTCGAGCAGGCAGAAGTAGTCGTCACTCACGTAGCAATAGACATTGCTGAACGAGTTCTCACTCTCATAACACAGCAGGTAGTCGTCAGGATTCATTGATTTGAACTCACTGACGAGCATTCGGTTATCCCAAGTTCCGTCGCCGAAGAGCAGCAGGTATTTGGGAATCTGGCTCTCATCTGAAGCACGGTCGTAGAACATCTTCAGGTAGCGACGATAGGCATTGGCATCAGGTGTGCCGCTCGAGAACTCGTTATAGAGCTCGTCGGCAGTGAGTATGCGCACTGAGAGTCCGTCTTTCGCTTCGTGGAGTGATTTGAGACGTTCAGCCTGTGCGCGGAACTTTTGCGAAGTAGGCAGGATGATGACCATATCCACTGGTGAGTCGGCATGATGATTCTGGTTGGCCACCTGCCCCACCAGTGTAGGTTCGGCAAAGGGAGCTGTTGCGAGGTCGGGCAGTCCCTTGGGCTGCTCCATGGTGAGGGTCACCCGGTCCAGTCGCATGTGAGCGGTGATGCCGGAGGTCTGTTGCAGTGTGATGGTGTTCGGACCTATGTTGAGCGAGCTGAGAGGGAAGTCCCATGTGTAGGTAGCTACGCTGCTGTAGGTGGTTTTCTCGCCGAAATAGCTGACCCCCTTGCCGGTGGTCTCGGCATTGACCACGATGTTGCCCACGCTCTGTCCGTTCACGTTCACGCTGGCTGCGCAGTAGCCGTCGTAGGTCATGGTGACTGAGAGCGTGGCATTGGGGTTCGACGAGTCGAGGGTATAGGAGATGGGGGTAGTAGTGCTGAGGGGTTTCTTGGTGTAGAGGTTGCGCCCACCATGATACCATGAATACTCCTCGGGCTCGACCAGTGAGTGATAGTCGTTGGGAAGTGGGTAGTAGGTGCTGCGGAACGTAGGCTCGTCGATCAGCTGCGGAGCGGCATCGCTCTCGGTCAGGAAGTAGTAGGCCATGCGACTGTAGTTATTGCGGGTGCGCTGCTTGTCGGTGGCCGATTCCCAGTTGACGGGTCCCACGGCATGGAACAGCCTTCGGCCTCCCACGTAGCAGGTGGGTACCTCCTTCAGGTCATCGGTGGCACGCAGGTATTCGTCGGTGAGGGCTTCGGGCTGCAGAGCTCCTCCATAGCCATAGACCTTCACCTTTGCGGGGTTGCTGAATCCGGCATTGGTCACGAACTGGTCGCTCAACAAGTAGAAGCCCGTCTCGGGAATGCTGATTTTCACCCATCGCCCGCTGGCCAGCACTGAGTTAGTGGCATAGCGGTCGGCAGCAGCGGCTCGCCTGGGTCGGCGTGCGACAGCCTTGGTCTGTGCATCCAGTTTCAGCATGAAGCTCACCAACTTCTGATAGCGGCCTTCACGCATCACGAGGGGCATGAACGACACATCGATGGCTCCGCGCTTACGGGCCACCGTCAGGTTCTGTTCCACCGCAGGCATCTCGGGCAGGGGTGCACCACTGATGCGCTTGTAGCGGGCTATGTCGGTGGGAGTCATATCTATGAATTCGGGATAGACGATGCTCACTTCATAAGTAGAGTCAGCATAGTCTGTGCCCAGGTCTATCTGGTAGTTGAAGGTGGGCAACAGTGAGTCGAGCTTCACCTC